>Ga0194120_10000195_pt1 | contig 108021 bp, 57 predicted proteins | sample TA2MahCa65mmetaG_FD_148642 | JGI IMG/M metagenome (GOLD analysis project Ga0194120, IMG submission 148642) | Freshwater microbial communities from Lake Tanganyika, Tanzania - TA2015019 Mahale Deep Cast 65m | ecosystem: Environmental > Aquatic > Freshwater > Lake | place: Tanzania: Lake... | reverse complement strand
TGTCGTCGATCGACGACGAACGCGCAGTACGCCCCCGGGCCACCCCCATCCGCCCCCTGAACGCGAACAAATTCGACAACACAATCCTCCGGCGCCAAAACCGACGCCAGATCGCGCCGGGGGAGAAACGCGTACCTTGAGTCCCTCGGCCCTTCCGCAGTAGTCTCCATATCACCACTTACCGCATCAATGCGAGTGCTAATCGCCCGAGCTCCCAACAGCAGACCCGACGCCACTCTTCGCGACCTATGAAACTCGGTAGTATCCCACGATGGCGTCATATCACGCCGGTATGACGCACGACTTCGCAGGGAAATCGCCTCCCACGCCTGCGCTACATTCGCACCATCCAGGAGCCCCGTCCGCACGAGTTCTTGCTCATAGCGACTTTCGTTTCCACCTAGTGCCTCCCTCGCCCCAAGTGCCAGATTGATCGATCGAGACATCCTAGATGAAACATCCTCACACAATGCTCGGACACACGAATACCTTATCGCTTGCGCATCTCCTTGCGCTCGTCGCACTAGGTACTCTAGTTCCGATAAACCACGCAAGACACGCCCGTTCCGCAAGTTATGCGTTCTACACAGGTCCTCTGCAAACGAGAGTCTTCCCGCAGCCTTGTCGACGAACCCCTCAATCAAATCGCACTTCCCGATATTTACGACCAATTCACAAGCCACACCACACACCCCTGGCGCCTCCTCCCTTGCCATTCTTAGGCTTCGCATTCCGTCATGGCAAAGGATTCGCGCCGTTCGAGTCTCTCCATCCTCTAATGCCTCATTCGCAGCAATCGCGAACCATCGGGCGCTATCCAACAACCGTTCCTCACCTCCCTCTTTCTCAAAACGAGCGCGTTGAATAGAACCGCCTCTCACAGCAATGTCGTGAACTCGATGCAGATTCGTCGAATCGCCAGACCTCTCAGCCGCCGTCAACCATGAAGATGACAACGAGACAGCAACAATCTCATCCCCTGGAAGGTTCTTGAGCTCACCAAGCAGACACTTTCGCCAAGTCTCCGCTTGATCTTTGTCCCCCAGAAGGCGGTACAAATGTGACAGGGTCGCCGTCGCAGCAACACGCTGATTCACATCCGTGCGTATTCCCGCGTTCGCCATCTCCATAACAATGCCATAACACAGAATGGCCGAACCCACGTCGTCCGTTGCCGCCGCGATCTCGCCACGCGCGCCATAGGCTCCGGCCAACCACTGTCGCGCGGTCGCGCTATCCTCTCGACCTGCCCACTCTCGCACCATTGCCAACTGCCATTGAGCAATTCTCTGCGCGTCTCCCAGCATTCCGCAATCCACATACTCCCTTGCGATCTCTTCGACAATGATCTTGCCAGCGACCATACGCTGCACCGAAGTGTTCGTCCGCACGAACGCAATAGCCTGCTGCTCTATCTCTCTAAGAACCTCCTGCCGGGTCACAAGGCCGTCTTTCTGCGCCATCAGCATACGAAGGCGCATGTCATTGTAGATCCGAAACACCGCAACCAAATCGGCGTATTCCCGACTTCCGGGTGGATTCTCCAGCAACGCGCGAGCGCGCATGCAATCCACAATCGCTGCCTCTCGCTCGCCCTGGTAGCTACGCAAATGTGCACGTTCGGTATATGCATTGCCCATCTGCAGCACCAGCCAGGGGGACGGAGACTCTACCAGCAATCGCTCCCCGTCTAAGATGATCTTGTCAATCATCTCCCAATAGAGATCGTGGCTCGCAGTTCCGCTCGACAGCAATGCGGTCGCAATACTTGAGTTGATCACAGCATCGTGCGAAGCCGGAAATAGCTCGGGAGAGAAATACGCGGCAACTTGACTTCGCAGACGATATGCAATGTCAAGGGCGTCATGCGGAAGCTCCGTCGAGTAGGACTGCTGAAGAAGCTGCGTAAGCACGCGCGACTTCATTACGGTATCGGCATAGCCAGGTGGAGCGACGTGCAACTCGCGATCGCACATTATCGGCAGATACCAACTTTGCGGAACATTGGCCATTAGCGCCTCGGCGCTATCAATTACGCTTCTCATTGCAATGTAATTCGCCTCCATTCGCGCATCGATCCCAATGCCCTCATCGTCTTGAATGACCTTGTGATAGCACAGTTCCAAATGGAATGACATTGCGGAGATGATTTCATCCGCAATGCACAGGTCGCGTTTGATGACCAAGAGCAAACACGGACCTTCCCCCAAGACTCCCGAATTCTGGTCCCTCAATTCTCGGACGAGCCCGAATTCCGTTAGAACGAACGGTCTGCCATAATCTCCGAACTCGGTCACGGCGCCCTTCGAGTCAATAAAAACAACGCGACTTGGTGCAGACTCCTCTAACGGTAGAGTGATCCGGAACGGTGCGACAACAGAAAGATGAGGCACCGGAGTCGCCACAGAAATATCCTCCCACCCATGCTCATTGAGAACGTCAATGCGGAACCCCTGAGCACTAGTCGCCCTAAGAGGTGCGTTTCCGATACTAAGCAGCAATATGACTATTCGAAACATCTGCCTACATGAACACATACGTCACCCATTGACATGCGAAGGTCTGATTCGAGGCGTCGCGATTCAAAGTCCGAGTGTGTTCCTCGCCGACAAGGCGCGATTTTCCATTTTCCGTCGACGGATTTCAATAGACAGTGCCATCAAGGTGACGTAGGGACGCTGGGGTCGAGGCCGAGTAGTGACGGCGAATCCGTTGCTAGCTACGCTGTTGCGTCAGATCGACTCGCTAACTCAGCGGGCGTTTACGGGGGGCGACCAGGTAGACTAGGGAAGCCAGGAAAGACTCGCTGATCAGCTGTGGCGTACTGCCCATGGGATTTCGCTCTGCCGAACCTCGACGTCGGCTCGTCTTGAAATGCGTACTTGCACTGGGAGGCCGAGACGGACCGCGCGCCATCCCGAAGCCTCGCGTCCAAGAGCCGTTTTGGCTCTTGTGCGCCGAGACGTTGCGCCTTCTCGAGAGTCAGTCGCAAAGCGACGTTCCTAGCAAAGCCCGGGGCAAGCCGATGCGAGCCCTGCGAGCATTGGCTTGCCCCGGGGCAGGCGTTACACTTAACGGCAGCCACAACGTGGCGCCCCTAGCGGAGCTCGTCGAATGCCGCAGTCACTAGCACAAGTCTACGTACACATCGTTTTCGCCACAAAGAACCGGGCGATGTGGCTTTGTGATGCAGATGTCAATCGCCAACTCTATGCGTACATGGCGACAGTCCTTCGGGACAACGTCGATTCACCCGCATTGCTCATAAACGGGGTTGAAGATCACATTCACGCACTGGTCCGACTAAGTCGCCGGTTTCCGATAATGGACGTCATCAAGATGGCGAAGACGGAAACAACCAAGTGGCTCAAGCGACAGTCAAGCGTTGGCGTTGGCTTTGCATGGCAATCTGGGTACGGTGCGTTTTCTGTTAGCGCATCGCAGGTAGATGCTGTCACACGGTACATCAGCGACCAGATGCAACACCACTCGCAAGTCTCGTTTCAGGATGAGTTTCGACAATTGTGCCGACTACATGGCGTTGAACTCGATGAACGATATGCGTGGGATTAGGACCCGCCGCCTCCGCCGCCCACCACGCCGCCTCCGTGCTGAACTCGATGAACGATATGCGTGGGATTAGGACCGTCCCTGTGGGACTGACATATCGATACGACCATCCCCCCAGGGCAAAGGCAAGGCTCGCCGCGCTCGCCTTGCCTTTGCCCTGGGCTTTGATGTTTCCGTCCCTTCGGGACTATAAGGCCTATTCTCTTGCCGAGCCAATACCGCATCAAGACAATTAAGAACGAATTGGTATCGTTTTCACCCTGAATTGCTTAGGGCCCCACGCTTGAAGCCTGACCGAGTGGGTAAGTACCCGGCAACTATCAGCGTTGATCCGGGGGTGTCCCAAACAACGAGTGTGACCGAACCGGTTCGGCAAAATCACGGCTTCTTCGCTCTGATTTGCACACCGGACCTAAACTTCAATTGCCGAAACAGAGCGATTACTAATCGCATTCGATTGCCTAAGGTAGCAAATGGGTGCGATCTTGCGCGGAAACAGCCTGATCGATAGCCAAGACCTCGAGTAGAGAGGCATCTATTCCGTTCTTTCTTTGTTTCTGAGTAGCGAGGTCACTGAAATACCAGTCGACGCGGCTTTGAAGCTCGTTGTCTTCGCTTGATTCTCGTTCGGCATGTCCTCGGTTCAGAGACGCCACGAATCGTAGTTCCTCAATCAGGTCTGAAGTTGAAAGGCGCCCATCCTGATCGACATCGACATAGGGGGCGGAAGCGGCGGACCCGACGAGTGAATGTCCACCCTCCTGAGCCACTTCCCGCGCCAGCACGATGACGTCTCTCGTGGTGGCTCGGCCATCTCCGTCGACGTCGTAGACGTTTCTCGTGTTGAATTGCAGGTTGCCGACCGGATCGACCCGGTTCGGGTCCAACGGCGGGTCGAAGTTGCCGACCACCGGCAATGCGTACTGGTCGCCCATCTGGAAGTACATGTCGTTTCCGAACGGATACGGATGGTAGTCCACCACGCTCGTCCCCATCGGCGCGTCAAACCGAATCCGGCTCGACACCGGAGCACCGTTCGACACCAGGAAGAACCACTCACTGCTCTCCGTCGACGGAACGCCCTCCCGGTCCGGTGTCCATAATCCCAGGTCGGCGTACCCGTCGCGGTTCATGTCCGCCGCCACAGGACGCTCCCGAACGCCGATGAACCCAAACCGGAACGTCGAGTCAGCCGTGCCGTCCCACGTCAATGGGCCCGGGCCGGCCGCCAAATCGAGGCGGAACCGGTCGTCGGTCCATGTCCCCAGATCGTCCAGCCCGTCGCCGTTGAAATCCCCAACGATCGGATAACCCCGCATCGACGTGCTCAGACTGAACGACCCGCCCACGTCGCCCACTTCGAAGTCGTGGTCCGTGTCGAAGTACCACGTGTCTCCGTCGAAGATGCCGACTTCGTCGCCGTTCGACGCGATTCCGTCAAAGTTCCCCGCGATCGGCAAACCATTCACGGCCGTCGGATCCACCTTGATCACGTCCGGTCGCCCGTCGTTGTCCGTGTCGATCAACCACCGGAACGCGCCGCCCACGAACCCGAACGCGGCCAACTTGTCAAAACCGTCCGCCATGCTCGCCGCTGTCGGCGAGAAGTTCCCCGCGAACACGTCGTCCGTCACGAGGCCCATCGCATACACGATGTCCCGATTCGTCAAGTCGACGTTCTTCGGATCAAAATACCCGTTCCCGTTCGTGTCGATCCACATCGTCCCGCCGGCCCACGTCCCGATCTCCGGTCGCGAGTCGATCGTGAACCGAGCCACCAAGTCCTTGCCCGGCCGCCCGTCGCCGCTCGGGAAGACCGGTGTGCCGGTCGGCTGAGCCGTATTGGTTTCGCCGTCGAGCGCGTTGCCCACCGGATCGACCACCCGGTCGGTGATCGTCAGCGTGAACCGATCGTCGGCCAGAGGTTTTGCGAACCCGAGAATGATCGAACCCGTCGCCGCCGCGTTGTCCGCCACCGGATTCCCGATGAACGTGATCGAATTGACCACCACGGCGCCCGTCGCGTCGCCGATGAGCGTGAAGTTACCGGGATTCACCGCAACACCGGCCTCCAACGCCGTGTAAAGGAAGTTCGCGTCCTGATTGCTCCGCGCCGCCAAGTCCCGAACGCTGATCCGCAGCGCGTTGGCGAGCGGAGTCGGGCCCGCGGTCGGTTTCGGATCGAACAGGTTGAACGCCGGGCTGCCGTCGATCCGGATGTCCGTGACCTGCGGACCGCGCGTGTCGATGAAGATATCGAGCACCTGAGGCGCGCTCACATTGCCCGCGAGATCCTCGGCCGTCGCCAACACCTCGCGCACCCCGTCCAAGTCGAAGAACGACGGATGGTTGAGGTTGCGGACGAACGACGTCCTCCATTGGCCGTTCGCCAACGCGTTGTCGCCGTCGATCGGCTGCGCCACCGTCAACGCGAACTCGCCCGGCGCGTTGATCACGTTGTTGTCGTTGTCGATTCCCTCCTTGCCGTCGACATACAACCGGACGATCGAATCGGCTTCCGCGCGCCCCGCGAACGTCGGCTCGATATCGCTCGTCACCCGGTCCGCCAACGTCGCCGCATTCCCCGTCACGCCCGTGTCGCGCGACGCGATTCCCGTGATCGTGACCGGCGGCGCCACCGTGTCGATCACCACCGTCATGAGATAATCGGCGCTGATGTTGCCCGCCCGATCCTCGACCTCCAGTTTCAGATTGTGGTGTCCGTCCGCCAGAGCCAACGCGCCCGTCGACACGAAGTTCCCGGGGACGAATGCCGAGTCGAAGAGCAGGGCTTCGGCCACGCCCTCGCCTCGGTCGTACACGCGGTACCGCAGGTGCGGCCCCGCCGGGAACAACGTCGTGTGGAACGCCGCGTTGGGATCCTCCGTCGTCGCCGTGAAGCGGGGCGCCGCCACGTTGGTCACGTTGTCGTCGTTGTGCCGCCCCCCGTCGTCCGCCTCGAACATGTCGAGGAACGCCGTGTTCGGCACAACCGTGTCGATCTCGACACGCAGCGGGGCCGACGACGGGCTGATGTTGCCCGCCTGGTCCTCGACCACCGTCCGCAAATCGTAGACGCCGTCGTCGAGCGGTTCGAGCGTCAGTTCCCAGATCCCCGTACCGTTCGTCGGCGCCCCATCGCTTTCATCCGACTGCACCGATCCGATGCCGACCCGTTGCACGGCTCCCGAATTCACGTTCGTCGCGAAGACGCGCAGGATCGCGTTCGCCTCGCCGCTTCCCACCATGACCAGTTTCCGGATCGCCGTCACATTGTCGCTGTCGGAAATACCCGTGTCGCTGTCGGCCGCGAGGTCCGGAGCGGCCGTTGCGGCGGGGGGCGTGAAATCGACCGTCGTCAACAACTCTTCGCTCTGGTGGCTCCGATTGCCCGCCAAGTCGAACGACTCGGTGCTCAGCGGATGCGGCCCTTGGGCCGGAATGCCGAACACGCCGGCATTCACCACGAAGTTGATCGTTCGAACGCCGAATCCGTCCGCGACGCCATCGGTCATGTCGAACGCCAGGGTGAACGTGAACGAATCGATCACGACCTCGCCGTCCTTGACATAGACCGTGCTGCCCGGCTCGGCCGAAATCCGGTAATCCAGAATTCCGTTCCCTTGCGTCGGATCACCGATCGAGACATTGTCCTTGTCCGAGTACCCCGTATCATCGACGTCCGTCAAGTCGATCGTCGGCCGCTGAGGCGCCATTGTGTCGATCCCGATAGCGCCCCCGCCTCCCACAACCGGTCCGGCCGCCGGGCTTGTCACATTACCGGCGAGGTCCTCGACCGTGAACCGGAACGAGTAGTTACCGTCCCGCAGCGGCTCGACAGTGATTTCCCATAGCCCGAGCCCATCGTTGGGGAGCCCCGCGACGGCGACGCCGCCGATGATCTGTCCCGCGACCGCCACGTCGGTCAGATCGGAGCCGACGGCCCCTTCACCCACCAGCTCCGGAAGGCCTCCGACCCGCTGGGCGTAGATCCGGATCCGCGTATTCGCCTCGGCGATGCCCCAAAACGCAGGCTGGTTGATGTTCGTCACGCCGTCGCCGATCACGCCCGAATCGCTCGCGTCGAGCATCTCGGCGGTAATAAGCGAGGCGTTTGGCGTATTCGGATCGTAGACGAGCGACATGCGCGCGCTGTTCGCCGCGCGGCCCGACACGGTGGTCGCGGCCGCATCAAACACGCGTACGGCGGCCGACATCAAATTCAAATAACCCATCGCGTCCGCGGCGACCGGCGGCGACGTGGCCGGACCGATCGGCGTTCCCAAGGCGAGCTGCGCGGCCGTCGGGACGAACGAGAACAGATTGGGCAGGCCGCCGACCGAATTCGCGAATCCGATCGAAACGCCGTTGCGGAAGAGCTCGACCGCCGCGCCCGCCGTCGTCCCCGCCGCCGCCTGCGCCGCCGTCAAGATTGGAATACCGAAGTCGGCGAACGCGCCAAGGTCGGCGTGGATGTAGAGCGTCGGTGTCCCCAAACGGGTGACATTGTCGAGGCTTGAACGGCCGCTGTCGTCCGGATCGTCCAAATCGATGGCCGTCGGCGCGCCCGCCGCGAACTGCTCGATCTCGAGCGCGTAGGTCGTCGGCTTCGAATCGAAGCTGAAGACCTCGACGAAGTAGACCTGCTGCGCCACGATCGGGAGGATGATCGTCTCGTTATCCGTGACCGACATCGAGCTCGCGATGACGTTGCCCGCCGAGTCGCGGATCCGCATGTCCACATCGCCCGCCGCGTGCGAGAAGAGCGCGTTGACGATGACGTAGCCCGTCTTGTTCGCCGTGAGCCGATAGAAATCGACATCCGACGTCGTCGTGCCGCTGATTCCGCCCGCTGTTCCGTGTGTCCCATGCAAGGTTCGGTTCAAGAGGGCGATTTCGCGCTCCGAGCCGAGCACGGTGGCGGTCGCCATCGCATTGTTCGCTTCGGAGCCATCCGGCCGCACGTACAGCACGCCGTCGACCAGAAGTGCTTCGAGATGATCGAATGAAACGGGCCGGTCTCCCAAGACGGCGACCGTGCCCTCGTCCGACTCCGGACCCGGCAGGAAGGAAATCGGGGCCGCGTCGGTCGTCACGTCGAGAAGATCGCCGGGGCCCTGCATCACGCCGATCGGATCGCCGCCGTCGACGAAGAACGACGTCGTTCCGTCGGTGCGGACCCGCGCCTCGTCCACGCCGCTCAGCGTCTCGATCCGCACGTGCCGGATGTTGATCAGGTCGCGGACGCGATAGAGCAAGGGCAGCGCGGCCGGCGGATTCAGGTCGGTCACCGTGATCTTCGGCGTGGCGACGCCTCCCGCCGCGAGCATGTCGACCTCGAAACGGTCCTGGCCGCTCGTCAACGGCGCGTCGGCTGTCGTCCCGCGCAGCGTCAGCGTGTCGGTGTCCGAAAGGAAGCCGTCGTCGTCATGGACGATGATGTCCAGATTGCTCACATAGTCGATGTTGACCACCGGCGTGCCGAAGCTCGCGTTCGTGACCCGGATCTGGCCCGACTCGGGACCCGACGGCTGAACGACGATGTTCTCCGAAACCGCGCCGCCGTAGAGCGACGTGCGGTAGATGATCAGGTCGGCTTGGCCGCCGTCGGTCTGATCGGGAGCCCCTTCATCGAACATCGCGCTGACGCCCCAACCCCGAGGCGTGTTGTCGGCGTAAGGCCGTACATCGAGCGTATCGACCAGGTTGCCGCCGTAGGCGTTGAGGAACTGGAAATTGTTGATCAGAAGCGGACCGCTGCCGTTGATGCGCAGGTCCATTTCCTGATAGCCGCCGTCCCCGGCGAAGTCGTCGACGTTCCGTCCGGCGACGACGAAATTGTCGGTCTGATCGGTCGTGAAATTGTTGTCGCCGAGCAGATTGACCGTACCGCCGTTGACGTCGAGCAACAGATTCTCGATCGAAGTCCAACCAAACGGCAACGCGCCGTCATCGGCGAAGTCGATCGTCACATTGGGTGGCGACGCCTTGTCGCTGTGGACATTCAGGATCGTGCCAGCCGACCAGAGATTCACCCGGTCGCCGTCGGGAGGCACGATGGCCGTCGTCGCCGGATCCGGATCGCCGCCGTTCACCTTGAATCGGTAGTTGGGCGACAGTGTCACCCAAATGTCATCCGCGACATCGGTTCCGCCGGTGGCCGTCGGATTCGCTTCAAACCCCGAGTTGATAACGACGGCGGGCTGGGTGGCGGGCACCGCCTGCGCGAACGCCGTGTTGCCGTAATTGACGGCGAATCCGTTCACCCACGTCCCCGTGTCCGATACGCTAATCGCATCGAACGCGTTGCCGGCCCCGACGGCGGGCAGGATCATGCCGGCCCCGAATCCGAACCAATCATGGGGGCCGCCCGATGACAGTCCGTTGTCGCTCTCGCCGTAGATGTAAAGCCGATTCAGGACGCCGCCCGCGTCGCCGACCGTCAGGCCGGACCACGAAGAGAGCCCCCACAGCAGCAGGTCCGCGCGGGAACCGCCGCCCTCGATGCCCGGCAGGCGCGTCGCGAACGACTCGGGCGGTCCGTTGAACGGACCGCTCGCGTCCGCCGACGTGTTGAAGAAGACCAGAGCGCGATCGGTGCCCTGCGGAGCCACCGTGATCAGATCGTCGCCCGTCGAGCCATTCACGACAATGGAATCGTCGTTGGCGGGCGATCCAAAAAACGCGATCCGCTCCATCCGGTCCATCGATACGGTCGTTCCGAGCCCCGACGCGGTGACCATCGTGCCCGTACCGTAATCGAAGGTCGCGTTGGCGGTGAGCCCAAACGAGTCGTTGATGTGCGCGATGTCCCGATCGCCCGCGTCATGGGATTCGCCGTCGAGCAGCACGCTCGTGCCCGTGATGCCGCCCGCCGCCGTGATCCATACCGTGAAGGCGTCGTTCTGAGCGCCCCCTCGGAACGCGTTGACTCCGCCGAGTTGCGACCCGTCAATGGTGAACATGTCGGAGCCGTCCTGTCCAAATACGGTGGTCGACCCGGACGCCGTGGTGCTCGTCACGACAATGACGTCGGATCCATCGCCCGTATACAACGAGACGGCATTGACGAAACCATCATACGTGACGCCGCCCCATCCGGCCCGATCGATGGTGGACGACGTCAAGACATACACGTCGCCGACCGCCTGGTTGTGATCGCTCACCACAAGCACGTCCGCGCCCGCGCCGCCGTTGAAGAACACGCGGCCCGGCAGATTGTCCAGGTCGCCCGCCACCAAGCTCAGCGAAAGCCGGTTGGACCCGTTGCCTCCGTTAAACGTCCACGTGCCCGGCCCGGTCGCCTCGATGAGGACGTCGTCGCCGCTCCCGTTCCCGTTGATCGTCGACGTCGGCGTGGTGTAGTTGCCCGCGAGCGACTGCACATAGAAGTAGTTGTCTCCGGGCGCGAAATTGACCGTGAGCGAAGCGGTGGGGGTCGTGAAGTCGACCATCTCGTTGACCGACGAATCCAGCCGAGAATGGGTCGCGGGGAGCACGGGGCTCGCCGCCAGCGTCGCGTTCGGCGCGGCGCTCGAGAACGTGAAGACGCGGTTCGCGACGTTCAAGTTGTCGATGATCGGCTCGAAACCAAAATACCGCAGCAAGTCGTTGTTGGGTGTGGCGTCGTCCACCCGCACGGTGCCGTCGTTCTCGTTCGTGAACGTGTGCGTCACCTGCGTGAATGTGCCGTTGTCAAGCTGAAGGCGGTCGCCCGTGACCTGACCGCCGCCGTTGAGGTCGAGCCGCGCGTAGGGAAGCGGATTGCCCATCGCGAAATCGATGAAGAAGGTGTCGTCCCCCGATCCGCCTTGAATGGAGACGTCATCCCCGGCGAAATTGCTGAAATCGATCGTGCCCGGAATCCCGAAAACGGCCACCCGCGTTCGACTCGCGGCCGATGACCTGACCATCCAGTCGGTATTCGCCGCGCTCGCTCCATTGTCGATGGCGATATCCAAGACGCCGCCGGCGTCGTCCAGCACGACGTTTCCGCCGAGCCCGGCGAGCGAGCCCGTTCCCGGCGCGGCGATCGCAAGCCGGCCGACCGTCACGAAATCGCCGCTTCCGGTCTGGGTATCGACCAAGGTCACGGTTCCTGCCGGAGTTGCCAGGATGGAGACGGAGTCATTTCCATTCCCCGTGAACAGAACGACGCTGGGGACGCCGAGCACGGGGCCCGCAACGGCCACCGTGACATTGTCGATCGGCAGACCTGCGTCGTTCGTGCCCGTGTTGACCGTCAGCACTCCGATGTTGAACGCGATGAGCTGCTCGAAGCCGATACCGCCGCTTGTCCCCGAAACGCGGACTGAGGATTCGCCGCCCGAGGCGAGCGCGCCATCGATCAGGATATTGTCGTCGCTGTTCGGCGTCGTGAAGACAAAGGACGGGAGCGCGCTGATTTCGACCGGTTCCAAGCCGGTAAAGCCGATCGTGTCGCCGCCCACCGTCACCGTGCCGTCGCCGTTCGTCGTCGTGCTCGGCGTATACGCGCCCCCCGAAGCCCTATCGCCGATCACGCGCAGCAGGTCGCCCGTGGTCTGACCACCGCCGTTGAACGTGATCGGTTTTCCGAGCAGGCCGCCGCTGAGATCGACGAGCAGTTCGTCGTCATCGCCCGAGCCGTTCACGAGGATTTCGGTGACCGATGCGGCGGGCACGGTCTGCGCGAGCGAACCGTCCGCCCAGACTTCGATGTTGGCGCCGTTCCGCACGATCCGGAACGCGTCGGCCGTTCCGTTGTTCGCTCCGTTGCCGCCCGCCGCGGCGCCGGTGATGATGAGCGGAAAATTGGTCGCCGCCGTCCCGTCCGCCGTGCTCCACGCCGAGCCGGCGTCGGCCGATTGGCCGAGCCCGCGCCGCGCGAAGACCTGCCAGATCGTGCCCTGATACTGACCGCCCGTCTGCGCCTGATCGGCGGCGAGGATCGCGTCGCGCGCCTGGACGAACGTCGGATTGGCCGGCTGGAGCTTCATCGCGTCGATGACGAGTTGCAGGGCGAGATTGTTGCCGCCGTTGCCGTTGACCGTGTCCGCGTCGAAACCCAGCCCGGCCGTGCCGATCGCCGGGTCCAACGCGGAACCCTCGATGAGCGCCCAGTTCAAGTCCCAAAGCATGCTCGCCCATACCACGCCGACCGCGTGCGGAACCGACCGGAACGGCACATCCGCATAGGTGAGCGGATTGATCGCCATGTTGTACGTGTACGCGTGCGACCGGAGGCCGGTCGCCGCGTCGGGTTGATTGAGCGAATAATTGACGATGCCGCGGCCCGTGTTCGCCGCGTCGGTCGCCTGCTGCGTGAGCATGACCGCGACAAAGTCGCTCCAGCCCTCACCCATCGAGCCGCTCTCGGGCGCATTCAGCGCGTTCGAATCCGCCGGCCCGCCCGTCAGACGATTCGACAGCCCATGCGCGTACTCATGGATAATGATCTCGGAGTCCAAGTCGCCGTCCAATTCCGGGGTCGCCCCGTTCCATATGTACATCTGCATGCGCGGCTTCGATCCGTCGGGCGGCGTCGCGAAATTCGCGTTGTTGCGGAATCCCAGGTCGGCCTTGTCCTGAGCCTCGGCGTTGACCGCGTCGCCACCCAGGCCACCGTTGCCGTAGTTGTTCGTCTGGAAATTGCCCGACGCCTCGTTGAATCCATACGCGTAGAGCGCGTCATGGATGAAGTTGTTCCAGTAAAACAGATTGACGACCGCCGCGTTCCGGTATCCGATCGGTTCGAGCGCGAAATTGATCGGCACCAGAGCGCCGGTGAAATCGAGCCCCGCGCCGCCGTCGGGTTGGGAACCGGCGTCCGGCGCGTTGTCGCCGTCGCGGTCCGCGTACGCGACCACGTTGTTGCCCACCGTCAACGTCGACTCGGCGCCCACCGCGCCGTTCGTGTCGTGCCATCCGTAGGGAGACGCGCTGAGCGAGTTCGGATTGACCTCGATCGTGCGGCCTCCGTCGTACGGACTTTCCTTCGGGGCCGCGTACACTTCATACTGCGCACTGGACATCCAGTCGGCGACGTCGAGCACCGAGCCGTCCATCGCGCTGACGGAAATGTCGTACCAGTGATTCGTGTCGATCGTCTGCACGTTGATGCGCCACGTCAGATCCAGATCGTCGCCGATGGGAAGGTATTCGAGCTGCGCCGTGATCGGCGCCATGGCGACGCTTCCCGGAGTCAGCACGGTCGATCGCGCCGCGTCGGAGTCCTGGCGGATCACCCCGGGCGCCTCGTCGAGCGACCAACCGAAGCTCCCGGCCAGTCGAGTCATGGCGTCCTCGACCGACAGCGCCGGCACCGGCGCACCCTCGGGAATCTCTCCGTCAAACGGACTTCCGCCCGTCGTCAGAATCCGTCCATCCGCGGCTACACCGACGGCGACCGTCGCGTACCGGATCGCGAGGCCGTTGGCCATCTGATTCCAGTGAACCGTCTGAACGCCCGATTTCGCCGACGGCACCACACTCGACACGGTGAAGTCGGCGGCGTCGAACGATGCCAGCCCAATGACGTTGGGCGACGCCGTCAGGAATTCGGCCGCCACATCCACCGGCGCGCCTTCGGTCGGGTCCGACAACGCCCCGTCACGCCAGTCATAGGCATACGTCCCGCCCATCGCGGCCGATCCGAAGTCGATCGCGAGCAACTGACGGCTCTCGAGCGCCTCGATCTGTAGCGAACGTTCCGACCCGCGAGCCCGCCGCCTTCGATTCCAAAGCGAGCGTACCCGACGCGCCTCTGTGTTCCGCGCCGCCGAACGTGACATGGAAAACCCTTTGATGCTGTGCGTCATGATGAAAAACCTCGTGTCGTCGTCGATCGCCCACCGGGCCGATGTCCGGGCACCCCCAACGAGCCGCTATGGAACTGTGAGAAGTGCCAACAGGGTAAGATAGGCAAAACAAGAAAACAAGAGCGTTTTGGAGGTTTAGCTAGGAATGTGGTCGAATGAACACGGGCAGGCGAACGCGCCGAAGCCGGAGACGCGGGACGACCCCAAGAAACGAACACGGGCCGGTGTGGGGACACCGGCCCGGCGTCGAATCCGATTCACGGACGCGAATGTGCTTGGAGGAAAAGACGGGGTCGATCTAGAAGCGGGCCTCGATCCGGCCCACCAGACCGTCGAACGTGATGCCGTCTCCGCCGAGTCCGGCAAAGTTGTTCGACTGGACGGCCTTGATGAACTCGTCCGTCGTCACCGTGTTGAACCAGACGCTGTGGAGGTAACCGGCGGTCAACCGCCAATATCCGTTCGCGCTTGTCCAGCCGATACCCGCTTCGAGATCCAGGATCGGGACCGTGCGCCCGGCCTTCCACGCCGTCGAGACAACCGACGTGTCGAACGTATCGGTCTGATCGTATGTCGCGCTGAAGTCGCCGACGAGCAAGCTCCCGTAACCTCGGGCATAGGCGAGGAGTCCGCGGGGCGAATAGCGAACGGTCTCCAGACCGCACCGGCCGCCGATCGCGTCGATGTCGATATCGGTTGCGACCGAGTGCGTTCCGTTCACGGGGAGCTGATGCAACAGTTGTTGTTCCAGGTTGGCATAGCGGAGGCCGACCAGGAAGTTCGTTTGCTGGAAGCAGTCGTACCAGATCAACTCGCGATAGTCGAGGTCGATCAAGTCGAAGCTCATGTTGTACGCGGCATCCGCGTAGAGCCCACCGGTGCTCGCCGCGACCGTGTTGGGATGGAACAGCATCGACTGGACTTCCGCGCCGAGGATACCGGACGTGAGGTCGGTGCGGCTGTTCGTGTTTCCTTCGAACATCGTGTACTGGGCGGTCAGCGTGCTGCAGTCATCGAGCACGTACGTGAAGCCCGCCCGCCACGCCGGTTGATAGTCCATGTCGGCGACACCGACGCGACCGACCTGGACCGGAACGGTCGGCGGCGCCGTAGCCGAATTCACTTCGACCGCGTACGCGATTTCCGAATCGCGCGACCGCAGGTAGAGGAAGTCGGCGAAGACGGCGAAATCGTAGCACCACGACCCGCCCGGACAGCATTCGTCGCACGTCGCGCAGTGCCCGTTGTTGCCGCATTCGGAGCAGGCCGCGCCCATGTTCATCGCGGCCGCCTGCTGAACGGGAAACGACGCCGGATCCGCGAACATCGGAGCGGCCATCATGTAGGGCGCCGCACCCGGCGGTAAGGCTCCAGGCAGCATCATGCCCGACGGCATCATGCCCGACGGCATCATGCCCGGCATGGCCGGATAACCGCTTGGCGGCGGCGCGAATTGCGCCTGCGCGACGGCCGCCCAACAACAAACCGCGGCAAGCACCGCCGTGTTCCAACCGACTCGGATTCCCATCGAAATATTCCCCCCAAGCAATAGAGGTTGACCTGAGTATTCCAATCGACCCTCAGAGCCGTCAAATCGAGAACTTGTCGCGCTGCCGTCAAAGTCCGCGCCGTTTAACCCACCTACCCAACTCGCGCGGACTCACGGGGATTGCCCGCCAATCGCCCGAGCGACTCGGCAACCTGACGCGTCAACCTGATCTAAATTTGCACGGCTCGACGCGCGCCGACCGCCTTCCGGTCGACGCGCGCCGACTTGTGGATTCCAGGGGACTCCTCGATGGCGTCATTACCCACCTGCGCGGTCGTCACCTACAACCCGACGGTGATCGGGCGCGACGAACCGTTGCGTGCGGCCGTCGCGGAAATGGCCGAATCCGACGGCTTCGCGCTGCCAGTCGTGGACGCCGATCGGTCGTTCCTGGGCTTGGCGACCTCGAGCGCCATTGCCGAGCGGCTCGACGCGGATCGCGACGCGGGCCCGGATCGGAAGGTCGGCGACGTGGAACTCGCCGGTACGTCCCTGTATTCGGTCGACGATTCGCCATGGCCGCCGTTGACCGCCATGTTGCGGGATGGTCTTTCCCTCGCGGCGGTCGGAGCCGATCGTCGTCTCGAGGGTGTCATGACGCGGCGCGACTACCTGCGCGAGTTCGCCGATCAGTGGGCGGTCGCCGGATCGACGCCGGTCATCGAACAGATGGCCGATCTTCACGAACTGGTCGAGGCGACGCGGGCCGTCGACGAGGTGGTTCGGTCCTATCGGGCGACTCCGAATTCAGTCATTCCGATCGTGCACGGCGGCGTACCGCTCGGCGCCGTCATCGCGCGCGACCTCGCCGCGCGACACGATCTGGCGCGTTGCGAATCGATCCTGGGGCTGCGCAATCGTCCGACGCTCTCGCTCTTGCACAGCCTCGCGTCGTGCGGCCACGCCCAGCCCGGCGAATCGCTCGCGGACGCCGCCCGCCGCATGGTCGAAGCGGACGCCACCGCGCTGCTCGTCGTCAATAAGGCCGGGCGATTGATGGGGTCGTTGAGCGCGGATCAGCTACTCGAATTCCTCGTCGCCCACCGGCACGGCCGGTAGTTCGGCCGCGGGGGCACACGCCGTTCGCGGTCCGGCCTACCGTTTCGCGCCGCGCGTTTGGCGGAAGAAGTGGACGCCTTTCTTGTTCGACGTGACGACGTCGAGCAGTCCGTCGCCGTCGACGTCCGCGATTTCGAACTGGGTTCCGACGCCGCTATCGTGATCGAACTGGTGTTTCACCCATCGGGGTTTGCCGCCTTCGCGCGAGAACTCGAACCAGCAAATCACGGCCGGTTCGTCTCCGCCCGGATCGCCTTTCGCGTGCGCCCACCAGCGTTTGCCGGTCACGAAGTCGGTCAGGCCGTCTCCGTTCAGATCGGCCATGCACACGCTGTGCGTCTGGGAGAACGACCGATCGACTTCGTGCGTCTTCCATTGGTCGGCGGCGGTCTGTTCATGCCACCAGATGCCGTACGCGTGCGGGCTGCTCGTCAACACGTCGCCATCACCGTCGCCATCGAAATCGTGCACAAACATGTGGGCCGCGTTTCCGAACGGCCCTCGATGGAAGGCCCATGGGTTGCCGTCGCTCGACGCAGGACACTCCCACCACCCGTCCGAACAGAGGATGTCGGCGCGTCCGTCCCCATTGACGTCGCCCACACCGCAGCCGTGCGCGTATTTCTGAGTTCCGGGCGCGCCCGGCTCGCTGATCGCCGTCAATTGCCAAAGGCTTTTGGGATCGGAGGTCGGCTTGCCGTAGCCCATGCGGCGTTCCCGTCCATCCGGGTTCTGCGGATCGGGAGCGAACGCCATCAGCAGGTCGCGTCGACCGTCCCCGTCGACGTCCACGAACTGGGGGCTCTCATTGTTCGTCACGGGCGTACAGGTGTGTTTCGCCCACGCGCCCGAGGCGCCCTTGGGGTTCTCGAACCACCAGGTCGGCGTCCCAGGGAAATCAACGACCATGATGTCGACCCAGGCGTCGCCGTTCAGATCCTGGGCGAATGCGCAGAACGAATTGCTGTAGCCAACGGGATCGTATTCGGGCATCTTCTCGATGATCGAATGCGGCTTCCATTCGGGCGCTTCGTACCAGACGTATCCCGCCGCGATATCGGCCTTGCCGTCCTTATTGAAATCGCCGACCGCGACTCCCTCGCTGCGGAAGGTCGCGTCGAGCTGGTGTTTTTCGAACCGGATCGAGGCGGCCGCTTTCGTCGGCTCGTCCGCCGCGCCGATTCCGGTCGTCATCGCGATCGCGCCAAGCGAGGCCATCAAGGAGGACCATCGACGGTTCATGGCAGCATCCCCTGTTGGGTCGATAGATTTTCGGAAAAGAACCAACGTCCGCCCGCGCGGTCCGTTCGACCGCCGACGGCTCGCGGGACCAAGGCACCCGCGTCACGGCAGTTCGAAGGCTTCGCCGCCGTTTCGCGTGAACAGCGCGCGCACCGTGCCGTCATCGATCAGTTCGCTCAGCGCACGCACGCTCCCATCCATCATCAATCCCAGGAAGACGCCCGGATAGGCGCCGACGAGCGTCTTCTTGGGCTCGTCCATGTCGACCTCCAGGTCGTCCGGCCGAGTCCATTCCACGGCCGCCGCATCGGTCGCCTCGACGACGACCAGCGTGTTCGACGTGCCGTCCGTGATATCGGCGAACGACGTGCCTCGCGCGGGCATCTTTCCGTCTTCGCCCTGTTTGGGAGGCGAGAGGATCGACTGCTTGCCCCGGATCGCGAGGTAGGTCGTCTTGCCCGGTTCCGCCTGGCTCACCGGCGACCGATACACCTCGGGCATCCGCGCGATCAGGTCCCGATTGTGCGGGCTGTCCCACGGCTCGTCGAAATGGAACTGCTCGTACAACGCCTGTTGTTCGATGAACGGAAGAACGTGCACGCGCCAACTGAGAAGCGGTTTCCCGTTCTTGTCGGTGTTGTAGGCGGGCGGAAGTGACCGAAACGTGTCATGATAGTTGTGCATCGCCAGACCGATCTGTTTCAGATGATTCGTGCTCTGCGCGCGCCGGGACGCGCCGCGGGCCGACTGGACGGCCGGAAGGCCGAGGGCGACGACCACCGGCGCGGCGGCTCCCACGTTGCCGCCCGGCAACGTCTGGGTCTGGATGAACTCGATGCCGTCCTCCGACCTGCGCGTCATCGACACCAGTGGACGAAGGTGGGGCAGAATCGCCGAGAGGGGCGGCAACGCTCCCACGTCGATGTCGATCCCCTCCCGGTTCAGCTCGGGAAGCGCCACGGCCGCCCCCACCTGCAGGAACGGATAGCCGAACTGGGCGATGGCCGCCGTATCGACATAGACCAAACTCACCGGATCGTTCCCGCCGCGCCACAACGCATCGACTTCCCCTCGATCGACGAGCGGCGCGTCGCGATCCCGGCCGAGATGGGCGATGACCGCCTGGGGGAACATGCCGACAATCAACTCGCTGTCGGTAAGGCACCAGGCGGGAGCGAACGGCATTTCACGTCCAGCGGACAGGAAGTGGATCGTCCGGTCGTCCGAGTCGATCGCCCGAATCACCGGCTCGCCTCGATTGCCACCCGCCGCTCCGCGCGCGAAGCCCAACAACGTGTCGTGGACGCGTTGAAGACGCCGAGGGTCCTTGACTTCGACGGCGAGCGTCCAGCCGGAAACGAGGCCGCCCGTGGAAGGCGCCGTGTATGCGTAGACCGTGTCGCCGAGCGCGGAAAGCACGTCTTCCTGAAGACGCAGTTGCAGATTCTCCTCGAACTCGCGAAGGCCGTCCCGCAACTCCGAGGCGGCGCGCGCGTCGACCGCGCCGATCGTGTCGACGAATCGCCCGACGAGCGTCGGCAGGTCGAGCCGAACGGCCGCGGCGACGATCGCATCGGCGGGGATCGCGGACAATTCGTCGCGGGTCAGGCCGGCGGCGGCCAGCGGCGCGAACAGGCCGGCCGGTTCGCCGTCGATCAGCAGCTTGGTCGTCGAGACGATGCCGTGATCGTCAAGGCCCGTGGAACTGGCGATCGCCTTGAGATTCGCCGCGCCGATACCGTCGATCAGCGCCTCGAGTTGGGGCGGACCGAACTCGCGGGCCACGTCCAAGGCGCCCCGTATATTGAAATAGGCGAACGTCGCGCGGCGCGCGGCGGGAACGGCCGCGGACGCCCGCGCGTACCACTCGGGGGCTTGCCCCTTCATTTGCTCGACGGCCGCCGCGAGTTGCCCTTCGCCAAACCCCATGACCCAATAGCCGTCGAAGACGCCCCAGGCGACGGCGGGCGCGGTGGGCCCGAATTGCCACCGATAACAGGTCTTGCCCGCGACCTTGACCGTCGTCACGGCGTTGGGAGGCGCCGTCTTTTGGAGCTGCAGCAAGAGGGCCGGCATCTCGCGGCCGGACTCGCCCAACCGCATGACGGCCCATCCCTGAATGTCGGGCTCGTCGGGTGTCGGCCTCACCCGGCTCACCGCAATCGCGCCCGTTTCACTCAGGACCCAGCGCGCGGCTTTCGACGCGATGCGGGCGAGGACGCGGGCCGCTTCGTCGCGCTCGTCGGCCGCCATGCGATCGATCACGGCATCGAATTGGGACAACAGCCTCCCGATCGCTCGCTGCACCTGCGGCTCGGCCAAGAGCCGTTCGGTCTCGTTCATGCTCGACCCGTCCGGCGCCGCCGCGGCCGCCCACGTCACGAAAAACAGGCAATCGGCCGGCGCCATGCGCGCCATCACCGGATCCTCGGCCGCCGGAGGCATTCCGAGCGGGATTCCAAACAGGATCGGAACGATCAACCACGCCGACAGTACGCTCATCGCCATCGATTCCGTCTCCTTCGTTCGCGCCGACGACCATCCGCGCGACGCGTAACGGGGAGAATACCATAGGGCCGCGCGGCGGAAAACCGTATCGGTCCGCGATTTTGAGCGGACACGATCCCTGTGCCTTTTCCATGCCCTGCGCAAGGCCCTGACGGTCTCCGAAACTCTGGGCGCGTGCGCTGTCGATGTCTGGGCGATCGACGACATGGCGCGAGCGTTCTACGGGAAGTAAGGGGTTGTCCGGCTCCAGGACAACCTCTTCCATCTCCACCTTCCCATGAAGACCATCGAGCTGATGTCGGTTTGCGCCGTCCTCAACCACATGCGTGGACGGTGCTGACCAGATCCTGCAGCTCGGTCATCGCCGCCAAGTCGCTCGAACGGACCGACAACGAAAAGGCGTGCTGCAAGTCGCCGATGAGCCGCGAGATCCATTGGCGGTGCGTCGCGACCGGAAGCGACGCCCCCGCGTCGGCCGAACGATCGCAGCGCCCGAAACGCCTCGCCAGCTCGCCATGGCTGAGCATGCGGCCCGCCGAAAACGGGTCCACGACCAATTGCTCGGCCGCATCCACGACCTTGACCAGGAAATGCCCCGGAACGTTGAGCCCGATGACCGGAATCCCCACGCGCTCCGCGACCGCCTTGTATACCAAGCAGAGCGAAATCGCGGCGCCCTTCCGAGTTTCCAGGACAACGGGCAGATACCGATTGAGCGGCGCCGAGGGATCGAAGGCGTCGCCGATGAATCCTTCTTCGCCAAAGAGCACATCATGAAGGTGGGCCAGCTTGGCGTGGATGCTCCCGCCTCGCACACGCCGCTGAACGCGAAGCGATAACCCGTCCAGCTTCGCCTCGACATGCTCGGGTATGACATCGTCGAACGCATGGAGCGACACGGCGATCGCCGCGTGAACCAAGCCGGCCGTCGATTCGATCCGGGCAAGGCTGCTGGCGAGGAGCTGGAACGCGGGCGGATGACAGAGCTGCGGTCGAATCATGGCCGTTCGCCCCCCAACCGGGGAGCCTCGCATCGCGGGGTGGTCATCAGGGCGGGCATTCGTCGTGGATGGGACGCGCGGTGGGCCACCGACGGACCTCGCCCGTCCCTATCTATCAAGAACGCGAACGGTGGCGAATAGTGATCAAGAAAGTATCGATTTTCTCGCATTCCCCCCATAAGAACGGCAGCAATGGGTAAACGACGAGGAAGCGACGAGCGCGGTGGCCGGGGGGTGGGGCATCCCGGGTGGCGATATCGAGTCGCCCTTCTATACTCAGGGAACCCGGCATGGGTGCAAACCGGCATTCGAGCGTTGGTGCCTACCGCAAAGGATGGAAAGCGTGCCATGAAATTCGCGATGACGGTCGTCTTTCTGGTTGCGACCCGCGGCGTCTCGACCGGCCTCTTGGCCGCCGACTATGGACTCGGAACGCTTTCTGAAAAAGGGCCGGCGGACGCGGTCTCCGAAGGGGTCGCCGCGACGCTTGGCGACAAGGCGATCCGCGTGACGCGCGCGCCGTCGCAAGCCGTCTGCGATATTTGGCTTTGCCGAGACTGGACGATCGAGAAGGACGTCGAGGCATCGGGAGACGTGCTCTATCCGTTCGCGCCCGGACAGCTCGTCGGCGTCGTCCGATTCGCTCGCAAGTCGAGCGATTTCCGCGACCAGGACATCGCGGCGGGCGTCTATACGCTCCGCTACGCGCACCAACCGATCGACGGGTCGCACGTGGGAACGTCGCCGACGCGCGACTTCCTGCTGCTCTTACCGGCGGCGAACGATCGCGAGACCATTCCGCTCGAATACGATCGGCTCACGGAACTCAGCATGGAAGCATCGGGCACCGCGCACCCATGCCTGCTCTCGCTGCAGCGCAAGGAAGGGGACGAGGACGTGCGGCACAACGTCGATCGGGATTGGTGGATCATCCGACTCGAAGGCCGCGCGGCCAGGGGCGGCGCAACGAAACCGATGACGATCGATATCGTCATCGAGGGTCTCGGCGAATAGCACGGTCGTCAAACGGTTTCGCCTCCGTCGCAATGCCCTTCCGGAAGGCTCGTCCCCGGCGCTCGCCGCGCTCGGTCCGCGCTTGGTTGTATGCGGCTCGGCGGCGCGTATAATCGACGTCCGCGGCACGGTTGGCGACAAGGTCGGGGCCAAGGGCGCGACGAGCGCGCCGAGCCCGGCGCCTTGGAACGAACACGCGATGAAGGGCACTCCGATTTCGAGATTCCAAGATCTGGTCCCGCAGCGAAAGAAGGTGGATGCATGACGGATTCGACCCGAACAGCGGACCCGAAGGGAGGTTCGAATTTCAGTCGTCGAGCTTTCCTTCAAGGATCCGGCGCCGTTGCCGCCGCGACGGCGCTGCGGCAACAGGTCGCGAGCGGCGCGCCGAACGCGGGCGTCGAACTCGTCCAGGAAAGGAAGTCGATCTCGGTCACGATCAACGGCAAAGCGCAGTCGGTCGAGGTCGAGACGCGTACGACATTGCTCGACATGCTCCGCTACCAGCTTGACCTCACCGGTGCCAAGCCCGCCAGCATGGACGGCAGCAGCGGAGCGAGCACGGTGCTGGTCGACGGCAAACCGGTCGCGGCCTCCACAACGCTCGCCATCACGTGCGACGGCAAGAAGATCCAAACGATCGAAGGGCTCGGCGGCGAATCGCCCGATCCCGTCGTGAAGGCGTTCATCGCCAACGACGCCGAACAATGCGGATTCTGCACTCCGGGATTCGTCGTGGCGGTCCGCGCCTTCCTCGAAAAGAACCCCAAGGCGACGGACGACCAGATTCGCGCCGGATTGAACGGCAACATTTGCCGCTGTGGCACGTACGCGAACATCGTGAAGGCCGCGCTGGCGGTCGTGAAGGGAGGCGGCAATGGCTGAATATTCCTGGCCCGTTCGGGAAAAATCGACGGTCATCGGCAAGTCGCACGATCGGCTCGACGGCCTCGCGAAGGCCACCGGATCGGCGAAATACACCTACGACGTCAACCTGAAAAATCAGCTCATCGCGCGCGCGCTCGGCTGCCCGCTCGGCCATTGCCGGATCACGTCGTTGGACAAGTCGGCCGCCGAAAAGGTGCCTGGGGTCGTCCACATCGACGTGCTGAGGGATAAGGGCACCGAAATCGAGTGGGAGGGGGAATTGATCGCGGTGGTCGCGGCCGAATCGGAAGCCGCCGCCGCCGAAGGCGTCAAGACGATCAAGGTCGATTACGAACGGCTCGACATCTTTGTCGGCGATTCGGATCTCGCGGCGGCCGAAAAGGCGGGCCGGACGAGTCCGGGCGGCGGTAAGGCGCAAACCGAAAAGGAACCGGGCGCGAACGAGGACGAGGACGCCTTCGTCGAAAAGGAAATCGAACGCCTTCTGAAGGAATCGGCGCACGTCGTCGAGGCCTATTATGGGATCGACGCGATCACCCATTGCTGCCTCGAACCGCACGGAGCGACCGTTGAATGGCGGGACGGAAAACTGCTCGCCTATTTGTCGACGCAGAACGTGTCGGCGACCGATGACGGTTTCGCCCGCGAGTTCAACATCACGGCGGACGACGTCGAGATCCGATGCGAGTACATCGGCGGCGGTTTCGGAAGCAAGTTCGCCGTGGATTACTGGAATCTCTCGGCCGCCCGTATCGCGAAGGCGACGAACCGGCCGGTCAAGTTCATGCTCACGCGCGATCAGGAACTCAAACTGGCCGGAAATCGGCCGTCGGGTTTTTTGAAGGTGCGTCTCGGCGCGAACGCCGACGGCGTCATCCAGGTCTGGGACTCGGAGCACTGGGGAACGGGCGGAGCCACAGGTCCGGCGGTGAGCCAGACGGTGATTCCCTATGTCCTGGTGCCCAAGAATTATCGGCGCAAGGCCGTCAACATCAAGGTGAACGCGGTCCAAGCGCGGGCCTGGCGGGCCCCCAACCATCCCCAAGCATGCGCCCTCTCCCAAACGGCCATCGACGATCTGGCCCGCGTGATGGGCAAGGACAGCTATGACCTGTTCCTCGCGAACCTCGTGAATGCGAGCAACGGGAAGGCCGACGTCTATCGGGAACAGATGGCGATCGGCGCCGAGCGGATCGGGTGGAAACGGAACTACCATCCGCACGGCAAGGGCCCGAGGAAAGGATCCGTCGTCGAAGGACTCGGCATGGCCCTGCATACTTGGGGAGGCGGCGCGCATAGTTCGAGCTGCGCGCTCAAGATCCGACCCGACGGGAGCATCGAGTCGCACTGCGGTACGCAGGACCTCGGTACGGGCACGCGGACGGTCTGCGCGATGGTGGTCGCCGAGACGTTCGGATTGGGTGTGAACGACGTGTCGATCCGCATCGGAAGTTCCAAGTATCCGGTGAGCGGCCCGTCGGGCGGAAGCACGACGGTGGGCGGCGTTTCCGAATCGCATCGCCGCGCGGCAACCGACGCGCTCGCCAAGATCTTCGAGAAGGCCGCGCCCAAACTGGGCGTCGAACCGGGCGCGCTCGAGGCGGTCGGAGGCCGGATCCAGGTCGTCGGCAATGCGTCCAAGGGCATGGCGTGGAAGGAAGCCTGCGCCCTGCTCGGTATGAAACCGCTCGAAGTCACCGGTTCGTTCGAACGGGGAACGAAGACGGCCTTGTCGAGCCAGGAAGTCGGCGGGATCCAGATGGCCCACGTCGCCGTCGATACGGAAACGGGCGTCGTGCGAATGAGGAAATTCGTCGCCGTCCAGGATCAAGGTCTGATCATCAATCCCAAGGCGTGCGAAAGCCAGATCTTCGGCGCGGTGACGATGGGCATCGCGGCCGCCCTGTTCGAACAGCGGCTGCTTGACCCCGAGACGGGCGCGTTCGTCAACGCCGAACTCGCCGACTACAAGCTCCCGCGACTCGGCGACATCGGCGAGATCATCGTCGTACTCCACGAGCCGGACAGCGAGCGGTCGCGCGGCGTGATCGGGAACGGCGAACCACCGGCGATTTCCCCGATCGCCGCCATCTCGAACGCCATCTGCAATGCGATCGGCGTTCGCGTGCCGGTCGCCCCCTATACCCCAGACCGTGTACTCAAAGCTCTGCAAGGGAGGGCCTGAACATGAAACGCTTCGAATACGCGGCGCCGCGCAGCGAAGCCGAGATCGCCCAGCTTCTCGCGCCCGAATACGGCAAGACCGAGATCCTCGCGGGAGGCACCGACCTGGTCGAACTCCTCAAGAAAATGGTCGTCACGCCCGACCGGGTCGTGAACATCATGGAGGTCGATTCGCTCAAGACGCTCGAATCGCTTCCCGACGGGTCGTTCCGCATCGGCGCGGCTGTGACGCTCGACGATCTCGCGGCCTCGCCCTATGTCGACGATTATCCGGCGTTGGCCCAGGCGATCGCCGGCATCGCCAGCATGCAGCTTCAGGCGCAAGGCACGATCGGCGGCGATCTCTGCCATCGGGCCCAGTGCTGGTTCTTCCGGCGCGGCGAACCGCTGCTCGCCCCCCATCGCGACGCGTGGGGCGAACGCGACGATCGATACCATGCGATCTTCGACAACGAAGGGCCCGCGAAATACGTGTCCGGTTCGCGGCTCGGCCCCGCGCTGATCGCGCTGGGGGCCCAATTGCGCATCGTCGGTCCCAAGCCCGACGAATCGAGCTTGGTGCCCGCCTCGCAGTTCTTCCGGAAGCCGAAGCATGATCGGCAGCGCGAGACCATTCTCCAATCCGATCAGTTCCTTTCGCACATCATTCTGCCTCCCGCCGACGGACGGCTCAGCGGAACCTATGAAGTCCGTTCGAGCGCGGGCCCCGACTACCCGTTGGCGGCGGCGAGCTGCGCCTTCCGTCACAGCGGAGGGGTTGTGCGCGAGATCACGATCGTGCTCGGACAGGTCGCTCCCGTGCCCTATGTCGCGCTCGATGCTATGGACGCGATGCTCGGAATGCCGATCGATGCGACCACCGTCGAACGAGCGGCCGAGGCGGCCATCGCGAATGCCCGCGCCCTCAATCAGAATGCATCGAAGATCCAGTGGGCCAAGGTCGCCGTGAAACGGTCGATTCTGGTCGCCGCGCGACTCGATACGGGAGGATTCTAGCCATGGCGTTCACCAAGTACTACGATCTTCCCGAACCGGCCGCCGGTCCCGCCTGCATTTTCCTGCGAAGCAAGGCGCTGTACCTACACGGCGAGCACCGGGATCCAAGCCGCCCCGAGGACGGTGGCAGTCCGTACTGCTGGTGCAACGTCACGCAGCATATGCTCGGCCCCGATCAGCTCCACGTGAACCGAGCCGAGTGCGTGGCTGGCCGCGACTGTTTCCGAAGTTCGTACTGAGCACGTTGCCCGCCGAGCCGAACCAATGAAGACCGCGTGCCGCGACTGCGGGAAATCGTTTTCCGTTCCCGACACGTGGGATGCGGCCGACGCGATCGCGTGTCCGAAATGCGGCACGTCGCAGCGCGTCGGCAACCGGCCGGCCGGATCGCAGGGTGCCGGATCGCAGGGTGCCCGGCTCGGAACGGAATCCGGACGCCGGGTCGGCGGCAAGCCGTCCGTGCCCGCGCCGCCGGCATCCGATGAGGATGACGACGAGGACGGCGAACTGCGTCTCGCGCCCGAGGAAGCACGTCCGACCGTCGATATGCTCGTCGAAACCCCAGGGCCGTCCGTGAACACGCGCGACGGGAAGTCTTCGCCACCGCGGGCGGGCGTCGCGCCGCCGCGAGCGGGAGCGGCGCCTGCGGCCGCCGCGCCCCGAGCATCTTCCGATCGGAACCCGTCGAAGCCGCCTTCCCGCTGCGAGAACTGCGGCGGCCCGATGCCGCCGGACGGCATGCTCTGCGTCGCGTGCGGCTACCATGTCACGCTCAAGCGGGTTCTCCAGAGCGATCTATCCGACCTGGAACTCGATTCCTCGACCGGCATCGAACGTTGGCTCGGCAATCAACTGGCCGATGGGGAATCCGCGTCGAGCCTCTTGTGGGCGATCCACGCGGTCGTGGCCATCGGACTCGCCGTGATCGGGCTCGTCTTCCACCCTTGGTCGTGGATCTGCGTCGGCGTGCTCGGCACGGGATATCTCGTCCTGGTGGTCTGGCTCCGGAGCGGCCCGGGATCCCGGGCCGCCGGTTGGCTCGCCTGGTCGTTCATGCTGGGGCTCCGAAGGCGATTCGGGTGGAGGAACTTGGCGCCGCCCTTCGCGCGGCCCCGCGTTTTCTCCGCGCGCGAGTCCGGTTTCACCGACAGTGATCTCGAAAACCTCGCGGAGCGGAACGAACTGGAGGTTCTGGATCTCGAAGGGACAGGCATCACCGATCAGTCCTTACGCCATTTTCAAACGTGCGATCGACTCCGCGCGGCCGTCGTGCGCGGCACGCGGCTCACGCGCGGCGGCGTCGTCCGCCTCCAAATCATGAAACCCGATCTCGCGATCTGGCATGACGTTTGGGACTCGTAACCGTGTGGGGAATCCCACCAGCCGACCCGTTCTTGTTAGCTCGATTTGGCCGGTCGAAGACACGTTTTTCATTCTTCTTTCAATGCACCTCCGGAGAGACGTCATGACGCGCGCGATGTTGTTGGCCGTACTGGTGATCGGAACGGGGATCGGCGAGACCCAAGCCCAGACGGTCCAGCCGATTCCCGACGCTCGCCTCAAGAGACTCGGCGAGAAGCTCGCGACGGCGGTGGAATCGGTTCCCGCCGCGCGCCCCGGATTCGCGTTCGACGCGGCGCGGGCCCTCGGTTTCCAGATGTCGGAACAGGCGATCCGCGTCGTCGTGATTCCGCGCAAGGACTTGAACGAGTCCGAGGCGTTCGCGGCCGAGATGAAGACCGAGGCCGGAGCGCCGATCGGCTCGCTCTTTTTCGAGCACGTCGCGCCGATCGTGAAGGGGGCCCTCGCTTCCGCCGACCGCGTGCCCGAGGTCAGTCTCGCGGATGAATTCGGCATCGTGAACCGGATACGCGTCCTCCGTCTGGTCGCTCGGCAGGTCTCCGACGAGGACTACCGGCTCTACGCCTACGGAACGGGCAAGGAGCCGCTGATCGACGCGAAATTCGCGATAGGCTCGCGTGACGTCAAGGGACCGGTGCACGTGGCCGCTCGGGACGTCGACACCGACAAACGGCGCGGCACGCTTGTCGTCACCGTCTTCGGCAAATACGAAGCGTCCTTCCCCGGCGCATACGCCGACTGATCCATGCCCCGCACCCCAGCGGCGGATGCTCCGGTGCGCGGCGACTTCCCTTTGCCAATCTCGTCCAAATCGGCGCGCTCGGACGACGTCCTCGGAAAGAGGAACCCTGGCTCGGTGTGGCATCGCACCCTCGCGTACGTACCTGGTTATCGCGTATTGTCGGCATTCGTGCGGAACCATTTCCGCAATCGTTGCCGCAACTTGACGAATGCCGGATCTTCGCACGACTGCAGGCTCACGGTCGCGGCGATTTCGGAAAAGAGCCTCGCCCCTAGCGGCTTGCGCTTGCAGCGCAACGACAGCCTTAGGGCTTCGTTGGGGTCGCTGGGCTTGAGAGCATTGCTGTCCCACAGTTGGCGGCTGTTCAGAAACTCTCGCAGTGCCTCTTGTGAGCGCTCCCAGCCCAGCACGTCGGCCACCCGGGACGAGTTGGCCCACACCCAGGCCTCCAACTCCGGCTCGATCACAAAGCCACCTCGATAGACAACCTGAAGATACCGATGACGCGTATCAGGTCGTTCCACGGTCACGACATCATCGATGTCGGGAAGTGCGGTCTGTAACTGCTCGATCCATTGACGGTATCGCGAGACGTCGTCGTTGCGCAAGCTTTCGGGGAGAGTCCATTGGTCGGGATGGTTCGTCATGGAGACCAGTTGTGCCAGAATCTGTTCGTGTTGTTGGTCGAGTTCATCGGCATCCGCCTGAGACAGGAATCCGCATCACAACGCAAACTCGATCCAGGTTTGCGTCTCGGCGGCCTCGCTCCCAGAATCGTCCAACTTGGCCACGAAAGCCGCCTGGTAACGTCGTTTCCGCCACGCTTCGGCGATGTTCGCTGCCACCGAGCGCGACGACCTGCGAAACTGGTCCGTGAGCGAATACTCCTCCTCCGCAGGAAATCGCTTCGACAGCTCAAACACGCGCATGGCCGAACTCATCGCGTTCCGCCATACGCGCAGCTCTTTGAACGACCGAATATTCGCCATCAATGTGTCTCCCCATCCCCCCCGTCCCCCCGTCTCAGCGTCGAACGGGCCCGCCGAGCGAACTCGGTCGATCGTCTCCGCGCAACGGCGCTTGTTCGGGCGCGACCATCCATCGCCAGAACGGCGAACGGCCCTGCTCGCGGGTCTGGTAGAGACGCAGATAGTCGGCGTATTCCGTACCTTCCGGTCCTTCGCCGATGGCGTAGGGATAGCGGCCCATCGCCCGGAACGGAAGCGGTTCGACGGTTTGACCGTGGATCGTGTTCAAGTCGGCGTCCTTGTCCCAGCCGACACTGTGCAGGATGAAGTCGCGCCGGTATCCGTCGGGGACCTCCGTATGCGGAACGGCGAATCGGAGCGCGAGCTCATCACCCGCGGCCATCACGACCATCCGATCGTCCGGAATCTCGAGCAGTTCCCGCACGTCACCGTACCGCGTGAACGCGCCGCGCATGGGCGGCCAGCGCGGATCGGTCGTCACGCGTTCGTAATCGTACCGCTCGGGCCGCTGGCCCGAATACGGAATGCGTTCGGAAAAACCGCGATGCCGCAAGTCGGCCGTCGCGACCGGCAAATCCACGACCGGCCACGCGGCGGGCGGTTCGTCGATTGTGAAGAACGCCGCGTCCCAGTAGATCTCCGCCGTCGTGACGATGCGGACCCGATAATCCGGTCCAACGAACGCGCGGGAAAGGTCGACGGCGATCGTCTTCGTCTTTCCGCCCGGAAACCCCATGAAAGGGATCACCTCACGCCAGGCTCCGTTCGCGTCGGGCGTCCAGACCGAAGGATGCCGCGGACCGTCGAGCTCGGGATGCTCGGAGAACGACACGTTGAGCGACGTATTGGTCGGATAGATCCAACCCGTCAGGAACAATGTGACCTGTTCGGGATTCGGCAATGGGCCGAGGTCCAGCTCGATGAAGTGTTCGTCGGTGAGTCCTTGGCGGTATCGCCGGCGCCATGGGGCCGCGCACCGATCGTCTTCCCGCGCCAGCAGATCGCGGACGTCCGCGCCGCGCGCATCGACGGCGGACGTCGGCATGCGACGCTGACGCACGGGATGCAGTTGGAACTCGGCAATCTCCGGCGGCCCGACCTTCTCGTTCGTGAAGACTTCGATATCGGCCGGGTGATCGACGGCCATGAGCTTGACATGGTCGAAGTAGGCCGCTTCCCACAGTTCCTCGGTGAGTCGCACCTCGTACGCCCCGTCGCGGGGCATGAGCCGGTCGCCGGGAATGCGCAGATATTCCCAGGGACGCGACGACGCGCCGACGCCCCGCGCGACCTGCATTCCGAGCGGCGCGGCCCACAGGCAATCGGTGAAGAACTCGAACCGCGAACCGGTCCACGTATACACGTAGGGACACGACCCCTTGAGCGTCATGACCTCGGTCAGATGCTGATTGCGATCGGGCTGGATGACGGCCTGCGGCACGCCGTTGGTCCACACGATGCGGATCAAGTCGGCCCGCTCGGCGGCGCCGAGCCCGAAATGGGCCGTTTCGCTCTCGACGACCCGCGCTTGGTACCGCTCGCCGACGAGCGATTCGAGCAGGCTCCCGATCCCCGTGTGTCCGGCGCAACCCCGGTTGTCGCATTGTCCGACGAGCCGAATGTCGAGCCAACCGTTCGCGTTCCCGCCTTCGTTGCGATAGAGTGACAGGTTTCCGTCATGCAGCGCGAGCAGGTCCAAGTCGCCGTCGCGATCGACGTCGGCGGCCCGAGCGTCGCTCCACGCGGCCGGCGGAGCCGTCCAGCGCGCGGCGCCATCGGCGTACTCGGGGCCGCCGCGGCCCAGCCAGAGTTCGATGGCCGACTTCGACCAGGCCAGGATGTCGACGAATCCGTTGTTGTCCCAATCGGCGACGAGCAACCGTTCGATGGGCGTTCGAGAGACGGGAACTTCGCGCACGGTCGAGATGCGTCCGCGATGGGCCGTTTCGGTGAGGATCGCGAAGATGCCGTCGGTCCGCGCGACGACCAGATCCCATGAGGGCCGGCCGTCGATCTCCGCGACCGCCATGTCGGTCGCGCCGGCGAGCCGGGCGAACGAGTCGCCGAACTCGGTCCACGCGAGGTGCCCGTGCAGCAGATTCTCCAGAAACGGAGCCGCGTGCCCGCCGACCGGCGCCACCAGCAGGTCCAGATCGACGTCACGATCCCAGTCGACCGGCGCGATCCGCCGGATTTCCGTCGCCGACGAAGGCAGATTCGACCATCGCGTAATGTCCTCGAACTCGCCGTTCCCGCGACCGGACGCGCATCGGATCATCCCGCCGCTCGCGAGGACCAGATCCAGATCGGCATCGTGGTCGAAGTCGACCATCGCGAGCGTTTCGACTTCCGACCACGCGGCAACGGAATCGGGCTGCCGGATCGGCTCGAGCGACCGCGTTCCGTCCGGGCCGAGTCGGTTTTCGAAAACGAGCAGTCCTCGCGCACCGAATACGACGACATCCAGATCGGCCGTGTGTCCTTCGGCCGCATGCGAGGAGGCATCGTCACGGCCCGGCGGATCCGCCGTCGGCGCGTTCACCGGCCCGGTCGGACGATGGTCATTGTCGAGGTCGGCGAGCCGCATTCCGAGCGAACCAGGCGGCAACGGGGCCGCCGCGATCGATTCGCCGATCCCTCCGCCCGGCAGGCCGCGATGGACGCGGAGTTCCTTATCGGTGAGCAAACACCAGTCGTTCGTTCCATCGCGATCGAAATCGGCGAAGGCGAAGTCCCGAATACCGTCGACGCCGTCCGGATCGACGGGGGCCGGCGCCGACCAATGCCAGTCGATGGCTCGGTCCGTCGGTTCGATTGGTTCGTGCGCGACGCCATCGGAGTAGTCGCGGAGCGCGAATTCGAGCGGATGCGGCGCGACGCGACCCACATCATTGCGATGGGCGATCATCGGACCGATTCCGTTCCGGACGCGTCGAACGAGCGTCGCGACGTTTTCCCATTGGCTCGCTTCGATCGCGGAGACCGCTTGGTTGAGCAGGTCGAGGACATCGAGACCGAGCGCGGCGACGCCGTCGTCCCGCTTGACGTTGTCGCCGGAGCGGATGCTGAGCACGAGGGGCCCCACGAGGCGGATGGCGGACGACAACGTTTCCCGCAGCGCGGGGTCGCGCCGCTCCGCCTGAGCCGCCATCCACTCGCCCGCGACCCGCAGGTTGTTCGGCGCCGCCGCGTAGGCTCGCCCCAGCGCGTCAAACGCCTTGTTCTCCAGTTCGGCGTCGCCGCTGATCGAACCGGTCTCGTAAATGGCCATCGGATACGCCGCCTCGCGCGGCGCCATACGCTCGGCCGTTTCGAGGTACTCGATCATGCGCCGAGCCCGCTGGGTATCATCCACGCCCGACAGTTTTTCGAGGAACCGGGCGATCAACCAGTTGGCCGCCGCGCTCGCGTGTTTCGCCGCAAGGTCCTCGAGCGCCGCTTGCGTGGCTTGCTGGAGTTCGGGCGTCCGGCGCGACGGGTCCTCGTGCTCGACGATCAGTAGCCGGGCAATCGCCAGGTTCCGCCTGGGAAGTTCCTCGTCGGGCAGTTCATCGACCAGCGCCGCGAACAAGTCGGCCGCGCGGGGTAGTTCCGTTTCATTTTCGAGCAATCCGAGCGCGACGCGCGTATCCGAGAGGATCCGGCGATACTGGTCGGCCGAGCGGAGCGGAGCGGCGGGCCCGCGCCACGGCTGCCACCAGAGAATCCGAACGGCAACCGCCGAGAGGACAAGACATGCGACGGCCACCAGGACGGCGCGCGTTCGACCGGATCGTGGCTGATGACCGCGATCGCCTCGTATCGGCCGTTGTTCCTCGGGCGGTACCTCGGACCATCGATCACCGTTCGAACAAGCCCGCGATCGAAGGCGAGGGGGCGGCAGCCGGTCCTTGCGCATGGCCAACACTCCTTTTCGCGTTGTCGGATCCGCGATAGACTGCCGCGGGTTCGCGGCTATTCGAAGATTGTGAACAGCCGTCGGGGAACCGGAAAGGGTAGGGGATCCGCTTTGTTGGACTATGTGGGAGGGCTCCAATGTCGATGTTAGCGGAATTCCGTGCGTTCGCCCTTCGGGGAAACGTGGTGGACATGGCGGTCGGCGTGATCATCGGAGGCGCGTTCGGCAAGATCGTTTCGTCGCTGGTGAACGACATCGTGATGCCGCCGATCGGCATGTTGACCGGCGGCGATTTTTCGAAGTTCACGATCGATCTGAGGAAGGGGGCGACCGACGGCGAAACGGTCGCGATCAACATCGGGACGTTTCTCAACACGGTCGTCGACTTCCTGATCGTGGCGTTCGTGATTTTTCTGGTGGTGCGCCAGATGAACGCGGTCGTCACCCGGTTTGCGCCCAAAAAGGACGCGGCGGCGCCCACGACGAAGACCTGCGCGTTTTGTTGTTCGACGATTCCGATCGCCGCCACGCGCTGCGCGCACTGCACGTCCGAATTGCCGCGGTCCTAGGAGGGCACCCCTGGGAGAATCGTCGATCATCCGCGCCGGAGCATGGTCAGAAGAACGTAGGTGAGCGCCGCGCCGAAGAGCATCGAGACGGGGACGGCGATCGCGAGGGCGATCGCGACGCAGACGCTCCGACCGAGCGATTGCACGCCCCGCGCCGTTTCCGAGAGGGGCAGGGGAGGGGCCGATTGACGGCGCCGCGACGCGGATCGGGGGATTTTCGGCCCGGCGCTCGTCTCTTGCGCGGCCGTCGGATCGGTGATCTGCGAGGCGTGGCTGGCACTCTCCGGACGGCTTGAATCGGGGTCCTCGTCGTACGCGCCCGCATCGGTTTCCTGGCCGTCGTCCTGTCCCGTCGGGAATGGCGGCGGCATCCAGGGCGACTTGGTGAGGTGGGTCGACGGAAACGAGCTCACATCGGTCGCCCAAGGCTCGAGCCGAGCGGCGACCTCCTCGGCCGTCGCGACGCGCGCCGCAGGGTCCTTCTCCATCAGGTCGGCGATGATCTCGACGAACTCCTCGCTGATCTCCGCGTTGAAGCGGCGAGGATGCCAGGGCGTTTCGATGCGATGCCGACGGAGTTTGTCCGACGTGGTCCCGCCCGGGAACGGCACTTTTCCGGTCACCGCGTAGTACAGCGTGCAGCCGAGCGAATAGATGTCGCTGATCCGACCGACCCGCGTCGGATCGCCGATCAGCTCGGGAGCAAGGTAGTCGGGCGTTCCGACAATCCGTCCGGTGCGCGGATCGCCTTCGGCCTCGTGGATGAAGCCGGCGAGCCCGAGATCGGAGAGCTTGGCGATGCCTTGCGGCGTCACGAGGATGTTGCCCGGCTTGATGTCGCGGTGGATGAGCCCGCGCGCGTGCGCGTATTCGAGACCGATCGAGGCCTGCATGATGACGCTCGACGCCTGCCGCATCGTCAGCGGACCCTGCGATCGAACGAGCCGCCGCAAATCGGTTCCCGGCACATACTCGCAGACGAGATAATGGACGCCTCCATCATGGCCCGCGTCGAAGGCCCGCACGAGGTGCGGGTGATCGAGCTGCGCCTGGGTTCGGATCTCGCGCATGAAGTTGTCGATCGCGTCGGGCGTCGACTTGTGGAGCGGCAGGACTTTGACGGCGACGAGCCGCCCCATGACCTTGTGCACGGCCTTGTAGACTTGGCCCATGCCGCCCTTGTCGATGTAATCGGTGACCAGATACGGTCCCAAGTTGAGCTTCGTGCGGCCCTCGCGCAACTGGGCCGCCTGATAGGGCGTCAAGAGCCCGCGTTCGATCAGCCGATTGGCGAGCGACTCGTCGTTCGGGTCGCGCGGTTCCTCCGCGCCCTCGCGCAGTTCGTCCTCGGCCCGCTCGAGCTGATCGAGGGTGAGCAATCCGCTGACAATCGCCGATTCACGGAATACGGAGCGTGACGCCATGAACGGAGACTCGACGACCTCGAAAAAAAAACGGCGTGTCGGATACGTTTACCAGTTTGAGCGAAATCGGCCGTCTTGCAACACCTCGCCCTCCGTAACGGGAAGTCGCGAAACTCCCGCTGGACCCGATTGGGTGCCGCCGCCGGTGGAGGTCTTGCGACTTCCGCCACGGCCGGATCGTGCGACTTCCGTAACGGTTTTCTCACGGAGGGTCGCGGAAGGGCCCGTCCAACGCCTTCCAGGTGGCGGGTAGGGGAGCCTTGAATTCGAGCCGATCGCCGCGCGTCGGATGCGTGATCCGGAGGATCCGAGCATGGAGCGCGATGCCGTTGGGGAATGGGACGCGGGATCCGTATTTCACGTCGCCAAGGATCGGGCACCCGTGATGGGCGCATTGCGCGCGGATCTGATGCTTCCGCCCGGTCTCCAAGACGATCTCGAGCCACGCGCCCCGTTCGAACTCGCCCCGCACGGCGAATTCGAGCACCCCTTCTTTCGCTCCGCGGTGATCGGGCGCGATTTCCACCCGGTGAGCCGCGTCGTTTTCGCGCAGCCAATCACGCCACGTTCCCTTTGGGACCACGGGTCGAGGCGAGACGAGGGCCCAGTAGATCTTGTCGACCGCCCCCTCGCGAAACTGTTCGTTCAGCCGCGCGGCCGCTTTCGATGTGCGCGCGAGGACGACAACGCCGCTCACCAATGCGTCGAGCCGGCTTACGACGCCGATATAGACGTTGCCCGGTTTGTGGTATCGATCCTTGACATCCCGCCGCGCGCGGTCCACGAGACTCGGATGGCCCGGCAACGCGCCCTGCGTCGCGAGCCCGGCCGGTTTGTTCACGACCAGGAGGTGGTTGTCCTCGTAGATCACATCAAGCATGGTCGAGCGGGGGCGTGGCGAAAGAGTTGTTGGAACGATACGATGCCGAGCGTGGACCACATAGGAGTTGATCTGGGTTGATCTGGGTTGATCGTAACGCATGGGGAGCGCCGAGACGAGGATCGCTCCGCGGCGGCGGCGTGTTCGGCGCCTTGTTTTTCACGCGAACGTCGAGGATCGGTTTGTTTATGGACACGGCCGCGTCCGACGACCTTCCGCTCATTCTCGCGAGCGAATCACCGCGTCGCCGCGACCTGATGCGCGAGGCCGGTTACTCGTTCACAGTCGTGGCGCCGCGGCCGGGCCTTGAGAGCGGCCCGCGCGACGGCGAATCGCCCGAGGACCTCGTCGCGCGGCTGGCGAGCGCAAAAGCGGCCGAGGTCGCGACCCGCATCCCGCGCGGCCTCGTCATCGCTTGCGACACGGTCGTCGCATGTCGAGGACGGATTCTCGGCAAACCCCGCGACGCCGACGATGCCCGCCGCATGCTCGGCGACCTGAGCGGCCGCGAACAACGGGTCGTTTCCGGGTTGTGCCTCCATGGCGTGCCGTCGGGACAAGTACGCGTCGAAGTCGATGTGGCGCGGCTCCGCATGGCGAGGCTCGACGAGTCCGCCATCGAGGATTACGTACGAAGCGGGCTATGGGAAGGGAAGGCGGGCGGATTCGGCCTGCAGGATCGGAACGGGTGGCTTGAGATCGTCGCCGGTAGTTCATCGAGCATCGTCGGCCTTCCGCTGGAACGTCTCGCGCGCATGCTCGACGCATGGCCCTAGCGCCGCCATCCCACTTGAAGCGGTCGAGCCAAGGCGGATCGCGGAGCGATCCGCGACTTGCGAGACCAGGCTCGCGCGTCAAGGCTGGAAAGGACGTGCGCGATTGAGGAAAATGGCTCGTCCTGTATGACTGTCCCCGTCGTTCGGTGCGTCGGGCTTGTGAACCGAGGGCTCCGCGTCATGACTTGCCGATTTCTGGTTCGCTTGTGTGTGATGGCTTGCGCTGCGGCTCGACTCGGTTCTTGCCTTGCGGCGAACGCGGAAGGTCGCAATCCGACGGCATCCCAGGACGCCACCGGGGTGGCTTGCCGAGTCGCGGGCAACGGTGATGAAGGGCGTCAACTCAAGAACCAGAACAAGACGATCGTCACGGTCGCTCAAAGTACGCCGGAGTTCACTCGGAAGAGCGAAGGCGATCTGATCGAACTCGACGACGGCCGGTTGCTGTTGGTGTACATGGAGTTCTCGGGCGACGGAAGCGACTTCGCCAAGACCCGTCTGGTCGCGCGGGAATCGTCCGACGGAGGTCGCACTTGGGGCCGGCACCGTGTCGTCACGGAAACGACACCGGGCGACCTCAATGTCTATTCCCCGAATCTGATCCGAGCGAAGGATCACGCGATCCTCTTGCTCTTCATGCGACAGCATCGACCTGGGTCGCTGACCGCCCATGCATGGGAATCGGTCGACGAAGGCCGGACGTTTTCGCCGCGGTCGGAGTTCGTCCCGCGGCGGGATTTCGCGCTGTGCAACGCGACCGTCAAGCGGATCGCTTCAGGCCGCCTGCTCTTGCCCGCCAATCCGCCCGTTCCCGGAATGCCTGCGGAATCCGGCCCCTATGCCGCCACCATACTCTATAGCGATGACGACGGCGCGACCTGGAATGCGTCCGAATCGCGCGTGCGGCTCCCCATGCGCGGAGCGATGGAACCGCACGTTGAGCAGACTGCCGACGGGAGAGTCCTGATGGTGGTGCGCAACCAACTGGGCAAGCTGTACGTGTCGGAGTCGAACGACGATGGGGCGACCTGGAGCCCGCCGCGCGCCACCGAATTGACGAGCCCCGAATCGTGCCCGGAATTGACTCGGATTCCGGGCACGAACGACCTGCTGATGATCTGGAATCACAGCTATGATCCCAAGTTCACATCGCATTACGGCAAGCGCAGTCCGCTCACCGCGGCCATCTCGCAGGACCACGGCAAGACGTGGAAACACGTGCGTGACATCGAGACCGATCCGGGACGGGCGTTCTCGAATCCCGGATGCCGATTCACGAAGGAGGGCCGGGCGATTCTCAATTACTGGACGTGCGAGTACCTGCCGAATTGGGCGATGCAGGACGTCATTGACCTGCGCGTCGCCGTGATCGACAAATCCTGGTTCTACGGCGGCGAATAGGCCGGAGGCCCGGAACGCACCCGCGCGTTTCAAGGGCAACAAGGACTAGAACCAGGCGAGCACTACATTCCGCAAGACGAGCCAATCGGGGCGAGCCGCGCCCCCGGCAGCCGCCGCATGTCAACGGAAATGGCGGTTTCGGCGCTCGTGCGATTCACAGCACGGTTTCCGGATTGCATCCGGTCGCCCGATCGCGGAGTCGATCACCCAGACCGCCAAAGAAGAGGTCGCGCCCGGCGCCTCCGGTCAGTTCGTCCTCGTCTTCATCGTCCGCCACGCTGAAGATCGCGTCCATCGCCGCAACGCGCGTCGCGTAGTCGTCCGACGACGCCCAGACCGCAAGAGCCGCGAGCAACGCATCGACGTCATCCTCATTCGATGCGCTTCCGCCCAACAGGGCATCGTCGCCTCTTCCACCACTCAACCGGTCCCGGCCTAGACCACCGATCAGAATGTCATTGGCTCCGCCGCCCAACAGCTCGTCGTTTCCGCCACCTCCCAACAAGACCGTCGGACCACCGCCGGCGATCAAACGATCGTCTCCATCACCACCCTGGAGAATGGCCTGAACTCCCACGTTGCCGTTGACCGTCATGCGATCGTCGCCACCACAAAGATACGCGAGGAGAATCTCGACGTCGGCGGCGGAAAAGGTCACGAACGGGCCACCTTGCAGGAAGTCCGCGTGGACCTTGAGCCGGCCGTTCCCTTGGGCATGGACGGTCACACGGTCGGCGCTTGGTGTCCCGATGACATAAAGCGAGCCGCCCACAAGGCCGACACCTTGAACCACCCCCATGGTAAGAACAGGGGCCGATTCGTTTCCGTCGCCATCGAAGGCCGTCGCGGTCACCGTGTAGATGCCGCCGCCCGCGTAATGATGTCCGCCGGAAAAAGTATCGTCAAGCTGGTTGACCGAGGCGCTGTCGGTCGTTCCATCGCCCCAGTCGATAATCACCGTATGCGAATCGGAATCGGGATCGGTCAACGAACCGCTGATGGTGACCCACCCGTCACTCGAGCTCGCACAAACGTCGGGGTGGTTCGAGGCGAAGCTAGTGATCGTCGGGGCAACGTTGGGAATCGCGTCGCTCGCGGCCGAGAATTCGGACGTGTTGCCGGTCGTTCGCTCGGTGGCCGTCGCCGTGATCCATTCGCCGACCGCGACCGGCGCCGCGAGGACCGCATCGAAATCGATGTTGCCCGAGCCGTCGGTGGTCACATCGATGGAACCCAGATAGCGGCTGCCTTCCCCATACCCCAAGGGGTCCGCCGTTTCGTTCGCATAGAAATCGATCACGTACGCCGTCGCCGGATTCGAACCCAACGAGCCGGTCACGCGGGTTTGCCCACCCGTTCGCGCGGATTGAAGCACGGGGAAGTTTTGCAACGCGTTGTCCCCGGTATCCGTATCGCCCGGATCGTTCGGCGTGACGCCATCCCAACCCAGGTCGATGCCAGGGCCGCCATTGGACTCGATGGCATTTCCGCGTATCGAGTTACCGGTTCCGCCGTCGATAATCGCCACGCCCGTACCGCCGTTGTGGGCAATCCGATTCGCTTCCGCGGCGTCATCCAGACCGTCGATGTTGCTGCCGATGCGGGTGCCGGACGACGACCCCAGAATGACTCCACCCAAGAGGTTTCCGATGGCGAACGTGCCGGTGACGTCCGTTCCGATAGAATTTCCTTCAATTGTGTTGGACGAGGCGTTGGACACGACGATTCCGAATTCCGAGTTGCCGCTGATCAGGTTGCCTTCGCCGGGCAACGCCCCGCCGACCTTGTTATCGTGGGTTCCCTCGTACAAGACGACTCCGGTCAGTCCGTTGGGAACCGCGGACGTGCCGGACAGATCGGTACCGATACGGTTTCCCTGAATGACGTTGCCTCCCACGTCGGAGTGCTTGAGCAGAATGCCGTGATACTGATTCCCGGAAACGAGATTCCCCGCGCCCGGCGCGGCGCCACCGATTACGGCTCCCGACACCCCATTCGCCAGATCGATTCCCACGGCATTGCCGATGGAGGTCGTTCCCGCACGATCGGTTCCGATCCGGTTGCCCTGCACGATGGGGCCATCGCTAACCTGAATGGCCAGGCCGACGCCGCTACTTCCTGAAATCAGGTTTCCGGCGCCCGCATCCGTTCCGCCTATCGTCACATCACAATCGTGAACAAAAATGCCCACGCTCTGTTCGCCGAGTGCGGCGGTTCCGGCGAGGTTGGTACCGAGGGTATTACCTCGAACGAAATACCCGGTTCCCGAATGGAGGAACATTCCCATATAGCTGCTGTCAGCGACCAAATTGCCCTCGCCCGGCTCGGTTCCGCCAATGAGCGCGTTGGCGACGAAGCCAACGGCGACGCCATACGTCACGTTTCCGAGCGGTTGCGTTCCGGTCACGTCCGTACCGACGAAGTTGCCCTGAATGGTCGCGTTACTTCCGTCCAGCGCGAGGATTCCGCCCGTTTCCCAGTTATCGAAGATAAACGATCGAGTCCCCGTCGTGGCCGCGACAATATTGCGTTCCGCGGGCGTCGAACCGCCAACGAACAGGTCGCTCCAGGAGTGCGACGCGACAATTCCGGCACTCGCGTTACCCAGCGGGAGGGTGCCGGTTCGGTCCGTGCCGACCAGGTTGCCGACGATTCGGTTGTTGGTTGGCTGGTAAGGCAGGTACCAACCGCCGACAGAGATACCGTTACCTCCATTCCCCGATACGAGATTCCGGTCGGCGGGCGTTATTCCACCAATCGTGTTGTTTCCGGAACGCACGTCGATTCCCGCAAGCGAGGACCAGTCCCACGAGATCGGATCGCCACCCGTTGCGTTCGGCCTCGCGACCGTTCCGGATAGGTCGGTGCCGATGAAATTCCCCGCAACCGTGTTTCCGTCGCCGGACAAGACCAATCCGTTGCCGTCCCACTGATTGATCACCAGCCCGCGGATCGTGCTGGATCCGCCGGCAAGCACCAATCCGTTGGCGAATGGGCCCGCCAGACTGCCGTCAAGTTCAATATTCAGCACGCCATTGTGGCCGTCACCCAAAACGTGACCTGGAGAATCAGGCCCAATCCCGAGCGTATTCTCGGATGAACCGGGCTGGGAATAGCCGTCGATCACGATCGGATCGGTGACAACGGGCAACTCGGAGGTTGGCCGAATCGTATGCGGACCGGCGCCGGGAATATTGAACACGATCGCGTCGGGTCCGGACGATGCGTTGGAATCGAGGATTGCCTGACGAAGGGATCCGGAGCCGCTGTCGTCGGTGTTCATCACGACGAAATCGACGGCGAGCAGGGTCCGAAACTCAAGCATCTCCAGGAGGAGCCGCCTCGCGGTCCCCGACACATGGGCTCGCGCGGCCCGACGGCGGCGACGTTGCGGCGATGGAACCTGGGATCGGAGCGGATACCGCGTCGTACGTCGAGACATGACCGTGAACTCCGGTGCGAAAAGGAAACGGGCCTCCCATGGCAAGACAGGCAAACCAGACAAAACCGGACGGTCGTCCGGGTGTTTTTTTGCGCGCGATTTCCGTCTTTCTGGACCTTCGAACCTTGGGTGTCCTGTCCGATCCGACGGCGCACGAAAAAAGGGCGAGTGGCCGAAGCCACTCGCCCTCGATGGGTCAAAAAAATCCCGGCGATACCTACTTTCACGCTGTTGGCACTATCATCGGCTCGGAAAGCTTAACGGCCGTGTTCGGGATGGGAACGGGTGTGACCTTTCCGATATGTTCACCGGGAAGAAGGACACGAGGCGGTAAGACCTCGAGCCCTTGGTCCAAAAAATGGTCCAAAAAATGGTCCAAAAAATGGTCCAAAAAATCGGCGGGGATCGGGTTGCGGGAGATGGCCGAACCGCGTTCTTAGGGAACGTGGTTCGCCGAGCAGCGCGGGGGCTACTGAGCTGGAGAGTATTGGATATTGATGGCCAAGCGGTCGCCCTTTAGTACCGGTTAGCTGAACGCATTGCTGCGCTTACACATCCGGCCTATCAACCTGGTCGTCTTCCAGGGGGCTTCATAGCCATGCTAATCGAAACCTAATCTCGGGGCGGGCTTCACGCTTAGATGCTTTCAGCGTTTATCCTTTCCGTAGTTAGCTATCCAGCCGTGCCGCTAGCGCGACAACTGGTACACCAGAGCTACGTCCTTCTAAATCCTCTCGTACTAAAGAAGAATCCCCTCAAGTTTCGTACGCCCACGGCAGATAGGGACCGACCTGTCTCACGACGGTCTGAACCCAGCTCACGTACCACTTTCATTGGCGAACAGCCAAACCCTTGGGAGCTTCTTCACCCCCAGGATGTGATGAGCCGACATCGAGGTGCCAAACCGCCTCGCCGCTATGGACGCTCGGAGGCGATAAGCCTGTTATCCCCGGAGTACCTTTTATCTGATGAGCTATGGCCCTTCCATACGGGACCACAGGATCACTAAGACCTACTTTCGTATCTGCTCGACTGATGAGTCTCGCAGTTAAGCACCCTTCTACCTTTGCGCTCGATGCCTGATTGCCAACCAGGCTGAGGGTACCTTTGCACTCCTCCGTTACCTTTTTGGAGGAGACCGCCCCAGTCAAACTGCCCAACTGACACTGTCCTTCGCCCAGATTCATGGAACGAAGTTAGAACTAAAGCATAACCAGGGTGGTATTTCAACGTTGGCTCCACAAGAGCTGGCGCTCCTGTCTCACAGCCTCCCACCTATCCTACACAAGCCATACCTCAGCCCAATATCAGCCTACAGTAAAGGTTCACGGGGTCTTTCCGTCTAACCGCGGGTACGTGGCATCTTCACCACGGCTACAATTTCACCGGGTCGGTGGTTGAGACAGTGCTCCTGTCGTTACGCCTTTCATGCAGGTCGGAACTTACCCGACAAGGAACTTCGCTACCTTAGGACCGTCATAGTTACGGCCGCCGTTTACCGGGGCTTCGGTCGCAAGCTTCACCGCCGAAGCGGCTAACCTCCTTCCTTAACCTACCGGCACCGGGCAGGCGTCAGTCTCTATACATCCTCTTACGAGTTGGCAGAGACCTGTGTTTTTGATAAACAGTCGCAAGAGCCGATTTACTGTGGCCCCCAGGGCCTTTCAACCCCAAGGGCACCCCTTATCGCGAACTTACGGGGTCAATTTGCAGAGTTCCTTAACCACCGTTCTCCCGAGCGCCTTAGACTTCTCGTCTCGCCTACCTGTGTCAGTTTTAGTACGGTCACACGCGCTTCAACCCTTAGAAGCTTTTCTTGGACATCCTTCCGGAGACATCGGGAACAAACGCCCTTAGCCAACGGACTTGGTTTACGCGGGCGGATTTTCCAATCCCGCCGCCTCGTCCGCGGCAACGGACAGTTCTAACTGTCGAACGCTCCCCATTCGGATGCCGTCCCTCCATCGGTCCGCGCGGTGGCGCAGGAATATTAACCTGCCACCCATCGTCTACGCCTTTCGGCCTCGACTAAGGAACCGGCTAACCCTGGGCGGATTTACCTTCCCCAGGAAACCTTAGGCTTTCGGCGAGCAGGATTCTCACCTGCTTTATCGTTACTCATTCCGGCATAATCACCTGCACGCCCCGACACCGCTCCTTTCGGTACGGCTTGTATCTGACGTGCAGCGCTCTCCTACCGCCGACCCACCCCGAAGGGTAGAGCCGGCCCACGGCTTCGGTTGAATGCTTACTCCCGATCATTATCGGCGCAGAATTGCTCGACCAGTAAGCTGTTACGCACTTTTTAAATGGTGGCTGCTTCTAAGCCAACATCCTGGCTGTCTCAGCAACTCAACTTCCTTAGTGACTAAGCATTCATTGGGGACCTTAGCCGATGATCTGGGTTGTTTCCCTCTCGTCCGCGAAGCTTATCCCTCACGGACTGTCTCCCGAGATAGTCGCACCGGTATTCGGAGTTTGGTTCGGATGAGTAGGCTGGAAACCCCCCATTCCAATTCAGTATCTCTACCCCCGGTGCGTAGTGGCTCGAGGCTATACCTAAATATATTTCGGAGAGAACGAGCTATCTCTGCGTTTGATTAGACTTTCACTCCTCCCCACAAGTCATCCCCTCGGTTTTCAACCCAAGTGGGTTCGGTCCTCCACGCAGTATAACCCGCGCTTCAACCTGCTCATGGGTAGTTCACGCAGTTTCGCGTCTACCACCAGTGACAAATCGCCCTATTCAGACTCGGTTTCCCTGCGGCTTCAGTCCGGAGGACCTTAACCAAGCCACTGACGGTAACTCGCCGGATCATTATGCAAAAGGCACGCCGTCACACGGGCACAAGGCCACAGTGCTCCGACCGCTTGTAAGCGCATGGTTTCAGGTTCACATATCCTCCCCTCACCGGGGTTCTTCCCATCTTTCAGTCGCCATACTGAGTTCACTATCGGTCGTTGGAGAGTATTTAGCCTTACGGGATGGGCCCCGTCGATTCAGTCGGGGTTCCACGTGACCCGACCTACTCAGGTATCCCTCGGGAGGCAGTACGACTTTCGCCTACGGGGCTGTCACCCTCTGTGGCCAGGCTTTCCTGCCTGTTCGACTAGTCGACTGCTTGATAACTCCCATATGAAGGACCCTACAACCCCGTCGGGGAAAACCCCAACGGTTTGGGCATAGTCCCCTTTCGCTCGCCGCTACTCAGGGAATCGATTTTTCTTTCTTCTCCTCCGGTTACTTAGATGTTTCAGTTCACCGGGTTCGCTTCCGCGCACCTATGGATTCAGTGCGGGATGATTCGGGAATCCCGGGATCGACGCTCGTTTGTCAGCTCCCCCAGGGCTTTTCGCAGACTTCCACGCCCTTCATCGCCTTCCAACGCCAAGACATCCCCCATGCGCCCTTAGTAGCTTGACCACCAATATCCAAGACTCCCGCGATGCTCGACAAGCGACCTCCGCCGGCTTCCGCCGCCGAAAGGAACCCGCCGAACCCGCCAGAGCCGCACGACCGCGTTGGCCGCGGCCGTGCCGATGTCCCGCGCCGAACGGCCCGCCGAACGCGATTCCCAAGGGAACCCCATCCGGCCGATCGATCCGACGCGGACAAGCCACTGTGCCACCCGCCGCGATCCAACGATCGCGTCCAGCAGGGTGGCGCGAGTAACAATAGCCTTCCTTCTATCCAGAACCGCCGCCCCGAAGGGCGACGATCCATCGGCGCTACTAGGAACTTAACAGCGGAGCCATGCTCCACTGGTTAAGATGCCATCTACCGCAACCTGATTGTCAAAGATCCCGCGAAGGACCCAACAGGCCTTCGCCCGCTCGCAAGAGCAGAAATCCGCCTTGCCCGCGCCAAACCCGAACGCGTCAAACCGAATTTCAACCCTTGGCTCGCGAGAACTCCCCGTCGATCGCGCGTCCGCTCGGCCACAGAAGGCCACCGCACTCAGCAATCCGCACGCGGCAAACCCAGCGATCCGTACTCGGCAACCGGGAAGCCCCAAAGATTACAGACTCGGCGAATCCATGTCAACGGGCCTTCAAGCGATCCCGGGACATTTTTTTCGCTTCCGTCTTCCGAACGCTCCTTTCCTTGAACGACGCGGCCATTCTCTTCCTGTCGGCGTCGCTCGTCAACGGGGCCTCCGCCCCCCGACCCGTTTTTTCATCCGCTCGTCGCGTCTCTCCGTTTCGCGATTCCTGTTCCGTCGCGCGGCGTCCTCGACGCATGCGATCCAGGCATGCGATCCAGGCATGCGATCCAGGCATGCGATCCAGTGGAGCCGATGGGATTCGAACCCACGACCCTCGGCTTGCAAAGCCGATGCTCTCCCAATTGAGCTACGGCCCCCGGTTGGCTGCGATCCCAAAACGAGCCCGAACTTGGGCCCAAGAGCTAAGGGCCCCGCGCCAAAGCCCGATTCGCCACCTATTCCTTTCGCCACGCGGAACGGTGACCGCCACGACCGGACCAGGCCGATCGCGTCGGTACGCGTTGATGCCAGGAGAGTGGGCGCACGAAGAGTCGAACTTCGGACCTCGTCGTTATCAGCGACGCGCTCTAACCAACTGAGCTATGCGCCCCCATTCATTCGAAATCCCGCTCAAAACGCCTATAAAAAACCGCTCGGTCGCGATCATCCGTCAGAACGTTCGAACGAGCCGTCGTAATTCTAAGTCGTCGCGCGACCCGCTCCAAGGCCCCTCGCGCTCGCGCGATGGGCGGACGCCGCGCGGTACGGCGTTCAGACGCGTGTTGCTCGACGCCGATTCCTCAAAAAAGTGCCATGGCCTCGGATGGCCTCTTCCGGATAATCTACTATCGACCGCGGCGCACGGCTCCATGATTCCGTTTTGATTGGATCGCCGGGGAGCCGTTTGGAACGGCCAGCTTGAACCAAGTGGTCGACCGCAAGGACCTCGCAGCCCAAGACCTCGCAGCACAAGACCTCGCAGCACAAGGACGCCATGCGATGCGACAGGACTACTCGATGCCACTCCGTTCCGCCCGCGTGCCGCTGGGGATCGCCCTGGGATGGGTCCTCGTGGCCGGTTTCGAAACGGCCCGCGCCGAAAAGCCCACGATCGAGTTCGCCATGCAATTGACGCCGATCCAGGTCGCCGACGTCGACTACGATCGGCCGTCCGCCGACGAGCTCGCGAAATGCGCTCTGGATGCGGAAACCGAGGGGACGGCGACGAGCTGGGTGGTGCGGAATCCGGCGGGACAGGTCCTGCGCCGGTTCCAGGATTCGAATGGCGACAACAAGGTCGACCGGTGGTGCTACTACAAGAATGCCGTCGAGGTCTACCGGGACATCGACGGGGATTTCAACGGGAAGGCCGACGAATACCGGTGGCTTGGTTCGGCCGGCACGCGCTGGGCCGTCGACGCCGACGAGGACGGCCGCGTCGACCGGTGGAAGGTGATATCGGCCGAGGAGGTGACGGCCGAGGTGGTCGCCGCGCTTCGTACGCGGGACGCGTCGCGATTTCAGAGGCTGCTGATCACGACCGAAGAGCTTGACGGGGTCGGTCTGGGCGCGGCGCGGACCGAGGAAATCCGCAGGAAAGTGGCCCAATCGACGGCCGACTTCGAGCAGCTCAGCCGAAAGCCCGAAGGCGTTTCGAGCGATTCGGAATGGGTCTTTTTCGGAGGAGGCCGCCCCGGAGTCATCGCCGCCGGGACGGACGGCAACGCGCGCGACGTTTATCTGTATGACAGCGTCTCGGCGGTCGTCGAAACGAACGGCAAGAACGCGCAGGTTCCGATCGGCGCGCTCGTCCGCGCGGGCGACTGCTGGCGGCTCATCGATCTCCCCGCGTCGCTGGTGGAAGGCGAGATCAGCAGTTTCTTCTTCGCGTCGATGACCACCAGGACGCCCACGGTGGATGGGGCGCCGAGCGAATCGGCGCAGCAGTTGATCACGAGCCTCGACTCCATCGATCAGAAGCTGGCGAACGCCGACAAGGAAACGGCCGCGAAACTGCACGCCGAACGGGCCGACCTGCTCGAGAAACTCGCCCAGTCGGCGCCGAAGGACGAGGAACGGGCCGTCTGGTATCGCCAGTTCGCCGATTCGGTCAGCGCGGCCGTTCAGACCAACGCCTATCCCGCGGGCCTCGAACGGCTCGACCGACTCGTAGGCCGGCTCACCGCCGACAAGGCCGACGAAGACCTGATCGCGTACGCGTCCTACCGCCACCTGATGGCCCAGTACGCCCATGACATCCAGGCCCCGGACGCCGATTTCGCGAAGGTGCAGGAAGCCTGGCTCGGGAAACTCGAGTCGTTCGTCAAGGCCTATCCCAAGAGCTCCGACGCGGCCGAAGCCATGCTGCAGATCGCGATGGCCCACGAATTCTCCGGCGAGGAATCGAAGGCCGGGGAATGGTACGCTCGGATCACCGGCGAGTTCCCCAAGGCGGCGGCGGCGCCCAAGGCGGCGGGAGCCCAGCGGCGACTCGCGTCGGTCGGCAAACCGTTCCAGCTCAAGGGCGCCACGCTCGACGGCAAACCGTTCGACATCACCGCGCTCAAAGGTAAGACGGTCATCGTCCATTACTGGGCGACGTGGTGCGAGCCGTGCAAACAAGACCTCGCGACGCTCGCCGCGCTCAGCTCCAGATACGCCAAGGCCGGACTCGTCGTCGTGGGCGTCAACCTGGACACCGACACCGAGGCCCTGCGCGCGTTTCTCCGCGCGAACCGGGCGACCTACCCGCATATCCGCGATGCCGAAGGGCTCGACGGCCCCCTGGCCAACGACATGGGTATCCTCACATTGCCCGCGATGTTCGTCATCGACCGAGGGGGGCGCATGGTCCAGCGCAACGCCCATTCGAGCGATGTCGAGAAACAGATCGAGAAACTGCTGAAATAGCCCCCGCACGGTGGCCATGACCCCCGCATTCACCCTCATCGCATCCGCCTCGTTGGCGGGCATTGGGTTCGCCGCCATGGTGGTCGGCGTTCGCTGCGCCGACCAGACCCGCCAACTCGGATTCCAACGTCTCTTCACCGCCTGCCTCGTCGGGATCGGCGGGATGACGATCGTCACGCTCGCCCACCAAGACGCGTCGTGGATCTGCGGCGCGGTCGCATACGCCGGGCTCGCGATCGCCGCGACGTGCGACGGCCGTTCGCGCGAGGCCTACTTCACCGCGTAATCGGGCGCGCGGCGCGTTCGGAGGATCGTCGCCGAGGCGGAAGTTTCGAGCCGATGAGGCCCTTCGTCCCGCCGGAACGCTCCACATGGGGCTTCCGGCACAGTCGGCATGCGAGGTGGAACCGGTTGGATCGGCAAAATCCAAAAAAACCTACCATTCGCGAGTCGATCCGACCGACAAGTAATATCGGGCGTCCCATGGACGACCTCGGTTGCGCAGGGGGGCCTTCCGCAACCAACAGCATTCGGCCGCGGGCTTGTCGCCCGCCGAACTCCTCCCTCCTGCGTGGCATGATGTTGTAGATCGCGCTCGAACGGGCGCGTCCGGAATCCAGCGACACACCCAACACCATCCCGCATTTGCTTCGTTCGCCCCTGCGTCGGATCCGGGACCGGTTGCGTCCCGCGCATCCGCGAAGTCAGCGAGCTGCGCGCGTACGGAAGATTACCTCAGGAGGGGGACCCATGCGACGAGTCTTTGTTGGCCTGGCGGTCACGCTGGCGTCTTTCGCGCCAACATGGGTGCGAGCCGACGATCAGCAAATCGCCCAGCAAATCGTGCAGGAACTGAAGGCCGAACAGTCGGCCGGCAAGCTGCGCGGTTTCAAGATCGATCTGGAAGTCGAGGAAGGCACCGTGCTGCTCACGGGCCGCGTGTCCGATGCCCAGCAACAGAAGCTGGCCTTGGATGTCGCTCGGCGCACGGCCGGCGTCAAGCAGGTCGTCAATGACCTGCGGGTCGCCGACGGACACGCGAAGGGCGGCGAAAAGGAAACACCCCGCTTCAGCCTCTCGCGACTCAACCCCAAGAACTTGCTCGGCGCCCACCGCGACACGCGCGAATCGTCCGTTTCGAAAACGGCCGCTGCGAAACGGCCGAATGCTCAGCCGGTCGAGCGGCGCGCGATCGAGGCCGACGCGCCGTTGCCCGTCCAGGTCGCTTCGGCGAACACGACATCCGAGCCGGCCGCCGCGCCGCGGATCAGCGACGACCAGATCGCCCAGCAGATCTTCGATCGTCTGCAGCAGTACAAACAGAGCGGCCACCTGCACGGATTCCGGCTCGACATGAAAGTCGAGGAAGGCTCCGTGATGCTCGAAGGCCGCGTCTCCCAGCCCGAACAGAAGCAACTGGCGCTCGAAGTCGCCCGCCGCGTGCCCGGCGTCTATCAGGTGGTGGACATGATCCAGATCGAATCGGCGACGACCGCGCAGGTCCGTCCCGCGTCGACCAGCGACATGTCAACCCGCCGACGCGCGGCGAGCCCCGAGGTCGCCCAGGTCGCGCCCCAACCGGAGCCGACACCCGCGACACCCGCGTCACCCGCGCCGCTCCAGCCGACTCCGGCGGCGCCGATTCCCGCCGCGCCCCAGGCGCAAGCCGGCCTCCCGCAGGCGGCTCCCATTCCGGCTCATTACGGCAGCATGGTCGGCGTCGCCCAGGTCCGCTACGACCACCCGCAAATGCCGTCGTATGCGTGGCCGAGCTACGCGGCCTATCCGAACTACGCGGCGGTAACCTATCCCCGCCAGTATTCGCCGACCGCCTGGCCCTACATCGGTCCGTTCTACCCATACCCCCAAGTCCCCCTCGGCTGGCGCAAGGTCACGCTGGAATGGGATGACGGTTGGTGGCAACTCGACTTCAAGTCGAGGTAGTCGGAGGACCCTCCGCAAACGCGGCGAACGAGCACGAAACGCCCCCGTTGTCGCACGGGGGCGTTTTGCGTTCTTGTCCGTCCGGATGCCTCGGCGCGGGCATCGTCCGCGATGTCGCCGAAGGTCCGGGGGCCCGTTCGAGTCGATCGCTTTTTCCGCTTTTTTCGGTACTTCCGGAAAATCCCGCAAGTTCTGCCCAAACCCACACGATAACTAGGATTGTCCCTGCGGAGGAAATCGCGGCGAGCTGTCAACGCCTTGGCCGCCGCAGGATGGGCGTCGCAACGATCGAGGATTACCCATGGCGTACAGGATTCCAGCTCTGCGCGGTTTCGCGCTCGTGGCGATCGCCACGTTGAGCTCTGGATGCGTTGGCATCACGTCGGGACCGGATCTCGGGTTTTTCGGCGTACCGATCCCGGTCAGTCCCTATTTCCAGAAGTCGGAAGAGGACGAGGCCTGGGACCACGAGCGGTACGCCCGTGCCCCCATCCTCGGTCCGATCACGGCGGGCGGCCCGGCCGTCGCCCTCGATCCGCCGAGCGACGATGAAGTGGTTCGCGCGCTCGAACGGGCCAAGCCCGTGCAAGGGGGACTCCCGTTCCTCCACGAAGTACAGCGGTCCAACGTGCGGATTGTGAAGGACAAGATCGCCGACTACGTCGATCCGCCGCGCTTCATCCCGCTCATCGGCCCCGCGCAGCTCCACCATGCCCACTACAAGTGCACGATCTACTACTCGGAAACCACGCGCGTCGGCTGGCCCGTCCCGTACACCGTGCAAGACGCCGAGGCATCCGAAGTGATCTATGTCGACCACAACCACTTCCATATGGTCGGCGACGTCGACAGCGGAGCGAGTGCTCCGTTCTGATCGGCCACCGTTCGAATCGCCCGAACCGCTCCTGCGGTCGGGCCTGTGTCTTCGAGGCATGCGACGCCTGAAACGTATACCGGCTGGCAACTTGCCAGTCGGTATACGTTTCTTGAGACACGGACACGAGCCCGCGCGGAATCAGGCCGCTCCGTGACGTTGAGCCGTCACGGTAAAGGCTCGGCGACCTCGCCGCCGCTCCGCGTGAATCGAGCCTGCCAGGCGCGGGGGTCGATCGTGTTGGCGACAAAATGCGTGGAGCCGTCCAGAAAGACGACCTCGACACCCTGCGGATGGTAGCTGCGGGACGTCACCGACGCGAACGTCGGGACGGTGGCCGATTTGCCTTCCTGTTGGTTCGTCCAGTCGACGTCGAACGGCTGCCCGCCGATCGCGCAGCGGCAGGCCGTGTTGGGCGGAAACAAACCGGTGACCGCCGACTGATGACAACGGCCGTCAACCCACTCCGTGTGCCCCGAGTTCGTCTTGAACTGACCGCCGAGCGCGCACAGTCCGGCGGAGGTGGGCGGCGGCGGATCGGTGAGGGCCGCATTGCGGAAGTAGGCGGTGTACGCCTTCACTTCCGCGAACGCCACCGTGTTGCTCAGCCCGTCCGTGATCTGAGCCGGCGTCGATTCGCGGGCCGGCTCGAACGCCCCCTGGCCCTGGCCCGGACGCCGGGGATCATAGACGAACCAGGTTCCGACATTGGCGCCGTAATTCAACGGGAAATGAACAGGCTTGCCGCTGTCCCTGCGCGCCTCGTCCCGCGTCTCCGACGGACAGACCAACACGTTCACCCGATACGAACTCAGCACGATCACATTGCCTCCGCTCTCGGTGAACGTTTGGCCCGCGTAGCCTCGGTTCAGGTCGATGCGGTCGGCGTAATTCGTTTCCTCGACATAGGGAAGGATCTGCGCCGGCGCGGACCATCCGTCTCCCGAACCGTCGGCCGGCAGCGTCCAACTCGCCGGAAACGTACGCAAGGCCGACTCGCGGTTGGCGAGCGCGATGCCGAGTTGCCGGAGGTTGTTGGAGCAGGCCATGCGCCGAGCCGCCTCGCGGGCCGACTGCACGGCGGGGAGGAGGAGGGCGACCAGTACGCCGATGATCGCGATCACGACGAGCAATTCGACGAGCGTAAAGGCGGGCCGACCCCACCGGCGGTCGCCGTTCGCCCGCGCCCGTTCGCTCCCGTCTCCGGACCCCGACCCCAGCCCCAACCCCAACCCCAACCCCGACCCCGACCCCGGACGACACTCGACCCATCGCATGATTCGAACCTCCCTTGAGGAAGACCGCATCGCAGCGGCGTGCTTTCTGATAATGAGACTCGGTCTCGCTGAATCCCTCGGATTATTCGGTCGACGGCCGGGACGGTCAAGGGGGGAGGTCGGGCGGGAACGACGGTTCGCGACACTCCGCCATGAACCACGCCGACGCTCGATCGCGGGACGTTTCGGAGCGGCGTCCCCTCGCCTCCGCCTCGCGAGCCTGGCGGCTCGCAACGCTCGGCTTCGGGTTTCACGAACGGCCGCGCCGAATCGCGCTTGGAAACCGCCGGGTCGATCGCCCGTGGATGAGGCGCGACGCCATTTCGGAGTTTCCTTGGCGCCCTTCAACGGTGGACAACTTCGACGATCGACTCCATGCGCCGCCGAAATCGGATACCCAACTCGACCTCGCCCGCCTTTTCGCACGTCGCGATCAGCCGCTCATGGGCGGCTCGGTGGAATGAATCGAGGAGTGTCGCGGCTTCGAGCCAGCGGATTCCGTCCCGCCGCGAACGCAAGCGAACGACGAGTTCGCCGATTTCGTAGCGGACGTCGGCGTTTTTCGGCTGTTCGTCGAGCACCTTGAGGAGCGGCGCGACACCCGACCATTCCCTCGCGGCCAACTCGACGGCCCGCGTGCGCCGATCGGCGTCCTCCACGCGTCCGAGCGCGCGGAACGCCTCCGCTTCCAGCGATGCCGTCGCGATTTCGTCGGGCCAACACGCCACCCGCGGAGCAAGCCAGGCGATGGCCCGGTCCGGCCGTTTTTCGGCGAGCGCGAGCCGAGCCAGCATGGGCCGCCACTCGTCGTTCGCCGTCAGGTCGGCCGTCAGATCGGCCGTCAGCGCGCGGGCTTCGTCCCGGCGCGACGGATCGTCCGACCGCAGCTCGATGAGGCATCGGACGAGCCCCCGTTCGACGCGTTCCCGATCGGCGTTTTCGCGGACCTCGAAAAGAGGCCTCGCGCGTCGAAACGCTTCTTCCGCCTCGGACCACTGGGCCATCTCGAGGAACGCCTCACCCAAACCCAGCAGGGCGTCCGCGTGATCGGGGTCGTGCAGTAAGGCCATCTTGTAGGAGTCGATTGCCGGTTTCCATTCGTCGCGCAGTCGGAACAACTCGCCGCGCATCGTGTGCAGGACCGGGTCGGTATGTTCGACAAGCGCCCACGAGTCGAGCATGCGATGCGCGTCGCGGAACCGAAGCGTCTTGACGAATCCCCGCGCGAGCGCCTCGCAGATGTCGGGTAACTCCGTGACCTCGTTGGCGAGCAGGGCGCCGATGTACGGCTCGATTTCACCGAACTGCCCTTGTTGGGCCGAAATCAACTGGTACTCGCGATCGACGAGATGCTCGGCGTAACCGTTTTGGCGGGCGATCGCCAAGTGCTTGCCGCTCGTCTCCGTATCTCCCAAATGCCGGTGGACGCGGCCCAAGTGGAATTGAATCGAACCGCTGTTCGGCTGAAACCGCTCGGCGCGTCGCAGCAGATCGAGTGCCCGCGCATCCTGCCTTGCGTCCATCAACCGGCGAGCCTTGCGGATCTGAAACTCGGTCCAAACGCGGGGCGCCACCGATACGCCGAGCAATCCGCAAGCGGCGGTCACGACGATCGCCATCGCGCGCCATGGAGCCTTTTGTTGCGCGCGCTTGCCATCGGCCGAGCGGGGCTTCACCGGGTCGCGTGATCCACATTCGAGACTGCTCATGGGTCGGTTCGCCTTCGCTTCCGCAGGGTGACGCCGTCCGGCTCCCGATGGTCGGCCCCCAACGCCTTCCGCGTCGAAGGGTCTTGATCGGTCGTTCCACACGCTCTCGACGAGCATACCTTGACGCGCGGCTCGCGCCATTCCGGATCGATCGGGATTCTCCATTTTGACTTGGAATCGAACCTTCGTCGACATCGGAAATCAGGTTGGTGAGGTGGGCTCGCAGGGCATCCGTCCCGTCCACTTTGCGCAAACGGCGCACTCCGACAGGTTCGGCCCGCCCGAACGGCCCGTTCGCGTTTTTCGTGATGCCGGCTTGCCTGACGGCTCGATGAAGAGGGAGGAACGTGGAGTCGCCAGGGATGGCCGCCATGAAGAGCAGGAAGCAACGGACGGATCGGCGGTTTGGGTCGATCCGACTCCGACGCGCCGCGTGGATCGCCGCCGCATGGATCGCGGCGGCCTGCGCGGCGGTTCCGCTCATGGCTCAGGAAACGGAATCCGCTCCGGCCATCCCCACTAAGAATCTGCTCGCCATCGTTCGCGAAGGCGGCGTCTTGATGATCCCGATCGGCGCCTGTTCCTTCGTGTTCGTTGTCTTCCTGCTCGAACGGTGTTTCAGTCTGCGCCGTTCTCGCGTTGTTCCGCGGCCGTTTGTGAAACGGTTCCTGGAAATGCTCGCCGACCGCCAGCTCGACCGGGCCACGGCCCTGACGCTGTGCGACGAGAACCGCAGTCCCGTTTCGTCGGTGTTCGCGGCGGCCGTGAAGAAATGGGGACGGCCGGCGGTCGAAGTGGAACAGGCCGTCTTGGATGAAGGCGAGCGGGTCGCGAACCATCTGCGGCGTTTTGTCCGGTTGTTCAACGGAATCGCGACGGTGACGCCCCTCATGGGACTGCTCGGAACGGTGCTCGGGATGATCCAGAGTTTCAACATGATCGCGAGCGCCGCGGCGATGGGTCGTCCCGAGCTGTTGGCGGGCGGCATCAGCGTGGCGCTCATCACCACCGCCGCGGGACTCACCGTCGCCATCCCCGCGCTCACCGCCTACCTCTGGTTCGTCGGACGCGTGGACCGATTCGTCATTGAAATCGACTCGCTGAGCCAGGAGGTGGTCGAGTCGATCGCGGGCGACCGCGCGGTGGAATCGGGGGCGAAATCGGCCGAGAAAGGGCTTGGCAAGCGCGCCGCGTAGCACGGCACCGCCCGATCGACGGGCGCGTCGAATCGTCCACTCGCACGGAGAGCGCCGGACATGCCGCTCAAGACCCATCGGGACGAAGCGCCGAGTTTGAACCTGACGCCGATGATCGATGTCGTGTTCCTGCTGATCATCTTCTTCATGGTCGGCACGACGTTCACCGACGCCGAGCGGAACCTGGCGGTGCACGTGCCCGAAGTGGCCAATCCGAACGCGGGTTCTCCGCCGGCTCCGACGCGGCGCACGGTCACCATCGATCGCGCCGGCGCCCTGGTCCTCGATCGCGAACCCGTCACGCTCGACGAACTCGAACGGAAACTCAAGGCGGCCGCCGGGACGCGGCGGGGGCTGGGAGTCCTCGTGCGGGGTGATGCGGACAGTTCGCTGCAACAGGTCGCGTCCGTGCTGCACGCATGCCGACAAGCGGGGATTTCGGAGATGGGAATCTCCGTACGCCTGGCTCGTGCCCCGAACGGCGCATCGACGGGGGTTCGTTAGTGGCCGCGATGATCGCATCGATCGGCGCGCCCGGCTCGTACGCGCCGTGGCTGATCGCCTGCCTGTGGATCTTGGTGGGCCTGTTGACGATCGCCGTGGTCGTGCGCATGCGGCACCCATGGTGGCGGATTCGTCCGATCGCCCAGTGTGTGGTCCTGTCCCTTGTCGCACACGTCATTCTCGCGACGACCGCCTTTTCCACGCGACTCGTCGTCGACCCGATCGGGCTCGGCCCACTCGGCCCGCCCGTTCAATTCACGTTGCTCGACGGCGAAGAGGACGCCGTTTCGTCCGATTCCCAAGACGCGCCGGACTCGGCCGATCGGAACGTGGCGGACGCGACGGCGGCCTCTCCGGCCATCCCGGAACCTCCGGACTCGGCGACGGAATCGGCCGATCCCGACGTCTCGGCGGACGGCACGGCGCATACGGTGTCCGTTTCCCACTCGGTTGAACCACCCGGCGCGCTCGCCCAGGATGCATCGTTCGGTTCGGGCGAAGGCGGAATCCCACTTGAGCCCGACGAACCAACGGACCGCGCCGCGATGGCCTCGGATGACGATGCCCGTGCCGGCGATCGTTCCAACAAGAAGGGCGCCGGGCCCGAGCCCGCGCGGGCCGAGCCGGAACCGGTGGAATCCAACCGTGGGCAGGTCGCGGAATCCACTCCCGATCGCGGCCAAGAGCCCATCCAGGACGAACACGTGGATCCCGTCCGGGACCCGGACGCGAACAGGGTTGCGTCGGCGTCCAACGTCGCGGCGCCCGCGTCCGAACCGAGCTCGACGAGCCCTTGGTCCGAGTCGCCGTCCGCGCGATCGACGTGGGTGAGTTCGCGGTCAGCGGATGCGAGTCCGATCCGGCGGGAGACGCCGGAGGTCTATCGCGGGCGGTCGGAACGCGAGCGGCGCCGGGTCGCGCTGGCGAGTGGCGGTTCGGAGGCGAGCGAGGAGGCCGTCGAGCGGGGCCTCGCGTGGCTCGTCGCCCATCAGGCGCCGGACGGGCGCTGGGATGCGACGGCGCACGGCGCGGGACGCGAGCAGCAGGTATTGGGTCACGATCGGGGCGGCGCCGGGGCGGGAGCCGACACGGGGATCACGGGACTCGCGCTCCTCGCGCTCCTCGGCGCGGGACACACCCATCTCGACGGCGCCTATCGCGAATCGGTCCGGCACGGACTCGAATTCCTGCTCAACAGCCAGCGCCCCGACGGAAGTCTCGCGGGTGATTCGAGCGTGTTCGCCGCCATGTACTGCCACGGCATCGCGTTCCTCGCCGTCAGCGAGGCGCACGCGATGACGGATGATCCTCGGTTGACTCCGTATGTGCGCCGCGCGCAGCGGTTCACCTTGGCGTCCCAGATTCCGAACGACGGCGGTTGGCGGTACCAGCGCGGCGACGCGCAGGGGGACATGAGCCAGTTCGGATGGCAGGTGATGGCGCTGCGCAGCGCCGAGCTTGGCGGGATCGCCATCCCAGCCAGCGCCCGGCGCGGCATGCTCGATTTCCTCACGGCGTCCGCGGCCGGCGAATACGGAGGCAAGACCGCGTATCGGGTCGGCGCGAGACCGTCCCGCACGATGACCGCCGAGGCCCTGGTCTGCCGCGTCTTCCTCCATGCGCCCGCGCATCGCGCATTGGTCGACGAGGCGTGCGCGTTCTGCGGCGAGGAGCCTCCCGGCGCCGGACCGACCAACCTGTACTATTGGTACTACGCGACCCTCGCGTTATACCAGGTCAAGCATCCACAATGGCCGTCCTGGAACGCGAGGCTGCAAGAAGCCTTGCTGTCCCGCCAGGAGCGGGTCGGCGAGCACGCCGGAAGCTGGCCCACCGACACCGTGTGGGGCGGATACGGCGGGCGCGTCTACACGACGGCCATGGCGACGCTTTGCCTCGAGGTCTACTACCGACACCTGCGTCTCCTGTCGAGCGGTTCGGGCGCGGAGGGGCCGATCGAGGAAGCCACACGCGCGGCGCCCTGGTTGCGGCGGTAGCATGGAATGCGGCGCCCCGCGTCGGTCGGCGTCGAACGGAAGACCCAAAGGAAGCGCGGCGCGAGGAAGGAAGACGCGGATGACCGAGTTCCATTTGCGCGGTTACGGCATCGATGTCCCCAACGTCTTTCGGAACCTGTCCACGGCCGCGCTGTGCGAGGAAGCCATTCGCTTCGATCCCGGCACGTCCCTTTCCGATACGGCCGCGCTGATTGCGTTTTCCGGGGACAAAACGGGCCGATCCCCCAAGGACAAACATATTGTCCGCCACAACGCGTCCGAGAACGAAGTCTGGTGGGGATCGGTCAACGTGCCGATCCACGAGTCGGTCTTCATGGTGAACCGCGAGCGGGCGATCGATTACCTGAACACGCGCGAGCGGCTCCACTGCGTCGACGGTTACGCGGGGTGGGATCCCGAACATCGAATCCGCATCCGTGTCGTCTGCGCTCGGCCCTACCACGCGCTGTTCATGCGCAACATGCTGATCCGACCCACGCGCGCGGAGCTCGCGGAATTCGGGGAACCCGACTGCGTCCTTTTCAACGCCGGAGCCTTTCCCGCGAACCGGTACACGACGGGCATGACGTCGAAGACGAGCGTGGATCTCAGCCTCGAACGGCGCGAAGTCGTGATCCTCGGCACGGAATACGCCGGAGAAATGAAGAAGGCCGTCTTCACGCTGATGAACTACCTCATGCCCAAACGGGGCGTGCTGTCGATGCACTGTTCGGCGACCGCCGACCCGTCGACCGGCGCGTCGTCGATCCTCTTCGGCCTTTCGGGCACGGGCAAGACGACGCTCTCCGCCGATCCGAAACGCCAACTCGTGGGCGATGACGAGCATTGCTGGACCGATCGGGGCATTTTCAACATCGAGGGCGGATGCTACGCGAAGGCGATTTATCTGACGCGCGAGGCCGAGCCGCAGATTTTCGACGCCCTGCGATGGGGCGCGGTGCTCGAGAACGTCGTTTACGACAGGGCCGACCATCACGTCGATTTCGCGGACGCCTCGATCACCGAGAATACGCGCGGCGCCTATCCGATCCATTACATCCCCAACGCGCGCGTCCCGTGCGTGGCCGGACACCCGACCGACGTCGTCTTTCTGACCTGCGACGCGTTCGGCGTGCTTCCGCCGGTCAGCCGCCTCACCCCGGCGCAGGCCGAGTTCCACTTCATCAGCGGTTATACGGCGAAGGTGGCGGGAACCGAAGTCGGCGTGGTGGAACCGCAGGCCACGTTCTCGCCCTGCTTTGGAGGCCCGTTCCTGGTCTGGCATCCCGGGAAGTACTCGAGCATGCTTGCGGACCGCCTCGCGCGGCGCGCCGCCAACGTCTGGTTGATCAATACGGGCTGGACAGGCGGATCGCACGGAGTCGGCTCGCGCATCAAACTCGCGCACACGCGGGCCATCCTGGACGCGATCCACGCGGGCGATCTGGCGCGCGCGTCGACGCGGGTCGATCCCGTTTTCGGACTCGACGTCGTCCTGCATTGTCCCGAGGTTCCGGCCGACGTTCTTTGGCCTCGCGGCACGTGGAGCGACGGCGAGGCGTACGATCGGACCGCCGACCGGCTCGCGTCGCTCTTCCACGAGAACTTCTCGAAATACGCCGACGGCGTTTCCGACGCGGTGAAGGCCGCCTCCCCGCGCCGCGCGTCCCATTGACGGCGCTGATTCGCGCCGCGCGCGGTTCCATCGGGTATAATCGGACCGCGGGAGTCCCGCCGTTTGTCGTCGCCGAGCCGGAGTCGCGCCGTGCCAGACGTTCCAACACTCGACCATATCGGAATCGCCGTTCGTTCGATCGAAGCGTGCCGTTCGTTTTATGAAACCGTGCTCGGCGCCGAATACGAGGGAGAGGAACTCGTCGATAGCCAAGAAGTCCGGGTCGCCTTCTTCCGCGCGCATCACGTTCGGCTCGAACTGCTCGAACCGACCAGCGCCGACAGTCCGGTGCATCGGTTCCTCGAACGGCGGGGGGAAGGCCTGCATCATGTCGCGTTTTCCGTGGCCGATATCGAGGGCCGCATCGCCGCGCTGCGGGAATCGGGGATCCGAATGGTCGATGCATCGCCAAGAACCGGTTCGCACGGAATGCGCATCGCGTTTATCCATCCGTCGAGCGCCCACGGCGTGTTGACGGAACTGTGCGAGCGATGCGGCGGCCCGCCGGAGGATTCGGCGGACCGGACCTCGCCGGGCGCGGGAGTCGGCGAGGCATGAGCGACCGATGGCGATGCGACGACGACGCATTTCCGCGGCCCGATTACGAGGCGTGGCGGACGTTGGCCGCGCGCGAGTCCGGGAAAGCGCCCGACATTCGCCGTACATGCGACGAACTCGACGTGCTCCCCCTTTACGCGCGCGACGTTCCAGCGGGCGTCGAGCGATGGGCGGAGCGGGAAGGGCGGCCCGGCAGGCCGCCGTTTGTGCGAGGCGACCGAGCGGAACACCGAGCGTGGGACGTGCGGCAGGCCTGTTCCGAGACCGACGCCGTCGCGACGCGCGACGCGATCGAAGAGGAACTCGACGGCGGAGCCACGTCGATCCGACTCAACGTCGATCCGATCGAACGCGTCGAATGGGAATCCGAACCGTCGTCCAAACGCGCCACGCGGCGTCTTTCCCACACGTGCGCGTTCTTCGACGCGATCCTGCCGAGCGACCGGCCCGTTCCGTACGGCACGGCGATCGACGGAGGCGCGTATTTCCTGCCGGTGGCCGCCTTGCTTCTGGCCGGCGATCGAGGACACCCGGATCGCGGCGCGCGAGGCACGTGGTGCGCGGACCCGATCGGCGCGCTGGCGCGGGACGGACGTCTTCCGTACCCGATCGATTGGGCCATGCGATGGGTCGGCGAATTGGTCCGGGAGGCGCGTTCCTCCACGCCCCACGTTCGGACGATTCGCGTCGATACGACGCCGTACCACCTGGCGGGCGCGACCGACGTCCAGGATATCGCCGTCGCGCTCGCCACGGGCCTTTGCTACCTGCGGGCGCTCCATGCGACGGGCCTGGCGATCGACGAAATCGCGCCGCGGATCGAATTCCATATCGCGATCGACGCGCGGCATTTCGCATCGATCACCAAGATCCGCGCGCTCCGCGGACTTTGGTCGGAGATCTTGACGGCGGTAAGCCGTGTCCCGTCGTTCGAATCCCGCGGAAGCTCACGTGCCGCGGGCGCCTCGCCGATCCACGTGCAGCTCGGCGATCGCGAACGGACGCGCATCGATACCCGCGGCAATCTGCTGCGCAACGCGTCGGCCCTATTCGCGGCCGCCGTGGGAGGCGCTTCGATCGTGACGTCCGTGCCGCACGACGCGGCGATCGGCCCGCCGTCCGCGTCGAGCCGCCGGATCGCCCGGCACGCCGCCCTGCTCGCGCGCGACGAAGGTCGGCTCGGCCGAGTCGCCGATCCGGCGGGCGGAAGCTGGTTCCTGGTCGATCGGACGCGAGGTCTCGCGCGTGGAGCATGGAGCGTATTCCAGGAGATCGAGCGTCGCGGCGGAATCGTCGCCGCGCTCGGCGATGGTTGGATCGCCGAGACCATCGAAGCGGCGCACGCGCGACGAGCCGACGCGATCGCGCGGCGAGCGACGGGGATCATCGGCGTCAGCGACTATCCGACACGCGAGGAAGCCGCGCCGCGAACCAAGACCGCGCCGCCGCATCGCGCGCGGACCGCCGACGCGGCCTGCCTGTCGAACGCGTCCATCACCGGTCGCGATCGGGAACCTCCCGCGCGTCCCTCGCTTCCCGCCGCGATCGACCTCGCGCGGCGCGGCGCGTCGATCGAACGAATCGCCGGGGAGCTCGGCTTTGACGCGCGGCCGGTCGAAATCCAACCGCTGGCTCGGCGGCGATGGGCCGAGCCGTTCGAGAGGATTCGGGAAGCGAGCGCCGCGTGGGCCCGCGATCACGGCCGCGAACTTCGCGCGTTCCTCGCCGTATTGGGATCCGATTCCGCGTTCCGCCGATCGGCGACGTTCGCGAGAAGCTGCCTCGAAGTCGGCGGCGTCGAGCCGATCGGAGGCGATACGCGGGAACTCGACAGGGCCGTCGAGACGTTCCGGTCGAGCGGCGCGACGATCCTCGCGATTTGCGCGGCCGATGAACTCGACGCATCCGCGCTGCGCCGCGTTCGGTCGTGCTTCGCATCCTCCGGAGCCCGCGTCGTCGCGCGCGTCGAGCGATCGGAAGCGTCGCCCCACACCGATCCGGAGTCCGAAACCGATTGCCGTTTCTATCCCGGCTGCGATCTGGTCTCCGCGCTGCGCGGACTGCTCGATCGAGCGGGTATCGCCGCCGAGCCGTGGGCATGAGCATGGACCCGTTTCCCGACTTCGCGCGCGTTCCGTTCACCGACTTCACGCCGGAATCCCCGCCGTCCGAATCGATCGGCGAAGGCGAACCGGACGATACCGCGTGCCGGATGACGGCCGAGGAGATCCCGATCCGCGCGGCGTACGACCCGGCCGATCGGGCGGGCTTGGACCAGATCGACGGGATGCCCGGATTTCCGCCGTATCTGCGCGGGCCCTATGCGACGATGTACACGCGGCGGCCGTGGACGATCCGGCAATACGCGGGATTCTCGACAGCCGCCGAATCGAACGCCCTCTATCGGCGCAACCTGGCGGCCGGTCAGATGGGGCTTAGCATCGCGTTCGACCTCCCCACGCACCGCGGTTATGACTCGGATCATCCGCGTGTCCGGGGTGACGTCGGCATGGCGGGCGTCGCGATCGACAGTGTCCTGGACATGCGCGCCCTGTTTGAGGGAATCCCGCTCGACCAAATGAGCGTATCGATGACGATGAGCGGCGCCGTGTTGCCGATCCTCGCCATGTACATCGTGGCGGCGGAAGAGCAGGGGGTCGCGCCCGAGCAATTGACCGGGACGATCCAGAACGACGTATTGAAGGAGTTCATGGTCCGCAACACGTATATTTACCCGCCCGAGCCGAGCCTTCGCGTCATCGCGGACATTTTCGCGTATGCGAGCCGCCGGATGCCGAAGTTCAACAGCATCAGCATCAGCGGATACCACATGCAGGAAGCGGGCGCGACATCCGATCTGGAACTCGCCTACACGCTCGCCAACGGCCTCGAATACGTGCGGACCGGTCTTCGCGCGGGGCTTGGCATCGACGCGTTTTGCCCTCGCCTCTCATTCTTCTGGGGCATCGGCATGGACTACTTCATGGAGGTCGCCAAGCTGCGCGCGGCGCGATGGATGTGGGCCCGCATGATCGGCGTGTTCGGCCCAAGCGATCCGCGAAGCCTCATGCTCCGGGCGCACTGCCAGACGAGCGGATGGAGCCTCACGGCGCAGGACGTCCACAACAACGTGACGCGCACATGCATCGAGGCCATGGCGGCCGTGCACGGCCAGACCCAGTCGTTGCACACCAACGCGTTCGACGAGGCGCTCGCGCTTCCCTCGGAGGACTCGGCGCGGATCGCGCGCAACACGCAGGTCTTCCTGCAGCGCGAAACCGATGCGTGCGACGTCGTCGACCCGTGGGGAGGCAGTTATTTCGTCGAACGTCTGACGCGGGACCTGTCCGACCGGGCCTGGACGCACATCGCCGAGATCGAATCGCTCGGAGGCATGGCGGCGGCCATCCAGGCCGGCATTCCGAAATGGCGGATCGAGGAGGCGGCGGCCCGAACGCAGGCGCGCATCGAATCGGGGCGCCAGGCCGTGATCGGAGTCAACCGGTATCCGGGTCCGTCCGACGACGCGGTGCGCGTCCTGCGCGTGGACGCGGCCGCGGTCCGCGAACAGCAAATCGCGTCGCTGACGCGTCTCCGCGCGGAACGCGATCGCCGCGCCGTCGAGCGATCGTTGTCCGCGCTGACGGAAGCGGCAAGCGATCCCGAATCGAATCTCGTTCCCTTGGCCGTGGACGCGGCCCGGGCGCGGGCAACCGTCGGCGAGATCACCGAAGCGCTCGAACGGGTCTTCGGGCGCCATCTCGCGCCCGTCCAATCGGTGACGGGGATCTACGCCGCCGAACTCGGCGGCGCCGCGCGCATCCTCGCGATCCGGGAACGCGTCGCCGCTTTCGAGCGGATCGAAGGGAGAAAGCCCCGCATCCTGATCGCCAAGCTGGGGCAGGACGGGCACGACCGGGGCCAAAAAGTCGTCGCGGGCGCGTTCGCCGATCTCGGATTCGACGTCGACATCGGATCGCTCTTTCGAACGCCGGACGAAACGGCGCGGCACGCGGTCGAGAACGACGTGCATTGCATCGGCGTCAGTTCGCTCGCCGCCGGACACCTCACGCTGGTCCCCGATCTGAGGAACGAACTGCGCCGACTCGGGCGCGACGACATCGCGATCGTCGTCGGCGGCGTCATTCCGAGTGACGACCTCGGCGCGCTCCTCGCATCGGGCGCCTCCGCCGTCTTCGGCCCAGGCACGATGATCGCCGATGCCGCCACCCGATTGCTCGATCTGCTCGAATCGCGGCTCGGACACGACTCCCGACGAAGCGGCGCGACTCCATGACGGCACGACCCTCGTTGACCATCGACGCCTACGTGGAGGGCATTCTCGCGAGAGACATCTCGGTCGTCGCGCGGGCCGTGACACTCGTCGAATCGCGCCGAGCCGAGGACGAAGGCGAAGCGGCGAGGCTCCTCGCGGCGCTCGCGCCGCATACGGGCGGTTCGATCCGAGTCGGCATCACGGGTGTTCCAGGGGTCGGCAAGAGCACGTTCGTCGACGCGATCGGAATCCGCCTGATACGCGACGGCCGGCGTGTCGCCGTGCTGGCCGTCGATCCGTCGAGCGAAATCAGCGGGGGGAGCATCCTCGGCGACAAGACGCGCATGGTCCGTCTGGCCTCGGATTCCGGTGCGTTCATCCGGCCTTCCCCGTCCGGCGGAACGCTCGGCGGCGTCGCGCGCCGCACGCGCGAGACGATGCTCGTGTGCGAAGCGGCCGGGTTCGATGTCGTCTTGGTCGAAACGGTCGGTGTCGGCCAATCGGAGACCATGGTCGCCAAAATGACCGATTGCCTCGTGGCGCTCATGCTGCCCGGGGCCGGGGATGAACTGCAAGGCATCAAGCGGGGCTTGCTCGAACTCGTCGACATCATCGCGGTGAACAAGGCGGACGGCGCGACGCGCGACGCGGCGAAACGGGCCGCCCGTCAATATGAACTCGCCCTCCAAGCCGTCCCTCGTCGCGACGGCGGCGAACCGCCGGTCGTCCTCACCTGCAGCGCCCGAAGCGGCGATGGGCTCGATGACGTCTGGGCGGCGGTCCAGGACCGCTACGATGCGCGGACCGCCTCCGGGTCGCTCACCGAACACCGGCGCCGCCAATGCCTGACCTGGATGTGGGATCTTGTCGATGAACGCCTTCAAAGCGAGGTGCGCGCCGATGCGCGCGTCCGCGCGATGCGCGATCGGATCGAATCGGAGGTCGGAAACGGATCGCGGTCCGCCGAGTCGGCCGCTCGCGAAATCCTCGACGCGTTCCGGCGCACCCAATCCAAACCGACTCACGACGCGCCGGACGATGGAGCGAATTCGAGAATCGGCTGATCGACCTGGAGCGTCTCGCCCTCGGACGCCAAACAGGCCGCGATGATCACGTCCCGCTCGGCGATCAACACATTCTCCATCTTCATCGCCTCGATCACCGCGAGCGCCTGGCCTCGCTTCACGGCGTCACCGGGACCGACCCGCAGTGCGATCAAGAGCCCCGGCATCGGGGAAACCAACCGACCCGATCGGTCTTCGAGAGGCCGTTTGGGCATGGCGTCGAGCAGCGCGGCGGCGCGCGCGGTCAGCACCATGGTGTCGATCGGGATTCCGAGATGCCAGAGCCGATAGGTCAGATCGCGTCGTTCGACGTGGACGCAGATCGATTCGCCGTTGACCACGGCCTCGAACCGGGGCTGCCCGAACCGCCAGTCGCTCGAAACGCGGAAATGCCGTTCACCCCATCGAACATCGTGGCCGCCGTCGTCGGCGGACACTTCAACGCCGTGCGACGTCCCGCCCAAGCGAACGACCCAATCATCGTGGACCCGCCGTTCGTAGCCCGCCAATTGGCCGCCGATGCGCGCGGCGCGATCGGCATAGCGCCGGTGGATGGAGGCGGCGACGGCGATGAGCGGACCCAAATCGCCGCGCATCGTGTCCTCGGCCCGAAGACCGTCCGGAAACGTCTCGGCGATCAGATCGGTGCTCAGCCTCCCCTCGCGGAATCGCGGGTGATCGATCAGCGCGGCGAGGAATCCGATATTGTGGGCGATGCCTCGGATGCAGAACCGGCTGAGCATTTCGCGCAGGCGGACGCGAGCCTCGTCGCGCGTCGCGCCGTGCGCGATCACCTTGGCGATCATCGGATCGTAATGGATCGGTATTTCGCCCCCTTCCTCCACGCCGCTGTCGACGCGCGAGTCGGGCGAGTCGGGTGGAAGCAGGTACCGAACGACGCGGCCGACCGACGGGAGGAACGACCGGAACGGGTCCTCCGCGTAGACGCGGGCCTCGATCGCCCAGCCCCGCATACGCACGTCGTCCTGACTCCACGCGAGCCGTTCGCCGGCCGCGATCCGGATCATCCATTCGACGAGATCGAGGCCGGTCACGAACTCGGTGACCGGATGCTCGACTTGCAGCCGCGTGTTCATCTCGAGGAAGTGGAATCGGCGGTCCGCGTCGACCAGGAACTCGACGGTGCCCGCCGACTCGTACCCGACCTCGCGCGCGAGGGCGACCGCGCATCGGCCCATCGCAAGGCGAAGTTCGCCGTCGACGCACGGCGATGGCGCTTCTTCGATCACCTTCTGGTGCCGGCGCTGGATCGAACATTCGCGTTCACCCAAATGGACGACCGTTCCGTACCGATCGGCCAGGATCTGGATCTCGACGTGTCGCGGCTGGTCGATGCGTTTTTCCAGAAAGACCCGTCCGTCACCGAAGGCCGAACGCGCCTCGCTCGACGCTCGTTCGAATGCGGACCGGCATTCGTCGTCGTCCCGCACGACGCGCATTCCCTTGCCGCCTCCTCCGGCCGTCGCCTTGAGCATGACGGGGTAGCCGATTTCGCGGGCTACGGAGACCGCGTGCGCCGCGTCGCGGAGCTCACCGTCGAAACCGGGTACTGTCGGGACGCCGGCCTGCTGCGCGAGCCGCTTGGACGCGATCTTGTCGCCCATCGAACGGATCGCGTCGGCACCGGGCCCGATGAACGCGATGCCTTCGTCGGCGAGCCGCGCCGCGAACGCCGGGTTTTCGGAGAGGAACCCGTAGCCGGGATGCACGGCGTCGGCGCCCTTCGATCGGCAAGCCTCGATGATCCGGTCGATCCGCAGGTAACTCTCCGCGGCGGGCGGCGGGCCGACGCACACCGATTCGCCGGCCGCACCCACGTGCCGAGCGTCCCGGTCGGCCTCCGAATGGACGGCGACCGTGCGGATTCCCATGCGATGGGCCGTTTGGATGATGCGGCATGCGATTTCGCCGCGGTTCGCGATCAGGATCTTGTGGATTGGGAATGGAGCCATGGATCCGGTTCACGCGGGCGACGCGGTCTGGGTGACGCCCTTCACGAAAGGGCGCCGGGCGGGAGGCTGCTCAAAGGGGAATATTGTCGTGCTTGCGCCACGGATTCTCAAGCGACTTGGTCCGCAGCATGGCGAGCGAACGGCAAATGCGGGTCCGCGTCTGCTCGGGCATGATGACGTCGTCGATGTACCCGCGCTTTCCCGCGATGAACGGATTCGCGAACTTGACGCGGTATTCCTCGGAGAGCTCCGCGATGCGTTCCGGCTTGTCGAGTTCCTTTCGAAAGATGATCTCGACCGCGCCCTTGGGCCCCATCACGGCGATCTCGGCGGAAGGCCACGCGAAATTCACGTCGCCGCGCAGGTGCTTGGACGCCATGACGTCGTACGCGCCGCCGTACGCCTTCCGCGTGATCAGCGTCACCTTCGGGACGGTCGCTTCACCATAGGCGAAGAGCAGCTTCGCGCCGTGCTTGATGATGCCCCCGTACTCCTGCGCCGTTCCCGGAAGGAAACCGGGAACGTCGATCAACGTCAACAGGGGAATCCCAAAACAATCGCAAAACCGAACGAACCGAGCCGCCTTGATCGATGATTTGATATCGAGGCACCCGGCCAGCACCAGAGGTTGATTCGCGATCACGCCGACCGGATGGCCTTCCATCCGCGCGAGTCCCACGACGATGTTCCGCGCGTAATCGGGCTGGATCTCGAAAAAATCCCCGTCGTCGACGATCTTGAGGATCAACTCGCTCATGTCGTAAGGCTGGTTCGGGCGCGGAGGGACGAGCGAATCCAGGGACGGTTCGGTCCGATCGGGCGGATCGGGCGTGGGACGGTGCGGAGGCGGGACGCGGTTGTTGGCGGGAAGGTAGTTCATGAACCGGCGCGTCATGAGGAGCGCTTCGACGTCGTTGTCGAACGCGCGGTCGGCGACGCCCGACGTCGTCGCGTGCGTCCGCGCGCCGCCGAGCTCTTCGTGCGTCACCGTCTCGTGCGTCACCGTGCGCACCACGTCGGGGCCCGTGACGTACATGTAGGACGTGTTCTTGACCATGAAAATGAAGTCGGTCATCGCCGGGGAATAGACCGCGCCGCCCGCGCACGGTCCCATCACGAGCGAAATCTGCGGAATGACGCCCGACGCGAGCACGTTGCGCTGGAATACCTCGGCGTAACCGCCGAGCGACGCGACGCCCTCTTGGATGCGCGCGCCGCCCGAGTCATTCAGGCCGATGACCGGCGCGCCGACCTTCATCGCCTGATCCATGATCTTGCAGATTTTTTCCGCGTGCGCTTCGGAAAGCGATCCGCCGAACACGGTGAAGTCCTGGCTGAAGACAAAGACGATGCGCCCGTTGATCATTCCGTACCCCGTGACGACACCGTCGCCGGGGATCGTCTGTCGATCCATGCCGAATTCGGCGCAGCGATGCTCGACGAACATGTCCCACTCCTCGAACGTTCCCGGATCGAGGAGCAGTTCAATGCGTTCGCGGGCGGTCAGTTTGCCTTTGGCGTGCTGCGCGTCGATGCGCGCCTGGCCGCCTCCCCAGATGGCGGCGTCCCGTTTTTCCTTGAGCTGACGGACGATCTCGTGCATGGCGCGGCGTTCCTCGTGCGTCCCGCGAGCCTCCCCGGAGCGCGGCGCGCTTCCGACGCCGTCCTGTTGTATCAGGTCGCGGGTCAGGACCGCCAGCCAACGAAGGCGTCGAGGTCGTCGAGCGTGACGCGGCGCAGGCGGATCCGCTTGCCGCTCGCCAGATGCAGCCACGCGTCCAGGCCGTCGGACGTCCCGTAAAAAACGTCCCTCCGAGGATGCGCCGGCGGCGGCGAGCGGACGAGTCGCATCGGGCCGACGACGCCCAGCACCTTGATGCGGTCCCGGTCCGGCCGGAACGCCTCGATCCGGTACTCGCCCGTTTGACGCCACGGAATGATGTACAGATTGCCGTCCGAACCGCCCGGTTCCCGTTCGGGGTCGGGCCCCAGGAACGCGTCCTCGCCCCAACCGCCCCATAGGACGTTCCGGCCCGGACCGCCGAACAGCGCGTCGTGCGCGGGGCCGCCCCACACGAAGTCGTTCCCCGCGCCCCCGAACAACAGGTTGTTTCCGTTTCCGCCCTGCACGACGTCCCAATCGTCGCCCCCGTGCAGCGACGCGCGCACCGACGAACCGTTCGCGCGAAGGGTGTCGCGCCCCGACCGTCCGAATACGCGGATCTCCGTGATCGGACCGGCGCCCGCCAGGATCTCGGACGCGCGAGAGAGACCCGATTCCCCTTCCTCCTCGATCCCGAACCGGCCCTCGCCCAAAGACCGGATCGCGTATTTTTTCCGGCGGCCATCGCCCGAGTCGAACTCGATCCGCGCCCCCGATTCCGTTCCCGACAGTGTGATCCGATCGCGCCCCGACGAACCCGAAACGAACAGCACGTTGCCGTCCGCCTCCGAACGAACGGTCACCGTCCGTTCCAAGATCGTCGTCGGAACCAGATCCACGACGATCGAACCGGTCGCCGATTGGATGTCGGCTCCTTCCTCGTCGCCCGTATCCGTCACCGTGTACGTGAATCCGTCGCTCAGGCCGCCGATCGGAACGGGAGACGCCTCGCCGCCGGGCACATACACCAGACGAACGCCCTCGGGAGTTCCCGTGAACGCGTCGCCCGCGAAGACCAACCGGCCCTCGTGAAGGAGCACGCCGCCCCGCGGAACCACATCGATCGTGAAACGCAACCGGTCGGCCGGAGTCTCCACGTCGTCCGCCTTCAAACGGATCTCGAAGCTCGGATCCTCTTCCCCGATCGGCCCGAAACCGGTCGGACTCGTCCTGAGAATCGGACCTCCGTTCCCGTGATACGTCAAGTCCACCGCCGGCGCGCCCGGATCGACGATCACGCCGTTCGCGACGCCGTCCGAGTCGCCCCGGCCTCCGTCCACCAGCGTCAAACGAACCGTGCGGCCTCCGTTCAGGAACTGCGCGCCCGTCGTTCCGTCGAACGTGAATTCCCACCAGTGCGCCGACGCATCGTCCGACGTCGGACTATGCATCCAGTAGTTCGTCGCCCGATGGCTTCCTCCCAGCCAGACATCGACGCTCGCCGCCGCGCCAACCGCCACGTCCACGATCCGGAACGAGAAGAACCCCGTGGGAAACACGGCGTCCGGAGGAGCGTCGTCCGGCGACGGGTTGTCGACGACCGACACGTCGGCAAGGTCCCCCGTCGAACTCGTGAATGTCATCAAGCTCCCGTCCTGCCCCAGGACCGGCTGGTACGTCGGTTCGTCCGCGTCCAGGCGGCCGTTCCGGTTGAGGTCGCCCGTCGCCGACGCGCCGAACTCGAACGCGTCCGTCGCGCCATCCCCGTCCGCGTCCTCGATGAACAGGGCGGCGCCGCGGCCGATCGTTCCATCGCTCCGCGCATCCCCGCGCGGATTCCCCTCCAGGCGGCCCCGAACGACGTTGATCGAACCCGTCGCGCGGATGCCGAATCCGCGGTTCTCCCGAACCACCACCTCGCCGCCCGTCACCGAACCCGACGCGAAGATGCCGGAACCCGATTCGATCAAGGTCTCCGCGTAGTCGTCGTGCGGCGTGCCGTCGAGATCGAGGTCGCGACGCGACGGACCAACGCCGTTGCCTTCCACCAGGATCGGCGAGCCCGAACCGTTGTTCACGCCCAACGCGATCTGGTCGCCCATCAATCCCGTTCCGCGGTTTCCCGTGAATTCCACCCAGCCCGACACGGTGATGTTCTTGCGCGGCGACGACGCGCCCGCGATCACGCCATGACCCCGGTTCCGACTCACTTCGCCGGAAAAATTCCCCGATACGTCGATCTCCACGCTCCCCGTTTCGCTGTGGATGCCCGGGCCATTGTTGTCGAGGATCGCCAACGACTCCACGCCCGAACGGAGCGTTACGGAACCGTACGCCGCGACGCCCGCACCTCCGTTATCCGACGCCCGAAGGTTGGACCCTCGCAGCGCGCCGCTGAACGCCAACACGCCGCCGCCCGAGAATTCCGACGGCGTGCGCACCACAATCGCCGGATCGGGCGACCGGTCGTCCAGTTGTTCGGCGATGAAATACCACTCCGAGCCGTTCGTGTTGCCGCTCGCTTGACTCGCGATCGGAAGCCACGTCCCATCCGCGTAGCCGATATCCACCGACGAACCCAACACGCCCCACGACGCGTTGCCGTTCGCGACGACGCCCGCTCCGAGGTCCACGAAGCCGGCCCAACCGCCGATCCCGATCCCCTGGTTATTGCTGAACGAAAACGGGCCGCCCGAACCGGCCACGGTGACCGTTCCCTTGTGGGAAATCACTCCGTCACCCTGATTCCCATTCGATTCGAGGACGCCTGAGCCCGGCGTCAACTCGATCGCGTTATAGGCCGCCATCCCCGGGCCGTCGTTGTCATTGGCCTTGATGCCCGACGCTTCCAGAGAACCGGCAAAAGCCAGGATGCCGCCCGCGCCGCGAATCGCGTCCGGACGAACGATCGGCGCGTCCGCATCCGAGAATTCCACCGTCCATCGATCCTCGCTCTTTCCGTTCGACAGGGCCTCGATCGTTCCACCCGTTCCCTGTCCACCGCTTCGATTGAGCGTGATGCTCGAACCTTGGATCCCCCAACCCGAGTTGTCGGTGACCACGACGTTGCCGTTCACCGTGATTCCGGATCGTTCCGCTCGAATGCCGTCGCCCTTGTTGTTCCGCACCTCGTGCGCCAAGTCGAGTCCCGATTTGAATTGGATCGACCCCGAATAGGCGAAGGCGCCGTGCCCCGCGTTCCGGCTGATCTCCACCGCCGCGATCTTGGGTGTGATATCGATGCCTTTGAACGCCGCGAGACCGGGACCTCCGTTGTCGGTGACGACGACATCGTTGGTTTGGATCGAGCCGGCCCGCGAGAGGATGCCTCCACCCGCGCCGGGCCCATCGGCGCCGTTGCCCACAAAGCGCGTCACGCCCAGGCTCGGCAGCGACTCGTGCACGCCCACCGTGACATCCCCTTGGGCCCGCACGCCCCATCCCCCGTTTTCAAGAAGGTTCGCGTCGAGCAGCGTGACCGGGCCCGCCGCGTCGATGCCGTGTCCGTCGAACTTGCGGATCGTCAATCGCCTCACGATCAGCCGTTCGTTCGCCGTCGTCACGATCCCCGAACTGTCGTCCGGAGCGAGCGAACCATCGATGATGATCCGGCCTTCCAACTGCGTGCCGCCCTCGATCACCGTCTTCTGCGTCAGGGTGGGAAGCTCGGTCGCGGGCCGGATGATGAACTCCGTATCCGCCGTCTGGCCCTCGGCGGTCAGGTTGAAGCTGATCCACGTTTCTCCCCGGCGGCGTTCCGCTTCTTGAAAAGCGGCCCGAAGGGTCGTCCGCGCGCCGGGCGTCGCCAGGTCGACATCCGCCACGCCGTCGTTCGGATCCGCGTCCGGCAGGTCGCCGAGATCGTTCACGATGATCGGCGCCAGTTCCGAGAATTCCGACGTGTTGCCGTCCAGATCGGTCGCCGTCATGCTGATCCGAGCCGGATCCTCGCCCGGAAATTCCTCGTCGAATACGGCGATCCCTTGCGCGTTCGCCTGAACATGGATCTCGCGCAAAAACCGTTCTCCCTCGCCAAAACCCGTCTCATCCGGCCCCGAGTCGTTCGCGAAGAACTGAATGAAGTACCCGATCTCCGGTTGGCCGCGCAAGCGACCTTTGACGAATCCGCGCCCCGCGTCATTCTCCCGGAATCCGTAATCCTGGATCTCCGGATGATTTTGGAACCCGTTCGCGCCGTCGTCGAAATCGCCCGTATCGTTGAACGTCACGCCGCCCGACTCGTGCCAAAGGTTCCGCAAGTCGATCCCGATATCCCCGTTGTCGACGATCGAGTTTTCCGAGATCCGGTTCTTCTGGCCATACACCTCGCCCGTCTCGATCGTGCCGACCACTTGCACGCCGTTCCACACGTTCCCGAAGATCGTGTTGTGCCGGACCACATTGCGGTTGCCGTCGATGCCGATCCCGGCGCCGTACTTGTTCTTGTCGCCGTTTTCCGGATGACTCGTCGGCAACGCGTTGAACGCGATGATGTTGCCGTCCGAGTCGGTATCCCCGCCGATCGTGTTCTGGTCGGCGTGATAGATCTGGACTCCGTTGCCCCCGTTGCCGCGCGGGCCGACGTAGAAATCGCCGTACGTTCCCTTGCCCCCCAGTTCCAGAGGCTTTTCCCCGGAAAGGTCCGTCCCGATCTTATTGCGATGCAGTACGTTCCCGGTCGCCGTCTTCCCGTCGATGAGTACGCCCGTCCGCGTATTGCCCGAAATGAGGTTATCGAGGATCTGGTTGTTCGAAGAGCCTTCGATGCGGATTCCGTCGCCGTTGTTTCCCTCGTTGTAGAGCAGTCGGCCCTCTCGAAAATACCGGATGGCCGTATAGGTGCCCGAATAATCGGTTCCCACGAAATTGTTTTGGATCAGGTTGTCCGTCGACGTCGCGCCCGATAGGACGATCCCGTTTCCGACGTTGAAGTCCTCGGCGAACCAGCCGAAAAAGCCGTTCCCCGCGATGTAGTTCCGATGCGCTTCGTCCGGGCCGCCGATCACCGTCGCGGGAGCGCCCTCCACCAGGATCCCGTCACCCCGGTTCGACAGACCGTAGTCCCCGTCGATGCCCAGGCCGATCATGTTGCCTTGGATATAGGTCGCCCGGGCCGGTTCGCCCACGATGTGGATGCCCGCCGCGTCCGCCGGCGCGTCTTGGAACGACGCCCCGCCGTTCCCCGCGATCACGTTCCCCAAGCCCAGCGCCGAACTCGTCCGACGCCCGCCGATCTGCGTGTCCGGCGCGTTGACGATCAGGATGCCGTTCGCGCGGTTCGCGAGATCCATGATCGGGTTGCCGTTTTCTCCGGGCCGGTCGAACAGATCCGAAAACGTTCCGTCCGCGCTCGTGCCGATCAAATTGCCCTGGATGGCATTGGCCACCGCGTCGACCCCCTCGACGAGGATCCCGTTCTTGCGGTTCCCCGAGATCTGGTTCCCCAGGTCGACGCCGCCGATCGTATTGTCCGGCGCGTTGAGGATATGCACGCCGTTCTCCAGGTTGCCGATCCCGTCCAACGCAACGTTCTCGCCGTCGGCGTCGACGCCGATCCGATTCCCCACCACCTCATTCCGGCTCGATCCCGTGCCTTCGATCTGGATCCCGTCCGACACGTTCCCGCTCAACACCGAGTCCCGCACCATGTTGCGAGCCGAGTTCCTGATCAGAACGCCGTCCTCCTGATTCGGCAGCACGTTGACGCCGTCGAAGCCCACATAGCACTCCTGGATCGTATTGGATTCGTTCCCCTCGATCCGGATGCCGTTGCGGAATCCCCCGACGCTCAGTTGCTTGATCGTCGTGTTCCCCCCCCGGATCACGATCCCGTCGAATGACGCGTGGTTCCCCCGCAAGATCAACGCATGGTCACCTTGCGTCGATCCGTCGATCGTCACCGGCTGCGTCAACTCGGGAAGGGGAGAACCCACGTCGATCGTGAACGGACCCGAACCCGGAATATCGAACACGATCCGATCCGCGCCCGGAGACGCCTGCGCCGCCGCCATCGCCGCGCGGAGCGATACCTGGTTCCCCGCCTGCGCCAGGTCCACGTCGATGATGTTCGGATCCGGGTTCTGATCGGTGCCGTCGCCCGTGACATTCACGGTGATGGGTGTTCCGACCTCGAGTCGGATGGAGTCGCGTACGGCCGGACTTCCGTCGTCGTTCAGGACCTGAAAGGCCACGTAAGCGGGCTGAATCGGCTGGCCCGGCGTCCGCGTCAGGCGAACGGTATAGGTCCGCGCGGCGAACGGGTCCGTCGACGGCGCGATCGACGGAGTCACCGCGCCCGCACCGAGAACCTGATCCGTAACGTCCTGCGAATTGTGGTCGCGAACCCTGATTTGCCAGCCATCCAGGAGTTTGTCGGACACGCGGAGCAGATACGTCTCGCCCTGGCGGGCTTCATTCTCGATGTCGAATTGAAAGTTGTTTTCGAAGAACGTGCTCGGCGGTTGACTGGCAACCTGCTCGCCGCCGGGACGCGTCTGATAGATGTTGTCACCGGGTCGCGCGGTTCCCGAGACGATACGAAGGTCGGCCTTCAATCGGTCGGCCATGACGATCGGGCGAACGGCATCCAGCACGGCGGCGAGCGGCGCGATCTGCGCGTAGATGTCGAACGCCATGTCTTCCCAATCGGTGATTTCACCTGGGGCTTCGATCGTGAAGACCTGCGTCTCGCCCGGTTGCAGGGTGGGCGTCATGTAGCCGGCCGGATCCCAGAACGTCGCCGTGATGTCCCGCGTGCCATGACGAACGATCGGCATCACGGTCCATGGCACGTGGTTGGGCCACCGCAACGGCCGGAGCCAAAACGGCGATGCGGCGTCCCCGCTGTTCCGCAATCGGACCTCGAATCGAGCCGTCCCACCTGCGGGTACGTCGATCCGTTCGACCTGCGTGCCCTGCCACTCCATGCCGACCTCGCGCGGGTCCATGGCCAAGGGATAGGGTCGATAAATCCCCTCGCCGCTCAGGGGATCGCCGGGGTCATCGAGATTTCGGATCGAGAGGTCGGGGAGGGAAATTCCCTTATGATTGAAAATGTCGGCGTCCCCATTGGCCGCATACACGAACTGCTGCGCGGTCGGCGACACATCCACCGCGTTCAGCATGCCGGCCCATTGAATCGAGGATGGGGAAACGCCACTCGCCCAATAGGCGTCGGAATCATCGGTGTGCGCATCGACGCGCACGACCTGTCCCGTCGTTCGATCGGCGCGGAACCAGCCGTTCCCGCTCGTGCTATGGTTTTCGATCGTCCCGTGATAGAAGACGAAACGGCCGTTCCCGCTGAAACCGGCGATCGCGTTCTGTCCTCCATTGGTCAGCGAAAACGGGTTTTCGCGGATCCAATGCACGGAGAACGAGGCCGGCAGGGGAACGGTTTCCGTCGATCCGGTTGACGTGTTCAAGATCATCGGCACCCAGACCGACCGATCCGGATCCCACTTGGCGAACGCCAATGACCGACCATCGCGGCTCAGCGCGAAGGAACCATGAGCGATGCCCTGCGAATTGGGAACCTCGCGTACCGTACCGTTGCGAAACAACAGCCGGCCCAGTTCACTCCCCGGAAAATGATCCGCGGTAAGGAAGACCGCATTGTATCCGTCCGGTACGGCGCGCCCCTGGTTGAGTAGGTAATAGCCGACATAGCTCGTCGAGTGTCCTTGGGCCGTCTTCGATTCGGAAACGAGACTCTGCCATAGATGGAGCCCGAGTGGCACGTCGTTCTCCCCCGGGACGAAGTCCGCCTTCCAATACCAGTACTGCTCGCCGTGGGGATCCGGTTCGGAGAGTTCCGGATGGTAGTCCCACGGGTAGGTGCTTCCGAAGATCAAGCTCGTTCCCGCGTCATTCATCACGGGAAGGAAGGTGAGGCTCAAAGGCAGGACGACGTCGCCAGGAATGCGGCTGTCGTGGAGCGCGGGTTGGATTCGATACGGCGCGGTCCCTGGCTGAAATATGTAGAAACCGCGAACGCCGTCAACGGCTCCTTGAATGAGCAGTTTGCCGTTGTTTCCCATCTTGAGCAGCGGGCTTTCGCCGACAAGATCGCCTCGCGTGAATTCGAAAGGCGCCTGCATTTCATAGGGACTCGCGCCGGTCGCCGCGTTCTCGACGTCGATGACCCAGATCTTGTGCTTCCAGCCCATGACTAGGGAATGCAACGCGATCCAACGACCGTTCTCACTCGGCATGATCGACTGCCACGAACCGTATTGCACAGTGGTCGCGTCCTGCCTTGTCATATTCACGCGATCGGCGAAATCAACGGTGATCGTGTGATTGAACGCGTTGTCGGTCGGGTCGACATCCGGAAGGTTCGGATCAACGCGCAGCGTTCCCGAAAGATGGCCGGTGCCGGCGTTCCGCGTCCAACCTTCATGGTAGGTCGCATGCCTTCCGACATCGAAAGCTCGGTAGTCGCGTGCGCTGAAATATCCGGGTGATCTTGAGTCGGACGGCGATCCTCCCTCGGCAATGTCGATCGCGTCGAACCGCAATTCGGACGAGCCGGCCGCGGTGAGCGACAGATTGACGGCCTGGTCCGGCCCGTCGTTGACGACCGTGATGACAAACGGCACGTGTTCGTTCAAGGTCGCATGGTGACCTGCCGTTAGGACCGCGCGGACTTCGAAACGCGCGTCGGTTCGCGAATCGTTTTCGTCCGCGAAAATCGCGTCGGACCCATTTTCTCCGAGCAGCGTGTCATCGCCGTCCTCACCGACCAGCGTATCGTTGCCCGCACCGCCCTGAAGCGTGTCGCTCCCCGCGCCGCCGTACAGGAAGTCATCCCCGGCGCCGCCCACAAGCGTGTCGTTGCCATCGCCCCCCTTAAGAGAATCCCATTCGTCGCCGCCTTCGATGACATCGTCACCGGACTCGCCGCGGATATCGTCGTGCCCAGTTCCGCCGCGCAGGATATCACCGAAGGCCGATCCGTGGATCGTATCGTGACCGCCGTTTCCCAGCACGTCGACGCGCCCGTGCCCAAGCGCCGGAAAGGTGGCCGACGTGACGCCGCGCAGATCGATCGTCTCGCTCGACCCGTTGCCGGTCACCACGATCGACCGCACATCAGCCGTCGCGACGGTGAGACGGTTGCCGTTCAGTGCGACAAAGGCTGCGTCGTTCGTGAGCACGAGCCGATCGTCGTAGGGCGATTGCGAGTTATTGGTCAGGGGATAACCGACCTGTTTCGGCGGTGAACAGGTTCGTCCAGGCGAGCAGCACGCGGGATTCGAGCGGTTCGAGCCCCAGAATCCTACGGCGTTCCAGGCGCATCTTCCTCGATCGACGAGCACGCCGAACGGCGTGTTCCGCCACGAAACGATCCCCACACATACCCATGAGCATTCTTTCCGAGCCCGCGCGCAGAGCGGTGCGACAAGAAACGAAACCTCCTTGTCACGGCCGAACGGACGGACCCGAGGCGATCCCGACGCTTTTCGGTCGTTATCGTGACATGGTAGTCGGAATCCGCGGAGTTGTCTGCAATCAAGATGCCGATTTGCCGGGATTCGATCGCCGGAAGCATACGCCACCCGCGGAGCGAGCTTCCAGCTCGCCGAACATCGCGACAGGACCCGCGAGCCGGGAGCCTACGCCACCCGTGGAACAGGGTTCCGACTCGCCGAACATCGCCCGCTTTCACGCGGCCGGCAAGCGGACTTCGGCGGTCGTGCCCTGGCCGAGGATCGAGCGGATTTCGAGCCTCCCGTCGAGCCGTTCGATGACGTTCCGCGTCAGAAACAAGCCCAGCCCCATGCCTTGGCCGGGTTCCTTCGTGGTGAAGAACGGCTCACCCGCGCGGCGGAGCGTTTCGGGGTCCATGCCCGTTCCTTGGTCGCGGATCTGGAAGACCACCTGATCGCCGTTCCGCTCGACATGGAGGGTCACGGTCTTTTCCGGAGCGGCGTCCATCCCGTTTTGCACGAGGCCGCGAAGGGCCTGGGCGAGTCCCTGCAAGGGAACGTGCACGCACGTCGCCACGACGGCGTCGAGTCCGCTGACGATCAGCCGGTCGCGCCGGCGCAGCCCGTCGGCGACCTCGCGGACGATCTGTTCGAGCGACCAGGGTCCAACCTGTTCGCCGACGGCCTGTCCGGCGTGCCCCGACATGCGGTCGAGGATCGAACGGCAATGGGTCAGTTCGCTCCGAATGAGCCCCACGTCCTCGATGACCGAGGGAGGAACATTGGCGCCCTCCAGATGCTTCGTCAAGTCGCTCGCGATCACCGCGATCGTGGAGAGCGGCGAGGCGAGTTCATGCCCGGCCCCCGCGGCGAGCGTCGCGAGCGCCTCGAGCCGCTCTGAACGTGCCCGGCGCTGCTCAGCCACTCGCAGTTCCGTTTCCCTCCGTTCCAATTCCCGCGCGACGCGGGCGATGAAGTAACCGTTCACGAGCGCGCACGCGGCGAACGCGACGACCATTCCCTGCTTTTGGACCTCGGAGATCGCGAGGGCGCCGGGCGCCGTGACGGGCTCGAGTTCGGGAATCGAGTGGTATCCGATCACCGATAACCCGACATAGCAGACGATGGCCGCCGCGTTCAGGCTCCAAACCCATCCGCTCGGAAGGAGAATGGCCGCTAGCGCCAGATTGACGAAATAGAAGAAACTGAACGGATTCGTCGGCCCTCCGGAGAAATAGAGCATGGCGGTGAGCAGAACCAAGTCCAGGGCCATGGTGACGCCCGGCACGACATGGCCCTGGAACGGATCGCGTTCCCCATCGCCCGGCGCCGATCGCGAAAGTCCGCCTTGCAACAGGAGGTTGGTCAGCGCCGCGAATGCGATGATTCCGAGCAGCGTCCCGACCGGAAGGCTCACATTCCAAATCAGGACGACCGTTCCGATCGTGATCAACTGTCCCGCGATCGCCACCCAACGAAGGCGCACGAGCCAGCGCGCGTTTCCCGCGTTTCCCACGCGAACGGTCGCGCCGCGCGCCGCGAACGAAGACGGCGATGTTGGATTCACATCCCACCCATGCTGACAAAACACGGACAATCCCCAACGCCGCGCTTTCGATTGCGATCGGATCACCGCGATCCGCGGCGGCATCGCGCCCCCATCCGGATGTTCGGCAAACCGCTCACGCTTCGCGATGGACGACAACCATCTTGGTTTCGGTCATTCCGTCGATCGCGTACCGGGGTCCTTCCTTACCCATGCCGTTTTCCTTCAATCCGCCGTAGGGCATGAAGTCGACGCGCCACTGAGGCCCCCAATTGATCTGAATGTTCCCGCTCTCAATCGCCTCGGCGAACCGCAGGGCCCGATCGAGGTCGCGCGTGAAGACCCCCGCACCATCGGTCCCATCCGTGTCGCCGGATCGATCGGCGTTCCGTCAAGAGGCGAGACGACGTCGATCCGGTCCGCCCGATCCTCCCGCTCCCCGTCGATGAACGTCCGCATGCGAGCCACTCCGAGTACGTCCGAATCGCACGGCGCCTCACCGCGCGCTACTTCGCCGGGAACAACGGAAAGAGGCGACGCAGTTCCTCCACGGTCGGCCGGCTACCGTACTCGCACAGCTCAAATGCCTCGGCGTACTTCACCGCCTTGCCTTTCTCCTCGCCGTACGCCTGCACGAGCAGGTCGCGGTACCGCTCGGCCTCGCGGCCCTGCCGATCGCTCCAACGTTCCTTGAGCCACGCGCGCCGCGCCGCCGGCTCGGTTTCGGGAGGCACAGCCCGCACCGACTCCGGGCTTCCGTTCGCTCCTCCCTCGTACACCTGCGACGCGAGTTCATGGATGGCGTCGAGTTTCTTCTCAAAGACATCGTCGATCCCGACCACCACGTCAGGTCGGAACGCGTACGGTTTCTGGAACGCGTCGCTCGAATACAGGAACACCGGATTGCGGGTGAGCGGCGGAATGTCGGGACAGAAGAAGGGGACGGTCACCATGTAGGCCGCGTCCTGCACGAGGACGCCGACATATCGGTGATCGGGATGGTAGTCCCATGGTCGGTGGGAGATGACGAGGTCGGCCTTCCATTCGCGGATCACCTTCGTGATCAGCCGCCGATTCTCGAGCGAGGGGAGCAGTTCGCCGTCATGGATATCGAGCACGATCGAGGTCGTGCCGAGCACCTTCGCGGCCGCCGCGACTTCAGCCGTGCGGCGCCGCGCCAGCGGACCGCCGGCCGCCTGCCAATGGCCGATGTCGCCATTCGTCACCGACACGAGCAGCACGTGATGGCCTTCTTCGGCCCATTTCGCGGCCGTTCCGCCCGCCTTGAATTCCGCGTCGTCCGGATGCGCGCCGAAGACGACGATGCGCCGTTTCCCGTCCTCGCTTCCCGGCTCGGCGCCGCGGGCCGTGCCCTGCATGCCGACTCCCCGCGCGGCAATGAACAGCGCGGCTACGAACAACCCGATGCGAGGCGACGCGGTCCGCATGCGAAGGGACCACAGAGATCGGCGAACGTGCGAGGCCATGGGCGTTGTCTCCCGATTTTCAGGAAGAGGTTTCGATTCGGCCCAGTCAACGCCGATCCATAGAAAATCGCGACAAGAAGAACGGGCGACCGCATGACGTTGAGCCCTTCGCGGAAATCGGCGATGATGGTCCGACCGAAGTCGAAGGCTATCGCAAGTCGGGACGCGCGGCAAGGATCCCCATGATGAACGACCTGGGCGAGTGGGTGCCCGATCCCGGTTTCGTTGCGTCGAGCAACATCGGCTGGCTGCTTCGCGAAACGGGCTTCGACGACCCGCGGGCGCTGCGCGCGTGGTCGGACGCGAACCGCGAGGCGTATTGGGAACTTGCCGTCCGACGACTCGCCATCCGTTTGCGCCGACCCTACGATCGACTGCTCGACACGTCCTCCGGCGTCGAACGCGCGCGGTGGATGGTCGGCGCCGAGTTCAACATCGCCGAGAGCTGTTTCCAGGCCGATCCCCGATCGACGGCGATCCTCGAGCATCGCGAGGACGGCGGCGAACGGACGATCTCGGTCGGCGAACTCGATGTGCTGTCGAGTCGAGTCGCCGGCTCGCTCGCCGACGCGGGCATCCGGCCCGGCGACGCCGTGGGGCTCGTTCTGCCGATGACCGTCGAGTCGGTCGCGGCCTATCTTGGCGTGCTGAAGGCCGGCGCGGTCGCCGTCGGCATCGCCGAGAGTTTCAGCGCGCGGGAGATCGGCGTGCGGCTGCGCATGGCCGACACGCGGCTCGTCCTCACACAAGACCGCGTCAGCCGGGGCGGCAAGGCCCATCACCTTCTCGCCCGGGTCCGCGAGGCGACCGGATCTCGGATCGGCATCGTCGTCCTCCGCGAAGGGGCGAGCGATTCGCGCCGTCGATCGGGAGATCCCCCGCGACCCGGCGAACGCGATTGGCCCGCATTCCTCGGTGAACGCGCCGCGCCGACCATGATCCGCAACGCCGACGACACCATGCAGATCCTCTTCTCGTCGGGCACCACCGGAGAACCCAAGGCCCTGCCGTGGACGCACGTCTCTCCGATCAAATGCGCGAGCGACGCCCATTTCCACCAGGATGTTCGGCCCGGCGACGTCGTCGCGTGGCCGACGAGCTTGGGCTGGATGATGGGGCCGTGGCTGATTTTCGCGAGCCTCATCAATCGAGCGACGATCGGCCTGTTCGCCGGATCGCCGCTCGATGCGCGTTTCGGACAATTCGTCGAACGCGCGCGCGTCACCATGCTCGGCGTCGTACCCAGTCTCGTCGCGTCCTGGAAAACGTCGGGCGCGATGGACGCCCGCGACTGGTCGTCGATCCGAACGCTGAGCTCGACCGGAGAATGCTCGCGGCCGGACGACATGATCTGGCTGTCGCGCCGCGCGGGCGGCAAACCGGTCATCGAGTATTGCGGCGGGACCGAGATTTCCGGCGGGTATTTCGCGTCGGTCGTCGCGAGCCCCATCCGACCCTCGACGTTCAACTCACCGGCACTCGGGCTCGGCATCGTCATCCTCGACGCATCAAACCGGCCCGCCGACAAGGGCGAACTGTTCCTCGTCCCGCCTTCGATCGGTTTCTCGACAAGCCTGCTCCACCGCGACCATCACGACGTCTACCATGCCGGATGCCCTCAAGGACCTCGAGGAGAAACGCTGCGCCGCCACGGCGACGAAGTCGAACGGCTGCCGACGGGCGATTACCGCGCGCTCGGGCGCGTCGACGACACGATGAATCTTGGAGGCATCAAGGTCAGTTCGGTGGAGATCGAGCGGGTGGTCGGGAAGGTCGAGGGAATCCGCGAGGCGGCGGCGATCGCCGAGCCGCCTCCCGGAGGCGGCCCAAACCGGCTCGTCATCGTCGCCGTATTGGACGATCCCGCAACGCCGCTCGGCATGCTCCTCGCGCGCATGCGGGACCGCGTCCGAGCCGAACTCAATCCGCTGTTCAAGATCGATGAGGTGCGTCCGGTCGACTCGCTGCCCCGCACGGCGTCGAACAAGGTCATGCGCCGACGGCTCCGCGACCGGTCGTGACGCGTTGTCGAATCGGTGGACTCGGAAAACCGGAACCCGCGCGCAAGCGCGTCGGATGGGGAGATCGCCATGGCGGATGCGCGTCGCATCGTGATGGTCACGGGAGGAGGAAGCGGCCTGGGGCGCGATCTGTGCGCGCACTTCGCCGAACGGGCCGACCGGGTCTGGATCGCCGATCGCGACCCGGACGGAGCCGCCGCGACGTTGGAGGTGGTCGGTTCCGATCGCGGACGCGCGATGCCGCTGGACGTCGCGTCCCCGACCATGATCGATGCGTGTGTCGAAGAGATGGGCGACTGGAAGCCAAACGTGCTCGTCCACTGTGCCGGACTCCAGCATGTCTCGAAACTCGAAGCGTTTGCTCCCGATCGATGGAAAACGCTGATCGACGTCATGCTGACCGGCCCGGCCCTGCTCACCCGAGCTCTCCTGCCATCGATGCGGGCAGCGGCCTGGGGACGGATCATCCTCATCGGCTCGATCCACTCGCTCGTCGCTTCGCCGTTCAAATCGGCCTATGTCGCCGCGAAACACGGCCTTCTCGGACTCGCCAAGACCGTCGCCCTGGAAACGGCCGACGTCGACATCACGATCAACACGATCTGCCCTTCGTACATCCGAACTCCTCTGGTCGAACGGCAGATCGCCTCGCAGGCCGCCGCGCACGGGATTTCCGAGTCGGAGGTTGTCGAACGCATCATGCTCGAACCGATGCCCAAGCGGGCGTTCGTCACGACCGAGGAAGTGGCGGGAACGATTGACTTCCTTTGCAGCCCCGCCTCGCGCAACATCACCGGCCAAACGGTCGTCATCGACGGCGGATGGACGGCGAAATGAGCGGGCGAATCGAGAGAGGTGGGAGGTGAAGAAGTCAAGACAGGGTACCCAGGTTCGGGCTCCAAAGCGAATCGGGGTGTCCTGTGTCGGGTCAAGGTCGTGGTTCGCTCCGCGAACCACCCGAAGCGCGCTCGGTTCGGATGCAGAAGCAGGTTGATCGCCAAGCGATCAACGACTTTGAAAGAAGACCATGACGCCGCATCACGGCGGGCTCGGTCGTTCGACGAGTCCCGGAAGCGTGCCGAAATCCCGTTCCTTGCGACGGTCGGCGGGCGAATGCGTCGATGCGGTTTGCAGATAGGCCACCAAATCGGCCATCGACTCGGGCGGAATCATCCGTTCCAGACCCTCGGGCATCAACGACTGCCCCGTCGCGGTGATCGATTCGACGTCGGCGCGCCGCACGGTGTCCCGCTGATCTCGCTCGCGCACGATCGAGATGCTATGGTCGTCTTGCGCCGCGATCATGCCACCCAGAACACGGCCTCGCTGGTCGACGACCGTGACTTGAACGAATTGTGGCGGAACGTACCGGTTCGGATCGAGAACATGGGTGAGCAACACGTCGCGGTCCTGAACGGCCGTGGGGAGGATATCGGGGCCGACCGCGACGCCCTGGCCGTCGAGGCGGTGACACGCCGCGCACGTGTCGGCGAAGACGCGTCTCCCCCGTTCGACATCGCCGCGCATCGACGGAAGGACGGCTTGGTATCGCGCCACGACCTCGGCGCGCGGCGAACCGCTCGGATCGCCCCAAAGCCGCTTGGCCCGCGCTCGGATGGCCGAATCGGCGTGCCGGGCGAGACGTTGCCGCCACGTCGCGTCGACCTCGGACGGCGACGCGCCGCCCCGTTCGAGGACGTCGAGGAAGAGCCGCAGGGATGTGTCGCCGGTCAACAGCCCGTCGATCGCTTCCGCCCGGAGGTCCGGCGTGTAGGTCGACCATCCTTGCACGATGACTTCCGCGGCTTCCGGTTCGGTCCGAAGCGCCAGCGATCGGATCACGGCGTTCCGCAGTTCCGGCGGCGTCGCGACGTCGAGCAACGCGGCGTAGGCTTCACTGGAATGGGCGAACGCATCCAGTTCCAGAACGTCGATCGCGCCGCGCCGTATCGCCTCGGGTTTCGACCGATCGAGGGCGTCAAGCCGCGCGTCGCGAAGGAGGCCGAGCATCCGTTCCGGATCGCCGCCGAACTCGGCCAAGGCGAGCCCGGGATCGGATCCCGATTGCCGGATGCCTCGCCCAAGAGCCACGACCATCGATCGAAGTCGGCCCGCGTCATTCCGATAGCGCGGGCACTCGAAGATCGACCCCGCCGCGGTGGCCCATTCCCGTTCCGTCGCGACGGCTCCGACAAGATGGGCGAGCGTCGGGAGCACGGCATCCGCGGACTCCAGGTCGACCCAATCTTCCCGGCGGAGCAGCTCGTCGAACAGGGGGACGGCGTGCGGGACGGCCGAACTGAGCGCGGCGGTCCGCAGCCAGGGATCCGCGCCGTGTTTCGCGAGCAATGTGCAAAGGGCGTGCGCGGCGCGCGGATCCGACGATTCACCCAGCGTGAACGCCGCCTGGAACCGGACCCTCGCATCCGCGTCCTCGATCGAACATAGGACGGCGTCCAACACGGCGGGTGACCGATCCAGCCGCCTTTCGGCGAGGCGAAGCGCACGCGCGCGGACGCCCGGCGACGCGTCGCCCAGCCCCGCAAGAAGATCTTCGGCGGCCATGCATCCCAGTCCTTCGAGCGAACCCAGCGCGAGCAGGCGGGTTCGCGCGGCGGTCGTCGGATCGCTCGATCGCACGATCGCGCGGAGCCGTTCGGCGCACGACGCGTCGCGACGTTCGCGCAGCAGCCGATGGGCCGTGTCGCGCCACCATCCGTGCGGACTCGCCAACGCGTCGACCAACGCATCGGTCGGCGCGTTTTCAAGTCGGGGCGGGGGCGGCGATCGGAACCGGGCGGGCGCGAGTTGGTAGATCCTCCCACGATCCCGGCCGCTCGAAAAATCCAGGTGTTCGGCCACATCGAGCGGGATATGGATCGACTCCAGCACCTCACGGCTCATGTCAAGGCAATACAACGTTCCATCCGGCGCGTTGACGAAGTTCACGGGTCGGAACCAGATATCGGACGATCGGACGATTTCCGTTCCCTCGAACGTGCGTTCCGAGCCGAACGTCACTCCGTTACCGACAAGCCTGCGATGGTGGATCAGGTTGTTCTGACCATCGCCGACAAACACGGTCCCATCGTATTGGGGCGGAAGGGCGCCGCCGCGATAGATCGTGACGCCGGCCGCCGCGTCGATCACGTGGTGGCTCGCGCCGGGCGCGTCGGCGGATCGTTCGTTCTTCGCGATGCGCCGCGCGCTGCGGATTCGCCTCCATCGCTCGATCGGACTAATGCGGTGGATGGGAACGGGGCCGCGCGCGGCGTTGTGGATCGCGGCGGGCGCGACGAGCCATGGATTGCGAGTGAGGTACTCGCGGGGCAGCACGATCTGTTGCAGCGGCTGCGATTCGCTGCATACGAACCGGTTCCCCCAGTCATCAAACGTGTTTCCGAATTGAACGGTCCCTGTGATCAATTCGAGTTCGAGCGTTTCTGGATCGAAACGAAAATCGCGTCCCGATATGTCGATCTCCGGCGCATCGGCCAAGTCCGCTCGACGAACGCGTCCTCCGTTTCCGGCGGTCGAGCCGTAGATCTTGTGATCGGGTCCCCACGCGAGGTTGTTGACCATCGCCTGCTGGTTGTCCGTTCCGAAACCGGTGAACAACCGGCGCCGCTCATCGGCCACCCCATCGCCATCGTGGTCCTTCAGGTACCAAAGATCGGGCGCGGCCGCGACGAACACGCCGCCTTTCCAGGGCGCGACGCCGGCGGCCCAGAGCAGTCCGTCGGCGAATACGGTCGCGTGATCGATCGAGCCGTCGCCGTCCATGTCGCGGAGCCATCGCACCGTGCCGCGCGGCGCCGCGCCGTCGGCCGGCTTGAAGGGGTAGTCCCGCATTTCGCACACGTACAGATTGCCGTCCGCGTCGAAGGCGGCGGCGACCGGATCGCAAACCAATGGCTCGGCCGCGACCAACCGCATTTCCAGGCCGGGAACCAGATCAAACGCGCGGATCGCGTCATCGGGTGTCTTTGCGGGGACCCGTTTGAGGAACGCGGTGAGCTGTTCGCCCGATGGTTCGGCCATCGCGGCATCCCGTTCGAGCCGCGGCTCGGCTGCGCCCGAAAACCACTCGCTCGACAAGTCCGCCGGCCGTTCGTCGGCGCGCAGGCCGCCCCGTTCACGGATCCCAAGGAGCGTATCCCGCGCAAGTTGGAAATAGTCGAGCACGCGCGGCTTCTCGGGAAAGTCGCGCGCTTTCTGTTTCGCGATCTGCTCATCGATTCGGGCGATCCAGGCGTCGAGCGACTCGCGGCGGTACGGAGCCTGATCGCCGAGCTGGACATAGATCGGATTCGTGTGAGCTTCGGCATCGGGGCGCCCGCCCGCCGTCGTCGACCACGCGCGCGCGGCCACCCACGACGATTCGGTGATCGGTACCGTCGCGCGGAATTCACGCCATGGCGCGGCCCGATCCGACGAACCGTCCCGATCGGCTCCATCCGGTGAGGAAAAGGGAAACGACTTCGCGACGATTCCGTTCACGATGAGGTCGACTTGCCGCACGGGCGTGACCTCGCACGCGACCTTGATGGTGACGGCGAGCGGCCGAGCGCCGTCGGCCGGCCAACGCACAATGTCCCCCGGCCCATTTCCTTCGGCGTCCAGCAACACGAGCGGTCCGGTCGTCACAAAACTCTTGCCGGCCGCCATCGCGGCAAGCCAACCCGGGAAATCGGGGTCGGTCTCGGACCGCACATACGTTCGGCAGTCGCCGAGTGTGCGGCACGCCGGCCAGTCGCTCGCGCCCATGCACGGGAATCGATAGCCCGTGTTGAGCACATGGTACCAGTCCTCGAGCCCCATCTCGCGATAGACGCCGAACTGGAGCAATTCGACGCCGTCGACCACGCCGAGCGCGGCGTCGGCATAGATCTCCTGCCGATATCCGCCGTGCGCGTAGAAAGCGAACCCTCCGAGCTCCCGTGTCTGCCGCGCGACGAGCCCATACACGGGCCAACGGTTGGCGTCGAACGATGCACCCGGAAAGACGATGTCGTCGCGGTGATAAAGCAACAAGTGACCATAGGTCGACGTCCGGTATTCCTGACCCGACATGATCCGATACGCGGCCCGTTCGCGCTCGGACCGGCGGCCGAGTCCCTGGAATTGCGGCGCGGCGAATTTGTCCATGAACCCGGCGTACGGACCGGCCGGTTCGTTGTAGCCCAACAAACTCCCATAGCGGATGTCCTCGGCTTCCAGCAGGTCGAAGATCCTCGCGTCATCCTCGTCGCTCGACCGGGGCACATGCAGATGCGGATCGCCCGAATGCCAACCGAGCGGCCGCATGGCGGCCGTGCGCCCGATCGCGATTTCGACCTCCTTCCGCTCACCCGCCTCCACCGAAACGGCGCGGACCACGGGCCGGTACTCGAGCCCCTTCGTGACCTCGATGCGGATCGATCCGGGAGGTACGGCGATTTCGACTTCGCCGGCGACATAGAAGAACCGCCCGACATATCGGTACGGCGCCTTGTCCCGCCGATTGCCCCACGCCGATTCCTTGGGCCATTCCCCGGTGAGCGCGTATGGAGATAATCGATCGCGTTCGGGTTGAAAAAAATTCCCGTCGGGTCCGACAACGGTCATGCGACATGGAGTCGGTTCGGCCCGGTCGGCATCGCGCACGACGATGTGCAGGCGCGCGGAGCTTTCGGCGTTCGCCCAGACCGGGATCCCCGGCTTCGAGAATCCTGGAGGCGTGAAGAAGAATGCCTCGGTCTCCGCCGGCGGCGCAGCGGCCGATTCTTGGCCGCGAGCGGCCGTGGCGGGAGCCAACAGACTTGCCGCGGCGAAAGCCGCCGCCAACGCGACGCCACGCGACATGGCAGACACCCTCCTCATGCGGACACCGATCGAAGAACGGCCGTTCGGCAACGTCGTGTCGACCGCGCTCCGAGTATAACGGGGCCGCGAACGCCTGTGGCCGTCCGCGTCACCGACCGGCGCCCGCAACGCCCGGCGCGGGTAGCGGCGAGTTTACCGATTTGTTGAACTTTTCCCGAAACGCTCGACGATAACGCCTGCATCGGACCGTTGCGCCGGGATGGCCGCTCGGCTCGACATCGACCGTCGCCTTGGGGGGGAATCCAATGGACCGGCGCTGGGTCATCGGCTTGCTGCTCGTATCGCTCTGTCTCCTTCCCGGCTGCTGTTCGACGGGTTGTCCCGGCTCGGACATTCCGGTGAGTCTTGAACCCCTCTACAACTTCACGCATTTCTACGGCCGGTGCGCGCTGCAGTACCCGTACAGTTGCCCCCCGTGCCCGTACGCGTGCGGCTGCGGCGAATACCATTATCCCGGCACCCTGCGCGATCTCCCGGCGTCCGCCGCGCCGCTCGAGAAACGGCTTCCGACACCCGAAGACGCACCACCCGAAGACGCACCGCCCGAAGATGGGACGCTCAAGGACGGGCCGTCCGAAGATGGGACGCTCAAGGACGGGCCGTCCGAGACCAAGGACGTCGACTGATCGACCATGGGCTGGAACATCCGTTCATATAGGGCGGCCGACCGGGACGACGTCCTGCGCATCACGGTCGAGTCGTTCACCGAGGTCGCCATCGAACGGAACATTGAGCGGCGGTTCGGTCCGATCCGCGGACGGGACTGGAAGTGGAGGAAGGCTCGGCAGGTCGACCGCGAGTTGACCGCCGACCCGGCCGGCGCGTTTATCGCGGAGAGCGACGGACGGGTGGCCGCGTATGTCACGACGTGGTCGGACATCGAGGCGGGAGTCGGGTTCATTCCGAATCTGGCCGTGGACGGAGCGTATCGGAATCAGGGGATCGGCCGCGCGTTGATCGACCGGGCGCTCACCCACTTCCGGTCGCTCGGCTTGACGCACGCGAGGATCGAAACGCTCGATCAGAACCCGGTCGGCCCAACGCTGTATCCCGCGTGCGGTTTCACCGAAGTCGCTCGGCAAATCCACTACTGCCGCGCGTTGAACGAACGATAGATAATGGAATGCGCGATTCGGGAATCGGCACGGCGGGGCCGTGGTGGTCCGAGGCCGTTCCGAGCGATGCGCGGCTCGAGTGGAACCGATGCGGAAGCCAGAACGTTGTCCGTCGACCGAAGACCGCGCACACCGCAAGGGGATTCTGCTTGCCGGAGGGCGCGGCTCGCGACTCGCGCCGCTGACCTGGGCCGCGAACAAACACCTTCTGCCCGTATACGACAAGCCGTTGGCCTATTATCCGATGTCCGTCCTGATGCTCGCGGGGATCCGGCATGTCCTGGTCATTTGCCGGAACGAGGACCTGCCGTCGTATCGACACCTTCTGGGTGACGGCTCGCGGCTCGGCATGGTCTTGGAATACGCGGTGCAGGAGGAGCCCCGAGGCCTCGCCGACGCGTTTCGGATCGGCGGACCGTTCGTTGGCGATGATCCCGTCGCGCTCGCGTTGGGCGACAATATCTTCGCGGGGAAAGGACTCGGCGGGCGGCTCGCGGCGGCCTCCAAACGGCGCGAAGGCGCGACGGTCTTCGCACATCCGGTCCGCGATCCGCGGCCATACGGCGTTTTGCGGTTCGACGACGCGGGCGTTCCGGCCGACATCGTCGAGAAACCGGCCGAGCCTCCGTCGCGATACGCCGTGACAGGCCTCTATTTCTACGATGCCGAGGTCGTTGAAATCGCGGCGCGGCTGCGCCCGTCGGCCCGAGGCGAACTGGAGATCACCGACGTGAACCGCGAATACCTGCGCCGCGGCCGATTGCGCGTCGAGACGCTCGGACGCGGATTCACCTGGTTGGACACGGGGACGGTTCCCTCGCTCCTCCGGGCCGCGAACCGGATCAAGGCGATGCAAGCGCGACGCGGGACGCTCATCGCCTGCGTCGAGGAAGTCGCGTACCGGATGGGGTTCATCGACGCGGCCCAACTGAGCCGGTTGGCGTCCGAGTTCTCCAACGCGTACGGCGCGTACGTCCGCGGCGTGCTCGAGCGGGGTTGAGCCGGGCATGGTGTCCATCCTGGGGATCTCCGCCTTCTACCACGACTCGGCCGCCGCGCTGCTCATCGACGGCCGGCTCGTCGCGGCCGCCCAGGAGGAGCGGTTCTCGCGGCGCAAGCACGACGCGCGGTTCCCCGAGTCGGCGATCGCGTATTGCCTGTCCGAAGCGAACCTCGCCGCAAGCCGGCTCGATTTCATCGCCTTTTATGAGAAACCGCTGCGGAAACTGGAGCGGATCGTCGAGACGCACGTCGCGCACGCGCCGCGCGGACTGCGCCAGTTCCTCCGCGCGATGCCCGCGTGGCTCGCGAACAAACTCGATGTCGGTTCCGTAATCCGCCGCCGATTGGGTTCGCGTTCCGGACCGTGCCAACGGCCGGTGTTCGTCGCGCACCACGAGTCGCACGCCGCGAGCGCATTCTATCCGTCTCCGTTCGACGAAGCGGCCATCCTGACAAGCGACGGGGTCGGCGAATGGGCGACGGCCTGCCTTGGAATCGGGCGGGGAAACCGTGTGCGGCTCACGCGAGAACTCCGTTTCCCCCATTCGCTCGGTCTGCTCTATTCCGCGGCGACCGCCTTCTGCGGCTTCCGCGTCAATGCGGACGAATACAAGTTGATGGGCCTTGCGCCGTACGGTCGCCCGCGGATAGTCGACGCGCTGCTTGCGAACGCCGTCGATCTGAAGGCCGACGGATCGCTCCGATTGAATATGGACTACTTTCCGTTTTGCCATCGACTCGCCATGACGTCGCGGCGGTTCGAGCGGCTTATGGGCGGGAAGCCGCGCCGAGCGGGCGAACCGATCACCGAGCGAGACGCGGATCTCGCGGCGAGCGTGCAGTGGATTGTCGAGGAATCGGTGCTGCGCATGGCCCGATTCCTGCACGCGACGCATCCCGCCCGCGCGGTCTGTCTGGCCGGCGGAGTCGCGTTGAACTGCGCGGCGAACGGAAGGTTGATCCGTGAAGGGCCTTTCGAGCAGGTTTGGGTTCAGCCCGCCGCCGGCGATGCGGGCGGTGCGATCGGCGCCGCATGGTTCGTTTGGCACCAATTGCTCGAACGGCCTCGGCGAGCCGATCCGGTCGATTCGATGTCGGGAGCCCTGCTGGGACCGAGCTACTCGAGCGGGCAGGTCGCACAGGCCCTCGATCGCGAAGGGGCCGTCGCCCGGCGGGTCCCGTCACCGGGAGAATTGGACCGACTTGTCGCGGCCTGGATCGACGAGGGCAAGACGGTCGGTTGGTTTCAAGGGCGCATGGAGTTCGGACCTCGCGCGCTCGGCAGCCGGAGCATCCTCGCCGACGCGCGCCGAGCCGGCATGCGGGACCACCTGAACCGGTGCGTCAAGGATCGCGAGTCGTTCCGGCCGTTCGCGCCGGCCATCCTGCGCGGTCCGTCCGTCACACTGTTTCCGGCCGCCGATCGGGAATCGAACGCGTACATGACATCGCTCACGCACGCGGCCCGCGTCGACCCGCCCGCGGTGAACTCGGCCGTTCCAGCGGTCACCCATGTCGACCACTCGGCGCGCGCGCAGCTCGTCGATTCGGCCCATCATCCGCGATTCGCGTCGCTCTTGCGCGCGTTCTTCGAACGCACGGGATGTCCCGCGATCGTGAACACGAGCTTCAACACGGCGGACGAACCGATCGTCTGTTCACCCGAAGAGGCGTATCGGACGTTCCTGCGTTCGGGCCTGGATCGACTCGTGATCGAGGACCACGTGCTGTTGAAGGAGGAGCAGTCGGCCATCCGGAATCGCGACACGGCCGTCCGCGGGCGAACAGGACCGATGGAGGCGCGGAGCGGGGCCGCACGATCGGCGCTGCGCGGCGCCTATCGCTTGGGCGCGGGCCTTTCAAGGACCGTGGCGGGCCTTGTTTCGCTTGTCGCGCTCGCCGCCGTCCACAGCCTGCTCATCACTCCGATCGGTCTGATCCGCCGAGCATGCGGCGACGATCCTCTGGACGTTCGAAGCAGTGCGGACCGAGCGACCTATTGGCGGGAGCTTCCCGAGCCGGCCGACCCGGTCGATTATTGGCGTCCGTTTTGATCCCGGCACGTGCTTGAAAAAAACGGACCCTGTTGCGGGCAGAACGTGGTGGGCGCAGCGCGGTGGTGCAGAATCGGCGCCCCGCCGAGACAAGCTCGGCGGCGGCGACCGGATGATGCGGCCGAAGCCGCGGATGCCGAGCTCGCCGGTCGTAGGGCCACGCGCTGGTCCGAACTATTTCGGCGATTGGGCATCCGTTCCGCGTGCACGCGTCGAGCAGGCTGGAGTGGATCGCCGCCGTGATGGCTCGAAGTTCCTTCGCACGCGGATTATCATGGCGGTCCGGAGTGCGTCGCGAGGTCCGGTCGTCGAAATCCTCGGCGAGCCGGCCGCGGAATGCCCCGTCGGCGGGCACCCTTTGCTTGGATCGTGGATCACGGAATTCGGTGATTGGTATATGATTCTTGATTGTTGATCTTGTTGATTGTTGTTGATTCTGGATTCCGGATTCGCGTCGGCTTCGCGCGGATCATGGGACCAGGATCTTGTCATGCGGACGGCGGGACCGATGCGCGATGAAGGCGGAGGGCTGGGTGAGCGATTCGCGTCGGGGGCCGAAGGTCCGGGGCCCGGTTCTTGGCGCGAGTTCCTTTTGTTCCTCCGCACGAACCGCAAATGGTGGCTCGCGCCGATCTTCCTGGTTCTGGCCCTGCTGGCGATCGCCGTCGTGGCCATGGCGACTCCGGCCTTGACCTTCATGTACGCGTTCTTCTGACCCGCGCGGCCGCCGGGCGGCGCGATGCGAGCCGTTCGGATCCCGCGCGCCCGGACCCGAACGGCGTCTCGACCGTTCGAATCACCGACACCAACCTACCCGGCAACGACTTCCCTCGGCAAATGGCGGCGACGCGGATGGACCGATCGAGTCCGGAACGGGGCGATAGTCCCGCGCATGTCGCGTTCGGCGGATGGAATGCCGGCCCCGTGCTCGGTCTCGATCCGCGCGGTTCAATCGGCGGGCTCGAGACCTTCACGTGCCAGTTCGCGGCGGCGCTCGCCGACACCGGGCGTTACCGCGTCAGCGTCTCGGTTCGCGTCGCGCGCCGGCCTCGGGACGTCCGATGGAGATCGATCCGCATCGATCCCTTCGTCGAGCGTCTCCGCGATACGCGGCTTGCCGTTTCGCGCTCGATCGAGCGCGTCCCGCATTTTCCGTGGCTGCGCATGCGAGTCTGGCGAACGCCGCTCATCTGGCAGGTCCCAACGCTCGCATTCGCCCAACTGCTCGGATACCGTCCGCATCAGCGGCTCGCGCGGCATTGCGTGGATCGGCGACCGGACGTTTGGGTCGCCCTTGGCTGTTCCTCGGAATCGGCGGTCGTCGTGCGATCGGCCGTCGAATCGGGGGTCCCGTGCGCGCTCTGGCTTCAGAGCAATGCCGATCTGGATCCCCGGTTCTTCCGGGATCCGTCGTTCGTGAACGCGTACGGTGTCCGTGCGTCCGACGCGCGCGACGCCGTCCAATGCGCGACCTGGGTCGTCTGCCAAACGGACTGGCAGCGTGAGCGGATCGAGGGATTGCGGACCGAACGCAATCTGGTCATCCGGAACCCGGTCGAAATCGCGAAATGGCGCGCGGGCACGATTGACGACGCGGCGCGCCGCCATGTCCTTTGGGTCGGACGCTACGACCGATTCCACAAGCGGCCGCTCCTTGGCATCGAACTGGCTCGGCGGACGCCCGGGATCCCGTTCGTGTTCGTTTGCGGAGGCGGCGATCCGGACGTGGAGGCCGAAGTCCGCCGCGCGATCCCGCCGAACGGGACGATCGTCGAACGCGTCGCGCACGAGCGTATGCCCGAACAATTCGCAAAGGCCCGGCTGCTGCTTTTCACCGGATCGCGCGAGCACGAGGGGTTTCCGAACGTGCTGCTCGAATCGGCCGCCGCGGGGGTTCCGATCGCGTCGTTCGATGATTTCGATCGGTTTCTCGAACGATCCGGAGCGGGCATCGTCCTCGACGGCGAGGCGGATCAAGCGGCGCGGCAAGTCGAGTCGCTCTGGTCGGACTCGACCGCGCGCGCCTTGATGGCGCGCCGAGCGGCACGCCATCTTCAGCGCGAACACGACATGCGCACCGCCGTCGCGGAATTCTCGTTGCTGCTCGACGCCATGATCGCGGACCGTGCGAGGGCGACCGTTTCGCGATAGATGAGCCACGTCCAGGGGAGCGTCACGAGCACGGCGACGCCGAGGTGCCCCCATGCCGTGCCGACCGGACCGAATGCCGCGCCGAGTTGCCAGACGAGCAGACCGGTGAGGGCATGGCACGTCACGCTTTGTCGAAGGAACGGATCGATCTTGTGCAAGCGGACGAAAACACCCAGGCCATACGCGGCGAGCGACGCGCAGGCACCGGCGACCAGGAGGACCGCGGTGCCGGGCGGCAACAACCGGTCCCCCAGGGCGGGCCAATGCGATTGGAGCGCGGCGATCAGCGCCAACAAGGCCAAGCCGCCGGCGGCATGCACGGCGAGCGCGACTCCGAGCGCGCGACGCAGGAGACTCCGCGCGGCGACCGTTCCGCCTTCCGAGATCAGTCGCCCCCATTGGGGAACCCGTGTGTGGATCCAGGCCGCGGCGGCCGATTGGATCGCCGTGACCGCGCTCCATGTCATGCCCATGCGTCCGCCGAGCGTCGCGCCGTGGTACTTGAACACGATCGGCGTGAAGGCCTGCTGCGCGACGTACCCGACAAGGTTCTGCGCGGCGATGCGCCACTGCAAGGGGAGCAGTTCGCGCCGCCACGAGAGGCTTGGTTCGTTCGGAAGGACCGAACGATCAAACGATCGAAAGAACGATGCGTGCCCCGCGACGACCACGGCCGATTCGACGGCGAGCCGCACGGCGCACGACGCGACGATCGTCCAAAGGCCGCATCCCGTCGCCACGCACGTCCAGACGACCAGGCTGCCGAGCACGCCGGAGGCGAGGCGGCAACATTGAACGGCCGCGACGCGATTGCAGCCTTCGAGAATCGCGAACGACGGGATCAGCAGGAAATTGACGGCCGACACGGCGACGCCCGCGACCCACGGTCCGCGCCAGTCGAACGCGACCGGCGACTCGGTCGCGAAGAACACGAGGCCGCTTGGCAGGAGGACTCCCGCGAAGAGCAGCGCGCACCATCGATACCACCGCCGAGCGTGGCGCGCCAGTTCGCCCAGCCTTCGGCGCGCCAGGTCCGAGTCCGGTCCCCCGGGCCGCCTTGCGTTCCCCCACTCGTGGCTCGCGACCAGCGTCAAGACCGAGCCCAGGCCGAGGTCGAAGAACATCTGGGACGAGAGCAAGCTCGCGAATGCGTAGTAGAAGCCCTGGAGTTCGGGCGAGAAGAAGCACGCGACGAAGTAGAGCGAGACCACGCCCGCGCCGAACTGCCAAAGACGGGCGGCCGAGGCGAACGCGACGCCCCGATCGACCATCAGCCATCGCATCATCGCCGGCCAAAACACCGCCCGCTCGGCCGCCGATTCGCCTTCACGCGGTGTTGGAATCGAGGAACGCGTTTCCATGGTCGGGAAGCTCGGACGAACGCGACGGCCATTCGTTGACGGGGGAATCCGCCATGGCTACGATCAACCAGGGCGGGAGGCGGCACCGGTACGGCAGGCCGACGAGTCGGGCTCGTCACACCCGTCGACCATGATCATTATCGTCTTCCCCGGTTGGCCCGTCGCCTGTTTCCGCCGATTCCCGTTGCCGTCCCGTTGGATCGAGGTAGGACCGTTATGCCCGCACGCCGCAAACTTGTGATCGGTCTTTTCGCCATCGTGATCGGATTCCGGGCGGCCGCTCCGGTTGGCGCGATCACGCCCGAGGATCCGAAAGTGCGGGCGATGATCGATCGGGCGGTCACGTTCCTGGAAAGCGGGGGAGGGAGCGACGCCCAGGACTTCAACGCCGGAAAGCTCGGCGGCGTCTGCCTCGCGGGCATGGTCTGCTACAAGCACCGATACGAGATCAACCATCCGCAGGTTCAAAAAGCGATCGCCATGTGCCGGGAGGTCGCCGCGAATCCCCAGGCGAATCAGGAGTCCGAGTTCAACTACAGCCTTGGGATCGCCATCATCTTCCTGTGCGAGACCGATCCCGAAGGCCTCCGGCGTGAAATCGAAACGCTCATCTCCATGATGCTCGCGCGCCAGAACGCGGGCGGGTATTGGACCTATCCCACGTATACGACGGGCGACACGTCGCAGACGCAGTACGGAGCGCTCAGCACGTGGGTGGCGAGGAAACGCGGCTTTCAGATTCCCGACGAGCGGGTCGAGGCGTTCGGGAACTGGTTGATCCGGACGCAGGACCCGTCCGGACGGTTTGCCTACCAGGGCACCGATTCGGGGTCGAACGGCTCGCGCGTGGCGCAGCCCAACATCGCGACCATGCAGGCGCACTCGTACCGCATGTTCCCCGCCGCGCTCGGCAGCCTCTACATCGCCGCCGACCTGCTCAAGATCCCCGTCGTCGACGCGGCCCAGCAACAAGAGGTCTTCCGCAAGGTGACGGAAACCGGTGAGGGGCCGTCGAGCGGCCGAGTCGATCCGGCCCACATGCGCAAGGCCCTTCAGGACGGAAACCAGGTTTACGACGCGTCATTCCGCATCGAGGTCCCGCCCGAGGCCCTGTTCCAGTATTACTACATGTATTCGGTCGAGCGGTACCACAGTCTCCGCGAAGCGGCCGAAAAGCGAGTGGCCAAGGAACCGACCTGGTACGCGCAGGGCGTGGATTTCCTCGCGCGGAATCAACAGGAGAACGGGAGTTGGACCGATAACTCGGGCGCGATCTGCGCGACGTCGTTCGCGACCCTGTTCCTGATGCGGGCCACCAAGAAAATCATCGCGTCCGAAGGCGCGCTCGTCGGAGGCTACGGCCTGCCCGCGGATCTCACGCGCATCAAGCTCGACGGCGGCAACATCGTCTCGACCGAGGTGCAGGGCGATTTGGGAAGTCTCATGGAGATGATCCAAAAGGGCGAGGCGATCGACAATGAAGCGCTGATCGCCCAAATCGACCATATCCAATTCGAAACGAAGAGGGAATCGGCGCCCAGCCAAACGGAAACACTCAAGAAGATGGTCGCCGGCGAGAACTATCAGGCGCGCATCCTGGCCGTCCGGGCGCTCGCCAATACGGGTGATTTCGAAAACGTGCCCGTGCTGATTTATGCGCTGAGCGATCCCGATTGGCGCGTCGCGAAGGAAGCGCGCGACGGCCTGCGGCACGTGACGCGCCGGATCTCGGGATTCGGCATGCCCGACAAGCCGACCCCCGAACAACAGCGGGCCGAACAGATCGCGTGGCGCGATTGGATCGCGACGATCAAACCCGATATGGCGATCCCCGACGACGTGATCCTCGAAATCCGCTAGTGCTCCGTCACGGCGAAGAACATCCTCCAGTGCCCAAAGCACCGGCGGCGGCCGATCCGATGGCCGCGGACGCCAATTGTCACAGCGAAAAACGTCCTCCAGTGCCCGAAGCCCACACCCGATCTCCCACCCTTTACTTCGTTGCACGCTTCCTGCTTCGTGCTTTCTTCTTTCGTGTCGGACGGCGAGCCCGGAGCTTGCCCCACGGCGCGGGGTCCGCGCTGCTCGGATGCGGCTCATTGCACGTAATTGAGCGCGGGCGGCGGCGGTTTCCCGCCGGGACCGATCAGGTAGTGCCGCATCCACTGGATCATCCGCAGGTTGTAGTCCAGCCGAGCGCCGGCTTTCCGATTGCCGTGTCCTTCGCCCGGGTATTGGATCAGACGGACGGGCGTTTGGTCGAGCGTCTTGAGGTGCCGGTAGAGTTCCATCGATTGGGACGGAGGCACGCGGGTGTCGTCGCGACCGTGCAGGATCAGCAAGGGTGTCCTCGCCTTTTGCACGTGATAGATCGGACTTCGTTCGAGAAAGAACCGCCAATCCTCCCAGAGCCGCTTGCGCGCGTGGACCAGGTACATCTCGTCCGGAATATCGGTCGTTCCCGACTTGGAGATGTGATCGCTGATCCCCACGAACATGACGCCCGCCGCGAATCGCTCGCTGTGATACGTCGAACACCACGCCGTGGCGTACCCGCCGTACGATCCGCCCGTGACGCCGACCCGACCCTCGTCGACGAGCCCCGCCGCGATGAGGTGGTCGATGCCGTCGATCAGATCGTTGAATTCGCGGCCTCCGTAATCGGCCTGATGGGCTTTCGCGAACGCGACGCCGCGTCCCGTGCTCCCGCGATAGTTCGGATAGAAAACGGCCATCCGTTGTCCGGCGGCGACCTGGCCGGGATTGCTGTAGCTCGTCACCCACCCGTTCGCGACGTGGGCTTCCGGTCCGCCGTGCACGGCGAGGATCAGCGGATATTTTTTGCCGGGTTCCTCGCCGAGCGGCCGGACAAGAACGCCCTCGACCGTCTCTCCATCCCCGGCCTGGTATCGGACGATTTCCTGTGGAGCGAGCGAGCGATCGCCAAGCCACACATTCGAATGGGTGCACCGGACCGAGGTCGCCGAGTCGCCGATCGACAGATGGAAAAGTTCGCCCGGATGATCGGGCGCGGAGCCGACGAGCGACGCGTTGGCGCCGAGCGTATCGAGCGACAGGCCCGACAGGATCGGTCCTCCCGGCGCGATCCATTCGCGCCGGGCGCCGTTCTCCGGATCGACTTCGCCGATCGACGTCAGGCATCCGTCGTCCGCGACATACAGGATCGACGTCGCGTTTCGCCACGCGAAGCTCTCGATGTTCGGCAAGTAGTCCTTCATCACTTCACGGAAGGAGCCGTCGGAGGCGTCGGCGACCATCAGCCGTCCCTCGGACGGATCGTTGAGGTCCTCGCCCGATAGGAATGCGATCCGCCGCCCGTCGGGAGACCATTGAACCGTGCCAAGCTTCCCGGGATTGGCGATCTTGGCCACGATCTTCCCGGTCGCCGCATCGACGAGATGCAACCGACGACGCATGTATTCGTCGTCGACACCGGGGCTCGGCGCGAGGGCCACGACGAACCGCTCGCCGTCGGGACTCCACCGGAACGCGGACGCCGTTCCCGGAAGGTCGATCTCGGAGAACGTGTCGTCGGTCTCGGGATCCATGTCGGCCATCCAGACGCGAACATGGCGCGGTTCCTCCTCGAAGACGATCGGCGCGAGGCCTTGTTCGTCGAGCTTCTTGCGATCCTCGCCGACGGGTGTCGCCGCGAGCAGGGCGACGCGTTTTCCGTCGGGATGGAACGCGTAGTCGGAGATGCCCGTCTTGAACCCGGCGATGCGCCGCGCCTCGCCGCCGTCGGCCGGGATGACGTAGAGGCTCGTTTCCTTGTCCGAACCGCGTTTGGCGAGCATTCCGATGCCCCGACCGTCGGCCGTCCACCGGATCGTGCCGACGTTGACGGGTCCGGTGATGAACGGACGCAATTGCGACGCCTTGAAGTCCCAAACGTGCAATTCGGTCCACGCGGCCCCGTTCTCGTCATGGCCCACGCGGCGCGGAATACTCAGCACATACGCCGCCCGGTTGCCGTCCGGAGCGATCCGCGTTTCGGTCACGATCCGTATCCGCGCAACGTCGTGCGCCGTCAACGGCGTCGGGGCGGGTCGCGTCGAGTCGGGTTGCGCGCTGAGCGGAACGGGGAACAGGGCGAGTGCGGCGAGTACGGCGAGTCCCCCCAGCGCGACGCGCGTCGGTCGGACCCCGAACGAAAGGACGCGCGCACGAGCCCCGTGCGCGACGCGGCGGACCAGGTCGAACCGGCGAATCATGGAAGCGTCTCCGGGATAGGGAGTTTGGAGGTTCGATTCGAGTTGGTTCCGCGACGGCGTCTTGAGCGTGGGCCGCCGAGCCGCCGTCAACGGACGCGGCAGATCATGCATTTGAGGTACTCGCTCTCCGGACAACTCAGGTCGACCGGGTGGTCGGCCGCGTGGCCCCGTTGTTCGAGGATCTGGATCGGTCGGCGCGATTTCTCGGCGACGCCGGCGAGCATGCCGAGGAAATCGTCGCGCGAGACGCTTCCCGAGCAACTGCATGTCACGAGGATTCCGTCGGGTTCGAGGAGATCGACGGCCACGCGATTGATGCGATAGTACGCGCGCAGCGCCTCGTCGACATGGAAGCGATTCTTCGCGAACTTCGGCGGATCGAGGACGATGGCGCCAAATCGTTCGCCGGAGCTCTTGAACGCATCGAGCGCCTCGAACGCGTCTCCCCGTTCGAACCGCGCGCCGTCCAGCCCGTTCCGCTCCGCGTTCGCGCGCGCCAGCGCGATGGCCGGTTCGCTTCCGTCGATCCCGAGCACCGACCGGGCGTTTCCGTTCTTCAGCGCGTGCAGGCCGAACCCTCCCGAATAACAGAACAGATCGAGCACGCGCCGATCGCGGACGTAGCGGGACGCGGCGAACCGGTTCTCCCGCTGGTCGAGATAAAACCCCGTCTTCTGCCCGGACGACGCGTCGACGGCGAACCGCACGCCGTGTTCCTCGATGACCACCGGTTCCAATGGACGTTCGCCCCGGTAGTACCCGGTGCGCGGCGCGACACCTTCGAGCTTCTCCAAGCCCGGCTCCGCGCGCACGAGCATGCTGCGCGGCTCGATGCGCCGTTCGAGGATCGGCAACAGGTCGGAAAGCCGAGCGGCCGTCGCGAGCGCGTTGACCTGGACAACCACATGCATGCCGAAATGATCCACGATCAGCCCGCTCACGCCGTCCGCTTCGCTGAAGATCAGCCGCGCCGCCGAGTCCGCGCCGAGCAGGCCAAGCCGCTCCCGCCAACGCACGGCCGCGTCGATACGCGATTCCCAAAACGTGGCGTCGAGCGGTTCCCCAGGGTCCCACGTATAGAGCCGGACCCGCAACCGACTCCGACTGTTATAGACCCCTTTCGCCACGAAATCGCTGCGCTCGGTGACCAGATCGACCGTGTCGCCGTCGGTCGGCGCGTGGCGAACCGAGCCAACGGCCGAATCGAGCACCCACGGATGGCGGGCGAAGAACGGCCGGACCTTGCGGGGCTTCAATACGATCTGGCCGGTCGCTCGCCCGCCCGGGCTCGCGTCCTCCCACGACAGCCTCCTGAGCGGCGTCTTGGTCTCGGGCGCCGTGTCGGACGGACATTCCGTCGCGGCGCGCATTTCCGATCGACGGCCGGACCGCGTCGTGGCGTCCGCGTCGGTTGTGGGGTCGTCGTTCGAGTCCTCGAAGTCCGTCATGGCAACCCCACCCTCCATCGGTTCCCGCGCGCTCCCAAATCGGATTCCGGCGAATTCCGCTGGTCGTCCAGCTTGGCGGGTCGACCCGGTTCACGCAAGGCGCCGCGCCATCCGCCCGAAGGGCACCCCCCACAATAACGAACCCCGTCCGACGCTTCGGGTGGACTCGTGCGCGCGACGCGGTCATCCGCGCATCGGTTTTGATTGACGGCGGGATCGCGACGCGTCAAGATGTACCGCCAACGGAAATCCAGGCGACGCGCCTCGAAGGAACTCAACTCATTTCGTCAAGATCCGTTGGATACAATATCGGGAAGCGTCGTTTAAGATAGGGATGGGCCTGTCCAGGGAGACCGGGTCGACGGGGGAGAAAGCAACGTCGATGTGGATGGGGGTCCAACGAAGTCCAGGCGAGGGTGTGGCCATGCGGTGCGGAACGTGGCGAACGGGATTGGGTGGGATGAAAGCGGCGTGGGCCGCCGTTTCGATCGTTATGGGAGTCCTGGCGGTCGGTGCGGTCGTGAAGCGGAATGTCGTGGGCGCCGCGCCGGAAGACCCGAAGCTCAACGCGAACGAATCGGCCCATCACGTCTTGGTGCGGCTCGCTTTCGGCCCGAGGCCGGGCGAGTACAAGACGGTCGCGAAGGAGGGCTGGCAGAAATGGGTCGAATCCCAGCTCGACCCGGCCTCGATCGACGACAGTAAGCTCGATGAACGGATCACCAAGGAGTGCCCGTCGGTCCGGCGGACGCTCAGCGAACTCGAAGGACTCAGCCGGGAGTCCGACCGGGACACGGAGCGGGAGTCGCGGGACCGGATCAAGAACGAGCTCCGCAAGGCCGTCTTGTTGCGCGCGGTCCACAGCGAGCGTCAATTGCAGGAAGTGATCGTCGATTTCTGGCGAAACCACTTCAACGTCGACGTGAACAAGGTTCCGTACCTCGCGACGCACTACGAGGAGAACGTATTGCGGACGCACGCGTTCGGCAAGTTCGACGACCTGTTGATGGCGACCGCGAGGCATCCGGCCATGCTGGTCTACCTCGACAACTACGTGTCGAACCGGAACGGGTTGAACGAGAACTACGCGCGCGAGCTCATGGAACTGCATTCGCTTGGCGTCGACAACGGCTACAAGCAGCAGGACGTGATCAACCTGGCGAAGGTCCTGACCGGCTGGACGTGCGGCTGGCGTCCGGCGGAAAACGCGAGTGCCGGCAACGAGACCGAGTACAAGTTCTTCTTCAACGAGGGCGCGCATGATCCGACGCCCGTGACCGTGGTGGGACTCGACATCGGCGGCCAGGGAGGCATCGCGGACGGCGAGGCCGCCATCCGCCATTTGGCCCTGCACAACAACACGTCGCGTTTCATCGCCGCTAAGCTGTGCCGTTACCTTGTCAGGGACAATCCCGATCCGGCATTCGTCGAACGCGTATCGTCCGTGTTCCGCAAGACCGAAGGCGACTTGAAAGCCGTCTACCGTGCGATCATTCTCGACCCGGAGTTCATGAAATCGAGCAACTTCCGGTGCAAGGTGCGGACGCCGTTCGAGTTCATCGTAAGCGCCCTTCGGATGACCGATGCCCGAATCGAATCGCCCGACCGCATTTTCCGCGAGCTTCAGCTCATGGGACAGCCGCTCTACGAATGCCTTGAGCCGACGGGTTACTCGGACGCGCAGGAAGCCTGGTTGGATCCGGGCGTGATGGTGTACCGCTGGAATTTCTCGATCGAGCTGGTGACCGGGAAGGTGAAGGGCGTATCGGGCGGCATGGAGTTCGTCGAACCGATCCTCAAGGCGCCCGCCGATTCGCGGCCCCGCAAAGTCATGGAAATGCTCTTGCCCGGCGTGACCGACCCGAAACTCGAAAAACTCTTGACGTTTACTCCGGATCCCCGAGCGATTACGGCGTTCGCGCTGGGATCGCCGAGTTTCCAGCAGCAATAGTATTGACGGTGTCCTTTTCCGATCCAGGTCAGCGAGGTTTCCATCATGAAATCAACACGACGCGAGTTGTTGCAGCAGGCGGGTCTTGGCGTTCTCGCGGCAGGCGCGGCAAGCCAATGGAATCTCTCGCGGGCCGCCGCGCCGATCGCCAAGGGCCCGACTCCGACCTTGGTCGCCGTGTATTTGCGGGGTGGAGCGGACACGCTGAGCGCCGTGGTTCCCTATTCGGATAAGGACTATCCGCGGCATCGGCCGACAATCGCCATGCAGGCGACGGGTGGCGCGTCGGCGACCGCCGTCCATCCGCTCGATGATACCTGGGCGTTCAACCCGAACATGAAGGACCTGCATTCGATGTACGAGGCGGGGCTCGTCGCGCCAATCGTCGCCGCCGGCTCGCCCCACGATACCCGCAGCCACTTCGATGCCCAGGATTTCATGGAACGAGGAGCTCCCGGCCAGAAGAACGTCATGACGGGCTGGCTGAACCGGTATCTCACGGAAACCAAGACGAGCAAGGACGCCAACCTGCGCGCCGTGTCGCTCCAGCCTCTGCTCCCCCGATCGCTGCGCGGCTCGTATCCCGTACTCGCCCGGCCCGACCAGAAAGCCGATCAGGCGATGGCCGTCTATTCGCAGCTCTACCTGCAACAGCAGCAGCAATCGGGTCGAGCCAACCGGCCCAAACCGGGCGCGGCGTCGTCGACCCGCGCGGCGGTCGAGGAATTCGGAGCTCGGACGATTGAACAACTGTACGAACTCAACGCCATCCTCGAACAACCCGCGCCCCAAGGTATCCGCTATCCCGAAAGCGGTTTCGGCCGCGCGCTCCGCGATGTGGCCAAGCTGGTCAAGGCCAAGCGCGGTCTGGAAGTGACGGGGGTCGACATCGGCGGGTGGGATCATCACATCGACGAGGGCCCCGCGACGGGGCAGATGGGCCGGAAGCTCAAGGACGTCAGCGAGAGCATCGCGGCGTTCGCGCAGGACCTCGGCCCGGAACAGCTCAAGCACACGCTGATCCTGGTCATGAGCGAGTTCGGCCGAACAGTGAAGGAAAACGACAACCGGGGCACCGACCATGGCCACGGCGGTTTCATGCTCGCGATCGGCGGCATGATCCGCGAGAAGAAAGTTTATGGCAAATGGACGGGACTCGCCGACGACCAGCTCTACCAGCGCCGGGACGTCCCCGTGACGACCGATTTCCGCGCGGTGTTCGCCGAGGCGATCAAGCGGCTCTTCCAGTTCGATCCGTTCGAAGAGAACCGGATGTTTCCCGGCTACGACGCGGAGATGTACGCGGAAGGCGAGCTCAACTACCTGCGCGACCCCGCGTAGGCCGCCGTGGTGGCCATGGTGCGGGACGCCATGGTGCAAGCGGCCCTGGACGACGAGGAAGCCGACGGCGAGGCGTGAAGGACGGGAAGCCTTGATGCGGCGAGGCGGCCCGTGGTGCGTCGTGGCGAGGCGTGGGAAGGCCGAGCGGCGGGGGGTGGGGGGCCGGGTGGGGAGGCCCCAATCGTGGGCGGCCGGGACAATGTACGTGCTCTGCCGCGAGTTTTTTCAAGAACATTTGCTCGCCGAAGCTCCCCCGCTGTCGGGAGGGAAAAGTACCAAAAAGTCCCGAGAAAAGTGCTTTTGGCGCTTTTGCCAAGAGCACTTTTTTCACTCGCCAGTCTGGACGGCAAGCCCAAGCCGACGACGCGACGCCGAGGACGGAAGAAGGCCGACTACGCCACCGAACAACGCGAGGCCGATATCGCGGCGGCGTGGGCGGTGGCGAGGGAAGGCGGCGCGTACCGAGCCGAGTGGGCACGAGAGCATGGCATGACGGATGCCGTGCTGGCAAAGCTGCTCGACCGCGTTCGCCATCGCGATTCCCGCGCAGACAAATAGCGCCGAAAGTCGTGCGAACTGTTCCGTGTGATTTCCTCGCCCATTCTAATTAGGCGTCCAAGAGACGGACAAAGAGAGAACAACTGAAACGCGGCCTATTCGGCGGCGGTCCAGCCTTTCTGGTGGCCCAGGTTGCGGACCTTGCCGCTGAGAACTGCCTTGGCCAGGAGGGTCGAGGCGAATGCCTTGTTGACGCCCAGAGTGTCCGCCACGTCTTGCACGTAGACCACGTCGCCCCGTTCACGCACGAATCGCGCCGCGTCGCGACAGCGGCCGGGGCTGGGAATGTCGTCATCGGTCAGCGGGATGACGCCGGGGATATCCTCGCGGCTCGCCAAGGCGAGGTTCTCGGTGCCGCGTTCGATCTTGGCCCGCACTTCGGCCAACTGCGATTCGTACCGGCCGACGTTGGCCTCGGCCTTCTTGGTGCGACGGCTGATCTCGCTACGGATGGCCCGCTTGGTCCGTTCGTCCGACATGAACTGCTGGAGCTTGGCCAGCACGGCTCGCTCGATGGTGTCGGCGCGAAACGACGGGCGGTCTGAATCCTCCGGGTGCTCCTCGAAGCACCGTGCCGGCAGACCATAATATCTGCGCACGACTTTCCGTCCCGAAA
>Ga0194120_10000194_pt1 | contig 108039 bp, 106 predicted proteins | sample TA2MahCa65mmetaG_FD_148642 | JGI IMG/M metagenome (GOLD analysis project Ga0194120, IMG submission 148642) | Freshwater microbial communities from Lake Tanganyika, Tanzania - TA2015019 Mahale Deep Cast 65m | ecosystem: Environmental > Aquatic > Freshwater > Lake | place: Tanzania: Lake... | reverse complement strand
CGATAGGCCAACAATCCTGCATCGGAGGTGACGCTGGAGCCGTGGAACTCCAGCTTCAGTCGGCGGTCGAAATTGAACCGTAAGGCGTCCGATTCCGATTCACCCGTTGGGTGCGCCATGATTGCCCCCGATCCAATGATATAAGTTGCTGAATCTTATATCTGAATCGGCCAAGGCGAGCAGCAACTCAGTGGTTCATCGGGGTAATGCGGTTTAAATCCTATGTAGGTGAGCCGCCCAGGGACGCCGCGCGGCGGTATTCCCCTGGCATGGTAGTAGCCGTAAGCCGCGAGGTCGTCTCTGGAGTGCCCGCGCACATTTCGACAAGCTATGTCGAGTGGAGCAATTTGACTGTCCGCATGGCTAGTCGGCGCTTCACGCGATTGACCAACGGGTTCAGCAAAAAGCTGGAAAATCACGCTGCCGCCTTCGGCCTATTCGTGAGCCATTACAATTGGTGCCGCGTGCACGAGGCCACGCGCATGACGCCGGCCATGTCGCTCGGTCTGACAGACCATCCCTGGTCCATCGGCGTGCTTCTGGACACCTCCCTCAGTCTCAACCCAGACGCTCACCGGCCACAGCGCCCACGCTTGCGGCTAATCAAGGGCGGAAGGAGTTAAGTCCCCCGCGCTTGATCGACATTACTCATGGTTGTGATACTATTCCAATTAAGCTGTTCCAGAGCGAACCGGAGGCGACCATGAAAAAATTTGCTCTTGTCGGGATTGCATTCAGCCTTTCAATGATGAGCACCAACGCAATTGCCGAGGACGACGCGACGAGAGACCTTAGGGCCATTGTAAAGAAGGTGGAGCAAAACTCTAAAAAGGAGGAAAAGTTGAGACCGTCCCAAACTCAACAAGGGCCAACAAGCAGCGGAACTATCGCGCCCGCAACTGGGGCGAGCGGAAAAACGATCCAGCCGCAATAACGTTACGCATCTTTCTTGAGTGTCCTAATTAGGACAGCACCCGGCGGGCTACTGCGCGTCAGATGGATCAACAGACTCGGCATCGGGAAAGGCCTCGGGATCGTCCGTCAGGATCTTCGACAGCACCCAGCGTGGCTTTAATGTCCCCTCGATATCGTCAATGCGCCAATTTCCGTCCTCGAGCACCAGGCGATAGAGAGTGTCCCTGGGCTCGCCGAAATTCCTGAATATCGCCCGCACCTCGGCCGCCTTTTCCGATTGTGAAACCGGCACGATCTTGAGTTCGCTCAATTGCCAATCCTGTCCGTCGACGATGACGTCGAAGTCGAGACGGCCGATTTCGCCTTCCGGCGTCTCGCGTGCGTCCTTGTCGACAAGGGCCTGCAGGCGCTTGCTGTACACACCGAGCAAGCCCGGAGCAGGAGGCGTGGCGGTGGGATCGGTGTCCAGATAGGTTTTATAGACGGCGGTTATCAGCGCTACGGGATCGTTATCTTGCGCGTCGGCAGGCGCGGTCAAGGTGACGGCGGCAAGGAGGGCGATGACAAGGCGCATGATGGTCATGACGGTTCTTTTTCACGTGCCGGCATCGCCGCACTGAGCGCCTTGTCGACCGTCTCGCGATAGCCGAAGCGATCGATATAGGGCTTGAGCCGCTCGATCACCTTGCGCTTCAGCGGAAGCGGCATCTCGTAGCGCGACACCTTATGCTCCGAACGCTCGGCGAGGAAGTCGCGCATCTTCCCTTCCGCTTGCGTGAAATCGCCGATGTCGAGACGCCGGTAGATGTCGCGCATATTCGCCACCGGATCCTTGATGAAATCCTCGTAGCGCAATTCGACCAGGCGGTCCTTGGGGATCAGGTGGCGATCCTCCTCGTAATCCTCGGTCAGCCGCGCGAACATGTCGAGCACGTAGTCGTCGAGCCACGGATCGAGATAAGGCGGATTGTGCAGCCCCTGCACCGAATAGAGCGCGCGCCAGAGCTTGACCGTAGAGGGAAACACACTGAGCGGATTGCGCGCGAGATAGACGTAACGCGCGTCGGGGAACAGCTCGGTGAGCAGCTTCAGCCGCGCGGCGTTGGCCGGCGCCTTCATCACCAGAGGCTTGCCGCCATGCTTCAGCACGAGCCGGCGGTAAAACCACATATAGGCATCGGCCCATTTCTTGCGCGCGGCCGGTGAGACGCCCTTGAAGTCGAGATATTCGGTGTCGGCGGGACCGAGCCGCGGCCAGGCGCAAGTGATGTAGGGCGTGCCCTCGCCCAGCATCATCATGCCGAATTCTTCCTCCTGCGGCCGGCCGAAGCCGACCGGCACGTCGTCCTGCGGGCGCTTCTTGGGCAGCAGGCCTTTCATCACCTTGGGCAGCGTGCCCTCGGTCAGCAGGAAATGATGCGGGAAGAAGCATTCATAGGTGGTGGGAAAAGCGAGGTTAGGATCGACCGAGAACAGGTCGTGAAGGAGCGTAGTGCCCGTGCGCCAATGGCCGATGACGAAGACCGGCGGCGTGTCGAGCTTCACGGCTTCCGCGCGCTTTTTGTATTTCGCTTCCGAGATCCAGTAGAGCACCGAGTTCCACGGCACCCACAGGAACAACGCCAGCGTGTCGGGGATGCAGTTGAGGGTGAAACTCCAGCGGCCGCGATTGAACAGCTTGATCAGGTCGCGAAAGCGCATGCCGAACCAGAAATAGATCAGCCGCCCGCCATAACGCTCGATGGTGAGCGCGGGCAGGCGCGGCTTGGCAAAACGCCTTCGGCCGATCTCGGCGGCTTCCTCTTCCGGCACAACTTCGTAGTCCGGCACGCGGGGGCGCTCCAACGTCAAGGTTCAGGGATCGGATAACAAATCGCGTGGTTAGACGCGAATGCGGGCGAAGGGAAGCCCCTTTGAGGTCCTACGACCCTTCCAGTGCCGACTTTACCACCGCGGCCAGTTCCTTCAAATCGAAGGGCTTCTGCAGGAATATGAAGTCCTCGTTTTCGGCCAGCTGGCGGCGGAAGGAATCCTCGGCGTAGCCTGAGATGAAGACGATCTTCACGTCGGGGCGCGTGGCGCGCAGCTTCTCCATCAAGGTCGGTCCGTCCATTTCCGGCATCACCACGTCGCTGACCACGAGATCGACCTCGCCCTGGTGATTGGTGAAAACTTCCAGCGCCTCGGCGCCGGTGGTGGCTTCGAGCACCTGATAACCGCGCTGCCTGAGCGCGCGCGCGGCGAAGCTTCGCACCGCGTCCTCGTCCTCGACCAGAAGCACCGTGCCGTGTCCGGTGAGATCCGTGGGCTTTTCGATGCGGCGCTCAATCTTGACCGCCTCGCCCGTGCCCGGGATTTCCACATAGCGCGGCAGGTAAACGCGCATCGTCGTGCCTTCCCCCGCCTCGCTATCCACGTAGATGAAGCCGCCGGTCTGCTTGACGATGCCGTAGACGGTCGAGAGGCCGAGCCCGGTCCCGCGCCCGACCTCCTTGGTGGTGAAGAAGGGATCGAAGATCTTCCGCTTCACATCATCACTCATGCCGGAGCCGGTGTCGCGCACTTCGACCATCACATATTCGCCGGGCGCGAGTTCCGCATGCCCGAGCGCGCGGGCATCCCCTTCGTTGATATTGGCGGTGCGGATGGTGAGCTTGCCGCCGCCCGGCATGGCGTCGCGCGCATTGACGGCGAGGTTGATGATGACCTGCTCGAACTGATGCTGGTCGGCCTTGACCGGCCAGAGATCGCGCGCCTGTTCGAGCGTGAGCTCGATATTCTCGCCAAGCAACCGGTCGAGCAGGATGGAGAGATCGGACAGCACCTCGCCAAGCACGAGCACTTGCGGCCGCAAGGTCTGCTGGCGGGAGAAAGCGAGCAATTGCCGGACCAGCCCCGCGGCACGGTTGGCGTTCTGCTTGATATTCATGATGTCGAGAAAAGCCGGATCGGTCGGCCGGTGGTTCATCAACAAGAAATCTGAGAAGCCGATGATCGCCGTCAGCATATTGTTGAAGTCGTGCGCGATGCCGCCGGCAAGCTGGCCGACGGCCTGCATTTTTTGCCCTTGCGCGATCTGCATCTCGAGCGCGCGCTGTTCGGTGGTGTCGATGGCATAGGCGATCGCCGCTTCACCCTCGCCGCTCGCCTGCTTGATCGGACTGAGATAAATCCTGCCGCTGCGCTCACCGCTCGAGGCAAACGCGATATCGACCGGCTCGACGGCGTTCTTCCCGGCTATGGCCGCTTCGAGCGCGTTGCTGAGTGCTTGACGGCTGTCAGTATCGACCAGGCTTTCAAGACTGGCCCGCGACTCTCCGCTCGTGCTCCCGAACAGGCGTATGAAAGCGGGATTTGTGCCGCTGACGATACCTTTCGCATCGACAGTGGCGATGGCGATGGGCGCGGAATGGAAAAGCCGGGCAAATCTAAGTTCGGCGGCAGCCGCCTCTTCGACTTCCCCCGGTCCGCGATTCAGCACCAGCGCATGGGCCAATCCGCCACTGCGCGACACGCGATGCAAAATGCGCACGGGAAGGCTGGTACCGTCGGCCTTGACCAGATCGAGGTCGAAACGTTGCACGACACCGCTTTGCCCCTGCGCGTCGCCGCGGCCCGCGCTGTCGATCAGTGCCGCGGCCCCCTCCGACATGATTTCAGCGAGTTTCGGCGGCCGCGCGGTCACTTCCGAGAGATCGAGGCCGAGCCATTGCGACAGCGTCGCGTTGAGATACTCGATATTGCCGTCGGCATCGGTGGTGAAGAAACCGCCGGGCGCGTTGTCGAGATAGGCATTGGCCGCTTGCACCGTCTCGAAGCTCGATTCATCCTTGGCGCGGTCTTGGCTGATCTCCTCGACCTGCCACACGGTAAGCGTTCCTCTCCGCCCCGAACGCGGGTCGGTCGGCATCGGCTGCACCGAGATGCGGAACCAGCGTGCTGTTACGCCGTCGTCCTCATCCTCGCCAGGAGGCGGCAGACGAAACTCCTCCTTGAGACGGCTGCCTTGCTGCGCGGCTCGAGCCAGGCGAAACACCGGCTCGGCAAGATACGGGTTGGCTCCGAAGGCGCGGTCGGGCGTCGCGACGGCGGCGTCGGATTCGAGTCCGAGCAGATCGCGATAGGCCGCATTGGCATAAAGCACGCGACCCGCTGCATCGGCGATCAGCGTTCCTTGCGGCAGATTGTCGGCGAACGCTTTCGTGATGTCGTTGCGTGCCTGCCTTTGACCGAAATGGAGGATACCGACGGCGCCGGCGAACAGGCAGAACACACCGATCACGGCCAGGCCCGTCAAGGTGGCGAGCACAAACGGCTCGGCCACATCGCGTGAGGCCATGGCCAGACCGATCGCGGCCACAGCCAAAGCCAGCGCAAGAAGGATCACGAGGCCAATACTGCCGTCACGCGCAGGCCGGTCCGCGGCCGGCTCGGCATAGCGCATCGGTGCGTCGATATCGGTCATATCTCCAAATTATCCGATTCGATTTTGCTTGGCCGCGCCTTAACAAGGCCCCGGGCATCGTGAATAATGGGTGTCTTGGAAGCGTAGTGAGTGGAGTTCGTACATGGTCGATTTAGACACGCTCCTCCTCGCCGTGGCGGCCGGCCTCTTCGTCATTGCCCTGCTGGCGTTGCTCTTTTGGGCTTTTAAAGCCTTTTTTGGGCGTTCGAGTTCCCCGGGCTTTCTGAAGACACGGGATAGGCGCCTCGCGGTGATCGAGACAGCGACCATCGATGCCCAGCGTAAGCTCGTCCTGCTGCGGCGTGACGAGGTTGAGCATTTAATGGTCATCGGCGGCCCGGTGGACATGGTGATCGAGAGCGGAATCAGGCCACGCCCGCATCTTCAGCCTTTACGGGATGAAGTGATCGTCGCCACGAACGAGTTCCGGCCGGCCCCCGATTTCAGTAAAACCGGCTCTGTTTCAGGTTGACTGTTGTATAAATATCACGGTCGGTTTCACTTGAGCCAATCGGTAAGTTGGGGTAAACCATAAATCCGAGCTTATGGCAGCCCTGCGTTGTAGGGGCAGACGGATGAGAGGACGCCGGTAATCTCAATCGTCACTGTCGTAAGATCGACCGGCAGTTCCCTGCTAATGGTCCGACACCGACTGGTTATGCCAGTCATGTCAGTCCCCCAAACCTCTCCACTCCCCGCCCACCAGCGGGGAGTTTTTTTATGTCGATTTGCCGTTTAGGAACACGTCCATGCCTACCCGAACCGTCTTGATCTGGCTCTCACTTGCGGGCTCGGCCTTGGCCGCCGAGACGATGCCGGATGGCTTCGTCTATCTGCGCGAAATCGATCCGACCATCGTGCAGGACATGCGCTATGCGGGGGACCGGAATTTCACCGGCGCCCCCGTGCCCGGCTACCAGGCGCCCGAATGCGTGCTGGTGCGTCAGGCGGCCGAGGCGCTGAAGCGCGTGCAGTCCGGCCTCAACGCCAAGGGACTTACGCTCAAGGTCTATGATTGCTATCGGCCGGTGCAGTCGGTCGCCTCTTTTGTCGAATGGGCAAAAGAACCGGACGAGCCTAAGGCCAAGGCGACCTATTATCCCAATCTCGACAAGAGGGCGTTGTTCCCCGACTACATCGCCACGCGCTCAGGTCATTCGCGCGGTGCCACCCTCGATCTTACCCTCATGCCAATCGATGCGCGGCCCTCGGGCAGCGATGCGGCGCCGGAAAGATCCTGCACGGCGCCACAAAGCGTTTCCGCTCCCGACGGCAGTCTCGCCATGGGGACGAACTTCGACTGTTTCGACGTGAAGGCGAATACAAAGGCCTCAGGCCTGACCGAAGAGGAAATGTCGAATCGCGCGGCTCTGGTCGAGGCCATGCAGAGCCAAGGGTTCGTGAACTATCCGATGGAATGGTGGCACTTCACCTTCCAGCCCGAACCTTACCCCGACACCTATTTCGATTTTCCGATCGTCCCGCGCCCATCGCATTAGGCCGGAAAAAACCTATTCGTCGCGATAGACACGCTCGCGGCGCTCGTGGCGCTCCTGCGCCTCGACACTCAGGGTGGCGATGGGACGGGCATCGAGCCGCTTCAGGCTGATCGGCTCGCCGGTTTCCTCGCAATAACCGTAGGTGCCGTCGTCGATCCGCAGCAAGGCGGCATCGATCTTGGCGATCAACTTGCGTTGACGGTCGCGGGCGCGGAGCTCGAGCGCGCGCTCGGTCTCCGAAGTCGCGCGATCGGCGATGTCGGCATGCTGCGCCGAATCGTCCTGCAGGTGCTGGAGCGTCTCTTTGGTGGAGCGCAGAATCTCGTCACGCCAGTTGAGGAGCTTGCGGCGGAAGTAGGCGCGCTGGCGCTCGCTCATGAAAGGCTCTTCGTCCGATGGACGATAGTCTTCGGGAATTTTCTTTTTGGCAACGGCCGGCATGAGACTCATTTCCAGGCGTATGCGCTTTCATCTAGGGGCCGATAAAGCCCTGTTCCCTTTGCCCGGCGAGGAGTCACGAGGCGGTCGCCGGCTGGCCCCGTATTTACGGAAGCGAGTCGCGAAGTCAAGACAGCAACACGCTTGACAAATGCGTAAAGCAGGGTCAGCGACGCATTGCATTTTCGTCATAATTCGCGTGGCGCGAGGGCCATCGCACAGCCTATTTTCTAAGCAAGCTTTTCCAAGCAAAGTTCGCGTGGAGCGAAGGCGTGCCGATTGCCACTTATACCCATGCCGCGGGGGACGCCTTTCGCAACCTTGGCGATTACGCCTCGAGCCTGATAACGCCAACGGTGCGTCTCGGCGTCACCGGGCTCGCGCGTTCCGGCAAAACGGTGTTCATCACCGCGCTCGTGCACAATCTCATGGCCGGCGCGCGGCTCCCCTTTTTCGACGCCGCGGCGCAAGGGCGTCTATTGCGCGTCTATCTCGAGCCGCAACCTGATGATGTTGTGCCGCGATTCGAATACGAGACGCATCTCGCCGACCTTACCGGCGATCCGCCAAGCTGGCCTGAGAGCACGCGCCGCATCAGCCAACTCAGGCTGACGCTAGAATATGCTTCGACCCGTTTCTGGAAACGGCAGCTCGGACGCGAGCGGCTTCATGTCGACATCGTCGACTATCCCGGCGAGTGGCTGCTCGACCTGCCGCTACTGCGTCTCGACTACCAAGAATGGTCGCGCAGCGCACTGGCGCAAAGCCGTGTAGCAAGCCGCAAGAAGGCCGCCAAGGACTGGCACCAGGCTCTTGCCACCACCGATCCTGCCGCACCCGCGGACGAGGCTTTGGCGGCGAAGTTGTCACAACTCTTCAAGGCCTATCTGCGCGAGGCGCGCGCTGACCGCTATGCGCTGTCCACCCTGCCGCCCGGACGCTTCCTTATGCCGGGCGATCTCGAAGGCTCGCCGGCGCTCACTTTCGCGCCGCTCGATGCGCAAGGAGAAGCGGACTTCGCGCGCGGCTCGCTCTGGGCGATGATGGCGCGCCGCTTCGAGGCCTACAAGGCGCATGTGGTGCGGCCATTCTTCCATCACCATTTCGCGCGGCTCGATCGGCAGATCGTGCTGGTCGATGTGCTGGCGGCATTGAATGGCGGGGAGGAAGCGGTCAGCGATCTCGAACGCGCCATGACCGAGATCCTCGAATGCTTCCGCACCGGCGCCAACAGTTTGTGGTCAAGCCTGTTCGCGCCGCGCATCGATCGTATCGTGCTCGCCGCCACCAAGGCGGATCATCTGCATCAGCAAAGCCATGACCGGTTGGAGGCCATTCTCGCGCGGCTCACTGGCCGGGCCATGGCGCGGGCGGAGTTTGCCGGCGCCGAAATGAAGGTGCTGGCCATGGCCGCCGTGCGCGCCACACGCGAAGGGACGGCAAAAAGAAACGGCGAGACGCTGCCTTGCATCATCGGCTATCCGCTGCCCGGCGAGATCATTGGCCGGCGAACTTTCGACGGCAGCGAGGAATTCGCCATCTTTCCGGGCGACCTTCCCAAAGATCCGGACCTCGCCCTCAAGGGCTGGCACACCGAGCATGGCGAGATGCGCTTCGTGCGTTTTCGTCCACCCAATCCCGTGGAACTCCCTGGCGGCGGCTTCGCGCCGTTCCCAAATATCCGGCTAGATCGCGCCATCGAGACCCTGATCGGAGACCACCTCGCATGAGCAAGAGCAAGCGTAAGCCGGCCGCCTTCCGCGTGGCGGAGGTCGAGGTCTTCGTGCCACCCGCCGCCTCGCCCCCCGGTACCGAACCCATACCGATGACGCGCGCCCGCACCATGCCCGATCTCGGGCGCGGGCTTCGCTGGGGAAGCCTCTTCCTCGGCGCGCTTGCCGCGCTCGTAAGTCTCATCGCCTCGATCTGGCTCTATGACTGGGTGGTCTCGCTGATCGCGCGCGACGACTGGATCGGCTGGATCGCCGCCGGGCTGTTGGGAGTCGTGGTGCTCGCGCTGGTGATGCTCATTCTGCGCGAGGTCGCAGGACTCGCGCGATTAGGACGTCTCGGCAAGATCCGGCACGAGGCCGACAGCGCCGCGCGCCAGAACGACAAGGCGCTCGCCATCGATGTCGCGTCGCGGCTCAAGCGACTCTATGCGGGACGCAAGGATGTCGCCTGGGGACTAGAACGTCTCGCCGAGCATGAGCACGACATCATGGATGCTGAGGAACTGCTTCGATTGACCGAGCGCACGCTGGTGGCGCCGCTCGATCCCGTGGCGCGCGGCATCGTGGCCTCCTCCGCCAAGCGTGTCTCGGTGGTGACTGCGGTCAGCCCAGGCGCTGTCATCGACATGCTGTTCGTCGGCGCGGAAAATTTACGCATGCTGCGCCGTCTCGCCACGCTCTACGGCGCCCGGCCGGGCACGTTGTCACTCCTTAAGCTCGCACGCATGGTGGTGACTCATATCGTGCTCACAGGCGGCATCGCCATCGGCGACGACGTGATCCATCAGGTCATCGGCCACGGCTTGACGGCAAAACTTTCGGCAAGACTCGGCGAAGGTCTGTTCAACGGCGCGCTGACGACCCGTGTCGGCATTGCCGCCATCGATGTGTGCCGGCCAATGCCCTATCTCGAAAGCCAGCGGCCGCGCTTCCGTGAGCTGGTCGCGGAAGTCGCCGGCATGCGCTCAGCTTACTAGCCGGCAGCCGTCGACCTCGGCTTGCTGCGTGCTGCCGTCATCGAATTGGAGCGTCACGGTGACATTGTCGGAGCAGGCCAAGCCGCCGACGCTGATACGAAAGCCGGTCTTTTCCTCGTTCGATGTCTGCGATCGCGGCATCATGGCGGGCGTGTTGAAATCGTAGGCGACGGCAACGAGCCGCTTCTTGATCTCGGCCGGCGCATCGAGCCAAAACTCGAAATGATAGATGGGACGGCCGCGATTCTCGCCCTTTAGCGCCTTCGCCTTCGCCTTGACCCAACGCCCCACGTCGCCGCTCGCCGGCACATCGATCTTCGGCAATTGGGCTGCCGGCACTTGGGCCGCCGTTTTAGATTCGGGCTCTGATGTCTTGCGTTTCACGGTATCGTTGGTGACCGGCTGCTGGAACGGCACGGGCTCGATGGCATCCCAGGGCAGCGCGTTGGTCGCGGTGGCGGTTTGGGCCAATGCCCTGGTCACGGGCTTAGGCGTGGCGTTTGCCGGTTCAGTCGCGCGCTCCCAGGGAATGTCGCCGCCAAGGCCCTTGAGGCTCGGCTCGTCGGCAGAGGCCTGCGCCGTTGACGTCAGCCCGTCCTGATCGAGCTTGGACATGACGGTCTCGCCGCCTGGTCCCGTTGGCGGGATTGAGTCCTCCTCGGCAATCGGGACATGGGCGCGCTCGACCGAGACCGCGCCGATGCCGAGCATCAGCGCAGCCCCTAAGGCAATCGAACCCGCAGCCAACGCTAGACTGATCGTACGGGTGCTACAGTGGTTTCCCACGGCACGCATAATGTGCGACCCGCAAAGTTTGCCGCATTGCACGCGCGAGGCCTCCCGCGCGACTCACTCGAAGCATACCGGGCTTGGGGGACAAGGGAAACTCCTGTGCGGCGCAACATGACTCTCGCCGGGATCACGCGGCATGGTGGATAGTGGGGATAAGCGCTTCCCCTCTCGTGCACACACGATGTCATCATGTATGCTTCCCCTGTGAGTAGTCCGGTTGTGGAAGGTGTCTGCGGAGAAATCCGAAGACTCCGGGAAACAATCGGAAGGCTCGCGAGGGCAGGCAAGCCCGCGGTCGTCCAATGCCATGGGCGGCTAAAGGCGAAGGGACGAGTAAGCGCGAAGCGCTACGGTCTAGCGGCCTTGACCGCATACCGTAAGGCGAGGCTGCTAGGGTTCTTCGCGTCACAAATCCCATCGCTGTTGCGGTTCCAGCCCGGCCAGGGCCGGAACCCCGTCGTAGCAACGCGACGCTAAACAAGGGCTGCGGCCGGGTCGCGCCGCCGCTTTGCGGGAAACCGCAAAGAAGGCGCGTGATCCAGAGACCGAAAGGTCTCGCGATACGACTGAGCGTCCCGAACGGGCGTGAGGCCGAGATCGCACAGGGAGGCGGGGCCCCAAAGCTCCGCCTTTCCTGTTTTTTGCGCCCCTTTAGGCCGTGGCCAACGATCGCTAAGATCGGCCCGCCATGACAGCGGTCCGCCCAACCTTCCCGTTCAGACTTGCCGTCGCCGCGCTTCTGGCGCTTGCGGCCGTTCCCGGCTGCAGTAGCGTCAGCAGCATCAGGACGTCTCCCGGCGCATCGAGCGATAAGGAGGCGCGTTTTATGAAACCGAGCGATCCCCTGGCGCGGCCCGTTCAGGTGGGCTGGACCTCGGCGCGAGCAAGTCACTGCGGCTTTATCTTCAACCCCGATCAGCTCAGGTCGAACTATCTCGCCGCCGAAGCCAGCACCGGCATCTCGCCGCAGCAGATGAAGAAGGTCCAGGAAGCCTACGACTATACGCGCCAATCAACGTTGGAGACCATCAAGGACAATCTCGCCTATTGTAACAAGGAGCGGACCACGGCCATCCGCACCGATCTCAACCGCTATCTCGCTGGCGATTTCAGTCCCAAGGCCCGCATGGCACGCTAGGCGTGCCTTGAATTCCACATAAATCAGGGAGATAGCAAATTTGCCTGACACTCGGACCGGACCAAATTACGTTTGGGGGCGAGGTCTCGCGTCAGCATTCAATATCCTGAGTTTTGTTAGTCAGAGGGCTTTGCCAATGCCGGTGGTACCCCCACGCTCCGAACGATTGGAGTCGCAGGCCACCGTACCGTCGCAACGAGGCGTCAAGGATATGGCCACAAGTCCCAAGAGCCGCGTCGCCGAGCGCATCGCACAGCTGGCGGCCACAGCCGCAAGCCAGAACACGGCCGCTGCCGTTCCCGGCACGGGAATCTCGTCGCCTGTTGCTGAGATCAGTCGCGACACGGTGCAGCCCAAACTCGAGCGTACCGGCGCTAAGATCAAGGAGCGGGCGCATCCCGACCGGCTGAAGCAGGATTACCTGAATTATCTTTTCTGGCTGCATGAATTTGTGCTCGATCCACCGACCGAGCAGCTGTTCTTCGTGCCAACCAAGAAGCGGGTGAGACTCGCCAACCTGACCATACGCAGCCACAACCGGGAACATGGCCACGACTACCGCCCGACGCCTTGCAAACTATTCGAGTGGGTTCTCGGCGCGATCGAATACGATTTCTCGCGTCTGACCTTCGTCGATCATGGCGCGGGAAAGGGACGCGTGCTGCTGCTCGCCTCCGAGCATCCCTTCCAGGCGATCGGCGGCATCGAATTCGCCGAGGAACTGCATGACGACGCCATCATGAACATCCAGCAATATCCGCGCTCGCGCATGAAGTGCCGCAACGTGGAGTGTGTGCTGGGAGACGCAAGCGAGGTCGGGCCGCCCGAGGGCGAGACTTTGCACTATTTCTTCAGCCCGTTCTCACGCGAGGTTTTCGCCGAGGTCCTGCACAACATCGTCGTGTCTTATCGGCAGAAACCCCGCCGACTTTATGTCGTTCTCATCGACCCGCCCGAGGTCGCCGATCTCATGGAAAAAAGCGGGGCGTTCATGCGGCTCGAACTGCCCCTGCAACAGCGCCTCAAGATGAGGTTGTTCAGTCCTTACGAGGTCGTTCTCTACCGCTCGCTCGCCTGAGACCTCACTTCACGCCGAGCTTCTTCTGCAAGCTCGTCGATGACGTGGTGTATTGGAACACCAGCTTCTTGTCGGGATAGACATATTTGTGGGCCTGCTGGGCCATGAGCGCGGACTCGTGAAAACCCGACAGGATGAGCTTCAGCTTGCCGGGATAGGTGTTGATGTCGCCGATGGCGAAGATGCCCTTTTCGCTCGTTTCGAATTTCTCGGTGTCGACCGGGATGAGGTTCTCATCCAGATTGAGGCCCCAATCGGCCACCGGGCCGAGCTTCATGGTAAGTCCGAAGAAGGGCAGCATCACTTCAACCGGTTGCTCGAAGGTCGAACCGTCTGGCGCCTTCACCGTCACCGAGGTCAGCTGACCGTTCTCGCCGTGCAGCTCGGTCACCTGGCCGAGCTTGAAACTGATATTGCCGCTCTCGACGAGATCGAACATCTTCTGCACCGAGGCGGGCGCGGCGCGAAACTCCGAACGGCGATGCACCAGAGTGAGGGACTTGGCGATCGGCTCCAGATTCAAGCTCCAGTCGAGAGCGGAGTCGCCGCCGCCGACGATGAGCACGTCGCGGTCGCGGAAATTCTCCATCTTGCGCACCGAATAGAACACGGACTTGCCTTCATAGGCTTCGATGCCGGGTAGCGGCGGCCGCTTGGGCGTAAAGGATCCGCCGCCAGCGGCGATCACCACCACCTTGCATTCGAACTTGGCGCCCATGTCGGTGGTCAGCAGGAAGCTGCCATCGCGCCGCTCGAGCGATTCGACCCTCTGGTTGAAATGGAATGTCGGATTGAACGGTTTGATCTGCTCCATGAGCCGATCGGTCAGCTCCTGTCCAGTGACCACGGTGAGACCCGGAACGTCATAGATCGGCTTCTCCGGATAGAGTTCGGCGCACTGCCCTCCCGGCCGATCGAGAATGTCGATCACATGGGCCTTGATGTCGACGAGGCCAAGCTCGAACACGGCGAAGAGGCCGATGGGCCCTCCCCCGATAATCACGACATCGGTTTTGATCACGTCTTCCGTCATGGATCAGAACTGCTTCTCTGGAATGCGGACCACGAGGCCGTCGAGCGCCTCGGTGACTTTAATCTGGCAGGAGAGCCGGCTCGCCGGTCTGACGTCGAAGGCGAAATCGAGCATGTCCTCCTCCATTTGCTCCGGTTGGCCCGTCGTCTCGCGCCAAGCCTCCTCGACATAAACATGGCACGTCGCGCACGCACAGGCGCCGCCGCATTCGGCGGCGATGCCGGGGATCGAATTCTTCACCGCGGCTTCCATGACGGTCATACCGGGCTCCGCTTCGACGACACGTTCGGTCCCATCTTTCTGAATAAAGGTGATCCTGGCCATGACATTGGCGGGCTGAAGCGCTTTCCAATCTAGGGAGCCGGCCGCGGGAGACATTCGCGTCCGAAGGGGGATGCGAGAAGGACTGCCCGCTCGGGGCTTGTGCTCTATAGGGCAATTGAAACGGGGGTTCCAGCGCCTTGCGGCGCTTTATCTCAATACGCTTTACCGGCGATCCGCGAGCAATTCGGCGATAAAGACATGGGTTTCGCGTAAGACTGCGTCAATCCCGGCAAGATGTTGAGACCGGGAGTGCGTCAAATCCTCCTCATGCAGGGCTTCGGCACGCTCGGCCGCCTCGGCTACGCCCCAGGCGCCAATGGCACGGGCCGAACCTTTGAGCGAGTGGGCGGCATCGATCCAGTCCTTGACGGATTGAGCGGCTCGCAGCTGGTCAAGGCAGAGAAAGGACTGGGTGCAGAAGAGCCGGAGGACCTCGCGCTCGAGAGCAACGTCGCCCAGCGTATAGCGCGAGAGATGCACCAGATCGACATGCCGGGGGGAATTCTTGGTCGGTTTAGTGTCCGTTTTGGCCCATATCGCCGGCTTGGCCGCCATTCTCATTCTCCCCCCGTAACCCACCCTCTAGGACAGAACTGCCCAATTCCTACAACTGGGTTGCCTGGCCGTTGGGTGATTTGACCCCGAAGCACGGTAAAATTGATCAGAAATTCGAGGGCCTTATCCCGCATCAACCATGGCATTCGATTAAGCTTTTTTTAGTCCTAAAAATTCGTTAACGATGATGACAGTTAGGGGGAATGCGTCGGGGGCGCTTCCGGGTAGTGTCTGGCTCGGAAGTTAGGCGTTCCCGCTAGGACGCATGCGTCTGGACCTTACGTGTCGCAGACGTTCTTGCGTCGCCACTGGCGGGTTTTTGTGCAGAGGCGCCCAATTTCTCTCGTGGTTAGAAGTGGGGTGCGAGGAACGCGTTATGGCGCAAGAGCAAGCAAAGTCGCCTGAGAAAGCGACTCTGGGAACTAACGACGAAAGCAAAAGCCCCATCGAGACGATCACGCGTGGGGCCGACCGAAAATCCGGCGAAGCTTCGACTCTCGACCGTAGCCTAGATCCGAAACGCTCGACCTTGGCCGAACGGCTCAAGGCCGAGCAGCAGCGCCGGGATGAACCGCGCCGCAGCGAGACGAAGAGCGAAGGGTCACGGGGTGCAGAGCCGATCCGTGAGGAGGCCAAACCCGCGCAAGCGCGCGCCCCCGAACAGCCCGAAATCCCGCCAGCTCCGGCACCCCGGCAATTCATCAAGACGCGCCGGCCGGCAGGGCCCGCGCCGCAACGCAGACTTGTGCCTCCCGCCAATGACGACGTGCCCTCGATCGGCGCGCTGATCTATGCCCTTCAGCAAAGACCGTCGCGGACACCATTCCTGTTGGCGGCGATCGCCTCCGTTGTCTGGTTCGTCATCGGCAGCATGTTCACCGTCGGCATGGTCTCCGGCGAAGCCGGACTGTCCGGACTGTTTACCAGCAGCCAGGGCCTGACCGCGGCGATTGCCATTTTCATTCCGATCGTCATTTTCTGGTTCCTCGCGCTGCTCGTATGGCGCGCGCAGGAACTGCGCCTGATGGCTTCGGCCATGACCGAGGTCGCCGTGCGACTTGCCGAGCCGGACCGGCTCGCCGAACAATCGGTCGCCTCAGTCGGCCAGACCATCCGCCGGCAGGTGGCGGCCATGAACGACGCCATCTCCCGCGCCATTGGCCGGGCCAGCGAGCTCGAAGCCATGGTGCATAGTGAAGTCGCCGCGCTCGAGCGGTCTTACGGCGAGAACGAGCTGCGCGTCAGGAACCTGATCAGCGAACTTTCAACCGAGCGCGAGGCCCTCATCAACAACAGCCAGCGGGTCAGCGAGGCTTTGAAGGGGGTTGGCACACAAATCGCGCGCGATATTTCCATCGCCAGCACCAATATCGACAAGAAGCTCGCCGAACGCGGCACACAACTGACCGAACTTCTCGTTTCCCGATCGAGCGAAGCCGCCGATCAGGTGCATCGGGCACAGACCAAGGTTGCCGAGATCGTACCGGGTCTGTTTGAGCGCTTGAGCAAGGAACAGACCCGCCTGACGCAAGTGATCGAAGGCGCCACGCAAAATCTTGCGGCGCTCGAGAACGTCGTTTCACAGCGTACGACCGCTCTCGACAAAACCATGAGGGAGCGCACCGAAGCCCTCCAGTCCTCGCTTGCCGAGCGCATCAAGGGTCTTGAGAATTCCGTGGCGCAAGGCGCCATCATTATCGATGGGACATTGAAGGATCGCACCGAAGGTTTCACGCATCTCGTTTCGCAAGGTGTCGTCATTCTCGACAAGACCTTGCAGGAGCGCACCGAGGCCATGGCCGCTTCGATCGGCAAGGGCGCGGATGCCCTCGACAAGACGCTCAAGGAGCGGACGGAAGCCTTCACCCATCTCGTTTCGCAAGGCGCAGTGGTCCTCGAAAAGACGTTGCAGGAGCGCACCAACGCTCTGGCGACCGCGATCGGCGACAGCGCCGCCAACCTGGCCGAGACGGCGGATCAGCGTACCGCGGCTATCGACAAGCTGCTCCAGGACCGCACATCGCAGTTCATCTCTTCGGTGAATCAAGGCGCCATCTCGCTCGACCGGACGCTGGCCGAGCGTGCCGAGAGCTTCACCAACGGATTGCTGCAGCGCGTGCAGTCATTGGAAGCCGCCATCAGCCAGCAGACTTCGGCGCTCGACAAGACCATGTCCGATCGCGCCCAGGCCGTCATTTCGGCGCTTGCCGAGCGGCTCCAGGCGATCGACGTCACCTTCAGCCAGCGTGCGATCGAAACCGACAGGATGCTCGGCGAACATGCACGCGCCACGGAGTCGGCCTTCGGACAGCAAACGGCGGTGCTCAATCAGGTGCTCGCCAACAATTCGGCGATGATCAAGCAGACCGCGGATCAGGTCGGCGCCCAGTCGCGGGAAGCTGTCAGCGTCCTCACCGGTCAGACGCAGAATTTGCGCGAGGTGTCGCGGGCTCTGCTCGAGCAGATCCACGGCCTCACCCAGCGTTTCGAGAGCCAAGGCCAGGCCATTCTCACCGCGGCAAAGGCGCTCGACTCCTCGAATGCCAAGATCGATTCGATTCTGGAGAACAGGCATCAGGCAATCCTCGCCCTACTCGCCACGGTCAACACCAAGGCGCAGGATCTCGACAGCACCATGCGCAACTACGCCGGCATGGTCGAGAATGCGATGAGCCAGGCGGAAAACCGGGCGAAGCAGGTGAGCACGGCGCTCGCCCGCGACACGGCCGGCGGCGCGCAGCAGGCGCTTGCCCAGATCGAGCGGTTGCGCGAGGAAGCGCAAACCCACACCGCGCGCGCGGTCGGCGACCTCAAGAGCAGCTTCGAAACCGTCATCACCCAGATCGGCCGGCAGCTCGAGCAGATGCGCGGCCAGTTCGACGGCACCACACGCGGCATGCGCGAGGTGGCGCAGCGTACGGCGAGCGATCTCGATTCGCTGCGTCAGGATATGCAGAAGCGGCTTGAGTCCTTGCCCGAGCAAACGGCGCAAGCGACCACGGCCATCCGCAAGGCGCTGACCGATCAGTTGCGGGAGATCGAGGCGATCACCCCCGTATTGTCACGGCCGGCGCCGGGCAATGGGTCCGACCTGTACAGGCAGCCACCACCTCCACCCCCGCCTCCGGCTCCGCCGAGTCAAAATTATGGGCAGCCTCAGTCGTCCGGTGATTACGGCCTGCCGCCGATGCCGACATTCGATACGCGCGGACGGCAAGTGTCCTCTCCGGCAGATATCGACAACATCACCGGCAGTCTGGCCGAGCAGCTCGCCGGCACGGGAAGCCTTGGACAAAGCTATGCTCCACGACCTGCGTCGGTGACCACGCCGAGCGGCCAGTTACGCCTCGATGAACTCGCGCGCGCCGTCGATTATCATACCGCGGCCGATGTCTGGCAGCGGCTCCGCGCGGGTGAGCAGGGTGTGCTCGGCCGTCATATCTATGGGAATGAAGGCCAGGCGGCCTATGAAGAGATTTCCGTCCGTTACCAGCGCGAAGGCGATTTCCGTACCAACGTGGATCGCTACATGGCCGATTATGAGCGGATGCTGGGCGAGGCCGAGCAATCCGATCCCGGCGGCCATATGACCAACAGTTATCTGACGTCCGAGTCGGGACGCGTCTATCTCCTGCTTGCGCATGCAAGCGGACGCCTGCGTTAAACTAAAGACTAGGCTCCCCCAGCCTAAGGCCCCCTCCTCCCTGACGGGCGTGAGGGGGTCAATCTTTTCAGGGATTTGTCAGTCAGGCAGGCGTTATTGATCGGAAAAACTGATCGAGTCATGGCGCTGCTTTATTGATTTCACAAGCTTTTTTCCCCACTTTGAAATCTGCTCAATAAAGCGGCTGGGCATGCCACATTACGAGCCATGGAACGCCGAGCGCGCGAGCCAAATCATCGCGCAGCATCGGCATCAGGAAGGGGCGACCCTTCCTATTCTGCATGCGCTGCAGGAAACTTTCGGCTGCGTGCCGGAAGCGGCAGTGCCGCTAATCGCCGAGGCGCTCAACCTGTCGCGCGCCGAGATCCACGGCACCGTGACGTTCTACCATGACTTCCGCGAAGAGCCGCCGGGGCGTCGCGTCCTGAAACTCTGCCGTGCCGAGTCCTGCCAGGCAGCCGGCGGCGACGCACTCGCCGCGCGCGCCGAGGAGAAGCTCGGCGTCGAAATGGGCGGCACCACCGCCGACCGGCGCGTTACGCTCGAAGCCGTCTATTGCCTCGGGCTTTGCCATTCATCGCCGGCCGCGTTACTCGATCACGACAAGGTTTACGGCATGCTCGACGAGCGCAAGCTCGACGCCCTGCTCAAAGAGGCGCAGGCATGAGCGAGCGCATGTACATCTCTCGCGATTCCGGCGCGCTCTGTGTCGGCGCCGAAGACGTGACCAATGCCTTCCGCAAGGCTGCCGAGAAACGCAATCTCGGCCTTGAGATCGTTCGCACCGGCAGCCGCGGCCTGTATTGGCTCGAGCCTCTGGTCGAAGTCGAGACCCCACGGGGCCGCGTCGGTTACGGACCGGTCGGCGCGGGCGACGTGGAAAGCCTGCTCGATCAGGGTGAGAAGCATCCCTTGTGTCTCGGCCTGGTCGAGGAGATTCCCTGGCTGAAGAAGCAAACGCGGCTGACCTTTGCCCGTTGCGGCATCGTCGATCCACGCAGCCTCGATGATTACAAACGGCATAAGGGCTATGCCGGCCTCACCAAGGCGCTTCAGGTCGGCCCTGAGGCAACCGTGGAGGAAGTGATCAATTCGGGCCTGCGCGGGCGCGGTGGCGCTGGCTTCCCGACCGGCATCAAATGGCGCACCGTGGCGCAGACACCGCCGCAACAGAAATACATCGTGTGCAACGCCGACGAGGGTGATTCCGGTACGTTCGCCGATCGCATGATCATGGAAGGCGATCCCTTCGTGCTCATCGAAGGCATGACCATCGCCGGCATCGCCGTGGGCGCGACCTACGGCTATATCTATATCCGCTCCGAATATCCCCATTCCATCGAAGCGATGGAGATCGCCATCAGCAAGGCGCGCGAAGGCGGCATGCTCGGTCGCGGCATCGCCGGATCGAAATACGATTTCGACATGGAAGTGCGCGCCGGCGCCGGCGCCTATGTCTGCGGCGAGGAGACCTCGCTGCTGGAGAGCCTCGAAGGCAAGCGCGGCGAAGTCCGCGCCAAGCCGCCCCTTCCCGCCCATATCGGCCTGTTCGCCAAGCCGACCGTGATCAACAACGTGCTGTCGCTCGCCACCGTGCCGATCATCATGAGCGACGGCGGCGCCTACTATCGCGATTTCGGCATGGGCAAGTCGCGCGGCACCATGCCCATCCAGCTTGCCGGCAACATCAAGCATGGCGGCCTGTACGAGACGGCTTTCGGCATCACGCTTGGCGAACTGGTCGACGATATCGGCGGCGGCACGCGCTCCGGCCGCCCGGTGCGCGCGGTCCAGGTCGGCGGCCCGCTCGGCGCCTATTTCCCGCGCGAACTGTTCGATACGCCTTTCGACTATGAGGCGTTCACAGCTCGCGACGGACTGATCGGCCATGGCGGCATCGTTGTCTTCGATGATACCGTGGACATGGCCAAACAAGCCCGATTCGCCATGGAATTCTGCGCCATAGAATCTTGCGGCAAGTGCACGCCCTGCCGTATCGGCTCGGCCCGCGGCGTCGAGCTGGTTGACAAGATCGTGAACGGCGAGAACCGGGCCGAGAACCTGATCGTTCTGGAAGATTTGTGCAATACCATGAAGTTCGGATCGCTTTGCGCTCTGGGAGGGTTCACCCCATATCCCGTCATGAGCGCCTTGAATCATTTCCCGGAGGATTTTGGCGCCGAGCGCAAGCGGCTCGTCGCTGCTGAATGAGGAAACGCGAAATGTCGCTTATCCAGGATATCGACTACGGCACACCGGCCTCCAAGGCGGAAAGGCAGGTGACGCTCACCATCGACGGCGTCTCGGTCACCGTGCCGGAGGGCACCTCGATCATGCGCGCGGCCATGGAGGTCGGCAATCAGATCCCCAAGCTCTGCGCCACCGACATGCTGGACTCGTTCGGCTCCTGCCGTCTCTGCCTCATCGAAATCGAAGGCCGCAACGGCACGCCTGCCTCCTGCACCACGCCGGTCGCCGAGGGCATGATCGTGAAGACCCAGACCGAGCGGCTGAAGCAGCTCCGCAAAGGCGTGATGGAGCTTTATATCTCCGAGCATCCGCTCGACTGTCTCACCTGCTCGGCCAACGGCGATTGCGAGCTGCAGGACATGGCCGGCGCCGTGGGCTTGCGCGACGTGCGCTACGGCTATGACGGCCAGCGCCACCCCAATCCCGGCATCGACGCCTCCAATCCCTATTTCACCTACGAGCCGTCGAAATGCATCGTGTGCTCGCGCTGCGTACGCGCCTGCGAGGAGGTGCAAGGCACCTTCGCGCTGACTATCGCCGGCCGCGGCTTCGACTCCGTGGTGTCGCCGTCGCAGGAGCAGCCCTTCTTCGATTCCGAATGCGTATCCTGCGGCGCCTGCGTGCAGGCCTGCCCCACCGCCACGCTGAACGAGAAGTCGGTCATCGATATCGGCACGCCGTCGCGCGCCATCGTCACCACCTGCGCCTATTGCGGGGTCGGCTGCACCTTCAAGGCTGAGATGCGCGGCGATGAGCTCGTGCGCATGGTGCCGTACAAGGACGGCAAGGCCAATCGTGGCCACTCCTGCGTCAAGGGCCGCTTCGCCTACGGTTATGCCACGCACAAGGACCGCATCCTCAACCCGATGATCCGCGAGAAGATCACCGACCCGTGGCGTGAGGTGTCATGGGAAGAGGCGATCAGTTACGCGGCCTCAGAGTTCAAGCGCATCCAGGCGAAATACGGCAAGAGCTCGATCGGCGGCATCACCTCTTCACGCTGCACCAACGAGGAGACTTTCCTCGTGCAAAAGCTGATCCGCGCCGGATTCGGCAACAACAATGTCGATACTTGCGCGCGCGTCTGCCATTCGCCGACCGGCTACGGCCTGAAGACCACTTACGGCACCTCGGCCGGCACCCAGGATTTCGATTCGGTCGAGGAATCCGACGTGATCATGATCATCGGCGCCAATCCGACCGACGGGCATCCGGTGTTTGCCTCGCGCATGAAGAAGCGGCTGCGCGAGGGCGCCAAGCTGATCATCCTCGATCCGCGCCGCATCGATCTGGTGCGCACGCCGCATATCGAGGCGGACTATCACCTGCCGCTGCGCCCCGGCACCAATGTCGCCGTGGTCACCTCGCTCGCCCATGTCATCGTGACGGAAGGCCTGGTCAACGAGCAATTCGTGCGCGAGCGCTGCGATTGGGACGAGTTCCAGGATTGGGCCGAGTTCGTCGCGCAAGAGCGGCACAGCCCCGAGGCCGTTGAGAAGCTTTCAGGCGTGCCCGCCGATCTGATCCGCGGCGCCGCGCGTCTCTACGCCAATGGCGGCAACGGCGCCATCTATTACGGGCTCGGTGTCACCGAGCACAGCCAGGGTTCGACCACGGTCATGGCCATCGCCAACCTCGCTATGGCGACCGGCAATATCGGCCGCCGCGGTGTCGGCGTGAATCCGCTTCGCGGTCAAAACAACGTACAGGGCTCGTGCGACATGGGCTCGTTCCCGCACGAGGTGTCCGGTTATCGCCACGTGTCGGAGGACACTACGCGCACCATGTTCGAGACGTTGTGGGGCCGCCCGCTCGACGAGGAGCCGGGCCTGCGCATTCCCAACATGATGGACGCCGCGCTCGATGGCTCGTTCAAGGGCATCTACATCCAGGGCGAAGACATTCTCCAGTCAGACCCCAACACGCAGCATATGGCCGCGGGCCTTGCCGCCATGGAATGCGTGGTGGTGCAGGATCTGTTCCTCATCGAGACGGCGAACTACGCGCACGTCTTCCTGCCGGGCTCGACCTTCCTCGAAAAGAACGGCACGTTCACCAACGCCGAGCGGCGCATCCAGATGGTGCGCAAGGTGATGGCGCCGAAGAACGGCTACGAGGACTGGGAGATCACCTGCATGCTCTCCAACGCCCTCGGCTATCCGATGCATTACGATCACCCCTCGCAGATCATGGACGAGGTTGCCGAGCTAACGCCGACCTTCGCCGGGGTCTCGTTCAAGAAACTCGACGAGCTCGGCTCGGTGCAATGGCCGTGCAATGAGAAGGCGCCGGAAGGCACGCCGATCATGCACATGAACGGCTTCGTGCGCGGCAAGGGCAAGTTCGTCATCACCGAATATGTGGCGACCGACGAGAAGACCGGCCCACGCTTCCCGCTGCTTCTGACCACGGGGCGTATCCTGAGCCAATACAATGTCGGCGCGCAGACACGGCGCACGGCCAACGTCGTATGGCACGAGGAGGATCGTCTTGAGATCCACCCGCATGATGCCGAGCAACGCGGCGTGCGCGACGGCGACTGGATCAAGCTATCGAGCCGTGCCGGCGAGACGACCTTGCGCGCACTGATCACCGAGCGAGTGGCGCCGGGCGTGGTCTACACCACCTTCCACCACCCCGGCACCCAGGTGAACGTGGTCACGACCGAGTTCTCCGACTGGGCCACCAACTGCCCGGAATACAAAGTCACGGCGGTGCAGGTCATGCCGTCGAACGGGCCGACCGAGTGGCAGGAGGAATACGAAGAACTTACGCGGCAATCGCGCCGTATCGCCGAGCCTCTGGTCGCGGCGGAATAGTCACGAACCTTCCGGAGCCTTGGACCGCCATGTCGCCCGACCGCCTCGTCTATATGGCGAACCAGATCGGCAAGTTCTTCGAGTACCAGAAGGCCAATGAGGTCGTTCCTGGAATTGCCAATCATATCAGGAAGTTCTGGGATCCGCGTATGCGCAAGGCGATCTTCGATTATCTTGACCAAGGTGGCGAAGGGCTCGATCCGCCGGTGCGCAAGGCCCTCGAGCGGCTGAAGGGCGAGGCCGAAGGCAAGCATCGTAAGGATGCGCTGCCGGAATCGAGCTTTCAGGGCACTTGATCCCGGCTGCCAGTGGGCGGACGATCGCGGCGGTGTGGAAGGGTCTCAAGCAAAGTCTCATGGACGTCATTCCGTGGCTCGCCGCCGCCTATGTGCTGATCTGCGTGGGCGCCTATTTCGGCTACCGCCAGTTCATGTACTACCCCGATCCCATGCGCGTCGCGCCGGCGGAGGCCGGTTTGTCAGGCGTGGAAGAGATCGAAATCGAGGCGGATGACGGCACGGCCCTGGTGGCCTGGTACGCGCCCGCCCGCGAGGGCCAGCCAACGATTCTCTATTTCCACGGCAATGCCTCTAATGCCGCCAATCGTGCCGACAAGATCGACATCATGCGCGAAGACGGTGAAGGCGTGTTCTATCTCAATAATCGCGGCTATGGCGGCTCGGCCGGCAAGCCCACGGAAGCAAACAATGTGGGTGACGCCCTCACCGCCTATGACTACCTGACCACGCGCCTCGGAGTTCCCGCAGACAAGATTGTCGTGTTCGGCGAGTCGCTCGGCACGGGCCAGGCAATCAAGCTCGCGGGCGAACGGCCGGTCGCCGCCGTGGTGCTCGAGGCGCCGCTGACCTCAACTGTCGATGTTGGAAAATCGGTTTATTTCTGGCTGCCGCTCAGCCTGATCATCGCCGACAAATACGCCAACGAACGCAATATCGACGCGGTGAAGGCGCCGGTGCTCATCCTGCACGGCGCGAAGGATTCCGTCATTCCGGTGGAGATGGGCAAGCGCGTCTATCGCGCCGCCAATAATCCGAAACACATCGAGATCTTTCCCGAGGCCGCGCATTACGATCTGTTCGATCGCGGCGCCTGGGACAAAGCGCGCGCGTTTCTCGAATCACGTGGCAAATAGAGTTCGCTTCACAACTGAACATGCAGCGCGATGAATCGTCGCGATTTTTCTTTTTTGTGGCGCGCGCGTGACCGTATGCAACGTCACACAACGACTTTTCGTTCCACGCGCACGAAATGCGGCAACACCCGTACCGACTCGCCACATATTGGGTGAGCAGAGACTCATAAACGCCGCCTGACGAACCCATTCCGAATCTACCGCGTTGGCCCTTAGCGGAACTAACGAGGAGATTCGGACATCATGAAATTATTTTGGAGTGCATTCATTCTCGCGCTGGCGATCACACTGCCGGCGCATGCCATGCAGACGGTGCGTGCAACTTGGTACGGCCATGAGCTGGCCGGTAACCGCACCGCCAACGGTGAGCGATTCAATCCCAACGGATTGACGGCAGCGCACAAGTCTTTGCCGTTCGGCACCTGTCTGCTCGTCGGCAACCCCAAGACGGGGAAAACGGTCAAGGTTCGCGTCAACGATCGCGGTCCCTTCACCAAGGGCCTGTCTCTCGACCTGTCGCACGGCGCCGCCCGCGCCATCGGTATGAAGTCCACGCAAAGCGTAACCATGCGGCATTGCTAGACGGGACGGCGCGTGGGCGCTCTCGCGTCCGCGCGCTATCCTTGCCTGACCCAGGGCCCAAGCTCGGAATTGATGGCATAGACCAGCGCCGCCCCCATCAGGGCATGATAGACGGCGCCCATGAGTAAGAGTGTGCCGCCGAGGCCAAGCGCCCCCGCCCAGGCGAGCAGCACGGCCCCCAGCAGAATATAGGTCGTCAGGCCATACACGATGGCGATGCCGCCCTGCGGTTTGAGGTGGTTGCGTGCAAGAAGCGCCGCGATGCCGAGCGCCAGCGCCGCCGCGCCGAACAGCCTGGTCATGAACTCCGCTGCCTCCCCGCCCCCGCCCCCGAAGAACATTTCGATCGAGGTGGCCGCGGTGACAAGGGCTGGAAGCCCGACCAAGATTTCGACAATGCCTGCAACGATCATCAGCGTCCTAAGCATACTTCCCCCCTCCCCTTTAGTTTTGTGAGCTCAGCTCTCGCGCCTTATGCAGCGGAAACTGAGATGGCAGGTCGATGTGTCGATCGGCTCGGCGTGTCGCGCGGCGGGGCGATAGCGGCGGCAATAATTCGGCGCGCAAAGATGCGAGCCGCCTTTGATCACCTTGCGCGGGATCCTGATCTGTGGCTGGCAGGGGTCGTAACTCTCTTCCATACGCGGCCCCCGCGGGTTCTCCGGCATGCAGCAGGATTTCTGCTGCTTGTGCGCCGCCACGAACCAGTCGGTGGTCCATTCCCACACATTGCCGATCATGTCGTAGAGCCCGTAGCCGTTGGGCGGGAAGATGCCGACCGGCGAGGTGCCCTCATAGCCATCGGTGAGCAGGTTCTGCCACGGGAATTCACCCTGCCAGGTATTGGCCATCGGCTTGCCGTCCGGTTCGAATTTATCGCCCCAGGCATATTCGGCGCCGTCCAGCCCGCCGCGCGCGGCAAACTCCCATTCAGCTTCGGTCGGCAATTCCTTGCCGGCCCATTTGGCATAGGCCTCGGCGTCGCGATACGAAATGTGCACCACCGGATAGTCGTCGAGACCCTTATTGGTGCTGCCCGGCCCGTAAGGATGCTTCCAATCGGCGCCGAAGCCGAAAGTCCACCAGTTCGACCAGTTGGTGAGATCGACCGGGCCTTGCGACTTCTGGAACACGAGCGAGCCCGCCCGCAACATGTGCGGCAAGGCGCCGGGATAGTCCTTGGGGTCCGGCGAGATCTCGGCAAAGGTGACGTGTCCCGTGTCTTTGACGAAACGGCGGAACTCGGCGTTGGTGACGGGGGTCTTGTCGATGAAGAAGCCGTCCACCCTGACGCGATGGGCCGGCCGTTCCTCCTCGTAATGATCGTCCGAGCCCATGGTGAATTCGCCGCCCGCGATAAACACCATCTCGCCATTCGGCTTGAGCCGCGGCGTTCCGGAACGTTTTATTTTGCGCGCGATGCTCAAGGGAGCACACCCTTTACTGACCGGCCACCGGCCCCGGGAAGATCACCTTCCAATCGTCCTTCATGTTTACCACGGTCCAGCCTTTGGCTTCGGCTTCGTCGAGCGCCTCATCGAGCTTGCCGACGGAGGAATCGCGGTCATAGGCATATTCGCGCACCGCATCGGTGTGGTGCACGAGGCCCATGAAACAGACGCGCAAGCAGTTCGCGGTCCATTCCAGCATTTCCTTGTCGCCGTCGGAATTGCCGAAGGCGAAGATCGGCTGGCGCCCGATGAAATGATTGATGCCTTCGGGCTTGCCGGGTCCGTCGTCGATGAACAGCACTTTCGGCACTTTCACCAGCACCGGGCTCGCGTCCCACATGCGGTATTCGGTGACGCCCGATGAGCCGATCACCTGCTCCGGCGGCACGCCATAAGTCTTGTCGGCGAAGCTGCGCATGAATTCCACGCCCCCGCCCGAGACGATGAAGGTCTTGAAGCCGTTGGCGCGGAGATAGGCGAGCAGCTCGAGCATCGGCTGATAGATGAGGTCGGTATAGAGCACCTTGAAGCGCGGGTGCTTGGCCGTCTCGATCCATTGCTCGACCGTGTCGCTGAATTCCGTGGTGGTCATGCCGGAATGGGTCGCGGCCACGATCTCCAGCATGCCCTTCTGACCGGTGGCGACCAGAGCCTTGGTATCGCCGTCGAGCACCGCCTTGAACGGCTGCTTGGTCTTCCAGTCGGGGTTTTCGTTGGCCGTCGCTTTCACGCGATCCATGGCAAAGGCGAACTGCGTATAGATCGGCTGCTCGACCCACAACGTGCCATCGTTGTCGAATGTGGCGATGCGCTCGGCGGGCTCCACAAAATCGGGCGAGCCTTCGGTTGTGACCTGAGTCACGAAGTCGATGATGCTTTCCTTGGTCGGACCGTCGTTCCACGACGGCAGCGGATCTGCGTCTTGCGCCAGCGCGGCTGCCGCACCCAATGTCAGCGCGAGCAGCATTGCGGCAATTGTTCCTACAACACGCTGCATCCTGACCCTCCTTAAGCGGTGCAAGACTATAACCCTGAAGCGCCCACCGCATGTCCTCATTTGACGTCGGGAGTTTTAGCCTAGGGTTGCGCCAGAAAATCCTTGATGAGAGAGAGCGTCTGCTCGGGCTTTTCGACCATGGGCGAGTGACCGGCGCCTTCAACCGTCGCCACCTTGGCGCCAGGTACTTGTTCGTACAATTTGGCCTTTTCCGGCGTCACCAGGGGATCCTGCGCGCCGGTGATGACCAGGAGCGGCGGCGTCTGGCCGATCGCCGCGAGCCGTTCGAACACCGGCTTTGACCTCTCGTAATCGACACCCCCGGCATGACCGGAATTGAAAGCCCGATAGGTCAGCTGCTCGAGATCGGCGACAAACTTGTCCGGCACTTTAAAGCCTGGGGCGAATCTTTGCGCCAGCGCCTTGCGGAAATCCTCCGGGCCGATGAAGCGCCACATCAGCTCGTCCCAGAGCGGTATCGCCGGCACACGGACCTTGACCGCGGTCTCGGTCTTTGGTGGCGTATCGATCAGCACCATCCGCTCAATCAGGCCGGGATGCGTCTCGGCGAGTTTGGTCGCGACCTCACCGCCCATGGAATGGCCGATGGCTATGATGCGAACGGCACCGAGCCTGTCGAGCACGCCCTTCACCAGCGCCGCCTGCCGCTCGATGCTGTAGCCGTCGGACGGCGCTTCGGTGCCGCCATGGCCGATCAGATCGAGACGTATCACCTTGTGCTCGGCGGCGAGGGTTGGCGCTATCTCGTCCCACCAGTCGAGCGCCGCGCCGAAGCCGTGGATCAGGACGATCGGCGTGCCTGAGCCGACGCCTTCAACCTTCACATTCGCCGGCACGACGCCCGTCTCGACAATGGTGCCGCCATCGCGCGGCGCGGCGGCCCGCGTGGCGGTGTCGATCAGAAAGGCATTGACGGTGAGCGGCGTCAGGACCAGCGCCAACACCAAGAGGATGACCAGCCAGCTTCGACCCGCCGCACTCTCCCGCATCACTATCCGCTCCGGCCTTGGTCCGTCGTTCGCTACTGACCCGAGCGTGCCGCGATCGCCTTGGTGATCTGCGCCTTGACGGCCTCGAGGTTGAACGATGCCGGCGTCTGCATCGGTGGAAACTCGACGAAGGTCTCGCCGAATTTGGCCACCTCCTGCTGCACGAAGACGAACCGCCAGAACTCGAACACGTACCAGTTGGCGAAGAACATCGACTGCTCCGGCGTGCTGGTCCGTTCGAACGGATCGAGCCGGAGATTGGTCAGGACCGGCCAATCGAGGTGGATGGTGTTGCCGAGCCAGCCCCCCGGCTGATCGGTAAACCGGTATTTGTAATCGCCGATACGCACCGCGCCGAGCGTCGTCTCGGTGAAATAGAAAATCTCGTTCCGCTTGGTCGGTCCTTTGCCGGTGATGAAATCGAGCTGATTGTAGCCGTCGAGATGGACCTTGTAGGTCTTGCCGTTCAGCTCCTTGCCGGCCAGCAGCTCCGCAACGATGTTGGGATTGCCGGCGGCGGCAACGAGGGTCGGGAACCAGTCGAGTCCCGACATGAGATTGTTCTCGATCTTGCCGGCCGGAACTTGTCCGTGCCAGCGCAGGATGCACGGCACGCGGAACCCGCCTTCGAGCGCCGTGCCTTTGGCCCCGGCGAAGGGCGTTTGACCGCCGTCGGGCCAGGTGAAGTTCTCGGCACCGTTGTCGGTGGAGAACACGACGATGGTATTGTCGTCGAGCCCTTCATCCTTGAGATGCTGCAAGATACCGCCGACCACGTCGTCGAGCTGCTTCATGCCCGCTTCCTGGATCGACCAGCCATTCTCGGAATTGCGCATGTCCTGATATTTGTCGGAGAGATGCGTGATGATGTGCATGCGCGTCGGGTTCATCCACACGAAGAAGGGTTTGCCGTCGGCCTTGGCCTGGGAGATGAATCCCTTGGTCTTGTCGAGGATGACGCCGTCCACTGTCTCCATGTCGTATTTGATGCCGGGCATGGGGTGCGGCGGCAGCGGCCCTTCGTCGGTGATCTTCTGCTTGCCGACCTTGCCCCAGCGCGGATCGACCGTCGGATCGTCCTCGTCGGTGGCGAGGCAATGCAAGAGATTGCGCGGGCCGACTTTGTCCCTGAGCGCTTGCGGATAGTTGCGGTGGAACGGGTCCTCCATCGCGTCGAGATGATAGAGATAGCCCCAGAACTCGTCGAAGCCGTGCAATGTCGGCAGATATTCGTTGCGGTCGCCGAGATGGTTCTTGCCGAATTGTCCGGTGGCGTAGCCCATCGATTTCAGCACAGTGGCGATGGTCGGCGCCTTGTCGGGCATGCCGACCGTGGCGCCGGCCTGGCCGACCGTGGTCAGTCCGGTGCGGATCGGCAACTCGCCGGTGATGAAATTGGCGCGGCCCGCGGTGCAACTCGCCTCGGCGTAGTAATCGGTTAACAGCGTACCCTCGGCAGCGAGCTTGTCGAGATTGGGCGTGCTGCCCGCCATCATGCCGCGATTGTAAGCGCCGATATTGAACCAGCCGATATCGTCGCCCATGATGAACAGGATGTTCGGCTTGGCGCCCGAGGCCGACATTGGTGACGCCGATTGATCCGTCTGCGCCGCGGCCGGACTTGCCGATTTGCCGACTGCCGCCAGTGCGAAGAGAGAGGCGCCGGTCAGAAGCACCGATCTGCGATCGAGACTGTTGGCGGTTTGCTGATCCGAATCGGAATGGTCCTGTTTCGCGCTCATCATTCCTCCCTCTCTTTACCGTGATTTATCGTTCGTCAGCGTCAGACGGGCCATTCTAGATGACAACGTTTTGGAAGGGCACCCTTGAAATCCGATCTCAGAGAACGTTGCCGATGTGCCACAGGCGATCGGATCGTTCCCCACCCGGCCGCATATCTCGTTGACGGAATCATGACGCAGGTATGGAATGTGCAAAACCATGCCGACTCGATTGCATCAATTGAGCGGTTTCGTTGCGCCTAAATGAGCCAATCAATCGGGGCCGGCGAAAAGGGGGGAAAGGCATGGATGCGGCGGCCAAGACTCTCGCCAAGCGGTTGCGCACGGCGTGTGTCGGTTCTGCGACACTGATAGCCGCCTTGATGGCCGGAACGGTGTCGCACGCCGCCGAGTTCGGCACGGGGCCCTGGCTCAAAGGATATACCGATATTTTCTCCGGGCTCATACCGCCCGTGCCGGGCGTCTATATCCGTACCGACCTCTATAACTATAACGGTGCTGCCGAAACCACGATCTTCAATGGCAGGATCGGACTCGAAGTGGAGCAGGAAATGCGCGCCACCCTGCTCGGCATGAGCTACGTCACCCCGTGGAAGATTCTGGGTGGCACCTACGCCGTTGCCGCGCTGCCGACCATGGTCGCCATGGACGTGGATGTCGGCATCGAGATTCCCGTTTTCACCGGCCCACGGGGACGATCTTTCGGGCCTTTCAATATCGAGCGCGGCGACACCAATCTCGCAATCGGCGATACGGTTTTCTCGCCGCTGATGCTCGGCTGGCATCACGGCAAACTCAACTGGGCCACCAACTTTTACTTCCTGGCGCCGACCGGCGATTACAGCCGGCGGCAGCTCGCCAACACAAGCCTGAACCATTGGGCGTTCATGCCGCAGATCGCCGTCACATATTTCGATCCGGCGACTGGCTGGCAGGTCTCGGGCATGACCGTCTATTCGGTGAATTGGGAAAACACCGAGACCGATTACACGACCGGCAATATCGTCAACGTCGAAGGCTCGATCACCAAGAATTTCGGACCGTGGGGCTTCGGAGCCGTGGGTTACGGCATGATCCAGGTCACCGGTGACAGCGGCGCCGGCGCGCGTCTCGGCGCTTTCGAGTCGCGCGTGTTCGGCGCCGGCCCGATCATCACCTATACGATGGGCGCCGGCACGCCCACTCCCCTCACCTTCATTGCCAAATATTATAAAGAGTTCGACGCCAAGAACACGTTCGAAGGCGAAGTCTGGGATGCGGCTGTAACCTTCAAGTTTTAACCGCCTTCTGAAAGGGGGGATGCAATGACCATTACACTCAGCCAGATCGTGGTTTGGATTGTGGTTGGCGCCATTGCCGGGACGCTTGCCGCGGCCGTGGTGACGGGAAGCCGCGAAGGTCTCGGCCGCTGGACCGGAATCGGTGTCGGCTTGGTCGGTGCCTTGATCGGCGGCGCCATCTTCGGCTTGTTCAATCTGTGGCCAGGGCTCGCGGCGTGGTCGATCTCGCTGCGCGACATCGTCGCGGCCTTTATCGGCTCGCTGATTTTCCTCGCCATCATCTGGTTCGTGAAAAGCCGGCAATAGAACCGGCGCCACGAGTCAACAGCGCATCGGGTGAACCGCCCAGCGCCGGGTCGGGCGTTGTGTGTAATGCCGTTTTTTTCCTCACATGAACGTGCGCACAGCTTTCTGAATCTCTGCTATTCTACTGCGGTCCCAAGTCCGGGACCCGTAGCTGACATATCCCCCACAGAAAGGAACACGCATGTTCGCGAACCGTATTGCATGTGCGGCCGTCGTACTCGCCGCCTTGCTCGCAAGCCCGCATCTGGCATTCGCCGAGGATGCGATCAGTCATCCCGCTAAAAAACCCATCGGCCCGTCCAAGCAAGAGATGATCCCATCGCTCGCCGTGATCAACGCGCGCGGCGCGACGCTTGAAGGCAACACGCTGACGCTGACCGGCGTCGGTCCGAATTCCATCGTGTTCGCCGATCGCCCGGTGCGGGCGGCGGGACATGTGCTCACGTCGCATTTCATCAAGGAGTGGGACGAGGGGCAGGACAGCTTCGCCAAGAACCCGCCGAACGCGACCATCTCGGTGCTGAGCAATGAGGGCGATGCGGTCGTTGATGCCGTGGTGACGCTCAAGACGCCGAAACTCGATGGCGACAAACTGACGTTCAATGTGTCCGTGCTCGAGGGCGATCTCTCCGGCGCTTCCGGCGCCGCCGCTTTGTTCATCGACCGCTTCGCCGTGCATGTCGGCGGCGGCGGCGGATGGCATGGCGGGGATGTCGTGGTCGGCCACGGGCCGGCCTGGCATGGCGCGTGGTACGGCCGTCCAGGCGCTGCCTTCGCCACCGGCGCTGCCATCGGCGCCATTGGTGCCGCGGCGGCGACCACGCCGTATTACGGGCCCGGCTATTACGGCCAAGGTCCTTATTGCGGCTACTACCCCTACCCGCCCTGCTATTAGACGCGTGACGGCGCGGTCTTGCCCGGTCCTTATGGGAACGCGGGTGAGGCCGCGCCGCTTTAGGCGCGGCTCGAGGCCGCGACCCAAATCGTGGTGTCTTGCACCACTTTGGTGAAGGCCTGGTTCAGCGCGGCGATCACATCGTCAGGCGCGTCGGTCCGCGCCGGCACGCGCGAGCTGAATCCCCTGGTGGCAATCACCCGCCCCGAGCCGGTGTCGATCAGCTTGGCGAAGATATCCACCTCGACGGCGGTGCCGCTCGCGGTGACATCGACCTGAAAAGCGCGGATTTCGGTGGCGAGGCCATATTGGCCGGAAGTACTGCTCACCGATTTCACCGCGCCGGAATTCTGGAAGCTCTCGATCAGGCGGGCCTGCACCAGGACCGGCAGCCGGTCGCTCCAGGCCACCCCCTTGTAATAGGACACCTGGTCGGCTTGCGGCCGCACCATGAGGCGATTGCTTTCGAGCGCGCTGACGGTGGTCGGCTCGTAGACCACGAGCTGATAGGGCGCCTTCTTGCCGGCAAAGGCGCGCGGGGCGACGAGGTCATACGTCGCCGGCGCCCTGGAGGTGCACCCGAAGGCCACCAGGCACAGCAAGCAGACCACAAATATTGGAGCCGACCGATACATCTCCGACCGCCCCTTCAAGAGGGCACGCCATGGCGACCAAAAGGCGCCTTTATCGGCCTCTTGGAGTGTATTCCGGGACCTGACTTCCACCAAGCAAAAATCCCCTGGGATTAGCCTCGAACTTTTCCAGAATACGGTTCAACGTTGCCGCGGCGCGGCGCCCTTCCCGCATGAAAGCGGCAAATTCCTGCATTCCGTCATTTGCCGTGCGGGTCAACTGATCCACGTTGTCGCCGAGCGAGACTTCAAGCTTGCTGCTCAAGTCCCTGAAGGACTGTGCCCCCTCGCTGACCGAAGTAATAGCCTGGCTGATCTCCTCCCTCTGGCCGTTCAGCATAGTGGTGAACTGTTCCACATTGGTTACCGTCGTGTTGATCGACTGCTGATTTTCGGCGACTAACTCGTTGAGACGGGACAGTAATACATTGGCATTATTCAAAGCCGCCGGCGCGGCGTCAAACAGGCCTTGGCCGCTGCCGGGATCGGACTTGATGGTCGGGATCGGATCGACCGCGCTGGCCACGAGCAGAGGCTCCTCGGGCGTGCCGGGGGTGATTTCGATAGCGCTGCCGCCGGTCAAGCCCATGGAATGCATGCTCGCGCGCGAATCGGTACGGACCGGCGTACCTTCCCGCACGCTCACCAGCACCCGGACTTTGCGCGCATCGTTTGGATCGAGCTCGAAGGATTGCACCTCGCCGATCCTGAGCCCGTTAAGCAGGACGGGAGAGCCGCTCGTGAGCCCCGCGACGGACCCCTGGAACACGACGTAATATTGCTTCCCGCCCGCGGTGAAATTGCTCATCCAGAACACGAAGATGAAGGCGAGCGCGAGTATGCCGAGCACGAAACCGCCGATCATCAGATAATTGGCTTTGGTTTCCATCCAGACGATTCCTTAAAGACGCGACATGAGCGTTAGGCCGGTATTCGCGGCCGTTGTCCAGGCGAAGCTGCCCGCGCCCGCTCGCCGCAGAAATACTCCTTGATCCACGGATGATTGGGATGGTGCTGCAATTCGCTCGGCGATCCCGTCCGCACAATCTTCTGGTCGGCCAAGACCGCGACCCGGTCGGCCACCGTGAAGATGGTATCAAGGTCGTGGGTCACCATATAGACCGTAAGGCCAAGTGTTTGTTGTAGCTTGCGAATCAGGTGATCGAAGTCCGTGGCGCCGATCGGATCGAGGCCCGCCGTGGGCTCGTCCAGGAACACGATTTCCGGGTCGAGCGCGAGCGCCCTGGCGAGCCCTGCCCGCTTGCGCATGCCCCCGGAGAGCTCCGAGGGGAATTTATAGGCGGCGTCAGGCGGCAATCCGACCATGGTGAGCTTGAGGAAAGCGAGATCGTCCATCATCGCCTGCGGCAGTTCGAGATGCTCGCGCATCGGCACCTGGATGTTCTGGAGCACGGTGAGCGATGAGAACAGCGCGCCGTCCTGGAACAGGATGCCCCAGCGCTTCTCGATATCGACGCGGTCTTGCGGCGTGATCTGCTTGACGCTCCGCCCGAACAAGGAGACCTGGCCCGCATCCGGGATAACGAGCCCGGTGATCACCCGCATCAGCACCGACTTGCCCTGGCCCGAGCCGCCGACGATCGCCAGGATCTCGCCGCGATAGACGTCGAGATCGAGACTGTTCCAGATGCGGTGGCTGCCGAAGCTCTTGGCGAGCCCGCGCACGCGTATCACCACCTCTTTGCCGTTCTCGAAGATCACACCCCGATCCCCGACAGAAACATGGCAAAGACCGCATCCAGGACGATCACCAGGAAGATGGCCTTGACCACGGCGCTGGTCACATGCTTGCCGAGCGACTCGGCGCTGCCCTCGACCTTCAGGCCTTCGAGGCATCCGACCAGCGCGATGATGATGGCGGCGAACGGCGCCTTGATCATGCCGGCCATGAAATGCTGGAAGGTAACCACCTCGCGCAGCTTGTCGAGATAGGTGGACGTATCGAGACCGAGCAAGCCGAAGGCCATCAAGCCGCCGCCGGCGAGCCCCATGATGTCGCCAATGAAAGTGAGCAGCGGCAACGCCACCACCAGCGCAAGCACGCGCGGCAGTACGAGCGTGTCCATCGGATCGATGCCGAGGGTGCGCATGGCGTCGATCTCTTCGCGCATCTTCATCGAGCCGATCTCGGCGGTGAAGGCCGAGCCCGAGCGGCCGGCGACCATGATGGCAGTGAGCAGGATGCCGACCTCCCGCAGCGCGAGGATGGCGACCATGTTCACGGCGAACGGTTCCGCGCCGAACGGCTGGAGCTGCACGACGCCCTGCTGCATCACCACCGCACCGATCAGAAAGCAGATCAGCGCGATGATCGGCACCGCGCGCAAGCCCGCGTGATCGAGATGATGCACGAAGGAGGTGGCACGAAAACGCCAGGGCTGGTGGAACAGGCGAAAGAAAGCCGCGGTGACCTCGCCGAGAAAGGCAGTGAGCTGGATCACGTCGTCCCAGGCGCCTTTCAGCGCGCGGGTCATGTCGCCGGCGAATTGCGTCAGCAAACTCGTTTGTTCGAGCTTCGGCCGTTTGGCGTTGCCGCGGCTCTGCACCTCCTCGATGAGGATGCGGAAACTTTCGGTGGCGCCGGCGTAATGCGTGCGTAGTCCGCCGGCCTGCCAGGCCGCCGCCGTCCGCTGCAGGAGCCAGGCGCCGGCTGTGTCGATCTCGGCGATGCCGCCGATGTCCATCTCGCCGGTGAAGTCAGGGGTCGGTGGAATCGGCACGCGCAGGCGCTTCAACGCCTGATCGAGTTGGGTCGCCTCGGCCACGGTCCAGGCGCCGGTCGCCACCAGCCGGAAGGTCGTGCCTTTGAGTTCGACGCGGAAACCCGGGGCGCGGGCTTGCGTCGGCAGAACAACCTGATGGTCGCGCTTGAGCATGGAAGGGCTTAGCTTGCTATCGAGGACTCATGGGGTGAAGGGGTGCCCTGTTTTTGAACGAAAATCGCGAAGAAAGAAAGACTTATGGCAGGACCTAGGCTTGAGCCCGGAAGGGCCTTGCGCCTGTCCATTAGGGTCGAAACCTGGCCGATCAGGGGCGGCTTCACCATCTCGCGCGGCTCCAAGCGCGAGGCGGTGGTGGTGGTCGCCGAGATCGGCGACGGTAACCATGTGGGCCGTGGCGAATGTGTGCCTTACGCGCGCTATGGCGAGAGCGTCGAGAGTGTCGTCTCGGCCATCGAAGCCTGCGCCGGACCGCTCGCTCAAGGCATGAGCCGCGCGGCGCTTCAGGACCTGCTCCCGGCAGGAGCGGCGCGCAATGCTCTCGATTGTGCCTTGTGGGATCTCGAGGCGAAGCGGAGCGGACAAAGTGCCGCACATCTCGCCGGACTACCCCCGCTTCATCCGGTGACGACGGCCTTCACCATTTCGCTCGACACGCCTGAGATGATGGCGACGAAAGCGCGTGAAGCGAGCGCCTATTCTTTGCTCAAGCTCAAGCTTGGCGGCGATGGCGATGCAGAGAGGCTCGCCGCCGTGCGCGGGGCCGTGCCTGATGCGCGTCTGATCGTGGATGCCAATGAAGCCTGGCGGCCGAATCAGATCGAGGCGCTGCTTGACGCCGTCGCGCGGTTTAGCGTCGAGCTGGTCGAGCAGCCCCTCCCCGCCGATGAAGACGACCTGCTGGCGCGCATCGCGCGGCCGGTTCCGGTCTGCGCCGACGAGTCCGTGCATGACCGCGCCTCGCTTACGCGTCTCGCCGGCCGCTACGATGCGGTGAACATCAAGCTCGACAAGACCGGCGGCCTCACCGAAGCCTTGCATGTCGCCGATGAGGCGCGCGACCTTGGGCTCAAGATTATGGTGGGTTCGATGGTCGCCACCTCGCTCGCCATGGCGCCGGCCATGCTGCTGGCGCAACACGCCGACTGGGTCGATCTCGATGGGCCGCTTCTGCTCGAGCGTGACCGCGATCCTGGCCTTGTCTACGCTTCGGGCCAGGTCTCCCCGCCCTCGGCCGAACTTTGGGGCTGAGCCTTTCGCCGCTTCTTGGCAACGCCCACGACGAGCCCGCCGCTCCACTGCCGCATGAGCAGGAAGGCGCAGGCCGCGCCGATCAGCGCCAGCACCGCCATCACGCCATAGGCTTCGCCGTCCAGCGCCCGGTAGAGCGGACCCGAGGCAAGCGTCACCAGGCCGCCGATCAGGCCGACGACCAGCGCGGCATAGACCCCTTGCGCCGTGGCGGCGCGGTCTTCCGGCACGGCCTGGGTCAGGAAATGCATGGCGGCGATATGCGCCGCGCCGAAGCTCAAAGCATGCAGTGTTTGCAGCAACGCCGTGGCCCAGAGCGGTGGATCGGCCGCCATCAGGCTCCAGCGCAAGGCGGCGGCCAGTCCCGCCAGCAAAAGCAGGCGCGTCGCGCCGTGCCGCGCGACGATGCGGCCCGAAGCGGCGAACAGCACGATCTCGGCGATCACGCCGACCGACCACAACCCGCCGATCGCACCGGAAGGGAAGCCTTGCGCCTGCCAGTGCAGCGTGCCGAACGTGTAGATCAGCGAATGGCTCGCATGGATCAGGCTCGCGGCAGCGAGGAACAGCAGGAAGAGAGGCGAGCGGCCGAGCGCGAAGGCATCGGCGAGCTTCAGCCGTTCGAGCATCGTCGCGCCGGGCCGCTGCCGCGTGGTCAGCTCGCGCGGCAGAAGATGGGCGCCGACCACCAGAAGCGCGCATCCCGCCACGAGCAGCGGCAACACCGTTTGCGCCCCGAGCTCGCCGATGACCAGCCCCGTGCCGAAGCTCGCCAGGATGAAAGCGAGCGATCCCCATAGGCGCACGCGCCCATAGTCGAGCGCGCCGGAGCGCACGCCGGTCATGGCCACCGTCTCGGTCAGCGGCATGATCGCGTTCCAATTGGCGGCGATCAGCAGTGTGGCAAGGAACATCTGCCAGAAGCCGTCGGTCGCCCAAAGGATCAGAAAGGACGCGAGCGAGCCCCAGGCCAGCACGATGAGGATCATGCGCCGGTCGCCAACCCTGTCGGCGAGGAAACTGATCGCCGGGATGAACACGATGCGGGTGAAGAGCGGCGTGGCGAGTAGCACCGCGATCTCGTCCATGTTGAGGCCGCGCCAATAAAGCCAGACCGGGAAATACGGCAGGTAACAGCCAACCACCAGGAACAGGGCGGCGTAAACGAAGGCGAGCCGCCAAGCGAGTGGACGCGCGGCGCGCGGCTTTTGCGGCTTCGCCATCGGTGCTGTCGTAATCCCTGAAGGTGTTGGCCCGTCGCAACAACTAGTCCGTAAGCCCCGCTCCTGTCGCCGGGCCTGCAAGAGTTATGAGCAGGGAAAAGAGACCGCGACGGCCCTGACCGGCGCTGCCAGTCTTCTGGATTTTCGCTATATATTACAAAAGTTTAAGGTAATTCACAGGGATGTTACGCGCCCCTCTTGAAAACGGGGGTATAGCTAACCATCTCTCTGGAGACGCGAGTTTCCCCCAAAGCGTCCCCCAAACTGACGCATAATAATAAAACGGCCCGGTTCCCCCCACCGGGCCGTTTCCTTTTGTGCCACCGCATTCGCTTCGATCACGCCGCTGCTGCCGCCGGCTCTCGCGCAGGCCTCGCGCACATTGGTGATGAACTGCCGCGCCGAATTCTGCCAATCATAGGTGAGCGCGTGCGCGCGCGCCGCATCGCGGTCGAGATCGAGCGCAGCGAGCGCCGCCACCTGCAGATCGTCGTCGAGAACGCCAGCTTCCGAGCCCGCCAGCACGTCCTTAGGCCCGCTTACGGGGAAGGCCGCGACCGGCAGGCCTGAAGCGAGCGCTTCGAGCAGCACCAGCCCGAACGTATCGGTATGACTCGGGAACACGAACACGTCGGCAGAGGCATAGGCGCGCGCCAGATCCTCCCCCTGCTTCTCGCCCGTGAACAGCACCTCCGGATAGCGACGCCGCAAGGCCGCTTCCTGCGGGCCGCTGCCCACCACCACCTTGCGCCCCGGCAGGTCGAGATTGAGAAACGCCTTGATGTTCTTCTCGACCGCGATGCGCCCGACATAGAGGAAGATCGGGCCCTTGCCGAATTGGCGGAGCTTGCGTGGCCGGAACAGCCGCGTGTCGACGCCGCGCGACCAGCGCATCAGATGGCTGAAGCCGTGCGTGACGAGATCGGCTTCGACCGAGGGCGTGGCCACGAACGTGCCGGCGCTCGCATTATGGAACCGCCGCTGCAGGCGATAGAGCAGGCTGCGCGGCACCGGCCAGCGCGCGGCGACATAATCGGGAAAGCGGGTGTGATAGCTCGTGGTGAACGGGCGGCGCCGCTTGCGGCAATAGCGCCTGGTCATGAAGCCCAAGGGCCCCTCCGTGGCGACGTGGATGAAATCGGGACGCAGCTGATCGACATGGCGCGCGATCGCCTCAGGCGAAGCGAGCGCCAGCCTGATTTCCGGATAGGTCGGGCAGGGCAGCGTGCGGAATTGCGCCGGCGTGAGGAAGGCCACCTCGAAGCCGAGCTTCGGCGCCTCGAGCGCCAGCCGCTCATAGGTGCGCACCACCCCATTGACCTGGGGCTGCCAGGCATCGGTCGCGACCAGCACCCTGATCAAGCGGCGGCCTCGAGCGCCTTGACGCTGGCTTCGGGCGGGACGGACTGGCCCCGATGCGGATGGCACCAGCGGATGATCTCGAACACGCCGGCATCGGTCTCGGCCACCGCCGTGCAGCTTTCCACCCAATCGCCGGTATTGATGTAGAGCACCTCGCCCACCTGGCGCATGGCGGCGTGATGGATATGGCCGCAGATCACCCCTTGCGCGCCATGGCGGCGGGCTTCGGAGGCGAGCGCCGTCTCGAACTCGCCGATATAATTGACCGCGCGCTTGACCCGCTGCTTGAGATAATCCGACAGCGACCAATAGGGCATGCCGAACAGGCGGCGCACGGCATTGACATGGGTGTTGGCCCACAGCGCCAGCGTGTAGCTCCAGTCGCCGGCGAGCGCCAGCCATTTGGCGTAGCGCACCACCACGTCGAACTCATCGCCATGGATGACGAGATAGCGCCGCCCGTCGGCGCCGGTATGCACGAGGTTGCGCGCAATGGCGATGCCGCCGAACTGCACGCCGCAATACTCGCGCAGGACCTCGTCGTGATTGCCGGGGATGAGCACGAGCTCGGTGCCTTTGCGCGCCTTGCGCAAGAGCTTCTGCAGCACGTCGTTATGCGCCTGCGGCCAATAGACGCCGCGGCGGATGCGCCAGAAATCGACGATGTCGCCGATCAGGAAGATGCGGTCGGCGTCGTGATGGCGCAGGAAATCGAGCAAAGCATGCGCCTGGCAGGCCTTGGTGCCGAGATGGATATCGGAGATGAACAGGGCGCGATAACGCCTGGTCGCGGCGGCGTCGTTGTCCCTATCGTCGTCGCGCATCTTCAACACGATGCGCCGCGACTTACGGTGCTTTTGTTACGGGGTTGTGACAATCCCCGTAACCAAACATCAATGAACCCACCGCTCGTCCCCGCGAAGGCGGGGACCCAGAAGGTAATGACCACTACCGCTCGTCCCCGCGAAGGCGGGGACCCAGAACGATTGCTGAAGCAAATGTCTCCTGGATTCCCGCTTGCGCGGGAATGAGCGGAAACCTCATGCTGAGGAGCGGCGCGAAGCGCCGCGTCTCGAAGCATGGGGGAAATCGTTAAGCGGCCTTCAGCCGCTCCATCTCTTTCTCGAATTCGAACCTGAGTTGCGCGCCCTCTTCCTCCGGCAGCCACGAGGTCATCTGCGGGAAGATGGTGCGAAGGAGCAAAGCGCGGCTTGAAGGCAAGGATTCCGCCGCGCGCACCTCGGTTAGGAGCTTGTTAAGCCGCGCCCGTACTTTGACGAGGTCAGGACGATACGGCGGCGGTGCTTCGCCGAACAGATCGGCTTGCCCGTAATCACCGAACAGGTCCGCTTGCCTAGGTTCGGCCATCCCCAATGATGCGCCAAAGCGCTGCGGGGTGCGAGCGCTTCCACGCGCTTATCCTCAATTGTCATGGCCGGGCGCAGTCCCGGCCATCCACATTTCCAGCCACAGCTTACGGTTGCCCGGCCCCACGCTTACAGTCCACTATGGGGCCCGGGAGGATTGAGTCCTTGAGACTTAGCTGGAATGAAATCCGTGCGCGCGCGGCTGAGTTTGCGCGCGAGTGGCAGGACGCTCACTATGAGAAGGGTGAGGCGCAGAGCTTTTATAACGACTTCTTCGACGTCTTCGGTGTTAAGCGCCGCAAAGTCGCGAGCTTCGAGGAACCGGTCAAACTGCTTGGCGCGAGACGCGGCTTCATCGACCTCTTTTGGAAAGGCACCCTCATTGTCGAGCAAAAGAGTGGCGGTCGGGATCTTAAGCCGGCGAAGCAGCAAGCACTCGACTATTTTCCTGGCCTCAAGGACTACGAACTTCCCCGCTTTCTTATGTTGAGCGACTTCCAGACAATCGAACTCTACGATTTGGATGAGGATCGTAGCGTTGCCTTTAAGCTCCAGAGCTTCCTGAGAACGTTGAAGAGTTCGGCTTTATCCTCGGCGTCCAGAAGCGGACGTTCCGTGACCAGGAGAAGGTCAATGTCGATGCCTCTTACCTCATGGGAGAGCTTCATGACGCCCTAGAGGAAAGCGGCTACACCGGCCACGATCTCGAACGCTACCTTGTCCGCTTGCTATTCTGTCTTTTTGCCGACGACACCGGCATCTTCGAACCGCGCGACATCATGGTCGACCTAATCGAGCAGCGCACTGCGGTGGATGGGAGTGATACAGGGCAATGGCTTCACAATCTATTCGAGGTGTTGAACACGGAGGAAGATAAGCGTCTTCGCACGTTGGACGAAGACCTGGCGCAGTTCCCTTACGTCAATGGTGACCTATTCGCGGAACGTCTCTCGGTTCCCGCCTTCGACACTCGTATGCGGCAACTCCTAATCAATGCCTGTAATTTCCAGTGGGAGGCGATTTCACCGGCCATCTTTGGCGCCCTATTTCAATCGGTGATGCGGCCGGATGAGCGGCGGCAAAAAGGCGGACACTACACGACCGAGAAGAACATCCTAAAGGTGATCGGCCCTCTTTTCCTTGACGAACTGTGGGAAGAGTTCGAGCAGTTAAAGTCTCGCAAACGCGACAAGGTCAAACCGCTTTACCGCTTTCACGAAAAGCTCGCCGGCATGCGCTTCCTCGACCCCGCCTGCGGGTGCGGCAACTTCCTGATCATCACCTATCGTGAGCTTCGGCAACTCGAACTGGAAGTTCTGCGTGAGCTACGCACCAGCGGGCAGTTGGAGGTTGCCCCTGAGCGCCTATCGAAGATCAATGTGGACCAGTTCTACGGCATCGAAATCGAGGAATTTCCGGCCCGAATCGCCGAAACGGCTTTGTGGATGATGGACCACATCATGAATAACCGCCTCTCTCTTGAGTTCGGAGAGGTGTATGCGCGTATTCCTCTAAAGAAATCGCCGCACATCCATTGCACCGACGCATTGGAGATCGATTGGACAAAGGTTCTCTCTGCTGAGAAATGCTCTTATGTATTTGGCAATCCGCCTTTCGGCGGTTTCCATTTTCGGACAGAACACCGCCAGAATCAGATGGCGCGCGTTGTCCGACTCGGTGCGTCGGGGAACCGAATAGATTACGTGGCAGCTTGGTTCTTAAAAGCTGCCGACTTCGTGCAGAGCGGCGAGGCCGCGATTGCCTTTGTTGCTACGAATTCTATCACTCAGGGGGAACAGGTCGCCCAGATATGGCCAGCCCTTTTCGATCGCTATAAGCTGGAAATTGCTTTTGCTCATCGGACGTTTGCATGGGGATCAGACGCGCGTGGCAGGGCTCATGTCCATGTCGTCATTGTTGGTTTAGCGAAGCGAGGCATAGCGCCTCAGATTAAGCGTCTGTTTAGCTACGATGATTATGATGGGGACGCAGTTGAAAGTCGTCACGCAGCGTTAAGTCCCTACCTATTCGACGCAGCTCGTTTAGCCAACCCCCACCTTGTTGTACATCGTGCCCGATACCCACTAAACGGCTTCCCCCCCATCTGTGTTGGTTCAAAGCCTGTGGATGGTGGCCACTACATTATGGATGAATCCGCTCGCCAGGAGCTTCTGAACCGCGAGCCTAAAGCGATTAAGGTAGTACGACCATTTGTTGGAGGACGCGAGCATTTAAGCGGTGACAAGCGCTGGATTTTGTTCCCAGAGGGGCTAACGCCACAAGAATTACGAAAAATGCCGACCGTAATGGAACGTGTCGTTGCAGTTAAACACTATCGAGAAACTGCCGAAGGGAATCTTGCACGGGAACTCGCGTCAAATCCAACTCGGTATCATGTGACAGTTATACCGGATACTCCATTTCTCGCGTTACCTGAAGTTAGTTCGGAACATCGCGAATATCTGCCAATCGGATGGATTGAACCTCCTGCTATTCCCAGTAACAAGCTCCTGGTCGTTCTCGACGCAACGCTTGATCTATTCGCCATCTTGTCCTCGCGCATGCATATGTCCTGGCTCCGCAATATCGGTGGGCGTCTTGAAAGCCGTTTTCAATATTCTGGTGGGATTGTCTACAATCCCTTTCCTGTTCCGGAAATCAACGAATCGACACGTGCGAGACTCATAACACTGGGTCAGGCGGTGATTGACGCTCGCTCAATTATCGAAGACGCATCTTTGGCGGATTTGTACGATCCCGACGTGATGCCCGCCCGGTTGCGTCAAGCGCACCGTGACGTGGACAACGCGGTAGACAGGCTTTATCGCTCAAAGTCCTTCGAGGGTGACCGCGAGCGCGTAGAACATTTGTTTGGCCTATACGAAAAACTGGTCGCACCGCTTGCCGTTGCCGCGAAGCCAGAACGGAAACGTAGAGTCGCAAAGGCGTAGCGTTCCCGGGTTGCAGACAACCGTAGCCAGATATCGCCTCCGCCCGTTCATCTGGGCTTCATGCTGAAAACGCAATTCTAGCCTGCTCCTATCGACAATTTCTTGAGGAAATCACAGAGCGTGTCGCTCTGGATTCCGGTTTTCGCCTGAATGTCGCAGCTATCGTCGTCTGCCCATGCTGCATAGCCTGTGCGTTGCCGCGCGTGTCGATACAGTTGATCGTCCTCCTAACACCACGGAGGATGATCATGACTACGTCGGCTTATCTGCGATGGAAAGACCTCGACAATCGGCTCGAAGCGGCTCGCCGGGCACATAATATTCCGGAGATGCAATCCATTCTCGGTCTAATGACCGAACTGCTGCACCGCTGGTACGGCCACCCCAAACAGTCGCGCTAGGTGCGGCAATCGTTATTCTTTTCCTTGGCCTTGCAGTGATTGCAAAGGTCGTAGTCAGGCCGCTTGTCGCGCGTGTCGTAATCCGACTTGGGATCGAGATGGCAATTGCGGCACCAATGCCAGGTGTCGCTACCCGTCTTGCGCCTACGATACTCAGCCATAGCCGTTTTTCCTCCGAGAATGGAATTCCAAAAGGCTGAAGGCGTTGTATCTGATTCGCAACCTAGACGAGTCCTCTATTCTTATACAACCTGATACGACTTGTGGTTGTCTGGGCGTGCATCACTGACCTTGTCATGCCCGCGAAAGCGGGCATCCAGTAACCCCCTGTCCTCGCGCTACGGGCAGCACGTTGGTTACTGGATCGCCCGGTCAAGCCGGGCGATGACAAGGCACGATGATGTCAATGCTCACGAACCGGATCGAATCCGTCCTCGCCACCCGCGTCGTCGAGGCGCGGGCGATGGCGGTCGGGTTCGGGCTGACTGGGCTTGAGGCGCGTTTGGCGGATGGGCGGCAGGTCGCGGTCAAGGCGCGCGCCAGCGCATCACCAAGCGGCGAGCGCGGGCGGGCAAGTTTGCCACGAAGTGGCTTGGAACTCGAAGCGTTCATGCTCGGCGAGTTGCAGCGCCTCTCCGAGCTTCCGGTGCCTTGCGTGCATTACGCCGACGCCGATCTCCTGGTCATGGATTACATCGCGCAAGATGGCGGCGGCATCACACCAAGCGTCGAGCGCCATGCCGGCGCGCTGATCGCCGCGCTGCACGCCACCCCGCGTCCCCATTTCGGCTATGCGCGCGACACCCTGATCGGCCCGCTCGCCCAGCCCAATCCGCGCGCGCCTTCATGGGTGCCGTTCTTCCGCGACCACCGGCTGATGGTCATGGCGGCGCAAGCGCACAAAGACGGCGCGCTGCCCGCATCCCTCTTCGCCCGCATCGCGCGTCTGGCTGAGCGCCTCGACGAGCATCTGATCGAGCCCGCTTATCCGTCGCTGCTGCATGGCGATCTGTGGACCGGCAATGTGCTGGTGCGCGGCGGGCGTGTGGCGGGCTTCGTCGATCCGGCGATCTATTTTGGCGCGCCGGAGATCGAGCTTGCCTTCGCCACGCTGTTCGGCACGTTCGGCGCGGACTTCTTCGCGGCTTACGAAGAGGTGCTGCCGCTTGCGCCCGGCTTTCACGAGGGCCGCCGCGACATCTACAATCTCTACCCGCTGCTCGTGCATGTCAGGCTGTTCGGGGCGGGCTATCTCGCGCGGGTCGAGGCGACGCTCAGGCGGTTCGGGGTCTAGGTTCCAGGGTTTCCAGGGTTGCCGGTTTGCTCGCGCGCGGTTTCCGGACAAAAGACCCCAATCCCGGCGCTAATTCCCCAAAAAAGAACCGGCCCGGATGAACCGGGCCGGTCTTCCCTGCGAAACGAGTCGAGCGCCAATGGCATGGCCAATCTTGCGGCTTCGACTCGCCCCCCCATTTTTCCCTGAGCCTAAATTCTGTTGTTCTGTCAGGTCCCTCTAAGCTCTCCACGGCGGCGATCAGAGCCCCCCAGCCCCGTCCCCCGTCTTGTGATTCGAAGGCTAGCTTAGCGGCGGCCCGAGCTTCAACATTGTGCAAGGGTTGGGGCGCAAAACGCGCCGCGACTGTTGCGGAAATGTCATTGGGCTCTGGGGGAGGCGAATTATCAATTTGTATTCATAGGGTTACTTGGGGTGATAAGGAGGCGCGGCAGCGGCTTGGCGCCCTTATGCGACCCATTGTGACGGCACGAGCACCGCGATAAAGCGCAAACTTTGTGGGCTGCTGTTGCAGATCGGCAACGGCCCTCCGCCGCGCCCCGTGCATCATGCCGATCGACGACAAAGGGGGACGCATGAAGCTCTTACGTTTTGGCGATATCGGGCAGGAAAGGCCGGGGATTCTCGATAAGGAAGGACTGATCCGCGACCTGTCATCAATCATCGACGATCTCGCCGGCGAGGCGCTCGGCCGCGCCAGCCTCGCCCGCATCAAGGCGCTTGATCTTGCAGCGTTACCCCTGGTCGAGGGCAATCCGCGCATCGGCGCTCCGGTCGGGCTGGTGCCGAAATTTCTCGGCATCGGCCTCAACTACCGCGACCATGCCGAAGAAACCGGCATGCCTATTCCCGAGGCGCCGATCGTGTTCGCCAAGGCCACGTCCTGCATTTCGGGGCCTTATGACCCGATCATGCAGCCGGAAGGCTGGCAGCGTATGGATTTCGAGGTCGAGCTTGCCGTGGTGATCGGCGTGCGCGCCAAGAATGTCAGCCGGGAAACAGCCCTCGATTACGTAGCGGGCTATTGCATCGGTAATGATGTCTCAGAGCGCAGCCTCCAGAAAGGCGGCCCCGGCGAATGGATCAAGGCCAAGAGCCATGACAGTTTCGGTCCGCTCGGTCCCTGGCTCGTCACCACGGACGAAATCCCCGATCCGCAGAAGCTCGATTTGACCCTCGACCTCAATGGCGCGCGCATGCAGACCGGCTCGACCGCGACCATGGTGTTCGGTGTGGCCGAACTCGTCAGCTATATCAGTAAATTCATGACGCTCATGCCGGGCGACGTCATCACCACCGGCACGCCGCCAGGTGTCGGCATGGCGCGCAATCCGCGCGTGTTTCTCAAAGCAGGTGATGAGCTTCGACTCACGATCTCGGGGCTCGGCGAGCAGCGTCTGAAGGTCGTGGCTGAAACCTAGCTAGTCCACCATTTGTGGAAATGGTGGACAGGGCCCCTGCCCTTGCCGATGTGAAGCTGATCGGCTGCAGCGATGGCGGCCGTGACATAGGCCTTGGCCGTCTTGATCGCCTCGTGCAAGAGCGCGCCTTTGGCAAGCTCGGCGGCGATAGAAGCAGAGAGCGTGCAGCCCGTGCCGTGCGTGTTCCTGGTCGGTATGCGCGGCGCCTCGAGCCGGTGCGTTCCCTCGGCGTCGACGAGAATATCTACTGATAAAGGCGTCCTCGCATGCCCGCCTTTCAGCAGCACAGCGGCCGCGCCGAGCTCGCGCAAGCGCTTTGCTTGTGCTGCCATCTCGTTTTCATTGCGCGCTATGGGCTCGCCCAACAACTGGGCAGCCTCCGGCATGTTCGGGGTCACCAGCACCGCAAGCGGCATCAATCTGGCGCGGATCGCGTCGATCGCGTCCTCTTCGAGCAGAACGTCGCCGCTCTGCGCCACCATGACGGGATCGACCACGACGGGAATGCCCGGAAAGTCCTGCAATCCCTCGATCACCGCCTCGACGATGCCAAGCGAACCGAGCATGCCGGTCTTGATGCCGCCGACATTAAGGTCGTGCGCAACGGCTCGCATCTGCGCCAGCACAAAGTCCGGCGGCGACAGCTGCACGGCTTCGACCCCCATTGTATTTTGAGCCGTAAGTGCCGTGATCGCTGTCGCGCCATGCACGCCAAGCGCGGCAAACGTCCTGAGGTCCGCCTGGATTCCGGCGCCACCCGAAGAGTCGGAACCGGCGATGGTGAGAGCGATAGGCGTCATGACGCGCACCTAACGGCGGCACGGCCCCAAGAGCAAGCTTGCTCTTTCTAGCCGATGGTCGCGAGCCCGGGAAAAGTCTGGAGGATCCAGCCGGCGATCAGCGTCATAGAGTCGGTGAGGAACAGAATACCGGTCAGTACCAGGAAGCCACCGAGCACTTTCTCTACCACCCCCAGATGCTTGCGGTAGCGCTGCATGGTGCGCATGAACGGCTTGATGGCGAGAGCCGCAAGGATAAAGGGGATGCCGAGGCCGAGCGAATAGACCAGAAGCAGGCTGACACCTTGACGAACCGAATCCTCACCGGCGGCAACCGCGAGGATGGCGCCGAGCACTGGACCGATGCAGGGTGTCCAGCCAAAGGCGAAAGCGAGCCCGATAATGTAAGCACCGATCAGCCCGGCGGGCTTAGCATCGGCATGAAAGCGCGCTTCACGGTTCAGAATCGGCAGATTTATGAGTCCGAGGAAATGCAGGCCAAAGATGATGATGATGACACCGGCAATCTTTGACAGCAGCGGCAGATTCTCGACGAGCAATTGGCCCGCCACGGTTGCGGTAGCACCAAGTATTACGAATACGGTCGTGAAGCCGAGCACAAAGGCCACGGCCGACAACACCACCGTACGGTAGACATGCGGAGGCGTCTCGTCCTCGCCGGCGAGCTGGTCAAATGTGGTGCCGCCAAGAAATGCAAGATAAGGCGGCACCAGCGGCAGCACGCAAGGCGACAGGAAACTCAAGAAGCCTGCGAGCAACGCGCCGAAATACGTAACGTTCACTTCGCTTCTCCAACCATTCAGGGAATATTGAATTGCCCGTTCAAGCGGGGCAATGGCAAGTCACGATATTGTCAGCACTGGATCAGGCGGCGGCGCGGGCCCGCATGGCGGCGGCCCTGATTGCGGCGATGTTCTCCGCATAGGCACCCTTGAAGACCGCAGATCCCGCCACGATCACATTGGCTCCGGCTTCGGCCACGAGCGGCGCGGTTTCGGCATTGATACCGCCGTCGACCTCGAGGTGAATCGGTGCATTACCGATCATCTGGCGGATGGCTCTGATCTTGTCGAGTTGCGCGGGGATGAAGGACTGACCGCCGAACCCGGGATTGACGGTCATCACCAGAACAAGATCGACCTTGTCGAGCACGTACTCGATCGCACTCTCGGGTGTCGAGGGCGTGATGCTGACACCGGCCTTCTTCCCCATACTCCTGATGAGCTGAATCGAACGGTCGAGATGCGGACCCGCCTCTGCATGTACGGTGATGATGTCGGAGCCCGCCTTGGCAAAGGCTTCGATGAATGGATCGCAGGGCGCAATCATCAGGTGCACGTCGAAAATCTTCTTCGAGTGTGGACGGAGCGCCTTCACCACGTCCGGACCGATGGTGATATTTGGTACGAAGTGCCCGTCCATGACATCAACATGGATCCAGTCGCATCCAGCCTTGTCCACGGCGCGCACCTCCTCACCGAGCCGGGCGAAGTCGGCCGAGAGGATCGAGGGAGCGATGATGATGTCGCGGTTCATTGGCCTAACGTCGTTCCTTTTAGAACACATCTTCCTGAATCGAAATCGTCATGACCTGCTTTCTGCCGGGCATCCACGTATTTCTGGGCCATGATGAAGCTTGGTTAATCAGGTCCGGGCGCTATTGCGGATCAGGGCCATGACCCCCGGAAGTGCCTTGCCCTCCAGCCATTCCAGAAAGGCGCCTCCCGCAGTTGAAACATAGGTGAGGTCGCCCGCCACATGCGCCTCATTGAGGGCCCGTATCGTGTCGCCGCCGCCGGCCACGCTGATAAGCTTCCGCTCCTTGGTCAGACGGGCGATCTCTCGAGCGAGCGTCAAAGTGCCTTCGCCAAACGGGGGAAACTCTATGGCACCGAGCGGCCCGTTCCACAGCACGGTCTTGACCTGACCAAGACGCCGCTTCAGATCGGCGAGACTCGCCGGGCCGACATCGAGGATCATGGCGTCGGCGGGGATGGCCTCGACGGGAACGACTTGCCAATCCGCACCGGTCTTGAGTTCCTTCGCCACCACCTCGTCGCTCGGCAGGACGATCTCGCAGCCCGATTGGGCGGCGCGAGCCATGATGTCCTTGGCAGTATCGGTGAAGTCCGGCTCGCAGAGTGATTTGCCGATCTCAAAGCCTTTCGCCTTGAGAAACGTGTTGGCCATGCCGCCGCCGACCACGAGTTGGTCGACGCGCGCTGCGAGATTGGTCAACACCTCGATCTTGGTGGACACCTTGGCACCACCGACAATGGCCATGACCGGCCGCTCAGGCTGCTCAAGCGCTTCGCCAAGCGCCTTGATCTCGGCCATCATCAACAGCCCGGCATAAGACGGTAGCAGATCGGCGATGGCGTCGATCGAGGCATTGGCACGATGTGCCGAGGAGAACGCATCGTTGACATAGATGTCACCGTGCGCGGCAAGCTGCTTGGCAAACATCGGGTGATTCTTCTCCTCACCGGGATAGAAACGAAGATTCTCCAACACGGCTACGTCACCGGGTCTGAGCGCCGCAAGCGCCCGTTTGACCTCCTCGCCGATGCAGTCGCCGATAAAGCGTACGGTCGTTCCCGGCATCAGCTCCTGCATCTTGGCAGTGACCGGCTTTAGAGAGGTTTCCGGGTTCGCCACACCTTTGGGACGCCCCATATGCGACAGCACAATAACTACGGCGCCGTCGCGAGCTAATTTTTCAATAGTGGGCAGCACGCGCTTGATGCGCGTGTCGTCGGCGACCTGGCCCCCTTCGACCGGCACATTGAGATCGACACGGACCAGCGCCCGCTTGCCGCGCACATCGATGCTGTCGATGGTTCGAATGCGGGAAAGGTCTAGCTTCGGCCCTCCCCCTCCGGCCAAGCCGCCGTCATTCATATCAGGCGGCCCATGGCAACCGCGGTGTCGCTCATGCGGTTGGAAAAGCCCCACTCATTGTCGTACCAGGCGACGACCCGGCAAAACGTTCCATCAACCACCTGCGTTCCGTTAAGGTCGAAGATCGAGCTGCGCGGATCGTGATTGAAATCGGATGACACGAGCGGCTTGGCATTGACGCCGAGAATGCCTTTGAGCGGTCCATTGGCGGCTTCGGTCACGGCCTTGTTGATTTCCTCGACCGTGGTTGGCCGTGCCGCCTGGAAGGTCAGATCGATCAGGCTCACATTCGGTACCGGCACACGGATCGAGGCGCCGTCAAGCTTGCCCTTCAGCTCCGGCAGAACGAGGCCGACAGATTTGGCGGCGCCGGTCGAGGTCGGTATCAAATTCACGGCGCTAGCGCGGGCCCGGTACGGATCCTTGTGCAAGGTGTCCACCGTGCGCTGGTCGCCGGTATAGGCATGGATCGTCGTCATGTAACCATGCTTGAGGCCGACCGTGTCGTTCAGCACCTTGGCAACGGGAACGAGACAGTTGGTGGTGCAGGAGGCGTTCGAGACCACGTGATGCTCTTGGGTCAGTTGATCGTGATTGACGCCAAACACCACGGTGAGATCGGCCCCGGTGCAGGGTGCTGACACCAGCACGCGCTTGGCGCCTGCTGTCAGGTGCCTGGCGGCGCAATCGCGATCAGTGAAGCGGCCGGTGCATTCCATGACGATATCGACGCCAAGATCGCGCCAAGGGAGCTTCTCGGGTGTGGCCTCGGACAACACCGCTACGTCCTGGCCATTGGTCTTGAGATGACTGTCGGTCACATCGATACGACCCCGAAAGCGGCCGTGCACGCTGTCGAATTCAAGCAGGTGGGCATTCATCTCGGCAGAGCCGAGATCGTTGATCGCCACGAAGTCGAGATCGTCGCGGCCTGACTCCAGATACGCCCTGAAAGTGAGCCTGCCGATCCGGCCAAAGCCGTTGATGGCGACACGCTTATTTGCCATTACCCCTTACCTTTTCCTACTCACGAGATCGCGCGCGGCCTTTACCACGGCGTCGGCAGTGATACCGAAATGTTTATATAGGTCTTGGGCTGGAGCCGACGCGCCGAATCCGCGCATGCCGACAAAGGCACTGTTCGGACCGAGCCATTTTTCCCAGCCGAATTCGACCGCGGCCTCGACGGCGACGCGCGGCACCTTACCCAGAACCGCGTTTCGGTAGCTTTCGTCCTGGTCCGCGAACAGCTTGAAGCTCGGCATCGAGACGACCGCAGCCTTGAGGCCCTCACCCTCCAGCACCTTGGCGGCTTCGACGGCCAGGGACAGTTCCGAGCCGGTGCCGATCAGGGTGACATCTCGTCCACCCTTCGGCTTGATCAGCACATAGGCGCCCTTGGCCGACAAATTCTCCTTGCTGTGGGTGGTGCGGAGCAGCGGCACGCCCTGCCGGGTCAGCGCGAGGATCGACGGCGCGTTCTTGGCAAGGAGTGCGATCTCCCAGCATTCGGCGCACTCGACCGAATCCGCGGGCCGCATGACATTGAGGTTCGGCATGGCGCGGAGTGCCGCAAGGTGCTCGATGGGTTGGTGGGTCGGTCCATCCTCGCCGAGGCCAATCGAGTCGTGCGTCATGACATAGATCACGCGCTGACCCATCAATGCCGAGAGCCTGATCGACGGGCGGCAATAATCGGAGAACACGAGAAATGTGCCGCCGTAAGGGACGATACCGCCATGCAGCGCAAGCCCGTTCATGGCCGCGGCCATTTCATGCTCACGCACGCCGTAATGGATATAGGTCCCGGAGAAATCGCCCGGTTTGACGATGGTATGCAGCTTGGTGAGCGTGCCGTTAGAGCCGGTCAAGTCTGCCGAGCCGCCGATCAGGCCCGGCACCACAGGCATGAGCGTCTCCAGCGCTTTCTGCGAGGACTGACGTGTGGCGAGCTTCGCGCCTTCTTTCGTGAAGTCGGCCTTGATCGCCTCGATCGCGGTTTTGATGTCCTTCTCTATCTTGGCGTCGACCGGATCTGTCAGGTGAGTCCGCGCCGGTGCATCAAGTTTTGCGAAAGCTCGAGACCAAGCTTCGTAGCCGGCGCGATGGCGTTCGCCAATTGTGCGCCAGCTGTCAAGAGTCGGTTGCGGCACATGGAACGGTTCATGCCGCCAGCTCAATTTCTCACGCGCGCCGGCGACCTCCTCTTCGCCAAGTGGCGAGCCGTGGGTCGCGGCCGTGCCGGCCTTCTTCGGGGCACCGTAGCCGATCAGGGTGCGGCAAGCGATCAAAGACGGCTTATCGGTCACCCCGCGTGCATTCTCGATTGCCAAGGCCACCGCCTCGGGGTCGTGACCGTCGACGCATGAGACATGCCAATGCGACGCCCTGAAGCGCTCGAGTTGGTTATCGGAAACGGCGAGACTGGTCGGGCCGTCGATGGAAATCTCGTTATCGTCGAATAGAACGATCAGGCGTCCGAGCTTGAGATGGCCGGCAAGCGAGATGGCTTCCTGGCTGATACCTTCCATCAGACAGCCGTCGCCAGCGATCACATAGGTGTGGTGGTTGACGATGTCGTCCCCGTAGCGGTGATTGAGCAGGCGTTCGGCGAGCGCCATGCCCACCGCATTGCCGAGCCCCTGACCTAATGGTCCGGTCGTGGTTTCAATGCCGGGCGCATGACCATATTCAGGGTGCCCGGGCGTGCGCGAACCAAGCTGGCGGAAATTCCTGATCTCCTCGATGCTCATCTTCGGGTAACCGGTGAGATAGAGCAGCGCGTAGAGCAGCATCGAGCCGTGGCCGGCCGATAGCACGAAGCGGTCGCGGTCCGGCCAATCGGGGTGCGCGGCGTCGAATTTCAGGAAGCGGGTGAACAGCACGGTGGCGACGTCGGCCATGCCCATGGGCATGCCGGGATGGCCGGAATCGGCCTTCTGCACCGCGTCCATGGCCAGCGCCCTGATGGCGTTCGCCATCTCGTTATGGCTCACGGCTGGCTCTTGGGCCCGGACAGAGCTGGCGGAAATCTGCGGCTTTTGCATAGGGTTCAGGTCTTAAATAGCAGCTTATGGAGGAAGGTATACGGGGTGATGCGACCAATCCCCCATAGCACTGATTCCAGCCTTGGGCACACTCCCCGCCTCTCGCTAGCCACAGGAAGAGGCATGCCAAGGGGGTGGCGAGCGCCGGCAGTTAAGCTTAACCTGACGCCCTCGAACTCATCAGGCCTTCTAGCGTTATCCTCCGGGTTACCAGATGGAGGAATCCATGGGGATAAGCCCAAAGACCGGCAAGGACGAACCGACGGTTCCCGTCCAGCCCCTCAATGAACGGAAGAATACCAATCCGCCTTCGAACTGGTTTGCTCAACTCCCAATTCTGGCAAGTCGCGCCCAGTTCAAGCTTGTCCAAGGGGGCAAGCCGGACGGGATAGGTTCTGGTTCGCCACTGACGACCGCTAATAGGCGCGGACACCCATCGCGGCCTTGACCGCATGATAGCTGACCAGAAGCTGCGTCAGCGCCAACGGGTGGCTTTTGGGCGCGCCATTAGCAATATCGATACGCCCGACCTGGTCACGCAGATGCCCGGCCTCGGGAATGAGGTTCCATAGCAAATCCTCGATTCTCTCGGCTCTCTTGTCGGAGATATTGCCGTTGATCTCGAGCACATCGACCGGCTTGCCGTCACGATCGCGGGCAAGCTCCAAGTGCATGCCGGCATTGCTCGACCCGTCGAACAATGGCGTGAAGTCCGGGTGGGGCAGTGTCGGGCGCAGGATATGGCGCACGTCGAGTTGGGTATCCGAACCGTTGGCGTCTTTCGCTTTTTGGAAACGGATGACGATGTCGGCGAAAGTACGCTGCGGGTGGATGAAGTTCGAACTGTCGGTCCGGCGACGCTCAAGCTGGTCAAGCACTTCTTTGCGGGTGTATCCGCGTTTGGTCGTGTCGCGCCGGAGCTTCCATTTGACCCTGAGCTCCTCCTGCGGATCGAGATAGATCTTCACATCGTAGCAATCGCGCATGGCGCGCGTGGTGTAGCCCAACAAACCCTCGGCGATGACGAACTCCTTGGGCTTGACATAAACCGGCTCTTCCAGCGTGCCGTCATTATGATCGTAGATGGGCTTGAGCACCGGTTCGCCGCGACGCAAGAGCCGCAAATGTTGCTCGATGATATCGATATAGTTGGCGCGCGGATCGAGAGCCGAGAGGCCCATCTCGCTGCGTTGCTTGCGAGCATAGCGATGGTAGTCATCGGTACAGAACACCGTGCAGTGCTCTTCGCCCAGAATCTGGGCGACGCCCGCCGACAATGTGGTCTTTCCCGATGCCGAGTCACCCACGATGCCGAGGATGATCGGATGGTCCACGCGCTTTGACATTCCTACTCCAGGCGCTTCCTCACCTAAAAAACTTCTTGCCGTTTTTTGTTATTTACGCCACGTCACGCGCCGCTACGCTGGCCAGACGCTCAACCGGAATATAGCTCGTCATGATCTGCCGCTCGCCGCTGGCGCCAGCGATCATCATGGTCTGCACTTTGTAATGCGTCTTGCTGCGTTCCACGCCTTCCAGCATTAGGCCCGTGGTGATTCCCGTCGCACAGAAGAACACGTCGTCCGAGGTGATGATCTCGTCGCGGTCGTACCATCTCGAAGTGTCGAGTCCGGCGTCCTTCACCGCCTTGGTCTCGGTCTGAAGTTGCGGGTCGAGGCGGGCGAGGAACTCGCCGCCAATGGCTCGAATGGCGCATGCCGACATAACGCCTTCGGGTGTACCGCCGGTTCCCATCAGAGCGTCAATACCCGAGCCGGGTATGGCGGCCATCAACGCACCCGCCACGTCGCCCGCGGGGTAAAGGGCCACACGCGCTCCCGCCGCCAATATGCCGTTCACCAGCTCGCGGTGGCGCGGCTTCTCAAGGACGAAGACCGTTAGTTCGGACACGTCTTTGTTGAGGATGTCGGCCAGTGTCGAGAGTTTCTTGCTCGTGGGCCAGGTTGGTTCGATCTTGCCGCGGGCGGCGGGGCTCGCCACGAATTTCTCCATGTAAAAGGCAGGCGCCGGATTCAGCATGGTGCCCCGCGGCGCCACGGCGAGAACGGCGAGTGCATTGGTCAGGCCCCGCACGAGATAACTCGTCCCCTCTACCGGATCGACGGCGATGTCGGCCTTGAAGACAGCGCCCGGCTTGCCGAGATGTTCGCCGCGATGCGGCTGCGGCGCTTCGCCCGCGGTCGCCTCGCCGATTACCACCACCGCATCGATGTCGACCTCCGCAAGAGCCGCGCGCATGGCGTCAAGTGCCGCCCGTCCGCCGTCATCGGCATCGCCTCGCCCGATCCAGTTGAAGGCGGCGCAGGCTGCCCGTTCGGTCACGCGGCGTAGCGAAAAGACAAGTTCGGGTTGGGCGTGGCGTGTGGTGTCCATACGATCTCCTCTCCTCGCACTATACCTTATGGGTCGTAGATGGCTAAAATTTCAAGCTGGAGTGAATTGAAGCACTTCAACGCCGATTTAGACGCGGATTAAGCGCATCCCGCAGTGCATCACCGAGCATATTGACGGAAACGAGAAGGCCGATCAGGACCAGACCGGGCAAGATCGTGACCCACCACGCACCTGCGAAAAGGAGATCGAAGCCGGATCGGATCAGCGTGCCGAGCGATGGCTTGGTGACCGGCATGCCAAGGCCGAGAAAGGAAAGTGCCGCCTCGGCCATGATGGCGCCCGCCACTTGCGTCGTGGCGACCACGATGAGCGGTGACATGATATTGGGCAGGATATGGCGGTGCACAATGGCGACGCCGCTCGCGCCAAGCGCCCGGGCGGCACGGACATAGTCCTTGGTTGACTCAACCTGAGTGGCGGCGCGAGCCGTGCGCGCGAAAAACGGCCATTCCGCCAGTCCGATGACGATCACGAGCAGGGGAACGGCGATGTGGCTTAGGGTCTCTCCGCCAAGCCCGGCACGAAACAAGGCCATGACGATGATGGCCATCATCAGGGTGGAGAGCGAGAGCTGGATGTCGGCCAATCGTGTCACCACGCTATCCACTTTCCCGCCGGAAGTCCCCGCCCAAAGACCAAGAGGCACGCCGATGGCCATTTGGATAACCACGGCCAGAATGCCGACCATGAGCGAGATGCGTGTGCCGTAAAGGATCGCGCTGAACAGATCGCGCCCCTGCGCGTCGGTACCGAGGAGAAAACGCGGATCGCTCCCTTCAAGCCAGAAAGGCGGTAACTCGGCATCGAGTATGTCGAAGCTCGCCAGATCGAACGGATCGTGAGGCGCGATGAGCGGCGCGAATGCCGACGCCAGCGCAATAATGCCGAACAGGATGGCAGCAATCGCCGCACCGGGCCGCGCAGCCGCGAAGGCGAGCATCGAGACGGATTCGCTGCGCATCGCTTCGGTGCTCATCGAGCGCCCTCGAGGCTGACGCGAGGGTCAAGCGTAAGGCTCAGGACGTCCACCAGCGTGTTGACGATCACGAAGAGCAGGCCGACGAAAACCAGATAGGTGGTGATGAGGGGTATGTCGGAGCGCGTCACGGCTTCCAGAAACAAAAACCCCATGCCCGGCCATTGGAAGACAGTCTCGGTGAGCAATGTGTACGCAATGAGCGTGCCGGCCTGCAGTCCACCGACGGCAACGAGTGGCAAGAGTGCGTTCCGCAGAGCGTGCCTAAGCCACACACGTAACGGCCGCGCGCCTTTGGCGCGGGCGGTGCGGACATAATCTTGGCCGAGCTCATCCAGCATGGCGCCGCGCACCAATCTGATGAACAGCGGCAGCATGATCGAGGACAGCGTGATCGCCGGAAGGATGAGATGCGCTAACCCGTCTCGCGTCAAAAGGCCAGTGTCCCAGAAACCGAGATCGACCGTTTCGCCGCGGCCGAATGCCGGCAACCAGTTAAGCCAGACGGAGAATATGGTGATGAGAAAAATGCCGGTGAGGAACACAGGAATGGAGATGCCGAGCACACTCAGACCCAAAATCAGCCGCGCGCCAAGCGCATCGGGCCGTACGGCGCAATAGATGCCTGCGGGAACCGCCAGCAGAAGCACGATCAGGCCCGCTCCCAGCACGAGTTCGAAGCTCGCCGGAAATTTGGCGAGGATCACCGCAACGGTCGAGCGCTTATAGATATAAGACGTGCCGAGATCGCCGGTAGCGGCGCCGCCGAGATAGCGCGCAAGCTGCACCGGCCAGGGTTTGTCGAGGCCAAGTTCCTGCGCAAGCTTGGCCCGTTCGGCTACGGGCACCGCTTCCCCCATGATCTCGCGCAAGGGATCGCCGAGCGCCGCACGTACGGCAAAGGCGATCACCAGGATCGTCAGCATGACGAGCATGGCCTGGATGAGGCGGTGCCCGATAAAGGCCGCGCCGGAGGCAAGCGCTTTCATGGTTGGATTATGCCTGATTCAGATCTCGTGCCCACGGTTCGGTGAGACCATAGGCGATGCCGGCGGCGACTGCAGCCTGCCATGGCACATAGAGGAGCACGATGGCGGTCAGGAGAACCGCTGGATAAAGTAGCAGCCCTAACAGCGCGCCACTGGCGATGATTGGCGCCCAGATCCGGGTGCGCCTGATGACTTGCGCCGGTATGCCCGCCGCGAAGGCCGTGAAACCCGCGCCGACGGCTCCGCCGCTAAGACCGCCGATCAGCCAACCGACCATCTCCCGGTTTGCCTTGGCGCCTGGCGCGGTGCCGAACAGGTCCGAACCCACCACAGCCGAAAACACGTCTTCGGCGGTATTGATCGCGACCAGCCAGCCGATCAGCGTCAGCGCGAAGGCGAGCAGACATTTCATGGGATCGCGGTTGGCCCAACGCCACAGCATGAGGGCGATACCGGCGCCAAAAACGATTCCCGCATGGAGCGGCACGCCTTGGGCATTGATGAGGATGTCCGGCTCCTCAAGGCGCAATTCAGGCAAGGGCGATGGCAGGCTGGAGATCAGGCCGGTGAGCGCACCGACTCCGGCCATGACCGCCATGGCCCGGGCCCTCGGCGGCGGCCTCGGCAAAACATCGGCACTCAGGACGTCCGACGTCATCTCCGTGAGCGGGTTGGTCCGACTGTGCTTTCCGCCCCCCTACACCAGTCTAACGGACCATAGCGGATACTCGTTCCGGCCGCCAGGCGCGTTCAACACCCTCGTTTATACTTGAGCAAACACCCGCTGACCAATGCGACAGGCTGGACCAGGCCGCAGCCCTAACTGCCGGACTCGGCGACCGACTTCATCTGGGTCAAGCCCTTTTCCATATCGTCGCCGACCATCTTCTTGCCGTTCATGATCAGACAGAAGGCCTTCTCGAAGAAATTGTGGCGGGCATCCATCGTCCAGGTGACGGACGTCCGGTCGCCATCCGGCTTGAAGGTAAACTGTGACGTGTTGCTTCCCTCGAAGGGCCTCACGAAATCGACCTTGATCTTGACCAGATCGCTGGGACGACTCTCGTCGAGCGTCATCTTACCCTCGCCAACCTTGTCATTACCGGCCCAGGTCATCACCGTGCCTTCACCCGACGGCGGGCCCTCGAACGCTATCTTCGCCTGAGGATCGAGCTTCGCCCAAGGCGACCAGGCGTCCCACTTCCTGAAGTCGTTCACCTGCGCAAAGACTTCATCTTGCGGCGCTGCGATGGTGGCCGACCGTTCGACATGAAATTCGGAAGGCTGAAGGGCAACCACGACGACGAAAATCAGGATAAGGGCCGCGAGAGCGATGAGGACCTTTTTCAACATGGGAGAATCTCCAGATGGCCAAGCCTAATCGATGACCAGATCACCGAGATAGGGCATATCGATGACATTGACCACCGGCTCGATCCTGACATTCCTGCGCGCGGCCCAGGAGAGATGCGGCCATTGCAGCGGCAGGACCGCTGCGTCGTCATAGAGGATGCGCTCGATCTTGCGCAGGACTTCGGCGCGTGCCTTCTCATCGGTCATGGTTTGCGTTTCGAGCGTCAGCCGGTCGACCTCGGAATTTGAATAATTGCCGGCATTGTACTGGCCGTAGCCCGTCTCCTGGTCCGGCGTCATCACCAGGAACTCATAGAAATTCGCCGAGTCCTGCGTGTCGGATTGCCAACCGATCATCATGATGTCGGCCGCGCGCTCGTCGAAGCGCTGCCAATATTGCGCCTTGGGCATGGTCTCGAGATCGACCTTGATGCCGATCTTGGCGAGCATGGCGGCGACCGCCTCGGCGATGCGCTGATCGCCGATATAGCGGTTGTTGGGCGCCATCATGGTCACCGAGAAGCCGTCCTCGTATCCCGCCTCCTTCATCAGCGCCTTGGCTTTGGCAACGTCGAAGCGCGGCGTGAGTGCCGGATCGTAACCGGCATAACCGTCAGGACTGAACTGACCGGCAGCCGTTGCCAGCCCGCGCATGATCTTCTCGGCGATGCCTTCGCGGTTGACCGCATAATTGATGGCAAGCCGCACCCTCGGATCCTTGAATGCCGGCACGCGCTCCTGATTGAGCTGAAACATGAGGATGCGCGGGCTCGGCATGGTGACCAGCGTGCAGCAGTCATTATCCTTGATGCGCGCGAGATCGGTCGGCGGCACCGGCGTGATGAAATCGACATCGCCGGCAAGGAGCGCCGCCACCCGCGTGGCCGCCTCCTTGATGGGCGTCAATACAATGCGCTCGACATTGCCGGGCGACTCCTTGTCCCAATAATCGGCGAAGCGGTTCAGTTCCAGACGCACGCCCTGCTCCCGTTCCGTCACGGTAAATGGTCCGGTGCCGCTCGCATTAGACGAGGCGAAGGATGCGCCATGCTTGACGATCTGGTCTTTGGCGCGGCCGCGTTCGTCCTCGCCCGTATAGAATTGCCGGTCCATCGGAAAGATGTACGTGGCGAGGTTGAGCACCAGCGGATAAGGCCCCTTGGTGATGAGATCGACGGTCAGGTCGTCGATGGCTCGCGCGCCTTCGAAAGGTTCGAACAATGCCTTGAAGTCGGGACTTTGTTTCAGCCGGTTGAAGGTCCACACCACGTCCTGGGCCGACAGCGTGCGGCCTGAATGAAATTTCACGCCGTCAAGCAGATGAAAGCGCGTGGTTCGGTCGTCGAGCTGTTCCCAGCTTTTGGCCAGACGCGGTTCGAGCGACATGTCCTGGCGAAAGCGCACCAGCGGATCGAACAGAAGATGCGAAAGCTGTAACGTGGCGCCCGACAATTGCTCGTGCGGGTCGAGCGAGGTCGGATCGGCGTCGTAGGCCATGCGCAACGTCTTGGCCTCCGCCCCCGCCATAAGGCCAAAGGCAAGCAACGCGACAAGGGAAAGAGTGATGCTGGAACGCATGTTTGGCTTTGCTCAGGTGAGTGCGCTTTGTGGCCTGAAAACAAGGTCCTCGTCCACCCTCCTTGCCTCGCTACCTTGGCCCGATAAAGTCACCCACTCGTCCCTTCGGGCCTTAGCTGGAGACCTTCCATCGTGCATGGCTTCTTCGTCACGGGGACCGACACGGATGTCGGCAAGACCCTCGCTGCGGCCTGGCTGCTGACCCAGCTCGACGCCTGTTACTGGAAACCCGTCCAGGCCGGCACCGAACCGGAAACCGATTCAGCCATAATACGTCGTCTTGCCGGTGTGACAGCAGACCGTATCCTGCCGGAAGCCTATGTCCTGCCGGAAGCGATGGCCCCGCACGAGGCGGCCCGGCGCGCAAATATCACCATCGAATTCGAAAAGCTCGTGCCGCCGCCCTGCGACCGTCCGTTGATCGTCGAAGGGGCCGGCGGCTTGATGGTGCCGTTGACGGGCGACGCTTATGTGATCGATTTGGCCGAAGAGCTCGACCTGCCGATCATTCTCGTATCGCGCTCGACCCTCGGCACTATCAATCACACGCTGTTGTCGCTGGAAGCGATCCGCCGGCGCGGACTCCCCCTTGCCGGTATCATTATCAGTGGCCCCGACACACCGCATAACCGCGCGGCAATCGAACGTTACGGACAGGTTGAAGTCATCGCGGAGATTCCTTGGCTTGACAGCGTGACGCGGTCGTCGCTGCTGGCCATAAAGCCAGAGATCGATCTCCATAAGCTTGCGAGGATGGCGTCGTGAACGAGGCGCCGAACCGAAATCGTCCGGCGCGCGAGGTGATCGCGGGCGATCGCCGATATGTCTGGCATCCCTTTACCCAGCATGGCACCGAAGGCGAACCCACGGTTATTGCGCGGGCCAAGGCCGCAACTCTCTTCGATGCGGACGGCACGGAGATTCTTGATCTTGTCTCCTCCTGGTGGACCTGCACGCATGGCCACGCGCATCCTAAGCTGAATGCGGCGCTGGCGAAGCAGGCCGCAGAATTCGAGCATGTGATGTTCGCGGGCTTCACGCACGCGCCTGCCGTGGATCTTGCGGAACGGCTGGTGCGCCTCCTGCCGGGCGATCTCTCCCGCGTGTTCTTTTCCGACGACGGTTCGACCTCGGTCGAGGTCGCGCTCAAAATCGCTTATCAATACTGGATCAATCGCGGCGAACCGCGTCGCACCCTGCTGCTCGCTTTCGATGGCGGCTATCACGGCGATACGCTCGGCGCCATGTCGGTCGGACGCGGCTCGCAGATGTTCAAGCCGTTCCGCGACCTGATGTGCCAGGTCCTCGTACTGCCCTATCCCGCGACCTTCGAAGGCGACGATGCCGTCGAGGAGCGGGAAGCCGGGGCTCTATCGGCTTTCCAGGCTTTGCTGGCAGAACGTGGGCAAAGCATCGCAGCGATGATCATCGAGCCTTTGCTGCAAGGGGCGGGTGGCATGCGCGTCTGTCGCCCGAGTTTTCTCAAGCGCCTGGTCGAAACGGCGCAAGCGTTCGGCGTCATCGTCATCTTCGACGAGGTGATGACAGGGTTTGGACGCACCGGAACGCTCTTCGCACTCGAACAGGCGGACGTGGTGCCGGACCTTGTCTGCCTGTCGAAGGGGCTGACCGCGGGCTATATGCCGATGGCCGTGACGGTGGCGCGAGAAGCAATCTTCGAGGCTTTTCTGGGCGAAAGCTTCGATCGCGCCCTTCCCCATGGCCATTCCTTCACCGCCAACCCACTTGCCTGCGCCGTGGCCTGCGCCTCGCTCGACCTGTTCGAGGAAGAGAAGACTTTGGAACGCATCCAAGCCATCAACCTGCGGCACCGGGAGTTGCTGGCGGAGCTGCAACGACGCTCCGATGTGACGCGTCCGCGTGTTCTCGGCTCGATCGTTGCCTTCGACGTGAAGGATATAGGCGCCTATCAATCCGACGAAAGCCGCAAGCTGAAAGCCTGGTATCTCGCGCACGGTCTCAATATCCGGCCGCTCGGCTCTACGCTTTATCTGATGCCACCTTATTGCATCACGGACGAGGAGATGTCCCGAGCCTATGCAGGGCTTATCGAGGGTCTCGATTCGCTCAAGCGGTGAGCCGGCCGTAGACAATATGCCAGGTGATGCGGCCGCCGAAGCGATCATCGGCGGCATGGATGGCGCGGCGCAATTGTCCCGGCGATAAGGGCACATATCCTTCACGAGGAGTTAGTCCGCCCACAGCCTTCATGCGGCGAAGGAAAGACAGCGTGTCGGCATCGGGGACGAGACGCTGTTCCTCGGCCACACCCTGTAGCGGCTTGATCTCGGCGAGCCCCGCCGGCAGAGATGCGGAGGCCAGGACTTTGCGCCATTCGGCAAAGCTGTCTGGACCAAGCGTGGCGTAGAGCAGCACGCCTTGTGGAGAGAGAAGCCGGCGCAATCGCTCGAGCGCGGTGGCCGGATCGGGCAGCCAGTGCAAGGTCATGCTCGATACGATGAGATCGAGCCCGGCATGGCCGCCAGCTTCGCCGGCATCCATCACCTCGTAGCTGATGGAAGCCTTGCCGAGCCCCGCGAGATTGCGCCGGCATTCGGCGATCATGGCCGGCGCGGCATCGGTCAGGATAAAACGGCCTTCGGGATAATTCTTGACCAAATGACGGCTGAACAGGCCGGTGCCGCATCCGAGCTCGAGCACGCTCGGCCGTTCCAGGTCGGGAAGAAGCTGAGCCAGACGATCGGCGACAGCGCGTTGCAGGCCGGCATGCTGCTCGTAGCTCTCAGCACGCGCATCGAAACTCGCGACGACCTTGGCGCTACGACGGGAGAGCATGGACGAACTCCAGCACATGGCGCGCGCACCAGCGCGGATGCCGCAAGGGAAGGACATGACCGCCGTCGTTTGACCACACGATATTTGTGTCCCTCCATATGGATTCGGTCATGGCCGGAGGCACGATTGTGTCGTCGCGGGACGCAAGGGCCAGCATCGGTCGTTCAAGCTGTTGCTTAACCTCGCTTGCATCCCATTGCATCAGCCAATCGAGGCCTTCATCAAGCCTCGGCACGTTCAGCGCCTCGGGCAAAGCGAAACCAGCGGCGCCGCACGAGCGCCAGAAGGCTTGGAGCGTCCCGCCGGCGTCTCGTTCAAGGCCCCGTTTCAGTGCTGAAATTCGAGAGGCCGGGACATGGCAAGAAAAGCAGTCGAAACCCTGCATGCTCACCCATGCCTTGAACGGGCGCCCCTGCCTGAGCAGCCAGAGAAAGCCAAGCGAATGACCGATCGTGATGCTGTCTTCCGGCCATTCATCACTACCTTTCGGCCCCCCAGACACAAATCCGAGATCGAACAGTGTGACCCGAGCATCACCGAGATGGGTGACGAAGTCGGCCCAGATGCCGGCATGGAAGCCCCAGCCATGAACGAGGACGAAATGCATGGTTTAGAGCGAATCGACTTTCTCGGGACTCACGCCAGACTTATCTGTGAGTACATCGAGCAAGCGATCGATGTCTCCCTCTTCATGCGCGGCTGTAAAGGCAAGTCGCACCCGTGCGGTACCTTGCGGCACCGTGGGAGGCCTGATGGCGGTCGCCCAGAACCCCGCATCGCGAAGTCTGCCGCTTAGAGCAAGCGCCGATTCCGCACTGCCCGCCAGCAGCGGGACAATCTGCGTGCTCGATGTGCCGGTACTCATTTTGAGTTGCTGGGTACCCGCGCGGAATTTAGCGGCGAGTTGCGCGACTTGCCTGCGCGCGGCATCCAGGCCCGGGACGAGATCGAGGGCCGCGTCGATGGCGCCGAGTACCGGCGGTGGCAACGCGGTTGAATAGATGAAGCCGCTGCAACGATTGATCAGAAAATCGCGAAGCGGCGACGAGCAAGCAACATAGGCGCCGAAACCGCCGAGTGCCTTGGAGAAAGTGCCGATGACGATGTCGGCCTCGTCCGAGAGGCCGCGCCCCCCCTCGCCGAGAATGCCGGTGGCATGCGCGTCGTCGACGATCAAAGCCGCCTCATGCGCGCGCGCGAGCTTTGCGATCTCGGCGAGCGGCGCCATATCGCCATCCATGGAGAACACGCTCTCGGTCAGGATGAATATCGGCCTGTTATCTCCTTGATACTGATTCAGAAGCTCGGCGAGATGCGTCGCGTCGCAATGCCGATAACGGAGCTGGCGGACGCCGGCGGCTTTGCAACCGAAATGCATGCTCGCATGGTTAAGCCTGTCGGCGAAAACGAGGGGCTCCTCGCCGAGCACAGTCCGGTCGAACAGGGCCTGGAGCACCGACGCATTGGCCTGGAAGCCAGAGGCCATGATCAAAGCTGCCGGCTTCTCTTTCAGTTTGGCGACTTTGGCTTCGATGCCGGCGAACAGGTCGAGATTACCGGTGACGAGGCGCGATGCGCCCGAGCCCACGCCGTAGCGCTCGCCCCATTCCGAGGCTCTCGCGATAAGCTCAGGCCTGAAGCGCAGAGCGAGATAATCGTTACTGGCGAGGTTCAGGTACGATCGGCCTTTGACGCGGATGGTCCTCGCGTCACGAACCTCCACGCCGACAAGCTCCCGCCGCAGGCCCTCATCGGCCAGCGTGTCGAGAAAGGCCCGGTACCTGCTTTCGCTTGCCACCATCATCCTGTATTAGCGAAGGCCTCACCGGTCGGCAATCGCGGGCGAAGAACGTGTCGGACATCCTGGAAAGGCTGAATCCTATCAACGGCAACGGCCATGGGCCTAAGACCCGGCGCGAGCGCGAGGGTGTCCCCGATATTCGTCACGATTGGGGCACGGAGGAGGTCCTCGCCCTGCTTACCGCTCCCCTGCTCGATCTGGTGGACGAGGCGCGTGACGTGCACCGCCGCTTCCATGCCGACGGCAAGATCCAGCTTGCTAGCCTGTTATCCATCAAGACCGGCGCCTGCCCCGAGGACTGCAAATACTGTCCGCAATCGGCCCACTACGCCAAACAGACGGGACTTGCCCGGGAAACGCTGCTCGACGTCGACGCCGTGCTCGCCAAGGCCCGGCTCGCCAAGGACGCCGGCGCCACGCGTTTCTGCATGGGCGCTGCCTGGCGCGAGGTCAAAGACGGCGCTGCCTTCGATGACGTGCTTGCCATGGTGCGTGGCGTGCGCGCGCTCGACATGGAGGCTTGCGTTACCCTCGGCATGCTCACCGAGACACAGGCGCACCGTCTCGCCGAAGCGGGGCTTACCGCCTACAACCATAATCTCGACACGTCGCCCGAATTCTACGGCGAGATCATCACCACCCGCACCTACCAGGATCGGCTCGATACGCTTTCGAACGTGCGCAGTGCCGGCATCCAGGTCTGCTGCGGCGGCATTATCGGCATGGGTGAAAGCATCGAGGACCGTGCGCGTCTGCTCGAAACATTGGCGACGCTCGACCCGCATCCCGAGAGCGTGCCGATCAACGCTCTGGTCGCGGTGCCCGGTACCCCATTGGAAGATCAACCGCCGGTCGATCCGCTCGATCTCGTGCGCATGGTCGCGACGGCGCGCATTCTTATGCCCAAATCTTACGTGCGACTCTCGGCGGGCCGCCGCGCGCTGACACGCGAGGCGCAGATCCTGTGTTTCCTCGCCGGCGCGAATTCCATCTTCTACGGCGACAAGCTGCTCACCACCGCCAATAACGACACGGTCGACGACCTTGCCCTGATCGAAGAGGCCGGCCTCAGCGTGCAGGACGTTGCTGTAGAGCGCTAGCGCTTCTTGACCTTGGGCGATTGGCCGGGATGGGTGTAGTACGTCACCATCAATATGGCGGTCAGGATCGCGGCGAATAAGCCGGCAAGCGTGCCGATCCATACCGGCACGGTAGCAAGGCCGCTTCGTTCCGCAATATCGAGCGCGAGACTGCCGGCGCCGAGCGACGCTATAGCAGCATAGACAGTCACCAGACCCGGCATGCTTGTGTCATCGGGTCCAATCCCGGCGCCGCGCGCCAGGATCGCGCTGCGGACGACCGCCGCAATCGTCGAGCCGAGAAAGCCGGCAAGAAGCGCGAGATACCATGGGTCTATAGAGCCTCCGATCAGCAGGCCGACAAGCGCGCCGACAACGGCTCCCACCAACAAGACAATCAAGACACTGGCTGACGTCATTCCCCATCCCCCCAAGCTGGCCCGGTATTCAGGACCGAGTCGTTGTTTCTAAAAAGCAACCGAGTATGCCTCAAGCGCGGGGGAGTGAAAAGCAAGGCTGAGGGGTAGCGGGTTGCGTTCGGCCAAAGCCGGCGCTAGGCAGTTCGTTCCCATCTCCTCACCCCCTCCCGGCTCATGTCCCGCATCGTCTATGTAAATGGCGCGTATCTGCCCGAGGAGGAGGCCAAAATCTCCGTTTTCGACCGCGCTTTTCTGTTCGGTGACGCAGTTTACGAGGTGACGGCGGTTCTCGACGGGAAGCTCGTCGACTTTGGGGGGCATCTTTCCCGGCTGGACACCTCGTTAAGGGAAATCTCGCTCGTTCCTCCCTTGAATCATGCTGAATTGCGCGCGCTGCACGAGGAACTGATCGCGCGGAACGGCGTAGTGGAAGGCGTGGTCTATCTGCATATCAGCCGCGGCGCCGCCGACCGCGATTTCGCGTACCCTGAGAACATTCCACCAACCGTGGTTGCTTTCACACAGAGCCGGCCGCTGATCGACAACCCCTATGCCGCGACCGGGGTGAAAATCATCACCATCCCCGACCTTCGCTGGAAGCGCCGTGACATCAAATCGACCTCGATGCTGGCCCAGGCCATGGGCAAGCAGGCGGCCAAACTCAAGGGCGCCTACGAGGCATGGATGGTCGAGGATGGGTTCGTAACCGAGGGAACATCCTCGACGGCATTCATCCTCGATGCCGAAGGCGTGCTGCGCACCCAGCCGCTCGGACCTCACATCCTCCCCGGCGTGACGCGCCGCGCCGTGCTGCGGCTGGCGAAGGAAGAGGGCGTCCCCTTCGAGGAAAGGCCGTTCAGCGTGGCCGAGGCCCTTGCCGCACGCGAGGCATTCATGACCGCGGCATCTGCCTTCGTCCTGCCCGTGGTGGAGATCGACGGCGTTCCGATCGGCGACCACAGACCAGGCCCGGTGTCACGCGCGTTCCGCCGTCTCTATCTCGAAGAAGCGCGCAAGGCCTGATTCATGGCTGTGCAACGTATCTTCGTTCTGATCAACCCCGGCTCCGGTGCTTTCCTACAAACGCCTGAAACAGCTCTGCGCTTCAATTTGGAGCGTGCCTTTGCCAAACATGGCTTGGCGGTTACCGCCGTATTTGCCAGCAGCGAGAATTTGCGCGTCGCGGCTGAATCTGCCCTTGCGCAATTTCGTCAGGAGAAGATCGATGCCATCGTGATCGGCGGCGGCGACGGCAGCATTCGGATCGTGGCCGGCGTGCTGGCCGAGACGAACGCCCCGCTCGGTGTCATTCCGCTCGGCACACGCAATCACTTCGCCAAGGACCTCGGCATTCCCTTGAGTGTCGATGCCGCGGTTGGAACGATCGCCTCCGGTCACACGCGCGTTGTCGACATCGCCGAAGTCAATGGCGAGACGTTCGTCAACACCTCCTCGATCGGCATCTATCCCTACATGGTCATCGACCGCGAACGGCGGCGCACGACATACAAACTCACCAAATGGATGGCCATGACCCTCGCCTTCTTGCGCGTGCTGCACAACTTCCCGCGCCAGCGTCTACGCCTCAGGGCGGAGGGTCTTGCCAGGCCCTATCACACCCCGTGCCTATTCGTGGGAAACAACGAATACGGCATCGACCTGTTTACGCTCGGTCACCGCCCGCGCCTCGATAGCGGCGCGCTGTGGTTCTACGTGTTGAAGCCGTCCAATGCCTGGGAGCTGTTCCTGACGGTGTGCCGGCTATGCTTGCGACATCCGAACCCCGAGCGGGATCTGGACACGTTCAAGCTCAAAGAAGCCGAGATCGACGCCAAAACAAGCCGGCTTCCAGTGGCGCTCGACGGTGACGTGCAAATGCTCCATCCGCCACTGCATTACAGGTCCAGACCCGGCGCGTTGCGCGTCATCACGCCTGTCGCGAAATAGAGAATCAGATAGGCTGTGCCTCTCCGTAAAGGAGATCGCACGTGGCCGCAGAGACGCATTATACCAAGCGCAAATCGATCGAGTTTACGCCGGAGATCTGGCAAGCACTCGCGCTTTTGGCGCTGGACAGCAGGCGAAACCTTCAGGACCTGGCTGATGAGGCCTTCCTCGACCTCTTGCGCAAATACAACCGCCCGACCTCGTTGAAAGAGGCGCTGCAGGAAAGCACGCGGCGCCTGCCCGCCAATGACGACGCGCCGCCGAAGCGTCACGGCACTTAGGCCGGTTTGACCACCATGAAGTAGAGATTGGCCAAGGGCAGCAGCGTGGCGATGGTCCCCCAAATGACCCAGCGCCTGCTCTGTCGCCAATAGGTCTCCGGGATCGGGCCGCCATCGGCAAAGGCGCGGGCCTCACGCGCTTGCGCGATCTGCGTGGGGATCAGGATCGCCACCCAGATGATGCCGGAGGCAATGAACAGGCTTTGCCCCCATATCAGCCATGCCGGGCCCAACGGATTGAGACCGGCGACCCACACCATGCCGTAGGCGCCGATCAAGATGAGCACCACACCGCCGGCGGTGAAAATCCAGTCGGTCAAGGTTACGAGAGTCTGTGCGTAGGCGATGGTGCGCGGGTCGTTGGTACGATCGGCCAGCACCTTCCACACGCCGGTGACGATGATATTGCCGAGAAACAGCACCACGCCGAGAATGTGGACGATCTTGAAGGCAAGATAGCTGCTCATCGGCGTCACCCCTCGGCTGGTCTCATTCCCTCAAGCGCGCGATGATGGCTTCCAGGGCGGCGATAGCCTCGGACCGCTCGCGTTTCTGAAGATCGAGCAGGAACTTGAAGCCGTCCGTCTCTTCGCGGATGACCATCCCCTCGTCAGCAAGGTCGTCATAGAGACCGAGAACCTTGTAGCAGCGCACAGGCTCGGCGAAGCCTTTGACCTTGATCGGCTCTTGCTCCTCGGCCGCTATCTCATCCTTTACCAGCGAATAGGTCTCGTGCCCGAGCAATATGCCGTCGATATTCGCATAGGACTGGAGCCGCGCAGTGAGATTCACGGCGCTGCCGATGATCGTGTAATCCATGCGGTCTTCGCTGCCGAAATTGCCGACCGTGACATAGCCGGTATTGATGCCGATGCGCAGATGGAACGGCTTCTCCGCGCCGAGCTCCTGCCATTCCGCATGCAGCTCGCGCATGCGTCTGAGCATGGCCACGGCCATGCGCACGCAGTCCCGCGCATCCTCCTTGACGCCCTTCGATTCGGGATCGCCGAAGAAAACCATGATCGCATCACCGATATATTTGTCGATGGTGGCGCCGTGTTCGAGCGCGATGTTCGACATCTCGGTTAGGTAGCGATTGAGGAGATTCGTGAGATCTTCCGATTCGAGCTTGTCGGTGGTCTCGGTGAAGTTGATCACGTCCGAGAAGAAGATGGTCAGTTTCTTGCGGTTCGAATCGATTTCGACATTCTGCGCGCCGGTGAAGATCGAGTGATAGATCTGCGGCGAAAGATATTTCGACAGCTTCTTGGACAGCGCCTCAAGTTCTTTGTTCTTCGTGGCGATGATCTCGTTGGCAAGCCGCTGCTCCTGTGTCAGCGCATTGAGCTGCTGCTCGTTCCGATCGCTCAACCGCATCAGACGCCGCGTGGTCCGGAACAGTTTTTGATAATCCTTGAGCAGATCCGCGTAGAGCGTGCCGTCGGCCTTGTCGTGGAAGCGGCCGTTTTCAAGCAGCTCTTGCGCCGCGGCGATCACCTGCTCTTCGGCGGCGAACAGGTCGTCGGTTGACATCAGCCGGCCATCTTCTCGAGATGAAACTTGGCGCTTTCGAGGTCTTCGCCGAACTCCTCACCGAGTTCCTGCATGGTGTCGTCTTCGTGGTCGTAATACCAATAGACCTCGACCGTCGCACCGTTCTTGGCAGCGTCTTCGAGCTTGTCCATCACCATCATGATCGCCTTGGCGGAAGAACTGTTGAGATAGATGAGTTCGAAGTCAAAACGGCACTTATTTTTCCCTATTTTTTTCAAATAGTTATCCAGCGCAATGAAGACCGGCCCGTAGAACTCGGTGACATCTTCGGGATACGACTCGCCTGAGATTTTGAGGTGATGGTTGGCGAAATCGAAAGCCACCGCTGGAGTGCGGGGCGTCGCTTCTATATCCAGTTTCTCGATCATCGGCTCGCTCTCAGATCGTCGCTTTCAATGCGAAGAAGGCGTAGTCGTCGTCGAGATCGTTGAAGTCGAACTCGATCGGTTTCGAGGCACGACGCGCGATCTCCATGAAACCGAGGCCTGCCCCCTTGCTCCCCTTTTCCGGTTCAGCCCGGAGTTGCTCTTTATAGAGCGCCTTCAGTTCCTCCTTGTTCATTTCCTTGATCCGATCGAGCCGCGCGTGCAAACGGGGCACATCAGCTCGCTGGACCAGATTGCCGGCGCATACGACATAGTCCTCGCCCTCCTTGCCGATGGTCAGGATGCCGTAGCGCATTTCCCTCAGCGCCTTCGGATAACCCGTGGGCGGAAGCGGGGTCTCTGTCTTCTCGGCGGAATAGCGGATGATGTTTTGCATCTGCTCGACGAAAATAGCGAACACGCTGCGAAGCGTCTTGGTGTCGGCATCGTCGATCGCGAGCTTCTGCTTGAGCGCCTCGCCGACGCCGCTCAGCACCGGTTCGGTGACATAGCCGCTATAGGTGAAAATAACACCTTGCGTGTGCAACGTTGAGCGTAAATCCATCAGCTGGGAAGCTAGCATCGACTCTCCTTACGAATGCGGCACGAAACCCAGCACCGTGAGATCGTCACGGCGGGCTTGCTGCCCCTGATAACTGTCCAAAGCTTTTCGCAAGGACTTTTCCTGGTCGCGCATGTCCGCGCCCAAATTCTTCTTCAACAGATCCTGGAAACGCCGTTTGCCGAAAGAGCGTCCGCGCGGGCCGCCGATCTGATCGATGAGGCCATCGGTGGCAAGGTAAAAGGCGTCCTTCTTGTGGAATGGGAAGGTAACGTCGGTGAAATCGGTATCCTGCGCATATCGCCGGTAGCCGAGTCCCGTCCGGTTGCCCTTGATCTCGATGACCCCTTCCCGGTTTGACTTCCATAGCGAGAAGCGCGCGCCGGCAAAGGTCATACGCTGCTTCTTGGGATTGATGAAGCAGATACCGGCTTCCAGCCCGTCATCCGTATTGCCACGATCCGCATCCTGGCCGAGCAGGCTTTGCACGCCGCGATGCAGGCCGGTCAAGACCTGACTCGGTTTGTCGCTATCAGCGCCACGCAACATGCGATCGAGCAACCCCCAGGCGATAAGGGTCATGAATGCGCCGGGCACGCCATGGCCCGTGCAATCGCCGACCATCACCGCATAACCATCGTCCCTGATCGGCTGGAACCAGAAGAAGTCGCCACCAACGATATCGCGCGGTTCCCAGATGAGGAAATGGTCCGCCGCCACAATCTCAAGCTCCTGCCGCGCCGGCAACACCGCGGCCTGGATACGGCTGGCATAGCGCAGACTTTGCAGGATCAGTTGATTGGCGGCAGCGGCGCGCTGCTCGCTCTCCTTGATGTCGGTGAGGTCGCTATAGACGGCCACGGTGCCGCCGGTCTCGGTGCGCCGCTCATTGACCTGAAGCCAGCGCCCGTCTGAACGGTGTTCGAGCAGGGGGTCGCCCGGATTGCGGTGTTCGGCCAAACGCTGTCTCAGCCAGCCCTCGGCCCTACCCTTGGCGTCGCCGATAAGACCGTGATCGACGGCGCGCCTTACGATCTCCTCGAAGGTCATGCCGGGTTTGGGCGGACCTTCACCATAGTCGAATAGCTCGGCATATTTGTAATTGCCCAGCACCAGCCGGTCGTCCTTATCGAACAGCGAGAAGCCCTCCGAGATGGTCTCGATGGCATCGGTCAAGCGCTGCTCGCTTTCGGCCAGAGCTTGCTGCTCGGCTGTCTTGCGCGCGGTGACTTCGCTCCATGAGCCGATCACTTCGAGCGGCTTGCCGTTCTGGTCGCGCACCAGATGCTGCTCGTCGCTGACCCAGCAATAGACGCCGTCCTTCTTGCGGAAGCGGTATTCGGCAAGGTGATGATCCTCATCGAACAGCTTCGCCTGACCCTCTTCCACCGCAGGCAGATCTTCGGGATGGACATTGCTCCGCCAGAAATCGGGCTTCTTCAGGTAGTCGTCGGTCTCGTAGCCGAGCACGCGCTTGATGTTGTCGCTGACGAAGGTCGGCGCGAAGTCGCCGCTTGCCTCGAAACTGTAGACCACTGCCGGGGCGCCATGCAGCAACAGGTCGAACCTGGCGCGCGCCGCATTCTCGGCCAGCTCCGCCTGCTTGCGGGCCGAGATATTGCTCCATGAGCCGACGATCTCGGCCGGCTCGCCGGCATCGTCGCGCAAGAGATACTGTTCGTCGCTGACCCAGATAAAGGCGCCGTTCCGTTTGCGGAAGCGGTACTCGGTGGCGTGCCTTCCCTTCTCGAACAGCTTGGCCTGCTCGGCCTCGACCGTGGGGAGATCTTCGGGGTGAACGTTGTTTCGCCAGAAATCGGCATGCTCCAGATATTTTTCGGGACAGTATCCGAGTAGCCGCTTGATGTTCTCGCTGACAAAAGTGGGCGCGTAATCGTCCTTGGCCTTGAAGCTATAGATCACCGAAGGCGCCGTCTCGAGCAGGGCGTTGAGCCTTCCACGCGTGGCATCCTCGGCCGCCTCGGCGGCCTTGCGCGCGCTGATGTCGCTCCACGAGCCGACCACCTCCTTGGGCTCACCCTTTTTATCGCGGATGAGATGCTGCTCGTCATTGACCCAGCAATAGGAGCCGTCCTTCTTGCGGAAGCGGTATTCCACCGCATGATGGTCTTGCTCGAACAGCGCCGCGAGTTCCGCCTCGACCCCTTCGACGTCGTCGGGGTGCACATGGCTGCGCCAGAAGTCGGCATCTTTCAGATATTCATCGGGGGCATAGCCCAGCACGCGCGCGATATTCTCGCTGACGAAGAGCGGTGCGTAGTCGTCTCTCGCCTTGAAGCTGTAGATCACCGCGGGCGAGGCATCCAGCAATTGCGTCAACTGCTTGTCGCGCTCGCGCCACGACGTCGACAATGCCTCCTCGATGATGGCGGCAATTTTGGCTTGGTCGGTGCCTGGGGGCAACAGGGCCGCCAATGTGGCGACGGCCCGGTCAGCGTAGTCTTTCGCAGCTTTCATTGGTCCGCCGACCTACTCCTTCAGAGCGCCCCCGCTGCTCAACGTAAAACTGTGCATCCGCGATGCCAAGGGCCGCGCCGCTTCCTAACTGATTAGAATGCGGCGCGGCTTGAGAACTCGTGGGTTTACTGCGGCGTTTCGGGCGCCGGTGCGGGTGTGGCGGGCTCAGGAACCGCCGTTGGCGTCTCGGTCACCGTCTTGCCGCTAAGCACGCAATTGAACCATCCCTCCTCACCCCATGTGCAGCCGTGCCTCTGGCTCTGCACGACGGCGAAGATGGCGGCAATAATGATCAAAATCAGAATCAGGCGCATTCAGGTACCCTCCCTTTTGGGTCGGGCGTAAACTATACGAAGGAAGGCGAAACCAAAAGGCCCGGATCATGGCTGGAAATGCGTTTTTTGCCTCCCCACCCCCGGCCACACCCAGGGACAGGCGATTCCAGGTGACGCGGCAAGCCGTCCTGCGTGGGGCGCTGGTCCTTTTCACCGCTCCCCTATTCCGCCTTCTTCCGGCCCTGGCCGCCACCCGCCTCGAGGTCAGCGAGGTCGCACCCGGCATCTTCGTGCATCAGGGCCGCTACGAGATGCAGTCGCCGGAAAATCGCGGCGATATGGCCAATGCCGGCTTTATCGTGGGGGATGAGGCGGTCGCCGTCATCGATACGCTGGGCAGCGCCGGGATGGGCCGCGAATTGCGCGAAGCCATCCGCGCCGTGACCGACAAGCCTGTCCGCTACGTGATCAACACCCATATGCATCCGGATCATGTCTTCGGCAATGCAGCCTTCAAGGACGACAATCCCGCCTTTGTCGCTCACTACAAGATGGCGCGCGGGCTTGCTTCACGCGCCGATAGATATCTCGCCGTCAATGAGCGGATGATGGGCAAGGATGCGCTGGCCGGCACCGAGATCGTGCTGCCGACGCTCGCCGTCGAGGACAGGTTGACACTCGATCTCGGCAATCGTGAGCTGGTGCTCGAGGCACTGCCGACGGCGCATACCGACAACGATCTGATCGTCACCGACACCAAGACCGGGACGCTGTTCCTCGGCGATCTGCTGTTTTCGGTGCATGTGCCGACGCTCGACGGATCGATCAGGGGCTGGCTTACGCTGATCGACGATCTGGAGGAGCGGCAAGTGGCGCGAGTCGTTCCGGGCCATGGTCCGCACGCCATGGAGCTGCCAGAGGCTTTCGGGCCCGAGAAACGCTATCTCTCGACCATCGCCCAAGACGTGCAGCGCTTGATCAGGGAGGGTAAAACCCTGGAAGATGCCACCAAAATAGCGGGATTCTCGGAGCGCGATGCCTGGAAACTGTTCGACAAATATCACGTCCGTAATGTAAGCGCGGCCTTCGCGGAACTCGAATGGGAGTGATATAATGGGACTCGCCTTCTTTGAGGAGGATGCCATGCCAGTTCGGACCAAGAGCCTAGCCCTGATCGGCAGCGCCGCTGCCTTGACCCTGGTTCTATCCCTGCCGATGCCTTCGGCGGAAGCCAAGCCGGATGTCTGGCAAACCCTCAAGCAGCAGACTTTCGGCGACCGCGCCATCGCGACCGACGGCATGGTCGTGCTCGAAATGCCAGACACCGCCGAGGACGCCGCGCTCGTGCCGCTGACCGTGCGCGTGCCGCCGCATGTCAGGCAGGACCTCAAATCGCTGACGCTCGTCATCGACAACAATCCCGATCCCGTCATCGCCAAGATCGCTTTTGGCCCGGCGGCGGGCAATGGCGGTGAGCGCAGCTTCTCGACCCGCGTGCGCGTCGAGGACTTCTCCCATGTGCGCGCCATTCTCGAGACCGGGGACGGCGAACTGCACATGGCAAGCAAGTTCGTGGCGGCGGCGGGTGGCTGCGGCGCGCTGATGGCCAAGGATCCCGATGTCGAGACCGTCGATCTCGGCAAGATGATCGTCAAGACCTTCCCGCCGGCGCTCGACTCGAATCCGATCTGGTCGGGCCAGGTGATGATCAAGCATCCGAACGCGAACGGCATGCAGCTCGACATCAACACGGCGACGATCATCCCGGCGCGCTATGTGAAGGAAATGACGGTGAAGCGCGACGGCGAGCTGGTGTTCAAGATGGAAGGCACCTTCTCGATCTCGACCAACCCGAATTTCCGCTTCACCTACGGGCGCGGGCAGGACAACGATCTCGACGTGACCATCGTCGATACCGACCAGACGGTGTTCGCCGGCCACTCCGACCCGGCTGGGTCATAAATAAACCTCACCCTGAGGAGCGAGCGCAGCGAGCGTCTCGAAGGGTGCCATGCTTCGAGACGCTCGCTGCGCTCGCTCCTCAGCATGAGGTTTAATTCTTACTGTTGCTTGCTCGAATAGAAGATGTGCGCCTTGAGCAGCAGCTCGTCGGGATTCTTGAGGAACAGCTCCCGCGATTTCTCGCTGCCGAAGCAGAGCGTCTTGCCCTTATAGACGGCGTTGACCGAGCAGTCGGTCGGATAGGTCCGGCCGAGCGCGAGGCTCGTCACGCATTCATTGCCGAACTCGCCCTGCACCTCCTCCGCCGCGGCGCTGCCGCTCAACACAAGCAGAGCGACGATTGATGCGATGCCAAGCTGCGAAGCTTTCGTCATGCTTGTCTCCGCCGGGCGGGATTGGTGGGCGCAGTAGGACTCGAACCTACGACCCGCTGATTAAGAGTCAGCTGCTCTACCACCTGAGCTATGCGCCCCACCGGAGGGTGCCCTTAGCATTGCGTCCGTTGCCATGTCCAGGGCGCCCGACCGGCATATAGGGAAGGACCTCGATTCTCGCCAGCACTCCGCTCAGCGGGTCACGAGGCGAGCATCGATTCCGGCTTTCGCCGCGCCTCGCGCGCCAAGAGCTTGTTCAGCGCACTGACATAGGCCCGCGCCGAGGCGACCATGGTGTCGGTGTCGGAGCCGCGGCCCGTGGCCGTCTTGCCGTCCGCCTCGAGCCGCACCAGCACCTCAGCCTGGGCGTCGGTCCCCTCCGTCACCGCGCTCACCTGATAGAGCGGAAGGCGCGCCTCATGCGGCACGATGGCCTTGATCGCCCGGAAGGTCGCATCGACCGGACCGTCGCCGGTCGATTCGTGGGTCTGCTGCTTGCCGTCGATGTCGAGGGTGAGCGTCGCCTTTTGCGGCCCGCCGGTGCCGGCGATCACCGTCAGCGCCACGACCTTGATGCGGTCATGCGCGCTCGCGATCTCCTGATCGACCAGCGCCTCGATATCCTCGTCATAGACATGCTTCTTGCGGTCGGCGAGCGCCTTGAAGCGCACGAAGGCGTCCTCGAAAGCATTGTCGCCGAGCTCGTAGCCGAGCTCCTTCAGCTTCTCGCGGAAGGCGTGGCGTCCGGAATGCTTGCCCATCACCAGCGAGGATTCCTTCAGGCCCACGCTCTCCGGCGTCATGATCTCGAAAGTACCGGCATATTTCAGCACGCCGTCCTGGTGGATGCCGCTCTCATGCGCGAAGGCGTTCCGGCCGACGATCGCCTTGTTGTACTGCACCGGGAAGGCGGTCACCCGCGATACGAGCTTCGAGGCGCGGGTCAGCATGGTGGTATCGATGCCGGTCCAGAACGGCATCACGTCGCTGCGCGTCCGGATGGCCATGACGATCTCTTCCAGCGCCGCGTTGCCAGCACGCTCGCCAAGCCCGTTGATGGCGCATTCCACCTGCCGCGCGCCCGCCACCACGCCAGACAGCGAGTTTGCGACCGCGAGCCCGAGATCGTTGTGGCAATGGGTGGAGAAGATGACGGTGTCAGCGCCCGGCACGCGCTCGACGATCATACGGATCAGGCCGGCGAATTCGTCAGGCGTGGCGTAGCCCACCGTGTCGGGAATGTTGACGGTGGTGGCGCCGGCCTTGATCGCCGCCTCGACGCAGCGGCAGAGGAAATCCGGCTCGGTGCGGGTCGCGTCCATCGCCGACCATTCGACATTGTCGGTGTAGGAGCGCGCCCGCGTCACCGAGGCTGTGACGCGGGAGAGCACTTCCGCCTCGTCGATGCTCATCTGATATTGGCGGTGTAGCGGCGAGGTGCCGATGAAAGTGTGGATGCGGCCGCGCTTGGCCGGCTTGATGGCCTCGGCGCAGATGTCGATATCCTTGGCCTGCGCGCGGGCGAGCCCGCAGATCACCGAATTCTTGGCGCGGCGTGAGATCTCCTGCACGCTGTCGAAATCGCCCTGGCTGGCGATGGGGAAGCCCGCCTCGATGATGTCCACGCCCATCTCGTCGAGCAGTTCGGCGACTTCGAGCTTCTCGTCGAAGGTCATGGTGGCGCCGGGGCATTGCTCCCCGTCGCGCAAGGTGGTGTCGAAGATGACCACGCGGTCCTTGTCCGCTCGGGTCTTCGCGCCCTTTGGCTTTTTCTGATCGGAACTCATGTCCTGTCCTTAGATCTTGCGCCAATCTAGCACGACTGGCGAATGGATTGAAATTATTGGGTTTATATTGCCATCCCCTGAACGCCCGTCCGCTTCGCGGACCCGCCGGCACTCAGGGGCGTCTAAGGACGAGGCGCAGTGCGAGGGCACAGGCGCGCGACACGGCGCCGGTCTCAATCCTGCTTATGCCCTTCAGGAACTGCATGGGCGGAAAATAGGGCCAAGCCAGCGCCTGGGCAAGGCCCATTCGCTGCTTCCACCTCAGCCACCCGTGACGATGAAGGTCGTGCGGTCGAGCCCGGTATTGCCGTTGCCAGGATCATGCGCATAGACGATGACTTCGTAGAAGCCCGGCTCCCCGATCGGCACCTTGACGGCGAACTGGCTCGTCTCGCCGGCGAAATCCAGGTCGAGTTTTTTTACCTCCTCACCGTTATGCTTGACGATCGCCTTCACCTCGAGCTTGTCGGCATCCCATAGGCCGCCGGGTTCGATCGGGCAGCCGCACATCATCACCACATTGGCGCGCACATCCACCGTGCCCGCGTCATGCCCGACCCTGACATGGGCAGGAGGCGCGAGCACGTCGACTACGATGCCGGGCAGATGAAGCACGAAGCCGTCGCCGCCGGTGAGATGACGGCCCGGCACCACCCATTGCGTTGCGAGCACGCGGGCGGCGGCCTGCGGCTGCCCGAGCGGTCCATAGGCCTCGATTTCGATGAGGCGCGGCTCGTCGAGATCGAGCGTGGCGGTGAACTTGGCAGCAGAGTCGTCCGACAGCACGGCGCGCGAGCCTTTGTCCTTGTGCATGATGAGTGCGGTATCGCCGGTGCCGCCTTGGGTCACGCCTGTCGTTAGGATCTCGCCGGTCTGCGCATCGCGCAGCACGATGCGCATGCCGCCCATGCTGGTGCCGACGAATTTGGAATCCTTGGCCAGCACCCGCACGGTGACGTCGGTCGGCTCAGCCAGAACGGTATCAGGAACAACGAGGGTGGCGAATGGGGCGAACACTAGAGCGAAAACGGCAGCACGCATCGTAACCTCCCTTGACTGGACCGCCCCCTACCTTTCCACTTTATCAGCGTCTTGGCGTTTGCGCGTCCCATGTTTCGCCGTGTTCCCCGGCAGGTCGGCGTCGGGCAGCGCGACGAAGATCAGCACGCCGAGCACCGCTATGTAGAAGCGGAACGCCGCCGTTTGCGCGTTCCAGTCCTTCGACTGCCACATCGAGAACCACTCCCCGCCGATTACCATGAACAGGAAAAAGAAGATGACGAAGCCGAGCGTGCCGGCGGCGATGGTGTAGGTCTTGGCCTGTTCGAACCCCGCGCCCGGCGCGCGAAGCGCCTGATAGAGCCGGACCGCGCCCAGGAGATAAAGAACTCCGGTCACGCCTTGCAGGGCGATAACGATGCCGTAGGCCAGGTGCCACAGCAGCGGCTCGGTGATCGCCCGGTACATCAGCGCGTTGCCTGGGAAGGTCGTGTCCATGCTCAGCACATGCTGCACGAACTGATAGTTCGAGCCGTAATCGGTGATGTTATCGAACGTGACGAGCAGGAAGAACGCAGCAAGCGCCAGGTTCATGGCGATCTTGGCATAGCGGACGATCAACATGAGCGGGCTCGTGTTGGATTTGGCGAGGCGGGCGCCGTCAGCTCCGATCGGTGCGGGTGCCGGTGGTTGCGTCGGGAAGATCGCCGTCGGGCAGCGCGACGAAGATCAGCACGGCGAGCACCGTGACATAAATGCGGAAGGACGGCTCCTGGAAGTTCCAGTCCTTGGACTGCCACATGGCGAACCACTCGCCGGCGACCACCATGAAGCCGAGATACCAAAGGAGGAAAGCGAGCGTGGCCCCGGCGACGAATAATGTTTTGGCCTGATTGAAGACCGCTCCGCTTGCGTGCCGCACCTGGAAGAGCCGGACCGCGCCGGCCAGGAACAGGAATCCGAGGATGATTTCGACGGCGATGATGACGGCATAAGCCAGATGCCACAGCGCGGGATTGGTGATCGCCCGGTACATCAGCGCGTTGCCGGGGAAGGTCGTGTCCATGCTCAACACGTGCTGCACGGCGGCGTAGTTGGTGCCGTAGTCGGTGATGTTGTCGAAGGCAACGAGCAGGCAGAACGCGGCGAGCGACAGGCTCATGATCATCTTGGCATAGCGCGTGATCAGCATGGGCGGATTAGCGCGTGAGCTTCGCCAGCGCGCCCTGGCAATCGGGCGAGAGCGACGCCTTGTGACTGATGAGACAACTAAGCTGGCGCCCCTCGCCGTAACTCACGTCGCCGCAATGGGTGTCGATATCCTGGCGGCAGTTCTTCAGGATCATCAGTTTCTTGCGTGGCGGGATGAAGCCGATGATGGTCGTTTCCTCGGCGGCAACGGGAGGCGCGGCCGGCTTCGCCGTGGCAGCCGGTTCTTGCACCGCCGCCGGTTCCTCAATCTTTGCCTTGGCCGGGGCCTTGGCAGCTGGTTGGGGTGCGGCCGGCGTTGCCGCCGCCTTGGGAGGCGCGGCAGGCGCGGATTCCGAGACTGGCGCGCTTGGTGGCGGCGTGGCCGCGGTCTCCGGTTTTGGCTCGGCAGGAGCGGCGGGAGCGGGCGTTGCTGCCGGTTCCGGCTGAGGCGCGGGCGCGGGTTCCGGTTGGGCGGCAGGCGCCGGCGCGGGCGCCTTGGCGGGGGCAGCGGCCATCAAGGGCTTGAGCGCCTGCTGACATCCCGACGAAACATTCGCAAAATTGTTCTTGAGGCATTGCATGGCTTCCGCCCCGCCGCGCGGCACGCCCCGGCATTTCGACATGAAGTCGGAACGGCAATTGGCCTTGATCGCGGCGACCTGCTCCTCGCTCGGCTCGGCCGTGGCCAAATCGGGAGTGAGGAGAGTCATGGTCAGCGCGAGGACGCAGAATGCCAAGATGGTTGTAGAGCCCAAGCGCGTCATCGTTCTCCTCCGAAAAGCTAGCGAAGCTAGTTCTTGCTCTTGTCGACCATCTTGCGTTCGGCGATCCACGGCATCATGGCCCTGAGCTTCTTGCCCACCTCTTCCATCTGGTGGGCGTCGCATTTGGCGCGCATCGCCTTGAACGAGGTCTGGCCGACCTTGTTTTCCAGCATCCAGTCCTTGACGAACTTGCCGGACTGGATGTTGGCGAGGATTTCTTTCATCGCCGCCTTGGCCTCAGGGCCGACAACACGCGGACCCGAGACATATTCGCCATATTCGGCGGTGTTTGACACCGAATAGTTCATATTGGCGATGCCGCCTTCATAGATGAGGTCGACGATCAGCTTCACCTCGTGCACGCATTCGAAATAAGCCATCTCCGGCGCATAGCCCGCCTCGATTAGCGTCTCGTAGCCGTTGCGCATCAACTCGACCAGCCCGCCGCACAGCACCGACTGCTCGCCGAACAGATCGGTCTCGCATTCCTCGCGGAAATTGGTTTCGATGATGCCGGCGCGGCCGCCGCCGATCGCCGCGGCGTAAGACAGCGTGAGATCGTGGGCGTTGCCGGTGGCGTCCTGGGCGATGGCCATGAGGCAGGGAACGCCGGCGCCGCGCGAATATTCGGCGCGCACGGTATGGCCCGGTCCCTTCGGCGCCACCATGCACACATCCATGTCGGGGCGCGGTTCGATCAGGTTGAAATGAATGTTGAGGCCGTGCGCGAAGAACAGCGCCGCGCCTTCCTTCATGTTGGGCTTGAGGTCCTTCTCCCAGATGCCGGCCTGCAGCTCATCGGGGGTGAGCATCATCACCACATCGGCCCATTTGGCGGCTTCCGCCACGTCCATGACCTTGAGCCCGGCCTTCTTGGCCTTGTCGGCGGATTTCGAGCCGGGGCGGAGCCCCACGGCGACGTCCTTCACGCCGGACTCCTTCAGGTTCAGCGCGTGCGCGTGCCCCTGGCTGCCATAGCCGATGATGGCGACCTTCTTGCCCTTGATCAAATTGAGATCGGCATCCCGATCGTAATAAACGCGCATGCGAACTCCCCTACCCTTAATTCAGCTCCTGATGCTGGGCCGCGTTGTGCCGCCCGCGACATAAAAAGACAAGCCCGAAGCAGCTACATCCGCTCCGGCCCGCGCGAGATGGCGGCGAGCCCCGTGCGCGACACTTCGACCAGGCCGAGCGGCTGCATCAGCGCGAGGAACTGCTCGATCTTCGATTGCTTGCCGGTGATCTCGAACACGAAATGCTCGAGCGATGTGTCGATGATCTTGGCGCGGAAGGCTTCCGCCAGACGCAAGGCCTCGACCCGCTTCTCGCCCGTGCCTGCCACTTTGACCAGAGCCAGCTCGCGCTCGATGGCATTGCCCTTGACGGTGAGGTCGATGACCGAATGGACCGGCACCAGCCGCTCGAGCTGATGCTGGATCTGCTCGATCACCATGGGCGGCCCCGACGTGACGATGGTGATGCGCGACAGATGCGCCTCGTGCTCGGTCTCGGACACGGTGAGCGACTCGATATTGTAGCCGCGGCCGGAGAATAGCCCGATGACGCGCGCGAGCACACCGGGCTCGTTGTCCACGAGCACGCTCATGGTGTGCGTCTCGCTCCGCTGCTCCTTCTTCTCGAGCGGGTATGCCGATCCGGGCTGGGTCATGGCCGACTACACCATCACCTTGCCTTCTTCGGTGATGGCCTTTTCGAGGTCCTCTTCGCTGACATCGTCGCCCATCAGCATGTTGTTGTGTGCTTCCCCGCTCGGGATCATGGGGAAGCAATTGGCATGCTTGTCGACCCGGCAATCGAAGATGACCGGCCTCTTCACCGCGATCATCTCACGGATGGCGTCGTCGAGTTCGGACGGCTTCTCCGCCCTGATGCCGACCGCCTGATAGGCTTCGGCGAGCTTGACGAAATCAGGCAGCGCGGCGGTGTAGGAATGCGAATAGCGGCCGCCATGCAGGAGCTCCTGCCACTGGCGGACCATGCCCATATATTCATTATTCAAAATGAAGATCTTGATCGGCAGGTCGTATTGCGCCGCCGTCGACATCTCCTGCATGGTCATCAGCACGGACGCCTCGCCGGCGATGTCGATGACGAGCGAGTCGGGATGGGCGACCTGCACGCCGACCGCAGACGGCAGACCGTAACCCATGGTGCCGAGGCCGCCCGAGGTCATCCAGCGGTTCGGCTCCTCGAATTTGAAGAACTGCGCCGCCCACATCTGATGCTGGCCGACTTCGGTGGTGATGTAGACGTCATGGCCGCGGGTCAGCGCGTAAAGCCGCTCGATGGCGTATTGCGGCATGATCACGTCGTCGCGCTTGCGGTAATGCAGGCAGTTCCGCGCCCGCCATTTGTCGATCTCAGTCCACCAGGATTTCAGCGCCAACTTGTCGACCTTGGGCTTCTTGGCGTTCCAGGCGTCGATCATCTGCTGCAGAACGTGCGCGCAGTCGCCGACGATGGGCAGGTCGACCCTGACGTTCTTGTTGATGGACGAACGGTCGATATCGACATGGATCTTCTTCGAGCCGGGCGAGAAGGCGTCGATCCGGCCGGTGATGCGGTCGTCGAAGCGCGCGCCGATACAGATCATCACGTCGCAATCGTGCATGGCATTGTTGGCTTCGAACGTGCCATGCATGCCGAGCATGCCGAGCCATTGCGGATCGGAGGCAGGGTAAGCGCCAAGCCCCATCAAGGTCGAAGTGATGGGAAAGCCGGTGAGCCGCACCAGCTCACGCAAAAGCCGGCTCGCCTCGGGCCCCGAATTGACCACGCCGCCGCCCGTGTAAAAGAGCGGCCGCTTGGCTTTCGCCATCATTTCGATGGCGGTCTGAACGGCGCGCTCGTCGCCTTTGGTGCGCGGGTTGTAGCTCTTGTGCTGCGAATTGCTCAAACCCGTATATTCGCCCTTCTGAAACTGGATGTCCTTGGGGATGTCGACAACGACGGGACCCGGACGCCCGGTGCGGGCAACATAGAACGCCTCGTGCAGGATGCGCGGCAGAGCATTCACGTCCTTGACGAGATAATTGTGCTTGGTGCAGGGCCGCGTGATGCCGACCGTGTCGCATTCCTGAAACGCGTCGTTGCCGATGAGATGGGTCGGCACCTGTCCGGTGATGCAGACGATCGGCACGGAGTCCATCAGCGCATCGGTCAGTCCGGTGACCGCGTTGGTCGCGCCGGGACCCGACGTGACCAGCACGCAGCCGACCTTGCCGGTCGAGCGCGCATAGCCTTCGGCCGCGTGCACCGCGCCCTGCTCGTGGCGGACGAGGATGTGCTTGATCCGGTCCTGCTGGAACAGCTCGTCATAGATCGGCAGGACGGCGCCGCCGGGATAGCCGAAAATATGCTCGACACCCTGATCGGCGAGCGCCTCGAGCACCATCTGGGCGCCTGTCATCGCGCGTGACATGTCTCAACTCACTGACAAAACCGGGCCCGCGGCTCGATGTCCGCTGCCCGGTTCAAGCAAAAGGAATGGCGGAAAAGCCTGAATAAGGCGCGCACCCTAAGGCTTGGCCCACAGAGGGTCAACGGCAAATGCGAATGAATGACAACATTCATGCGCATTTATATTATTAAAATTACCCGAACCATAGGTTATTCGGATTTTTATTGCTCGTTTGCGCCAAGGTTAATCACAGGGGCCGGATTGGGCCGTCTGGACAAAGCGGCGCTTTGCGCCTATGTCGCAATCCCTTCGAGGCTACGGCGCTGCCTTCGGCGTTTACGCGCCATTCCCAAAACGAATCTCCAACCGAATGCAGGCCGACCGCTCAGACCCACACTCTCACGCGAACGGCGTTGACGCTCCGGCGCTCAATCAGCGCGCCTTTTGGGCGCTCACCTTCGGTTCGGTCGGTGTCGTCTATGGCGATATCGGCACGAGCCCGCTTTATGCGCTACGCGAGGCTGTGAGCGCCGCGAGCGGTACTGGCCCGGTCACGGAACAGATCGTGCTCGGCGTGCTGTCGCTGATCTTCTGGTCGTTGATCGTCGTCGTCACGATCAAATATGTGCTGGTCCTGCTTCGCGCGGACAATAACGGCGAAGGTGGCACGCTGGCGCTGACCGCTCTCGCCTTCCGCGCCCTCGGCAAGCGCACGCCGCTTGTGATCGCGCTCGGCATCGTCGGCGCGTCCATGTTCTACGGCTCGACGCTGATCACGCCGGCGCTGTCTGTGCTGTCGGCAGTCGAGGGACTTCATGTGGCAACCGCAGCCTTCGGTCCGTATGTGTTGCCGCTGACCGTGATCATTCTCGTCTTGCTGTTCTCGGTGCAGTCGTTTGGCACGGCGCGCGTCTCGACCTTCTTCGCGCCGATCATGGTGATCTGGTTCATCGTGATCGCCGTGGCCGGCGTGGCCCAGATCGCGGCCAATCCCGACATTCTTGTCGCGTTAAATCCGATTCACGGCATCAGCTTCCTGTTCCAGCACGGCATCATCGGGCTCATCACCCTGGCCGCGGTCTTCCTCGTCGTTACGGGGTCCGAGGCGCTCTACAACGATCTCGGCCATTTCGGCCGGAAGCCAATCCAGACCGCGTGGCTCTATTTCGTCCTGCCGGCACTGCTGCTCAATTATTTCGGCCAGGGCGCTCTGGTCCTGGCCAATCCCGAAACCCTCGCCAACCCCTTCTACCTTCTCTATCCGGAATGGGCGCTTTACCCGATGGTGGCGCTGGCCACCGCCGCCACGGCCATCGCCAGCCAGGCCGTCATCACCGGCGCCTATTCCATCACCCGGCAAGCCATGCAACTCGGCTTCCTGCCGCGCATGGAGGTGCGCCATACCTCCGAGGAGCTGTTCGGGCAGATCTATATGCCGCGGGTAAATTGGCTGCTGCTGACCGGCGTGCTGCTGCTCGTGTTCATGTTCCGCTCCTCGAGCGAACTCGCCGCGGCTTACGTGCTTGCCGTGGCGACCACAGAATCGACCGCGGGTATTCTCGGCTTCATCGTCATCTGGAAGCTGTGGCGCTGGCCGCTCTGGTCGGTCGCGGCGCTGATGGTCCCGCTCATCGTGGTGGACTCCACATTCGTGCTCGCGAGCACGCTCGAATTCTTCGAAGGCGCCTGGATGCCGGTCCTGGTCGGCGCGGCGCTGGTGCTGGTGATGTATACGTGGCGGCGCGGCACACGCCTGCTGGCGCAGAAGACGCGCCGTGTCGAGGTGCCGTTCGAGCCGCTCATCAAGAAGATCGAGGAAAAGCCGCCGCATCTCGTGCCCGGTACCGCCGTGTTCCTCACCGCCGATCCGGAATTCGCGCCGACCGCGCTGCTGCATAACCTCAAGCACAACAAGGTGCTGCACGAGCACAACGTCATTCTGACCATTATCAACGAAGACATCCCGCGCGTGGCCCTCAAGGACCGCGTGCAATTGACCCCCGTTAGCGGCAAGTTCATGCGGCTCGTGCTGCATTTCGGTTTCATGGAGCGGCCGAACGTGCCGAAGGCTTTGGCCGTGGCCCGCAAGCAGGGCTGGGCGTTCGACATCATGTCGACGTCGTTCTTCCTGTCGCGGCGTTCGGTCAGGTCGGACCCGCGCTCGGCCATGCCGACCTGGCAGGACCGGCTCTACATCTTCCTCGCGCACAACGCCGACGACGCATCGAGCTATTTCCAGCTGCCCACCGACCGCGTGGTCGAGATCGGCACGCAAGTCACGGTGTGATCGCATCCGCTATGGCGGCTTCGTCGGGGAACCAGTCCCAGTCGGTCATGAAGCGTCTGAGCCAGGTCATCTGCCGCTTGGCGTAGCGCCGGCTCTCGGTCTTGGCCTTGGTCGTCGCTTCTTCCAAGGAGCAGACACCCACCAGGTGAGCGGCAAGCTCGCGCACCCCATGCGCCCGCATCACCGGCAGTCCGGGATCGAGCCGCAAAGCGATGAGTGCGCGCACTTCTTCCAGCGCGCCCTGCTCGATCATGCGATCGAAACGCGTGTCGATCCGGGCATAAATCGTCTCGCGCTCCGGCGCAACCACGAGCTTCACCACCTCCTCTGGCGAAAGCACGGGTTCCGATTCCCCGCCCTGCCATTCGGCGAGCGATGTGCCGGTCGCCTCGATCACTTCGAGCGCGCGCACGACGCGCTGGGGATCCGAGGGTTTGAGCCGCATGGCCATGGCCGGATCGCGTTGCGCAAGCTCGCGATAGAGACCCTCGGGGCCGAGTGTATTGGCCTGTTCCCGCCAATAGGCGCGGATAGGCTCCGGAATGTCGGGGACCGGCGCCAGGCCTTCGAGCAGCGCCTTGAAATAAAGTCCGGTGCCGCCGACCAGGATCGGCACGCTGCCCTCGCTCTCCGCGATAGCGGCTGACACATCATCGAGCCAGCGGCCGACGGAGTAGGCCTCATGCGCCGGGACGAAACCGTAAAGACGATGCGGTGCTACGGCTTCGTCTTCGGGCGAAGGCCGCGCGGTCAAGACCGCAAGCTCGCGATAGACCTGCATGGAATCGGCGTTGATGATTGTGCCGCCAAGCGCCGCGGCGAGCTTAAGCGCCGCCGCCGATTTGCCGCATGACGTAGGCCCGGCAATCAGGACGGCCTTGGGCCGGCTCATGGCCATGAGTTGCGGATCTCAGCCCGTCGGTACGGCGACGAAACGGAGCTCGCCCTTGGCGTCGGAAAGAAGCAGCAGAACCGAGCGGCGCCCCGACTTCTTGATCGCGAGCAGCCGCTCCATCACGTCCGCGGGCTGCGTCACCTTCTCCTGGGTCACCTCGACGATCACGTCGCCCGCCTTCACATTCTTCTGCGCGGCCGGACTGTCGGGCTTGACCTCGGTGATGATCACGCCCTCGATGGTCTTGCCGATGCCGAATTGGCTGCGCAATTCCTCGGTTAGCGGCGAGATCGACAGACCGAGCAGATCTTCCCGTCCCGGCAGCAATTGGCTCTCCGCGTCATCCTCTTCGATGTCGGCGTCATCCTCGATGATGTCTTCGTCCTCTTCGTCGGCGGGCAGGCGCGCGATCGTCACGGTGACATCGACGGTTTTACCCTCGCGCAGCAATTCGAGCGGCACGATCTTGCCGACCGGCGTGGCCGCGACAGCACGCGGCAGGTCGCGCATGTTCTCGATCGATTGCCCGTCGAATTTGAGGATCACGTCGCTGGGTTGAACGCCGCCGGCTGCGGCGGGACTGTCTGGCGACACCTTGGCGACCATCGCGCCGTGCGGCTCTTGCAGCCCGAGGCTCAGTGCGATCTCCTCGGTCACGTTCTGCACATGCACGCCGAGCCAGCCGCGGCGCGTCTCGCCATAGAGCTTGAGCTGGTCAAGGACCTGCAGGGCGCTGTTCGACGGCACGGCAAAGCCGATGCCGATCGAGCCGCCGGTCGGCGAGATGATCGCGGTATTCACGCCGATGACCTGGCCGTCCATGTTGAACAGCGGGCCGCCGGAATTGCCGCGATTGATGGCGGCGTCGGTCTGGAGGAAATCGTCGTAGGGACCGGCATTGATGTCGCGCTTGGTGGCGGAGATGATGCCGACGGTTACGCTGCCGCCGAGGCCGAAGGGATTGCCGATGGCCATCACCCAGTCGCCCACCCGCATCCTGGAGGAGTCGCCGAAGGAGACGGACTTGAGCGGCTTCTTGGGCGCGACCTTCAGAAGGGCGAGATCGGTCTTGGGATCGTGGCCGAGGATCTTTTCGACCTTCAGCTTGGTGCCGTCGGTGAAGTTGACGATGATCTCGTCGGCGCCCTCGATGACATGATGGTTGGTGACGATCAGCCCTGACGGATCCATGACAAAGCCAGAGCCGAGCGAACTCACCTTGCGGGGAACGCCGTCGCTGCCCTCTTCATCGAAGAAATCGTCGAAGAATTCCTCGAAGGGCGAGCCCTCCGGTCCCGGCGTGCCGGGAGCGGTATCCTTGGTTCCTTTGAGGGTCTGGGTGGTGGAGATGTTCACCACCGTTTCCTGCAGACCTTCGGCGACATCGGCGACCGAATCCGGCCCGCGCGCCGTAGCCGTGCCAACGGCGAGCAAAGCCGCGAGAACGGCGGCAGCCGGCCAGGACCGGTCTACCAAGCGGCTGAGACGATGCAGAGCCATGGCCTCGTATTTTACCCAAATCATCAAGCTAAACGCACGAAACCATGACCTTATGGCCGAAACTAGCCCCGGGCCAGCCACACGATGAGGACCCCAATGGCGACCGCCGCAGCGCCGGCCAGTCGCAGAGACGTTTCCGGCACCTCTTGCGTCGCCTCCAGCACCTTGCGGCCAAAGCGGGGCGCAAGCGCCCAGAGCAGTCCTTCGATGACCAGCACCAGGCCCAATGCGACGTAGAGATCGCTCATGGTGCCCGAGTGCCGGCCTTAAGGAATGGGCGAGGCTTCAGAAGAGGACCCGCTATCTGAGTTGTTGGCGTCACTCTGCGTCTCGCCGTCGCCCAAGGTCGCCCCTTGCTGGGTTTCGCCCTGGTCTTGATCCGCAGGCGCTTCGGATTGCGGCTCGGACGATGGAGCCTGCGTCGGATTCGGGTTGGGCGCACTGCCCTGACCCTTCCAGCCGGTCGGTCCGCCGAAATATTGGAAGAACTCCGAGTTCGGGCTCAGCAGCAGTCTGGTGTCATTCGACTTCAGCGCCCCTTCATAGGCCTCCATGGAGCGATAGAAGGAGAAGAAATCGGGATCCTTGCCGAACGCCTCGGCAAAGATGCGGTTCTTCTCGCCGTCGCCCTCGCCGCGGATACGCGACGATTCACCGGTCGCCTCTGCCTTTAGCACGGTCACTTCCCGGTCGGCGGTGGCGCGAATACGGCGCGACTGCTCCTCGCCCTGGGCGCGGATCTCGGCCGCCTGTCTTTGCCGTTCCGTCTGCATGCGGCGATAGATCGCCTGACTGTTGGCTTCGGGCAGATCGGCGCGCTTGATACGCACGTCGGCGACGGTGATGCCGAGCGACTTGGCCTCGGTGTTGACCTGTTTGGTGATGTCCTGCATCAGCACATGACGCTTGTCGCGCACCACCGCTTCGAAGCTTGCAGCGCCGAGCACGCGCCGCAAGGAAGCTTCGAGGAAGGCTCCGAGCCGCAAGCGGGCGCCGCGTTCGTCTCCCACCGCTTGATAGAACAGCAACGGATCGGTGATCCGCCAGCGGGCGAACGCATCAACCACGAGACGCTTCTGGTCGGAGGCGATCACCTCTTGCTGCCCCGAATCGAGATCGAGCAGTCGCTTGTCGAAGAACTCGACGTTCTGGATGAACGGAATCTTGTACTTCAGGCCCGGCTCGGTCACGAGACGCTTGGGCTTACCGAATTCAAGCACCAGTGCTTGCTGCGTTTGATTCACGGTGAACAGCGTCAGATAGGCGGCGACAGCGGCCAGACCGAGCAACACAAGAAAACTGGTCAGGAAGGAGCGGTTCATTGCTGCACTCCTTCCTGGCTGGATGACGGCGGCATGGTGCGCCTTTGCAGCTCGTTGAGCGGCAGATAGGGCACCACTCCCGAACCACCCTTCTCGTCGATAATGATCTTATCGGTGTCGGAGAACACCTGCTGCATGGTGTCGATAAAGATGCGGCGGCGCGTGACCTCGGGCGCCTTCTGATATTCCTCGAGCACATTCAGGAAGCGATCTGCCTCGCCCTTGGCTTCGGCGATCACCTGGTCGCGATAGCCTTGTGCCGCTTGCAGAATACGCTGGGCTTCACCGCGCGCTTCCGGCACGACCCGCTTGGCGTAAGCCTCCGCTTCATTCTGCAGACGCTCCTGATCGGCGCGAGCCGCTTGCACGTCGCGGAATGAGTCGATGACCGGAGCTGGTGGGTCGACCTTTTGCAGCTGAACCTGGACAACGCGGATACCGGCGCCGTAGCTGTCGAGGGTGCGCTGGATAAGCGCTTGCGCGGCCGCTTCTGTCTTGGCGCGCGCGGCGGTGAGGATCGGCTCGATATCGCTCTGGCCGACGATCTCGCGCATGGCACTCTCGGCCACGTCCTTCACCGTGCGTTCCGGGCTCTGAATGTTGAAGAGGTAGTCCGGCGCATTGCTGATCTGCCAGAACACGACGAAGTCGATGTCGACGATGTTCTCGTCGCCGGTCAGCATCAGGCTTTCCTCGGGTACGTCGCGCACAGTGGTGGTGGCATCGCGCGTGTCGGTGGAACCGCGCATGCCGATCTCGATGCGGTTGATGCGCGTGACCTGAGGCAGTTCGACCTGCTCGATCGGATAGGGCCAACGGAAATTGAGGCCGGGCGGCAGTTGCCGCACATATTCGCCGAAGCGCAGCACGATGCCGAGTTCGTCGGGATTGACCCTGACGGTGAAGCCGAAAAAGCCGATCAGCGCCGCCAAAACCACGCCGAGCATGATGGCGAAAGGACCGCCCATGCTGCCGCCGGGAATGGCCTGGCGGATGCGGTCCTGGCCGCGGCGCAAGATGTCTTCAAGGTCGGGCTGCTGGCCGGGGGAGCCGGGACGCGGACCCCAGGGCCCTCCGCCGCCGCCTTTCCAGCCACCGCCGCCGCTCTGATCGCTCCAAGGCATATCTACTCGTTCCTGATGTCTGTGAGGGTTGCGCCATACGGCGCGGCTGCAACGGACCGGTAATCCGGTCCAGCGGCAGAGTCCGGAGGGTTATAGGCCACTACCCCTTGCGGCGCAACGCGAGCACCTCACTCGTAAAGCAGACTCAACTCCCTGATGCCCTGATCTACACTGCGGCAGACTGTCTAATAACACTTGACAACCTCCTCTCCGCAAGTGTCTAATATTTCTAGACATGATCCGGTCGTTCAGAAGTAAGGCGCTGCGTCGCTTCGCCGAACGCGGTGACATCTCGAAGCTGAGCGTCCAAAACCCGGATCGTATTCGTCGCATTCTTGCCCGGCTGGATGCCGCGATGAAACCGGAAGACATGAATTTACCCGGCTTCCGCTTTCACAGTCTGAAGGGCAAGAGCAAAGGCCGGTATGCAGTGGATGTGAGCGGCAATTGGCGAATCACATTTGGATGGCTCGACGGCGACGTTATCGACGTTGACCTGGAGGATTATCACTGATGAGCGGCAACCCTCTCCTTAAGGGCCTCAAGCCCACACATCCCGGTGAGTTTCTTCGGGAGGACGTCCTCCCCGCGCTCGGCATCCCGAAGACCGAGATCGCCAAGCGCCTCGGTATCTCGCGCGCCATGCTCTACACGATCCTCGATGAGCGCGCGCCCATCTCGCCGGCGATGGCGCTGCGGCTCGGCAAGCTGCTCGGCACGACCGCCGAGTCTTGGCTCAACATGCAGCGCGATTACGATCTCCGAAAACTGGAGAAGTCCATGTCGGAGGAACTGGACGAGATCGACCCGGTTGCCGCCTGAAGGTGCGCCTCAGGATTGAACGCGTTCCAGTACAACGAAACTGAACGCGTAGTCGTCCTTGGGGCCGGGTTCGTGATCCTCGCGGGAGACCTCGCGCCATTCCCGCCTGTCGAGTTCGGGGAACCAGGTGTCGGCTTCCGGCGTGGCGTGGACTTCGGTGAGATAGATGCGGCTTGCTTGCGGCAGGACCGCACGGAACACATCCTCGCCGCCGATCACCATAATCTCGTCGACGCCATCCTTGCCCGCCGTCTTGCGCGCGACATCGAGCGCCTCTTCGAGATTATAGGCCATGATCGCGCCTTGCGCCTCGAAGGCGGCGTTCCGCGTCAGCACGATATTGGTACGGCCGGGCAGCGCGCGCCCGAGCGACAGAAAGGTCAGCCGGCCCATGACGATCGGCTTGCCCATGGTGATCTGGCGGAAATAGCGCATGTCGCTGCCAAGGTGCCACGGCAGGTTGCCGCCGCGGCCGATGGCGCGATTCTTGGCCATGGCCACCACCAGCGCGACGGTGGGAGCGCTCAAACCGCGACCTCGGCGCGGATGGCCGGATGCGGGTCGTAGCCGACGAGCTTGAAATCCTCGAAGGCGAAATCGAACAGCGAGCGCACGTCGGGATTGATCTCCATGCGCGGCAGGGCGCGCGGGCTGCGCGAGAGCTGCTCGTCGGCCTGGTCGAGATGGTTGAGGTAAAGATGCACGTCGCCGAAGGTGTGCACGAAGGTGCCGGGCTTCAGCCCGGCGACCTGCGCCACCATCAAGGTCAGCAGCGCATAGGACGCGATGTTGAACGGCACGCCGAGAAACATGTCGGCCGAGCGCTGATAGAGCTGACAGGAGAGCCGTCCCTCCCCGACATAGAACTGGAACAGGCAGTGGCAGGGTGGCAGCGCCATCTGGTCGAGCTCGCCGACATTCCAGGCGCTGACGATGTGGCGGCGCGAATCGGGATTGGCTTTCAGCCCCTCGACCAGGGCCGTGATCTGATCGATGGCGCGGCCGTCAGGCGTGGGCCAGGAGCGCCATTGCCGCCCATAGATCGGCCCAAGCTCGCCGGTCTCGTCAGCCCATTCGTCCCAGATGCTCACGCCGTGCTGCTTCAGGTAGTGCACATTGGTCGAGCCTTGCAGGAACCAGAGCAGCTCGTGAATGATCGATTTGACGTGCAGCTTCTTGGTGGTGAGTAGCGGGAAGCCCTCGGTAAGATCGAAGCGCATCTGCTCGCCAAACAGGCTCAACGCACCTGTGCCGGTGCGGTCAGCCTTGCGGAGACCGGTCTTGCGGACGCGGTCGAGGAGTTCGAGATATTGGCGCACTGGATGGTCTCGCTGCCGTGCAAAGGCGGAACGGATCAATACCGCTGATCGTTTCCTGCTATAAAGTGGCGATTGTCCAGATAAACCGGAAGGTGCTTCATGCGTCTTATCCCCGCTCTCGTGATGGTTTTGAGCCTGTTCATCGCCCTTCCTGCGTCCGCCGCCCCGGTCACCATAGACGACGCCCGCGCCATGGCTTTCGACCGCGGCATCGTCAAGATCGAGGAGATCGAGCTCAAGCGGCGCAAAGGCATCTGGGAGATCGAAGGCCGCGACGCCCGCGGCAACGAAATCGAGATGGAGGTCGAGGCGGCGACCGGGCGCATCATTAAAATGCGGCGCGATTAGTCCCCGCGACTCACTGACGTAATTGGGGGAATCGCACGGTCAATCTTTTTTTTGCCGCCATAGAAGTCTATATAGAGTGCTGCCGGCGCAAGCCGGCTATGGCGATAAATGGTCGACGTAATAAGCCCATTCGGACCCGGGGGCGGTACCCGGCGCCTCCACCGGAGTGATTGGTAAATCGTGGTTCGGCCGATCACTGCGGCGGGGGCGAAATAGGATCGACGAGGGTGTAAAGGTCGCGCTTTCGCTCGGCATGGTACCGCCGTTATCGGGCCAACCATATAGTTGCCAATGACAACTATGCGGAGGCTCGTCTCGCCGCGTAAGCAGCGCGATAGCCTGAAAATGAAGTCCTAGCCGCTTCGCGGCGGCTAGGCGCGGTTTCGGAGGGCACCGGGCAACAGAAGCCCTCCACTTTATGACGGGGTTCACTGCCTTCATGGCAGAAGACGGGATCAGATACGATCTTCTCACGCAGGACGCGCTGCGCGGCGTGGTGCGCCAGGTTCTGACACGGGTTCAGCGTGAAGGCCTCCCCGGCGAGCATCACCTTTATATCGCCTTCGACACGGGCGCCGACGGCGTCTCGGTCTCGCGCCGGCTCAAGGAGCAATATCCCGAGGAGATGACCATCGTCCTGCAATACCAGTTCTGGGACCTGCAGGTGACGAACGAGCGGTTCGAGGTGAAGCTCTCCTTCTCCAATGTCCCAGAGAGACTGGTGGTGCCGTTCAGCGCGGTGAAGGCATTCTACGACCCATCGGCCCAGTTCGGATTACAATTCGGCAAGCCCGGCGCGGCCAACGACTCCGCCCGTCAGCACATGGCGGCGGCTTTGCCCGATCTCGTCGGCGAGCCGGACGATCCGCGGGGATCGGCTGAGCCGATCCAGGACAAGGGTGAGGCGCAAGCCGAGGTGGTCATGTCACGGCCGCCGGCCGAGGTCGTGCATCTCGACACGTTCCGCAAGAAATAGCCGTGCTTGATCAGGCCGCGGGCGCGCGCGCCGGCTGGGGCGCCCGGCGCGGTTCTTTCGAAACCTCGAGCGGCACGTTCAACTCGACATAAAGCCCGGTCGGGCGGAAATCGACCTTGGTCTCGCCGCCGAGATTGTGGCGTATGCCCTTGTCGATGAGCTGCATGCCGAAGCCGTTATTGCGCTTGGCGGGCGGGATGGCGCTTCCCCTCTCCTCCCACACAAGGTTGAGCCGGCCGCCGCGCGCGGTGCGCCAACTGACGCCAAGCTGACCCGTGTTCTGGGCGAGCGCGCCGTATTTCACGGCATTGGTGGCAAGCTCATGCAGGGTCATGGCCAGGATCGAGGTGCATTGCGGGGGCAGCAGCACGTCGGGGCCCTTGATGGCGATCTTCGGGCCGCCATCGCGCCGGTAAGGATCGAGTTCGCGCTCCACCATGGCTTTGAGGCTCGCGCCCGACCATTGCGATTCGAGCAGCAGATCATGGGCGCGGTGCAAGGCCTGGAGCCGTTCGGCGAGCGTCTGCGCCATGATTTGCGTGGATTTCTCGGTAGCCTGGCGCAGGCTCGCCTGCACCAGAGACTGCACGATGGCGAGCGAATTCTTGACGCGGTGATTGAGCTCGCCGACCAGCATGGTCTGGCGTTGCGCCGTGCGCCGGCGCTCCGTCACATCGCGGAAGATCAGAACGGCGCCGGCGAGCGAGCCGTCATAGCCGATGATCGGTGCGCCGCTATGCTCGACCGGCAGTTCCTGCTTGTCGCGCGTGATCAGCAAGGCGCCCGACTCAAGTCTGGTGACAGCACGCTCGCGCAGCGCCTTGAGCGCCGGATCATCGACAGGCTTGCGGGTGTTTTCGTCGATGACGCGGAACACTTCCCAGATGGGCCGTCCCCGCGCCTCTGAGCCCGGCCAGCCGGAAAGTTCCTCGGCGATCTTGTTCAGCAGCAGCACGCTGCCGTTCGGATCGGTGGCGATCACCCCGTCGCCGATCGAGCCGAGCGTGGTCGAGAGCCACTCGCGCTGCCCGCGCAGCTCCATGAGGGCGGCGTTACGGTCGTGATCGGCGCGGCGCACGGCGCCGATCGTGGTCCAGGCGAACACCGCGAGCACGATGATGCTGGCCACGGCGAAGATGGCCAGCGTGGCTGCACCGCCGTACTGGATATCGGTCTCTACCAGGCGCGCGAACCAGCCGATGATGAGCGGCAGGATCAGGATACCGGGCAGAAGCCTGCGCAACATCTCGCCGGCCGGCGACGGCTCGATGATCGCCGCGGCGATGCCGTGTTCGGGTGAAGAGGCGAGAAGCCCGAAAGCAAGCAGGAAGGCGCTCATCGCGCCGTAGAACGACATCGAAGCGAAGGGGAACGGATAGTCGTCGGCGGGAACGCCATAAACGTAGCCGGCGAGCACGATCAGAACTTGCGCGATGATCAACAGCGACACGAGCTGGCTGAAAGCCGTGAGCGCCATGCCGCGCTTGGCGTAGAGCAGCGCCAATCCGAACAGGACCAGAGAGCCCGTGAGTCCGGGATTCATTCTGACCGGGCTCATGCCAGGAGGCGTCGCCTCGCTCCGCCATAATGCTTCATCGAGACCGAGATCGAAGCCGAACAGATCCTGACCGAGCAGGATGGCTAGCCCCACGATCACCAGCAGCAGGCCGATCAGCCGGGCAACCAGGCGCAAGGGCCGGAACGTGAAACAGAACAGGGCGACGCCCGCCGCCAGGATGCCGGCCGCGCCGCTCGGCGACAGGCCCGCCAATCCCGGCAGGAGATCGATGAGCTGCGGCAGCGGGATGTACCACGCCAGCAGCACGAGTCCGCCGATGGCGCACACAAGCATCGCCGCCAGGCGCGCCAGAAGCACTGAAATGCGCGCGCTACGTGGCGCCGGCAGCGCCAACTTTGCTGGAACATCAGCCACGACACTTCCCCACTCAATATACGGAGAATAGACGCCGGAGCGTCAAGCGCTCCTCGGCAGCTTCCCTGCCTTTTCTGTCGGCGGTTCGCCTATTCCCCTTGATTTCCCCCTGTTAACCTAAGCCGAGGCGGCAAAAGGGGCGCTTGACCCCAGTCCCGCCGCAAAGCAAAACGTGCTCATGTCCTCCAACCGCAAATCGTCTCAATCCTCAACCCGCACCGAAACGGATTCCTTCGGCCCGATCGACGTGCAGGGCGACCGTTACTGGGGCGCCCAAACCGAGCGATCCCTCCGGAATTTCAAGATCGGCGATGAGCGTGTGCCGATGCCGCTGATCCGGGCCATGGCCATGATCAAGAAGGCCGCCGCGCTCACCAATTTCGAGCTCGGGCTGCTGGATAAATCTCTTGCCAAAGCCATCGCCGATGCCGCCCAGGAGGTGATCGACGGCAAGCTCGACGGCCACTTCCCGCTGGTCGTTTGGCAGACCGGATCCGGCACCCAGACCAACATGAATCTGAACGAGGTGATCGCCAACCGCGCGAGCGAAATGCTCGGCGGCGCGCTCGGCGCCAAACACCCGGTTCATCCCAACGATCATGTAAATCTCGGACAGTCGTCCAACGACACTTCCCCCACCGCCATGCATATCGCCGCCGCCCTGGAGATTGCCTATCGCCTCGACCCGGCGCTTGGGCGCCTGTTTCAGGCGCTCAAGGACAAGGCTGAGGCCTTTCAAGACATCGTCAAAATCGGCCGTACCCACATGCAAGACGCTACTCCGCTCACTCTAGGACAGGAATTCGGCGGCTATGCGGCGCAGATCGGTCATGGCATTGAGCGCATAAAACAGGCGCTCTACGGCCTTTACGAGCTGGCCCAGGGCGGCACGGCAGTCGGTACCGGCCTTAATACGCATCCGCGCTTTGCCGAGCTTTTCGCCGCGAAAATCGCCGAAATCACCCGGCTGCCCTTCGTCACCGCCGAGAACAAATTCGAGGCGCTCGCCTCGCATGAAGCCTACGTGTTCGCCCATGGGGCGATCACAACCGTGGCGAGCTCGATGTTCAAGATCGCCAACGATATCCGGCTCCTCGGGTCGGGGCCGCGGTCGGGCTTCGGCGAGCTGATTCTGCCCGAGAACGAGCCGGGCTCCTCGATCATGCCCGGCAAGGTCAATCCCACGCAATGCGAGGCGGTGACCATGGTCGCCGCGCAAGTCATGGGCAACAACACGACCGTCGTCTTCGCTTCGAGCCAGGGACATCTCGAGCTCAATGTGTTCAAACCGGTGCTGGCTTACGCCATGCTGCAATCGATCCGTCTGCTCGCCGACGTCGCCGACAGTTTCACCGAGAATTGCGTGGTCGGCATCCAGCCCAATCGCGAGCGCATCAAGGAGCATATGGAGCGCTCGCTGATGCTGGTGACGGCGCTGACACCGTATATCGGCTACGACAAAGCGAGCGAGATCGCCAAGAGCGCGCATGAGCGCGGCACGACCTTGCGCGAGGAGGCGGCGCGCCTCGGTCATGTCAGCGAGACCGACTTCGACCGGCTGGTAAAGCCGCATGACATGGTCGCGCCGAAGAAGCCCTAAACGCTCATGGCGGCAAGCAACAAACGCTCGCTGACCATCGCCCGCCATCGTACGAGCGTATCTCTTGAAGATGAGTTCTGGACGGCGCTTGCCGGCCTTGCCGCTGCGAGCGGCAAATCGGTGGCGGCGCTGGTCGCGGAGATCGACAAGAAACGCAGCGAGACGCGCGGCAGGCAGACGAGCCTGTCCTCGGCCATCCGCCTCTATGTGCTCGAGCAGATGAAAACGCGAGTTTAGCCGCCGAAGATGCCGATACCCTTCTTCCAGGCATCGGGCGCCTCGCGCCGTTTCGGTGAGCGCCGTGGCGTCCGCGCGGCCGGAGGCTCTTCCGGCGGAACTTCCGCGGTCGTGGGTGTGACCTGATCCTCGATCAAGGGGATGGTTTGATCCTCCGTGAGGGTGGCATCGGAAGGCTGAGCGGGGTGCAGCGGCTCAATGGTCTCGGCAGGCATTGCCGGCGGAGGCGTGATGGACGCAGGTGCGAGCGGCACGGCGGCCGCTTCAGGCAAGGCCGGCTCGGCGGGCGTAGCGGCTAGGGCCGGTCTGGCGATCTCCGCCGGCTTCGGCTGGGGAAGTGGCACGGCTACTGCCTTGGGCTCGGGCTCGGGCTCGGGCTCGAAAGGTGGCGTTCTGCCGGTCACATCGAGCGTTTCCAGTTTCTCGACATCCTCCTGCATGCGCCGCATGGTGAGGTAGGTCTCGATGGACGCCGTATCGACCGCCGGCGCGATCTGGCCGGCATCGCTCAAAGAGCCGGTAAAGACGAGTCTTACCGCCGGCACGTCCTTGTTCTTGCCGGCAAGGCTCATCTCCCATTCGCTGTCGAGTTTGAGGCTGGCAAGCTCGACATAGGCATTGATCGTGGTCTCGGCACCGGCGGTGGCGAGCGTCGTCGGCGTGAAGCGCACCGTGCCGTTCTTGATCTCGAAGGGCAATTGAGCGGCCGTGTATTTGTAAAGTCCCACGGTGACCTTGTCGCGCACGGCGCGCGCCTCGGCCGCGATCTGCTCCTTGTTCGCCTTGATCTTCTTGGCGGCGGTGGCGGCCACGCGGCGAAGGGGCTCGGGGTTCAATGCCTGCACCGAGCCCGCGCCAAGCGCGAGCGTCCCCTGCCCGCTCAGTCCGGCCACGAGACCTGGCGGGCTCAATCCCTCGCCCTGTATTTCGACGGCGAGATCGAAGGGGCCCTTGGCGAGGCCCTTGCCGGCCATGCTTTTGGACAGGTCTTCGAGCTTGCCCCCTTTGATGTCGGCTTTCGCCTCCAACGCCGCGCCAGCGCCCCGTGGCGCCAGAAGTCCCGAAGCGGTGAACGTGCCGCCGAACAGGCGTCCTTTGAGATCGGTGACGGCAAGCCCGCCATTATCGACACGCGCGGCCAGCGTCGCGTCGGCAACCCGGAAAGGCGCGCCGATGGAAAGCGTCTTCGCTGTCAGGGTGATGTCGCCTTCACTCTTCTCGAGGGCGCCGAGCGCGAAGCCGCGCGACGGCCAGACATCGGAGGTGTCGGCGGCGAGCGCGCCAAGCATTTCTTCGGACGAGGGGCTACGCTGCCAATTCACCAGGACGCCGAGCAGTGACGGGAGCGACACGGTTCCGGTGTTGGCCTGAAGGGAGAAACGCGTTTTCCCGCCGAGAACGAACTTGGCGCTGCCCTCCACCGCTTCGCCGTCGATCTTGGCCTTGACGGGAGCAAGCGTGAGGCTCTCGCCCTGCTTGACGATATCGGTGGTGAGGGTCAGCGGAACGTTGGCGCTTGGCGGCGGTTCAAGCCCGGCCATGGGCAGAACAAGGCTCGCGTCTTCAGTGGCGATCGAGGCCTTGCCGGTGAGCGCGAGACCGTTATCGGCGAGAGCGCCGCTACCCTCGAAGGCGAGCCGCAGGGCTTCGGTTTCGAGTGACGCCTTGCCGGTGACGCCCGTCTTGGGCACGCCCTTGACGGCAAGCGACAGCGTCCCCTGGTTTCCTTCCACTCTGGCGATGCGGTCTTGCGGCAGAGCGGGGAACAGCAGCACGAGCAGCGCCTCCGGCCGCTCGCCGGTGACGCTGCCGGTAAGATCGATCTCGGCCTCCGTGAGTCTGTCCGGCTCGCCCGTGGCGCTTGCGGTCACGGCGATTTTCGAGCCGCCGGCTTGACCGTTAAGATCAAGCGACGCCTTGGTTTCGTTGCCGGCGCGGGTCGCGACGAGGCCCGCTTGCATGTCCAGCGGCGCAAGGGCGGCAAGATGCTTCGATTTGCTCACCTGCTCGGGCAGGCCGAACAGTCCGGAGACGACACGCAAACTCTCCTCGGTCGCGGCATGAAGCGCCACATCGACCCGGCCGGAGGGCGCTACGCTCACCGCCTCGATGCGGCCCTTGCCGGTCAGTGTCAGCGCATCGGACGCGCCGAATTCGAGCCGCTCGACATCGAGCGTATCGTTCTGCAGCGCGAAGCGCGCATCGAGCTTGCCTCCGGGCAGATCGGGCAGCAACAGCTCGCCCACATTCAAGGTGACGCGCGCATCCTGGTCGCGAAATTGCGTCAGGATGTTCCGGCCGCTATCGGCCGGCACGGTGTCAGCGCCGCGCGCCGCCGGAAGCCAGGAGCGCCAGGCCGCGCCGTCGCCCATCATCTCCCGGAGATCGAGCCGGTCGCTGTCCAGCGCAAGCTCGAACACATTGCGGTCGCCGCTGCGATAGGAGAACGCGCCGCGGAACGCCGTGCCGCTCACTTCGCCGCTGGCGTCGGCAAGCTTGAGCTCGCCGTCGCCGACCGTGGCAATGCCCGCGACGGCGAAATCGCCGACCGAAGCCTGGCCGGACATATCGCGGTCGCCGGCGGCCCAGCGGGTGAGCGCGCGCAAGCCCGTGCCTTCGAGCTTGACCGGGCCGGTGAATACCGGGCCGATATCGCCCTGGGCGAGACGCCCCGACACCGCGACGCGGTTCGCGCCGGGCAGCGTGGCGGTGAGATTTTCGATGGCGATGACGCCGTCTTGCGCGGCAAGATCGAGCGCGAGCCCGCTGACCAGATCGCCGCCGAGGCTCGCCTGCTCGATGGCGACCGCGAGCCTGCCCTCCCCGATCTCCGCCGCCTTAGTCAGAGCCTCCTCGGCGAGGAGATACAGAATTGCGGCCGGCGATGGACGCTGTTCGGGGTTCGGCGCTCCGGCCAGCAGATCGATATCGATGAAACGGGCGGCAAGCGCGCCATCGGCCTTGACCGTCTCCCCGAGGTCAAGCGCGAGATTGCCTTTCAGGATTTGCGGCCGTCCTTTGGCATTGACGGTGAGATCGAACGCTGACATCTCCACGCGCTCGGGCGTCGCCTTGAGCGGACCCTTCAGCTCGACGAAGAGCGGATCGTCGGCAGGCTTCTCCTCGCTCTCACCCGCTGTCTCCTCGGCCAATTCGACCACGCCTGCTGTCGGCCCCAAAGCATGGCCGACGCGCAAGGTGAAGATGCCGTCATAAGCGGGCTGCTGCCCAAGCCCCTTGACCGCGCCGTCGAGCACGTAACTCATGTCGCGGTCGGGATCGCGCAAGGCCGCCTTGAGACGGAACTGACCTGCCGCGTCCGTCTCGCTCGTGGAGAAGCGAAGCTCCTGCCGGCGGTTCTCGAACTCGTAAGTGGCCGACACCTTGTACGGACCCGACAACGACGCCGCGCTCAATTCACCCGCGACATCGTTGAGGATCAACTGCTCCATGCCGTCTTTGGCGATCTCGATCCTGCCGCCGCCGATCGAGACCTTGTCGAGCATGACTTCTTTCGGCGCGAACGGCAGCGCCACACCCGGACGCCCCACGTCGCGCCAATTGCCGGTGCCGTCGGACTTGACGTCGAGCCGCAGGATCGGATCGACGATGACGATCTCGCGCGCCTCAACCGTGCCCGAGAGCAGCGCGCCGATATTGAGCCACGCCTCGATCGAGCGGGCTTCGAGGAACGGCACGTCGAGGCCTCCCCGCTCGTCCGCGACCTTGACCGCGTCGAATTTCAGTTCCGGCGCCGGCAGCAGGACGAGATGCACCTTGCCATCGACCTTCACCTCGCGGCCGAGCAGCTTGGTCGCTTGCGTCTCGAAGACGTGGCGATAGTCGTTCCAGTCGATGAAGAGCGGCGCGGCGAAGAGCGCGCTCAACACCAGGATCAACAAGGCCGTCAAACTGAGCAGAAGCGAGTTCACCGCAGTCTAGGTCCAGGGCTCGTGGGGGGCGCTGCTTCGCCGCAAAGCACGATCGCTTTCAATCGTCTTGGCTCCGTGACGCTTCGTCATGGTAACGCAAAAATCTTGCCAGGATTGAGGATATTCAACGGATCGAGCGCCTTTTTTATGGCAGCCATCACCAAAACAGCCGAGCCGTGCTCGGCGGCGAGATAGTTGATCTTGCCCTGGCCAATGCCGTGCTCTCCGGTGCAGGTGCCGCCCGCGGCAAGCGCGCGCTCGACCAGCCGGTCGAGGAATTCCTGCACCTTGCGCCGCTCCTCCTGGCTGGCGGGATCGATCAACGGCATGACGTGAAAATTGCCGTCGCCGACATGGCCCACGATCGGCGCGAGCAGTCCCAGGCGATCGATGTCCTCACGCGCGGCGCTGACGTTATTGGCAAGGGCGGAGATCGGCACGCAGACATCCGTGGACACAATCTCCGCGCCGGGCCTGAGGGCTCGTGCCGCCCAATAGGCGTCGTGGCGCGCCTGCCAAAGCTTGCTGCGATCCTCGGTGCGCGCGGCCCACTGCAAGTCCCCTCCCCCTTCGGCGCGCGCGATCTCGGCGAAGCTTGCGACCTGCTCGCGCGTTCCCGCTTCCGTGCCATGAAATTCGAGGAAGAGAGTCGGCTGCTCTGGCAGCACAAGATGCGAATAGGCGTTGCAGGCGCGGATCTGCACTTCATCCGCCAACTCGATGCGAGCCAGCGGCACGCCCATCTGCAGCGCGGCGATGGTGGCATTGCAGGCGTCTTCGATCGAGGTGAAGGAACAGACGCCGGAGAGAATGGTCTCGGGGATTCCGTAGAGCTTGAGCGTCAGACCGGTGATGATGCCGAGTGTGCCTTCGGAGCCGATCAGGAGCCGCGTGAGATCGTAGCCTGAAGCGGTCTTGCGCGCTCGGCTGCCGGTGGTGATGACGCTCCCGTCGGCAAGGACTGCCGTGAGGCCGAGAACGGCATCACGCATCGTGCCGTAGCGCACCGCGTTGGTGCCGGAGGCGCGCGTCGCCGCCATGCCGCCGAGGCTCGCATCGGCGCCGGGGTCGACCGGGAAGAACAGCCCCGCATCGCGCAGATGATCGTTGAGCTGTTTGCGGGTCACGCCCGGCTCGACCACGCAGTCGAGATCGGCCTCGTGCACGGCGAGGATGCGGTTCATGCGCGACAGGTCGAGCGAGATGCCGCCGAACGGCGCGTTGAGATGACCTTCGAGCGAGGTACCGGTGCCGAACGGAATGACCGGCATCCTTGCCTCGGCGCAGAGCCTCACCACCTCGGAAACCTCTTCGGAGGTTTCGGCGAACAGAACGGCGTCGGGGGGTTCGGTCTTGAGCCAGGTGAGCGTATTGGCGTGCTGCGCCCTGAGCGCCTGGCCTAGTGAGAAACGCGGGCCAAAGCGCGAGGCGAGCGCCGCGAACAGGGCCTCTTTCGCTCCCGCCGGCACAGGTCTTGGGGCTTCCGCCATGACGAGGGTCATGGGGCCTATTCTATAAAGCCTAGGTTACCAAATGCTCAGGCTTTTACGCCCGGTCAGGCGGCGACGATCACCATCACGGCCGCAAAGTGAACGCTCGCCGCCGACAGCACGAAGCCGTGCCAGATCGCGTTCTGATAGGGCAGACGCTCCCACAGATGGAACACCACACCGATCGTGTAGAGCACCCCGCCGATCATGAGCAATGTCAGCACCACGCCGGGCAAAGCCGACATTATTGGCTGCCACGCGGCGAGCACCGCCCAGCCCTGCACGAGATATAACGCGACGGTCAGACCCTCGAGAACGCGCGGCGCGAACAGCTTGATGGCGATGCCGATGATCGCCATGGTCCATACCACCGCCAGCAAAGTGAGCCCCCACGGATCGTTCATCTTGAGAAGAATGAAGGGCGTATAGGTGCCGGCGATCATGAGGAAGATCGCCGCGTGATCGAGCCTTCGGAACACTTCCTTGATCTTGGGATGGATGACGAGGTGATAGCCGGCCGAGCAGGAGAACATGGCGACGAGCGCCAGCCCGTAAACCAGCAATGCCACACCCCACAGCACGGCTTGCGACTTGACGGCGATAATGAGGAGAGCGGTCAGCCCGACAAGGCTGGCGGTGACGCCGGCGATATGGATGCACCCGTCTGCCACCCGCTCGCGCGCGGAATATTGCGGAAACACGACCCTAAACCTCAACTCCTCGCCGTCCATGCGACGACGTTACGGCATATTGATTGAGATCAGCTTACCGCAGGATGTGGCAAGGTTAGGGCATGAAGCGGACTAACCGCCGCAAGCCGACGCTCCCGCGGTGCACACAAACGGCACCACGACGCCGCGCCAGCACTGCGTATAGGTCTGGCTGGTCACGATGTCCGGCTTGAGCAGCATCTCCGGCTTGACCACGGGACGCACCGATTTCCAGAACGGGTCGGGAGTCACTTTCCTGGCGCGTAGCGTGACATAGGACCATCCGCGCTTGCGCCTGATCTGCTCGGCCGTGTCCCTGGCATTCTGTTGAGCGGCTCTCGCGGCATCGGCCTTCGACTTGGCGCTGTTCGTGGCAACGATCCCTTCGCAGCGCACCGCATCGGCGGGTTGAGCCCCGATGAGATAAACGACGACGACACCCAGCAAAACAAGCCCGATCTTCGCAATTCGAAGCATCCCGAAAACCTCCAAAATGATTCGCCCAGATTTGTGCTTCATTTGCCATCCCAAGCCACAGATCGCAACCCTTGATGGCTGCGCGAGATGCCGCGGATAAAAATCATTTGCACGAGCCTAGATCTTGTCGAGTATCAGGAGGTAACGGACTGCTCGCGAAGAAAGTAGTAATGCGACTAGACGCGGACGTTGAGCTCCCACCCCTCTACTAAAAACCTGGACCGCTATTCCCCGTCTTGCCCTTGCTCGACCCATTGCAAAAAACCTACCCTTCGAGGCTTCACTTAGGGCCGTAATTGAGGTAAGTTCACTTTATGTTCTCTTGGGCTCAGCGATTAGTAGCTATCGGCGCCCAAGAGAATCAGAAAACATTTTCTGGGTAGTGAATCCATCGACGTTCAGACGATGAAGCGTGAGGACGCATAACCCTTATGCACGGCCCTTTGCGAAAGCCTCTTGTGGGTATCCGCGGTCACTCTTTGCCAACGTCTGACAACACGTCAGAGGGACTCAAGAGCCTTCTCTCTATTAACATGAAGTATCGCACCTCCGCTTGGCCTGCGCCTTTTGATGTCACGACCCATCACTTGCATCGCGGCGATGCACGTGACTTGTCTTGGATACCCGATGCTTCTGTCGGACTGGTTGTGACCTCGCCCCCCTACTGGACCTTGAAGAAGTACGAGCGATGTAAGGGCCAGTTAGGAGAGATTGCCGATTACGAAGAGTTTCTCACCGAACTTGACAAAGTTTGGGAACACTGCGTTCGGGTTCTCGTGGAAGGTGGTCGAATCTGTTGTGTTGTCGGGGATGTTTGCATTCCCCGCCGCCGAGACGGGCGGCATCGAATCATACCACTACATGCTGACATCCAGGTGCGGGCGCGGCGATTTGGTCTCGACTGCCTAACGCCCATTATCTGGCAGAAAATCGCAAATGGTGTCACAGAAGCCAACGGAAATGGCGCGGGTTTCTATGGGAAGCCGTACCAGCCAGGAGCCATTGTAAAGAATGACGTGGAATATATCCTGTTTTTAAGGAAGCCCGGAGAATACCGAAGAACTGACCTGCCCCCATCGAGTGGTCCAGTTGCAATGTTAGTTTAGCGGCGTCCTGGGCGCCAGCGGGATCGTGGCCGTCGGAGCGGTTTGAGTGCGCGCAGACGGCCACGCTGCCAGGGCAGGCACGAA
>Ga0194120_10000192_pt1 | contig 108403 bp, 75 predicted proteins | sample TA2MahCa65mmetaG_FD_148642 | JGI IMG/M metagenome (GOLD analysis project Ga0194120, IMG submission 148642) | Freshwater microbial communities from Lake Tanganyika, Tanzania - TA2015019 Mahale Deep Cast 65m | ecosystem: Environmental > Aquatic > Freshwater > Lake | place: Tanzania: Lake... | reverse complement strand
TCGGTCACAGCCCCACTGGCGGGGGATGCTCGCTCGTCGCGCCTTGCCCCAGGCCAAATTGGGCGCAACGAACGTGAGCGTATTTACGAAACGGACCACTTAGGTTTATATATCTTTTTTTGCCTTCATTGTTCCAGCCGCATCTGCCCTTGGCGCCGTCCTCCTTTGAGTGCTCCAAGTGCTGAGAAGCATTTTGGTTCGATGGACCATATCATGAAATCGGGGAAAGCCCGATTTTGCGCTCTATCGCGCCCTGATAATCGATAAGCGGCTTTGCTATTCAATTCGTGTCATTTGCTGTGTCTCGCCTTCCGCGAACAGCCCCTCACAAAGCAGGGTTGAGGCCGGACGCGGGAGTTTGCCAGAATTGCGAACGCTTTCGCTGGCTTACAAATCGATGAATCTCGCGGCGAGGTGGCCGTCGTCGCAGCTCAAGATGGCGACGCTTCGGGGCAGATTGAACCGCGGTTTGCCGGCATAGCCCGGATTGAGATAGAGCGTTTGACCTTGCGTTGCGCAGCAGGGCCGATGCGTGTGCCCGAAGACGACGACATCCGGTTGCTCTTCATCCATGCGGCGCTGGAGGGCTTCGGACAGGTTGCGAGCCTCTACGATGTGGTGAACGAGGAACTTCTTCCCGGCGAGTTGAACGGCTTCAGTTTCCTTGAGGCGGATTCCGGAATCTGTGTTGCCCAGCACAGCCGTCACCGGCGCGATTCTCTCCAGCTCCGCGATCAACCAAGGGAGTCCGACGTCGCCGCCGTGCAGGATATGATCGACGCCTTGAAACAATTGGGGCAAGCGGGCGTCAAGGTGGTTGTGCGTGTCTGAAATGATCCCGATCCTGAACATGGTTTCGCCGGCAAGGCAAGGAGTGTCGAGCGACGAGGCAGGACCTGCACATTGGCGAGTTGGCGCAGGGGATTACGCTCGAGATTCTTCGGGCGCGGCCTCCTCGGAATCTGGCGCCGCCTCGTCCTCTTCGTTCTCCTGTTCGTCGTCCTCGGCTGCTTCGCTGAGCTTCATCGCGCCGGCGAAAAGCCCGGTGAAAAGCCCGCCGCTCATCAGTGTATTTCGAAAAAGCTCCCAGGTCTCGGGCCAGCCAGCAGTGCCAAGGGTCAATGCAAGCAGCCAGCCTGTCAGGTCCTTCGTGTATTCTGGATTGCCGAACGGATTGAAAAACCACGCGGCCGTATTGGTCACCAAATAGAAAAGGATCGCGCTCAAAACGCCGCCGCCCACTATTTTGAACCACGAGAAGCGCGGGCTGAAGAGTCGTCCAAACCAAATAATCGCGGCATACACCCCGTAATTCACGAACTGGTAAGATTGGAAAGAATCGATCCCCAGCGCGAAGTGATAATAGGCATTAATCGCGATATCGCTGATCACCAGGGTGGCCAGCGGCAGCCACCAGGCCATCGCCCCCGGAAAATAAATGCCCGCGCAAAATACAAGTCCGTACACCGCACTGAAGTTTGGAGGCATCAGGCCAGGCCAGCGCGTCAAGGCGAGGACGACCATGAGCACGATGGCCAGCGGCAAGTTCCATTTTTCTTTCACCTTGAGAATCCTATCCCTCGTGGATCGAAATGACAAGAGTGCCGAAAGAGCAAGAAGCGCAAGTGCTGGAAAGGCAGAAAAGCCTCCAAGTCTTCGATTGGACCTTGATTAATCGGCGCCGCGAAATCATTTTGCCGCACGCCGACTCTCCCATGGAATGGCGATTTGAAATCCTCCACGAGGATCCGGACCTGCTTGTCGTGAACAAGCCGGCTGGGCTGGTTTGCCATCCGACCAAGGCGGACGGTTACTCCAGCTTGATCAGTCTCGCGCGTGCGTATCTGGGACCCGGATCGCGTCCTCATATGGTGAACCGGCTCGATCGCGAAACCAGCGGCATCGTGATGGTCGCGAAGAATCCGCAGGCCGCCGGGATCCTGGGCAAAGTTTGGGAAAACAACGGCGTTTACAAAGAATATCTCGCGATCGTGCATGGCACGGTGGCGGAGGAGAGCGGATTCATTGACGCGCCATTGGGGAAGGATATGGCAAGCCAGGTCGCCATAAAGAACTGCGTGCGAGCAGATGGCGTTTCTGCTTTGACCGCGTTCACAGTTGTGGACCGATTCTCACGGGACGGACGCAGTTTCTCCCTCCTTCGCGTCTTCCCCAAGACCGGACGCAAACACCAAATCCGCGTTCATCTGGCGCACTCAGGCCATCCAATCGTTGGCGACAAATTATACGGAGGAAACGAATATCTTTACCTTGCGTTCGTAAAGGGCATCCTGACTCCGTTCGATTGGGACCACTTGATTCTGCCGTGCCACGCCTTACACGCGTCCACTTTGCGATTCCGGTGGAATCAATCGGAGATGTGTTTTAACGCCCTTCCGGAACGGTGGTTCATGGAATTCCTGGAGATCCAGTTTGGTCAGTCAGCTTCATGAAGTGAGCTTTCTCCCGCACACCTTTGCTGAAGGCGGGCATCATTCGCGATATAACCCAGGCTTCCGCACTGGTTTCGCAGTGCTCGTAATCGCGCACCAGACGTCGGTGACGCATCAACCATCCGAAGGTCCGTTCGACCACCCAGCGTTTGGGCAACACCTTGAACCCGCTCCCATCGATCACCAGCCGTCGATCCGTCGGCGGACGGCCAAGTTTGGAACGAGTCGGGAAATGCGGTTGCAGCAGGGCCCATTGGACGCCCATTGGGCGTCGGTGAGGCTGGTTCGTAAGAGGCGATTTTCATCGTCCAACAGATCTGCGCTAAAAAGAGGCAGGCCGATTCGATTCAATAAAATCAAGTCTTTTCGCATGCTCGAACACCTTTTCCTCGCACCTTATCGATCCCATCTCAGAAAATCATACAGTCCCTAATTTTCGGACGGGCTCTTAGAGCGTGTCCGAAAATTCCGCGGGGTCCTGTTTTCGCGCCAAAGGCCGGATGGCGAGGCGCGACGAAGGAGAATATCCTCCTTGGATCTTCGACTGAGGAGCAACGAAGCCAGGCGGCCTTTGGCGCGAAAACCCTCCGGGCGGCGGGTCTTTTGTCCGTGGCCTGCGTTGGCTCGGTCCTTACAGCCCGCGTTGGGGATGCTCGGACCTCGCCGCCTTGGCCACAGCCAAAATCCCTCGCCGCAGGACCCCGCGCAATTTTCGGACACGCTCTTAGTGCTTGAACGGGTGAATCGGATGTGGTTGCATAGCGCCCTATGAAAAGGAACCTGTTGATGCTGTTTTGTCTGAGCTGCCTGGCCGGCTTCACTCTGGGTTGTTACAGCACTGTGGATGGCCGGGTTAGGATGGGCATGCCGGCGGCTCTGGCCAAGGACACGATCGAAGGCCGCTACGAGCGCTCGGTCGATGAGATCTTTGCCGCGGCCAAGAAAGTCCTTTCGTTCAACGGAACACTTTACGGAGAAAACACCATCAGCCACACCCTCGAAGCCAAAATCGATAACAAGACCGTGCGTGTCGCTGTGGACGAAGTCGAACCCAAAACGACCCGGGTTCGCGTCCAGGCTCGGAGGAAGACGGGCACGGCCGACGTCGAACTCGCTAGCGAGATTGAGAAGCAGATTGCCCTGGGTCTGCCGCGCTAGACGGCTTCCCCTTCAATCCCAGATTCTGTTCATAAGTGCCAAGCTTCACGGCTTGGCCCTTTTGTTTGGATCTCACCTCCAGATTCAAGTGGGCGATCCGTTTCAAAGCGGATTCTGCCGCCGCGGTTTTGGGAAAGCGTTCTACGATCCGCTGCAGCGTCGCCTTGGCGACCGTGGCGTCGCCCGTGAGCTTGATTTGGAGATCCGCCAGGGAGTTCAGCCAGTGCGCGACTTGTTTGGCCGGTTGATACGGCACGGCGATCAACTGCTCCAATTGGTCGGCGGCCAAATCCAAACGCTGAAAACGGTCGGCGTAAATCGACGCCAGTTCTTCTCTGGCCTCGTAATCCTGCGGATGCTGCTCCAGGTGTTTCACAAGCGCCGCGGCCCGGAGCGACGGCTCGTCACTGGCGGGACCGCCTGGCGCGGAGGTTTCGCCGCGCAGGCCGAGGTTTTCTTCATGATGGGTCAGTTGAACCCGCCGCGGCTCGTGCCGTTCGATCATCATTTGCTCGGGCGTGAGATGAGCGATCCGTTGCAGGGCCAGTTGGGCTTGCTCGGTGTCCGGAAAGAGTTGCACGATGCGCTCCAGAGCGGCGCGGGCGGCGGCGCGGTCCTGCCTGAGCTTGAGCTGCCAGTCCGCCAGCCGGCTCAAGGCGTAGGCGATGTTTTTCGGGAGCCGGCCTTCCTGTCCAACAACGTCCTCAATGGTTTGCGCGGCGCCGGTCAGATCATGGAGATTCTCCGCCTGGATTTCGGCGAGCAACATCCAGCCGGGAAAGTCGTCGGGAAATTTTTCAATCTGCAATCGGACTTCCGCCAGCGCCTCCGCGTACCGCCCTTGTTTGCGCCGGGCTTCCGCGATGGAGTACATCGGCGCCGGTTCAACCTCCAGATCGCCTCCGTCGTAAAGCCCCGTGAATTGCTTCGCCACCCAGCCGCAAAAGCTGGGCCCCCAGAGGATCGCGAACCCCAGCCCGCAGACGGCGCCGACCAGCACGGCGAAAATCTTGGAGAATTCATCGTGCGTGCGAACGGCGACCCCCAACGCGATGGCCGCCAGCACCAGACTCACCACCCAGCGCCCGACGAGCGCCAGCGGTTCATCGCTCTTTTTCAGCCAGCGATAGAGAACCCACAGCACGGCCGCCGAAGCAACGGCCAGCGGAACCAGATTCCAGATCAACGCGGCGGCAGACTTCATAACGCTCAGATTTCAAATCATCCCATGATCCGATTCGGTTTGCCGGAACGATTCAGATCGGATGGGAGCGCAGCGCGATGTAACGATCAACAGGCTCAATTCCCTCCACCCCGGTTAATATTTCCCCGCCGTTGCAGCTCGCCCATGACTTCGGGATTGATCTTCTGCACGGATGAAGCGGGATCGGAAACCGTGCCATCGTCGTTGACCCAGACCCGGCGCGGCACGCGGCTGCCGGTTTCCGCCGGCAAGGTGATGTAGCGGCCTTTCCGCGCGTTCTGGCCGTTCGAGTCCGTGCGCGCGGCGCAACCTGAAAAAGTGAGCGCCGCGGGAATCGCGGCCAGGAGCAATGCTTTCGATAAGATTTTCATGGATTCTCGGTTCGTCGCTGCAAACAGGCCGCGCGGGTTTTGGGAGGTTATAGGAGTCGGAAGGCCAAGGCACAAGGGAAATGCCAAACCAGGAATACCCATCAACGACGCGATTCTTAATCGCGTCTTAATCCGATTCTGGCAGAATGAGGATGGCGCGACTGGGCGGTCGTCCGCACAACACGACTCATGAGAATTCTGGTCGTCGAAGATGAACTGCGCTTGCTGCGCAGCCTGGCCAAGGCCTTGCGCGAGGAAGGCTACGCCGTCGATACCGCCGAGGCGGGCGATGAAGGCCTCTACAAGGCCGAAAACTACGACTATGACGCCATCGTGCTCGACGTCATGCTCCCGCGCCTGGACGGCTGGATCATCCTGGAACGCCTCCGGAAACTCAAAGCCACTCCCGTGCTTATGCTGACCGCGCGCGACGCCCACAAAGACCGCGTGCGCGGCCTGGACACGGGCGCGGATGACTATCTGGTCAAGCCGTTCGATTTGTCGGAATTGCTGGCGCGGCTGCGCGCGCTCATCCGTCGCTCCGCCGGACGCGCCCGTCCGCTCCTGGAATTGGGCGACGTGCACATTGACACCCGCGCCCGAGCCGTCACCCGGGCCGGCGAACCCGTCACGCTGACCGCCCGCGAGTATGCGATTCTGGAATACCTCGCGTTGCACAAGGGTGAAGTCATCAGCCGCACCGAGCTTTACGAACATCTCTTCGACGAGAGCGACGACACCATGTCGAACCTCGTCGATGTGCACGTCTTCAGCCTCCGCAAGAAGCTCGGACGCGAGCTGATCATGACGCGGCGAGGACAGGGATACGTCATCGAATGAAGGCGGAAGGCCGAAAACCGAACTCCGAAGGAAATCCGAAGGCCGAAGGCCGAAGCGGGGAGAAAGTTTTTGCGGCATTCAGTCTGAAGCGTGGGCCAGTCAAATCCGTCGCAATGCGACCTTTAAGAACAACAGCCAAGTCGTTCGCGCGCTTCCCCTCACCCCGGCCCTCTCCCTTGGGGAGAGGGTGGTCGCATTGGCCAACTCACGCAGACCCGCCGCACCGATCCCCTTCCCGCTGCGGGGATGAATTCTCCCTCTCCCTGAGGGAGAGGGCCGGGGTGAGGGGGAAGTGCGCGTTCATTCACACGCAACCACGCGAACGATCCGAGGATTCGAGATCTCATCAATTCTCGGAACGCCATCGTGGAGGCTAGGCCTGAACGTGTTTACCCACTCCATCCGCTGGCGGCTCCAGTTGTGGCTGGCGTTTCTGCTGGTCTGCGTTTTGAGCGGATTCGGCATTACGGTGTACCAACTTCAACGGATGAACCAGTTCAGCCAGATTGATGAGGAACTGGAACTCCGCGTCGCGGCGCTGGATCGAGCAGTGCGCGGAGGCATGCCGCCCGGTTTCGGGCCGGGTCGCCCGCCTTTCGGACGCGGGTTAAGCAAAGGGAGCTTTGAAGAAGGCGGACGACGCCCGCCTCCGTTCCGCGGCAAGCCGGATGCGCCGTTTCTGGATGGTCCGCCGCCGCGTCCCAAACGCGACGTGCGGCTTTCGACCGAAGTGGCCGGCCTGTTCGATGAGAGCCGGACCAACTCGTTTTACTTCGCCGCCTGGCACCGTGACGGCGCGCTCATGCAACAATCCACGAATGCACCGCCCGATGTGCCCATCCCCGAACGCTTCGATCGGGACACGCAAACACACACCCGCACGCGCGAGTCGTTTCGTGAAGCCTACCATTTCACCGAGATGGGAGAATGTGTGCTGGCAGGCCGTTCCATCGTGGCAGACCTGCGTGCGACGCACCGTTTCGCGTGGTGGCTGCTCGCGGCGGGCGCCGCCGTGCTGGCGCTCGCCATCGGGGGCGGTTGGAGACTCACGACCCGTGCGATTAGGCCCGTCGAAGAAATCAGCGCCGCGGCGCGACGCATTTCCGAGGGGAATCTCTCCGAACGAATCCGCGTCAAAGATCCGGAGAACGAATTGGGCCGGCTGGCCGGAGTGTTGAATTCGACCTTCGCCCGGCTCGAAGTGGCCTTCGCGCAGCAAAAGCAGTTTACCGCGGATGCCTCGCACGAATTGCGCACGCCGCTTACGGTCCTGATCTCCGAAGCGCAGACGACACTCGCGCGCGAGCGCAGCGCCGCCGAATATCGCGAAACGGTCGAGACCTGCCTGGACACGGCGCAGCAAATGCGGCGGCTCACGGAATCCTTGCTCGAACTGGCTCGTCTGGACGCTGGCCTGGATAATCTCCAGCGCGCCCCTCTCGATCTGGCGGAAACAACGCGCGCATGCGTCGATCTCATTCGCCCGCTCGCATCACAGCGCGGGATTAAAGTCAGCCTGGACCTCAAGCCGGCCGAGCTATCCGGCAACGCCGACCGCCTGGCTCAGGTTGCCACGAACCTCCTCACCAATGCCATCCACTACAACAACCCGGCCGGAGAAATCCGTGTCGCGACGCGGATCGAGAACGGTCACGCTCTGCTGAGTGTGGCTGATTCGGGAATGGGCATCTCGCCCGAAGACCTTCCCCACATCTTTGAGCGCTTCTATCGCGCGGACAAATCGCGTTCGCGCGCGACCGGCAGAACCGGCCTGGGCCTGGCCATTTCCAGAGCGATTGTGGAGGCGCATGGCGGCACGATTGAAGTGTCGAGCGAACCCGGCATCGGTTCGGCCTTCACCGTGAAGTTGCCGGCGGGACGGGAGGAGGCGCAGAAAGGAGTGGTGGCCCAAATCCTCGCCTAAGGATTTTGAAAACGAGTCTTGAGCCGGTGGGCGTGGCATTTTCGATAGACGTGATTCAATACGAAATCTATTGAACCGCGACGTTGGCACGCCCCGAACTGGCCGCATCGCAAGGATGGTTTTGAAGATTTAGGCGAGGAACATGGGGTGGAGTAATGGAGTGCTGGAGTGGTGTGATCCCCTATACTCCCACCACTCCGGTACTCCGACGCAACTCACCCGTCTTCGCTGTTTTCAGTAGCTGGCACCGGGCGACCTGTGAACAACCGGCCGGTGTCCACTCCCTTTCCCCTCACCCTGGCCCTCTCCCCAGGGGAGAGGGCCGGGGTGAGGGGGAAGGTGACGACCAAACCACCGGCGCGTCGCCAATGAAAACAGTGAAGAAACGCGCTCCGCTCACTTCCTGGCCTGGACCGTCCACGTCCGCGAGCGCGTCAGCACGGCGTCCGGGCCGAGCACCGGATCGTTTTGGTAAGTTCCCGAATCTCGCTTCCCAACTGCCTCCACGTAATGCGGACCGTTCGACAAGTTTGCGAGCGCGATCGGTGTATCAACCGGCGTCTCGTCACTCCATGTCCCGCCGTCGAGGCGCCACTTGAAGTGCGTGTAGCCGGAGCCTTGCGGGAAGTTGCGTTCCGGAATGCCGTGGCCTTTGCGGTTCACACCGACGATTAGCTTGGCTGCAGATTGATCCGTTGCGCCGATGGGTTCGCCGGAAATGGAGACGCCGAGGGGAATGACACCACCCTGGTCGCGTCCATTCGGTCCCGTGCCTCGCGCCGAGGAATCCGCCTTCAGGCTGAACCAATCCCGCACGATCTGGACCGCAGCCCAAGAAGTGAAGTTCGTCGTCTCCGAGAGTTGTGGGAGATGGTTGAAACGCGGATCGGCGTCGGAGTTTCCTCCGCCCGGACCGGACCAGGCAAATGGCATCAGATTGTTCGTGAAAGTCAGTTGCGCCGCCTTCAAGTTGCGCGTCAGCTTTTCCGCGTCGTAAATGATATTTCCTTCGAGATACATCCCGGCGCCTTCGCGCGCGCCGGGATCTGCGAAGTTGACGACGCCGGCATCGGTATCGACCCCGCCGGCCTTTGTCTGGCGGACGATGGTGTTGTTGATCAACGTGTAGAAATTGCCTTCCTTCGCGGTCGCGGCTTGATCGACGTCGTAGAAAATATTGCCGATGACCGTGAAAAAGGAACTCAAGCCATTGCGTGTGCCACCGCTGACGGCGCTCGAGGAATTGGGCGATCCATTCCGATGCGCGTGGAGGAAAATGTTCCCTTCAATCCAGGCATCGGTGCCGTCGAAATCCAGAATGTCGTCCGTCGCGCCCACGAAGAGGTTGTTGATGAATTCGACGATGGGGCCAGGCCGGTTTCCGCCCGTGAAATCGATCACGTCGGTGTACCCGGCGCGCGGCGCGCCGAAGAAGTTGCGGAGGAAAAGCGCGCGCCCGCCGGCCTTGATGCCGCCGTCGGCGTGGATCATTTCAAATCGCGCGGTCACGGAGGGAAAAACGCAGTCCTGCACCACGAACGACGAGCGGTCCAGCATGAGGTAGGGCCGGTCCGTGCTGCCGAAGGTCAAGTGGCTCAGGAACACGGTGCCGTCCGTGGATTGAATGGCCGTGGAGCGGTTCCCTTCGATGTGCGCATAGGTCATGCGGGTTTCGGGAGAATTCGGGCCGCCCCGGATCGCGATGTGGCCCCAGTTTGCCGTGGAATTGGGCGGACGCGTAAACCGAATCGGCGCCGCGGCCGTGCCTTCGGCCAGCAAACGCCCGCCGCGGTCGATAACGAGGTTCACGTTCGCTCCCAGGAAAACGGAAGTGCCCGCCTCAATGGTGAGCGTGGCGCCGTTGCTGACAGTGAGGCTGCCCGTGAGCGAGTAAGGACCTTGGGCCGCCGTCCATGTTGTGTTCGTGCCGAGGGTTCCACTGAGGCCGGCGGCGGCTGAAGTAAGCGCCAGGGCCGCCAATGCGGCGGCTGAGAGAGCAGTATGGATTTTCATCAGTTGACTGGAGTTTGCCGGAATTAGCTTCTTTGCGGTTAAACCGCGTATTCCGAAAAGTAGGGTAGGCATCTTGCCTGCCTCACGTTTCCTTTGCTAACGCCAACGACAAAGACAGGCAGGCTGGAAGCCTGCCCTGCGTTACTCCGCCCCCTGGATCCATTGCCGGAGAGTTTGTTTGCGATCGGCGGAACCGGGGAAAAGCTCATCGGGGAACCGGCGATACCGGGTGATTTCGTCCAGGATCTCCACACTTTTGTTGGCGTTCAGCCACATACCGGCCAGATACTGCAGCCGCAGATTGCGGTCGGTGTTGATCTGCGCGTCTCGTGTCCAGGCTTCCAGGTCGCGCGCCTGGCCGGCGTAGGTGGCGAGCAGGCCCAGCTCGGAATGGAATCCCGCGTCGCGGAGCGATTGTTTGACGCGCGCGTGATCCGCGCGCTCCAGCCGTTCGTGCAGCTTGTCCAGATCGATTCGCGTCGGTTCGAGCTGCCCGAACAGAACGGCGTCGTAGCCCTCGCCCGCATGGTCGTTGCTCCAGATGATTCCGTTGGGAAACGCCTTGAAGAACGTGGCGATGACGCTTTTGGTCGTTTCCGAATTGCTTTCGTAAAGCGGGATCCACAAGGCCATCACGCCCCCTGGATTCAAGCGGGCTTTGCACATTTCATAGTAGTCCACGGTGTTGAGCGCAGCGCAGCCTTTGACCCAGGGGTCGATCGGATCGGACGTGATGACGTCAAATTTCTCCCGCGTCGTGCGGACGAAATGGCGGCCATCGTCGAAGACCACTTCGTTCCGCCCATTGCATGCCGAGCCAGGGAATGATCAGCATGCTGAAGCCCAGCGCGCCGAGGATCGCGCCGACCGTGTTCGCCGCATAGACGCCGCCGACCAACCGTCCCGGATCCTGTCCGCGTGACGCCACTGCCGCCAGCGCCAGCGGAAAGCTTGCTCCCCACAAGATGGCAGCCGGCAGAATGGCCCAGAGGCAACGAACCATATCCAGTTGAAATCCGAACCAAGGATTCTTCGAGAGCGACGGATAGATCGGCCAATTCGGGAGCGAATGGGAGATCATGTAAGCCGTCCAGGCCACCGCTCCAGCCAGGAGCATCTGGCAGCAACCGAGCGCGAACCTGGGGCTGACCGTCGATCGCGCCAGCACCGATCCCAGGCTGCTCCCGATTCCCAATCCTGCCAGGAACACCGCCAGAATGATCGAAAACGTATAAACCGTTCCACCCAGCAGCAGCGACAAAAGACGCGTCCACACAACTTCGGCGCCCAAAGCCGCCATTCCTGACAGCGCGATCGTCAAATACACCCACGAAGAACCAACGGACCCACCCCCAGCCCCTCCCGGGAGGGGAGCTTTGCTAAATTCCGCTGTTGCCAGCTCCCCTCCTGGAAGGGGTATGGGGTGGGTTCGTGGCTGGCCAAGGGCCGCATGCGCGGCACTATCTCCCGCGATTTCAGATTTCGGAGTTCGGAGTTCGCATCTGGACGAGTTCAGCGAAGCGATAACCAAAGCGACCATCGCCACGGCCCCGTTGATGGCAGCGGCAACATACGTCGCGGTCGCCATGTCATGCACGCGCAACAAATAGAAACCGGCGAGCAAACAACCGCAGACTGCGCCCGCAATGTTTCCGCCGTAAAAGAATCCCAGCCAGGACACCCCTTGCGGCGTCGCCTCGACCCATCGCGAAATCGCCGGCAAAGTCGCGCCCATCAGCAGAGTCGGCGGCAGCAAACAAACCGCAGCGACAGCGCATCTGATCCACAAGCCGTGTTTGGCGTTCGCGGCGTAAACCTGACTGATGGACGGCATCGCGAAGAGCACCGCGATCCCGATAACCCCGATGGCGAGTTCCAGGACCGCGTAAACCCGCAATGGATGATGCCGCGGGGAAACAAATCTCGGCAAAAGCCAACTGCCCAGGCACATCCCTCCCATGAACGTTCCCAGCAAGACGCCCAGCGAAATCGTGGTCAAACCGATCACCAGTTGCAGCAACTGGAGCCAGACGATTTCGTAAATCAACGCCGCGCAGCCGCTGCCCACAAATAACAGGAGCAGCGAAGGAAGGTATCGAGAGGTGAGGCGCATTTCAGTTCTTAGGCTCGTAACTCAGCAAGTACTCGCGGCGTTGGTCGGCAAAGCTTTTCAAGCTCAAGCTCCGGCGTGGACCGCGAAAGCCGGGCTCATCCATGTCTTCCGTGACGCCTTTTGCGAACGCCTCCGTCGGATAAAGCTTGTGCGTGTCCGTCGTCACGTCCTCGGCAATCACGGCTTGATATTGCTGGACCAGCGGGCTGAGTTTGTTCCAATCGAGCCAGGTCTCGGCGATGGCCCGAACAAAACCGAGGTAGCGTTCGCGCAGCGAGGGCACCGCGAGGAGTTTGTGCAGCAGCGGCTTGTCCGGATCGTCAATGCCCGCGAGCGGATCCAGCTTGACGCCTTCGACTCTCAATTCCCCCTGACCGCCACGGCCACCGCCAAAGCCCGGTCCGCCGCCGCCGAATCCGGGGCCGTTGGGGGGCGCGAAAGTTTCATTGGCGTCATTCGGAACAATGTGGAAACGGCCTTTGGCATCCTGGCAAACGTTCCAATCGCCCGTGCGGACCCAATAGCCGTCGCTGTTGATCAGGACATTGTCCAGGGCGAGGAACTTCAGGATGCCATCGATGTCGAGGAGCGGCGCGATCGCTTCCTCCAGTTTGTCAGGCGGGGTTTGGTCGAGCACGCGGCAAAGTTTGATCAGATCGGCCCACGCTTTGGGATCGTCCTTGCTCTTGATTTCATAGAGGCGTTTGTACTCGGCCACGTCTTCCCCCAGATAATTGAACCGGCCCTGTCCGCGCTGGTTGCCGAGCATTTTCCAGCGCGCGCCTTTGGACGAACCGAACCAATCTTTGAGGAACTCTTTGTTAAACTGCTGCGAGTTCACATAAGTGCCCCAACTTTCGCCGTTGATCACGACCCGCACGTAGTTGGCCCGAGGCGCGGGGATGAATTCGCGGGCGATGTGATTGTAAAGAACTGTCCGCAGAAACGTCGGATCGGAATGCGAATTGAGCAGGTTGAGCGTGGTGTAGCCGTGCAGGTCTTGTTTGCCATGCACGAAATCGAGCGAGAGATTCAAGGACCGCTTCTGGCCTTCGCCGACCGACATGTAGGAGGTCGTGCCCCGGAAATGGACGCCAACCTCGCGATACGTCCGGCCATCCACCCGCAACTTCGCCGGCACTTCGACATCCGTGTGATAGAAGTCGGCGAGTTCCTTCTCCCAATCCGCGTTTTCAAATTCGAGGAACAACGTTCGCAACGTGAAGGAGTCGTAAAGCGGAGTCTGGTCCGGGACGAATTTCACGTCCGCCGGCGTCAATCTTGGCCCCGGCGGTGGCGGACCTTGATTGCCGCCGCGACCGCGGCCTCCGAAACCGCCCGGCCCGCCGAAGTTCGGCCGAGGCAACGAAACGTTCAGGCCTTCGCGGATTCTCTCCTCATCGAGCAAGCCGCTTTTGTCGGCGTCCCATTCAGCGAACCATTTCTCAAACGCGCCCTTGAACTCGGCGCGAGTTAGCGCGTCGTCCTTGTTCGCATCCGCGGCGGTGAACAGGCCGGGCGCAACAAATGCGGCCGGTCCGAACCCACCCGGGCCGAATCCGCCGCGTCCGCCACCTCCGCGTCCAGGCTGGCCGCGCGGAGCGCCATCGCCGCGGCGACCCTCCGGCGCGTTGGCCGAAGCGTCGGGACGCGAGGTTTGAGCGGCGCCGGGAGTGCTGGCGGCTGGAGGTTGGGAGGGGGCCGCGGCTTCGGTTCGAGGTTGATCTGGCGCATCGCCCGGCCGGCCTCGTCGAAGTGGAGGATCTCCCTCGGTCGGCCCAGCTCTTCGTCCGCCGAATCCCTGAGGCGGTGGAAGGACTTCGCTGAATTTCTCGACAAATTTTTCCTGGTTCAATTTCCCGGCTGCCTCTGTATCCATCTTATCGAACCACGCCTCGGCCAACGCGCGGAATTCGTCCTTGCTCAGTTTCTGATCCCCATTCTTGTCCCCCTGGGAAACGACTTGCGGCGCCAGCATCATGCCGGGACCAAAACCGCCTCGACCGCCAGGGCCGCGCCCTTGAGCGCGCCGAGTTTGAAGAAACTCGCGAGCCGCTTTGCGTTCTTCGGCGTTGAGACGTTTGTCGCCGTCCTTGTCGAATTGGGGCACCAACTTGGTTTGTTGCGGCCCGCCGCCGAAGCCGCCAAATCCAGGCCCGCCCTGCCCGCCCCGGCCCAAACCGCCACGCCCGCCGCGTCCTTCCGGCTGGGAACCCTGGACGTTCGGGGCGGCCCCGGACTCCTGGCTGGCTGCCTGATCTGGATTGGTCGCTCGCGGCGACGGGCTTTCCTGCGCCGGCAGAGAGAAGGAAACAGAGGTAAATAAAGCGAAGCAAATGGTTCTGAAACTCTGAAGCAAGACGATGCTCGCCGGTTTTTGGGTCTTCATAAGTCGATTTGTGCCTTTCGTGAACCGATCAACGCCTGAAGCGAAAATGTCCGGCCGTAACCAACCAAACCGCGGATTGCGCGGATCACGCGGATGAAAACCAGATCACCTATCCCGACCTCACTCATCTCCGCGCCCATCCGCGACATCGGCGGTTCCAAAATCTTCGCGAACATGCCGCATGTTGCAGAATTTGGTATCGACTCCGCCATGCTTCGCCATGCTGTGATCTCCGTGTTAGACACCGGTTCTTAACGAGCGCCAGGTTGGCCGGCGTTCTTGACTTCCTCCTGGGCCAGCAAGAACTCACGCCGCTTCTTCACGTGATCGCGGAAAGCCTGGAGCAATTGATCGAGATTCTGGAGCGCACGGGAGGCATCCATCCCGAACGCTTCCGCGCGCAGGGAGACTTCCGGCCTCAAGCGCTCACCCATGGCGTTGATGATCGGAACAAAGACTTCTTCCGTGTAAATGGATTCCAGCGCCTCCTTCATCCGCGCAAGAAAGAGCTTGCGGAACTGCGGATTGGCCAGGAGCGGTCCTGAGAAATAGCCCGGCTGGCGCCACCAACCGGCGCCGCCGCCCCCGCCGAAGCCGCGCCGACCTCCCGGCGGCGTGTCGCCATTCATGCCGAACGTGATGGGCATGTTGTAGAACACCTGGCCCATCCCGCCGAACCCCATCGAAGTGCCCCAGGTGTTGTCCTCATCCCAGGGATACATGGTCCATTTGCCCGAGCCGTGCACGTCGTGGTAAGTGAAGTAATTGTTCCAGAATCCGTCCCAATTCGACAGCGCCATGCTGGCCACGAAGTAATTGACCATCTGTTCGACGTCGAAGTTCTTTTTGATGATTTCCCATTGCTCGTCACCCTGCGTCTTTTGCAGGGCGTTGATCAGCGAGAGGAGGTCGTCGTGGCCTTCCCGCGTGTTGGTCTTTTTTTCGTGCTGCCGGACCAGGTCGCGCTCGTACCAGAGCAGTTTGTAAAGGTTGCCGTCATCGGAAAGCTTGTTTCTGCGGAGGAACGCCCGATTCACCTGTTCGACCAACAGGGAGTAGCCCGCGGGCTGGCCGTTCAACGCAAGGCGAACATGATGACTCTGCGGCGCGGCCACGCCGACTCTCCGATAGACTTCATAAGCGAGCGGCTCCGCCAGCGCGGCGTTTTCGCTCTCAAAAATCAGGTTGATGGTGGTCATCTTCTTGAGAGGTTGATCCTTGTAGAAGTGGACTTTTTGCCCGCCCTTCCTCGGCACGACCTGGACGAAGTCGAACAACTGGAGTTGGCGTGTTTCCGGATCGAAATAAACGAAAGCAGACCGGCTCGAAGTCGGCTCAGTCGGCCCTGCTCTGAAGCCGAATCCGCCTCGGCCCCCGAATCCGCCCGGCCCGCGAAATTCTCCCGCTCCCCGCTCTCGGTCTCCGCCGCGTCCGCCAAATCCGCCCCGGCCTCCGAACTGCGGTGGCGGGAGCGTCGCATTCAAGCCCGTGTTGAGTTTTCCTTCGTCGAGCGAACCGCTCTTGTCCTGATCCCAATCTCCAAACCATTTTCCAAATGCGGCCTGGAATTCCTCGCGCGTGAGGACCGTGTCTTTGTTTGCGTCAGCCACAGAAAACAGACCGGGCGCAACAAACATGGTCGGACCAAAGCCGCCCCGCCCACCGCGAGGGCCTTCGCCGGGCGGACCGAATCCCTGCGGCGGCGGCAGCAATTCGCCGAACCTCTCGTTGAACTGGTCCTGGTTCAGCTTGCCCGCTTTGTCCGGATCCAGTTTGTCGAACCAGGTCTCCGCCAGCGCCGTGAACTCTGCTTTCGAAAGTTTCTGATCTGCGTTCTTATCCGCCTGCAACATCATCTGCGGCGCAACGAACATCCCCGGCCCAAAACCTCCGCGCCCAAATCCACCGGGCCCGCCAAACCCGCCGCCCCGACCCCCGAAGCCGCCTGGGAAAAATCCGCCGCGGCCCGCGAACCGGGACCTTTGTTCAGCCGACTTAAGCTCGGCCTCCGTCGTGTTGATGATCCACGCCAAAGGAATCTTCCCGGACGCAGCCGTTTGATGAACATAAGTGGAAAGCGCCGGTCGCGGCTCAGTTTCCGCGGGATGGAACCTGCGCGCGCCGTTCGGACTTTTTGCTTCGATGCGGAAGCGGATCAATTGATCCTTCGCCTGGCCGGGAATGACCGCCGCATAGCGAACGTCCGAGACTTTCTTCATCGGCACCGAGGTCTCCGGTTTTTCGAAGCCGGCGCCAGCGAGGCGGTAGAGCAAGCTCACTTCGCTTGCGCCGACGGAATCGCTGACATCGGCCTCGACAGTGATTGGCTGGTCCGGCGCGGCAATTTCCGGCGTGAACTTCACTTTCGCGATTGTCGGCGGCAACTGCGGGGAATAACTGGCGTTCGCTTTGCCGGGCGTTCCGGCAGGCTTGATGCGGTCTTCTGACAGAGGCGAGGCGGCCCAGTTGGAGGGCGTGTCGCCGTTGGTGTCCGGGCAAATGCGCTCCAGCGAACCGGAGAATCCGTCCGCGCCCAGGGGCCACGGCGCGTCGTCTTTGTATTTGACCGCGTCCACCGCTTTGCCCGCGGCGTCGGAAAGTTCGAGTTGCTCGCCTTTGTTGCTGAGCGGTTGATCGAACGCGCCATGCACCGGAACGCTGTAGAATTCCTTGAAACGGTCGCGATTCCGGCAGAGCACCAAAAAGCCCTTGGCGTCGATCTTCGCGCCGGCCTCGAACTTGAACTTGATGCCCTTGGTAAACGCCCAGCCGCCCAGATCGACCGCTTCGCTGCCCGTGTTGTGGAGTTCGACGTATTCGAGATCCTCAAGGTCGTTCGGCGCGTTGTAGAAAATCTCGTTGATGACCACGCGCCCCTGCGCGGCCGCCGGTAAAAGCGCAAGCAGAAGGAGCAGCGACGTAATTTGAATGATGGATTTCATACTTAGCTTTCTGGCAAATTTTCCCTCGCTTCCGGGGAGCGCACGCGCCCCGCGTGCTGTGGTCGGCGCCCCCGCTGGCCACCTTTCAACGGTCGGACCAATCACCGTCAGTGACTGAACCGGGCCGACGTTTCGACCGGCGGGGCGCCGGACGAAACACGCGAAGGCGCGTGCGCTCTCCAGTCCTGAAGGAACTGACGTCAGCCCAGCGCGCATAAAGTTGGGACGGATGGCGCCGAGGTCTCCGGCGGCGGCGCAAAATCCGCGACCAGACCAAGGGCGGCCGCGGCCAGGCGATACTTGGAAACCGGCTGAGGCGTGAGTTCAAAACTCTCCACCATCGGTCGGAAAAGCGCCGGCATTTCCACTCGATATTTCAGTTCGAGAATGATCCGGCTCTCCGACAGCGCCGTGCTTTCCCCGGCGTCGTTGAAGGCAAGGCCGGTCGCAGGCCGCGCACAGATCCGCTCGTCCATCGTGAGCCGGATCGGGCCGTGATTCGTCATCGCGACGCGCGCCGTGCGCCGATACGTGATCTGGCACACGAGCCGGAGCTGCCGCGCCAGAAGTCTCTGGTGAAACCAATGCCCCGCCCAATCCCGCCCCGAACCCGGCTCGGACAGCCGCTCCAATTCGCCAAGTTTGACGATCGTTCTGCGCTTGGTGAGGAGACCTCGGGTCTTCAGTTTTCGCTCCAGGAATGCCACTTCGCCGAGATCGTAGCGTCGAATGCGATACTTGCTCCGGCCAAACGAACCGCGCCGGTGGAACACGTCGTATTGCTCGGTGTCGAAGTAAAGGCTCGTGATTTGATACGTGTCGAGCGAGTCGCCCCCCGCCTGCGGATCCGGAGCCAGATTGGCCCGCGCCCAATCCAGAATCTTGCCGGCGGCGGCAGGATCGATCAGGAACTTAATTTCCGTGGCGAATTCGCGGTTTTCCCGGGTGTGGATGGATGGAGACATGCTGGCAGGGCTTAAGACGCGGAAATCCTGGTTGAAGTTACCTTCTCGTAAGCCAATACGTGGTTCATGGTTGTTGTCCAGACATGCGCAAAGCTCCTGCGAAGTCCGCCAAGTTTCTACCGATCAACCCGTCGGTTAACGACGGTGGGGCGAGGTTCCTGGCGAGCCTTCCCATGAACCGCCTCTTCGGACCGTGGCCTTTAGGCCGGATACTTCACACTCCGTGGGGAGCACACGCGCCCCCGCGTGTCCCCGTCGGCGCCTCGCCGACGGGTCCGGCGTCGGCAAACCCCTCAAAGTGTTTCAAATCCAAGGCGCCCGATTGCGGCGAGGCGCCGCACGCAGCACGCGAGGCGCGTGCGCTCCCCATGAAGGAGTGTGAAATATCCGGGTTAGGCCGCTTCAACGCTCGACCGCGGAGAGTGCGCTGAAGCAGCCTGAAGGCTGCGGTCCGCGGCTCGAAGGCCGTGGAAGTTTCCCAGGATGGCATTGGCTCGGCGGGAGTCCTCGCTCCACCTAACTCTGCTAACTCTGCCGATTCTGCCGATTCACTTGCATTTCCGATCCAAGATGGTACCTAAGAGCCTGTCCGAAAATTGCGCGGGGTCCTGCGGCGAGGGATTTTGGCTGTGGCCAAGGCGGCGAGGTCCGAGCATCCCCAACGCGGGCTGTAAGGACCGAGCCAACGCAGGCCACGGACAAAAGACCCGCCGCCCGGAGGGTTTTCGCGCCAAAGGCCGCCTGGCTTCGTTGCTCCTCAGTCGAAGATCCAGGGAGGATATTCTCCTTCGTCGCGCCTCGCCATCCGGCCTTTGGCGCGAAAACAGGACCCCGCGGAATTTTCGGACACGCTCTAACAAGCGTTGTTATGCCTTCGTACATTTACTTGGCGAGGGAAGCTGGCTCAGGCAGGGAGATCCGCAGCACACTCGAGGCTGCGTCCGAGCAAGCCGCCATCGCCGCCCTGCTCAATCGCAATCTGCTGGTCGTTTCCATCCAGGAGAAGATGATCCGCAAAGGGAAGACCGCCGGCGGGAGCGTGCCGCTCGCGGACCTCGTGGTCTTTACCCGCCAACTCGCGACCATGATCGACGCCGGTCTCGCCATGGTCCAGTCCTTGCAGGCTCTTGCGGAGCAGACCACCAACAAAGTCATGCGCGATGTCATCAAGGATGTTTGTTCGCGGGTCGAAGGAGGCGACGGTTTCTCGACGGCGCTGACGAAGCATCCCAAGGTGTTCAACCGCCTTTATGTCTGCATGGTGGACGCCGGGGAGAAAGGCGGTCTGTTGGCGGAGATTCTCGCGCGCCTGGCCACTTATCTGGAAAACACCGCGCGCCTGCGCAAGAAGGTCAAGTCCGCCATGATGTATCCGACGGCAGTCACACTGATCGCCATCGGGATCACGATTTTTCTGCTCGTCCGCGTCGTGCCGGTGTTCGGCGAGATCTTCGCCGGCTTTGGGGCCAACTTGCCCACCCCCACGGCGTACCTGATCAAGATCAGCGAGTTCATGCAGCACTCGATCCTCTACATTCTGCCCGCGGTTGGCGCGATCGTATATGGCTGGTTCGCTTATCTGAAGACCAAGCAAGGCCGCGAGTTCTGGGACCGGACGCGGATCAAACTCCCGATCTTCGGGGTGATTGCCCACAAAATCTGCCTCGCTCGCTTCACGCGGACGCTGGCCTCTCTCATTCGGAGCGGTGTGCCGATTCCTGGAAGTGCTGAACATCGTGGCCAATACGTGCGGCAATGTCGTCATGGAAAAAGCCATCCGCGTCGCCTCCGGTGACATCGAGAAAGGCGATGGTATCTCCGCCGCACTGGGCAAACACTCGGTGTTTCCGACCATGATCATCCGCATGATCACTGCCGGCGAGCGAACCGGGAAAATCGACTCGATGCTCGAACGCGTGGCGGATTTTTTGGACGAAGAGATTGAAACGACCCTTTCCGGGCTGACTTCCCTGATCGAGCCGCTGCTGATTGTTTTCCTCGGCGTGGTGGTCGGCGGCATCGTCATTTGCATGTTTCTGCCCATCTTCAAAATCAGCGAAATCATCAACCCGCCCGGGAAATAGCCGCCTTCTTCAACGCTCTGTCAGGTTCTTCGCGATTCTCAGCGGCGACGCGCCGGTGGCTTGATCGTCACCTTCCCCCTCACCCCGGCCCTCTCCCTTGGGGAGAGGGAGAACCCCATCGCTGTGTCTCTGCGAATCCGACCCACCAGACTTGCTCCAACGCAGCGGACGATGTTCCCTCTCCCTGAGGGAGAGGGCCAGGGTGAGGGGGAAGACGCCTGGATGACGCCCCTCGCCAAGGAATGAAATCGAGTGTATCAGCCACACAATGCAGTGCGGGACCCTCTTTCAACGTTGCCCGGCGCCAGGGGCGCCTCTACGATGCGCCGCGTTCATGAGCGACAACTTGACCGAATCCCCCGCGCGCCCCGATGGGCGGCGTGCGAACGAATTGCGCCCCGTGCGGTTTCACAACCACATCGCCCCGCACGCGACGGGTTCGACCTTGATTGAATGGGGTCAAACCCGCGTCATTTGCGGCGTGACCGTGGAGGACACCGTCCCGCGCTGGATGAAGGAACAGAACGTTCCCGGCGGCTGGATCACCGCCGAATACTCGATGCTCCCTTACTCGACTTTGCAGCGCAAGCCACGAGACATTTCCAAAGGCAAGATCGACGGCCGTTCGCAGGAGATTCAGCGTTTGATCGGACGCTCGATCCGCGCGGCGGTCGATCTGCAAAAAATCGGCCCGCGCACGATCTGGATCGATTGCGACGTGCTCCAGGCCGATGGCGGCACGCGCACCGCAGCCATTACCGGATCGTTCGTCGCGTTGCGATTCGCCATCGGAAAGCTGCTGGCAGAAGGCAAGCTCACGGAGGATCCGCTGCTGAATCCTGTCGCCGCGGTCAGCGTTGGCATCGTGAAAGGCCAGGCGCTGCTGGATCTGTGCTACGCGGAAGACGCCGGCGCCGAGGTGGACCTGAACGTGGTCCTGACTTCAACCGGCGAGTTTATTGAACTCCAAGGCTCCGGCGAAGAAGCCACCTTCACGGAGAGCCAACTCGCGCAGATGATCGATCTCGCGAAAACCGGATTGCGCCAACTGTTCGAACGCCAGGGGACGGCGCTCAAAGCCAGGAACGGCACGGAGTGGGTCGGCCGTTGACATGGACGCTCCGACGCGACTTTTTCTGATTCGCCACGCCGAGGTGGAAGAGCGTTACCAGCGCGTCTTTGGCGGCCGAATCGACATGGATCTCTCCCCGTTGGGACACGAACAAGCCGGGAAACTGGCGGCCTATCTTCGGCGCACTCCCTTCGACGCGATCTACGCCAGCCCGATGAAGCGCGTCCAACAAACCGTCGAAAAGCTCTTTGCGGCCCAGCATGCGCGCCCGCGTTTCCTGGAGGAACTTCGCGAAGTGGATTTCGGATCCTGGACTGGGTTGACCTGGGAAGATGTCAAAGTCCGGTTCGGCATCAGCGCTTTCCAATGGCTCGATCAATTGGATCGCGGTCTCATGGCCGGCGCGGAGTCCGCCGGAGGGTTTCGCGAGCGAATCGAGCAGGCGTTGCGGGAAATTCTCCGGGCCGCGCCAGGCCGGTCGATCGGAGTGGTTTGCCACGGCGGAGTCATTCGCATGATGCTGGCGATTCTTCTGGATATCCCGCTCGTCAAGATGTCGGGCTTCGACATCGATTACGCCAGCCTGACCGTGGTGGATTGCTTCCCGCACAAGACGGAAGTGCAGATTCTGAATTTCGCGCCCTGGCGGGATATCCCGTGACTGCCGCTTTCAACAGGAGTCAACAGAGGCAACGGAGCGAGATCGCTTCGGAACGAAAGAATCGACGCCGATCTCATCCACCCGCAACTACTGGACCAGGCGCGCCGGCCAGCGTTCACGAATCTCTGTTACCCACCTCCTGTTAATTAATTAAAGGGCTAATTCCCATTTCCAGCTTCAGTCGTCGATTCCGTCATCCGCAAGCCCTTGAATGAAAGCCGCCGTGCTCTGGCAAGTTTCTGTGGTCACATCGTCGCAGGCCGAGGAAGCCGTCGCGGCGCTGCTGGAGAGATTGTTCGGGAACGTGCCGTCGGTTTACACCTCGGAGGAATCTGGGAAACCGGTCGTCACCGTCCATTTCTCGAAGGCTCCCGGCGGTGCACGCGCGTGGCGGGAGGCCTTGCGGCAAGGCGTCAGACAGATCGCGAGTTTCGGATTGGACATTCGCCCCGCGACCACCACCGTCTCCCGAGTGCCGCGCCAGGATTGGGCGGAGTCGTGGAAAAAACATTTCAAGACCATCGAGATCGGCAGCGCGTTGCTCATCCGGCCCAGTTGGAGCAAACGCCGGCCTCGAAAGAACCAGGCGGTGGTCATCCTCGACCCCGGCTTGAGTTTCGGAACCGGCCAGCATCCCACGACCGCATTTTGCCTGGAGCAACTGGCGGGCTTTCGCCAGGCCGGGGTCCCGCAGTCTTTTTTGGACATCGGCACCGGTTCTGGAATTCTCGCCATCGCGGCGGCCAAACTGGGATACCAACCTGTCCGGGCATTCGACCTCGATCCCGTCGCAGTTCGAGTTGCCAAAGCGAACAGCAAGAGAAATCGGGTGACGGAGCGAGTCGCAATTGCGCGCCAGGACCTGAGCCGATTGCCCGCACGCGATTCACACCATTACGACCTCATCTGCGCGAACCTGATCGCCACCGTGCTGCTCAAGGAAGCCGGGCGAATTTTGAATCGGCTGAAGCCAGGAGGACGATTGGTGCTGGCCGGGATTCTCGCCCGCGAGTTTCATAACGTCCGCGATGCGTATGAGCGAGCCGGCTTGAGGTTGGTCGCGACAAAGCGCGAAGGCGAATGGCAATCCGGCGCGTTTGAACCCAGAACGGCGACGATGGAGTGACCTGGCTGACACGAATTCCACGAATTAGCGCGAATTGACGCCTGCTCCTAATCATACTCGTAATCCTGATCCTTGGACCAATTTTGAGTTTTGATGCCCAGCAGACGGCGATTCCCCCTCGTAGCCGCGACTTCTGAAGTTCTCGTGAAATCCTCTCCCAGATTTTTTAACCACGGATGGACACGGATAAACACGGATTCAAAGTTGCGCTCCTATCCGTGTTCATCCCTGTTCATCCGTGGTTGGATAAAACTCCACGGCGTGAACCGCGATCCGGAAGGCCGTCTCTGGGGCCTGGCCTTCGGCGGCAACTTGCCGCCAATTGCTCTTTTAAGGTTCGATCTGCAAAAGCTCCTCCTCCGACCACGGCGTCTCGCGCTTTTCCGTTTCACGACGGATTCTTGCAACACGGACGCTGGTGACAGGCGCGGCGCCGTTCCCGAAACTCTGGCGGATGAAACTGAGCACGGCGGCAATCTGGGTGTTGTCCAATGCGTCCCTCAGCGAAGGCATGTCCGGCAACGTCATCGGCGGTTCGTAGCGAGTGGCATTCACGTGGATAGGCCCCGCGACGCCGTGAAGAGCAATCCGAATGAGGCGCGCTTCCGAGCCGAGCACCCAGTCGGAATTGACGAGCGGCGGCGCAAGCGGCGTGAGCCCTTCGCCCTCCAATCCATGACAGCCGGCGCAGATTTGTTGATAAAGAAGTTTGCCCGCCTCAATCACGCTCCCGTTTCCGGAAAGCTCAGCGCGAACCGCGCCTTCAGAGGCAGCCGCCGAAGCCGTCTGATGCCCAGGCCAGGAAAACAATTTCCTGATCCGCTCGCTCTGTTCGCGAACGGCAGTGTCGTCCGATTGGCCCAACGTTTCCAGCGCCGCCGGAACCGCGCCCAGGGCGATAGGCTGGAAAAACCGGTTTTGCGCGTTTGCGGCCATTCCATCCAGCAAGCTCTTGCGCCGCCAGAATTGTCCCGGCTTTTGCCCCGCGGCGAGGGCGAGAAGCGTCTCCGTCTTGCGGGCGTCCCGCTCATTCACAATGGCGCCGGCCAATGCTTGAAGAAACGCGCCGCGTCCCGGTTGTAAGTTTTGCCAGCGAGGATCCGCCAGCAGGATTTGCAGAAATTGAAGTTCCCAATCCCGAAGCCCGCTCAGGACGGCGTGGCGAATCAGCGAGTGTTCGGCGTCGGATTCGGCAATCGATGCCAGCAACGGCAGGCTTTCGGGCTTCGCGAGATTCCCCGCCGCGAGCGCGGCCTGGAAAACCACTTCCGACGCCGCGCCCCGGCCGAGGGACGTGAGTTTTTGCAGAACCGCCTTTTGGTGGGCGCGATTCGACGCCGTGAGCGCTTCGGCGACGCGAATCGCGGCGGCCTGGACTTTGGGATGCTCATCGCCGGCGGCCTTCACACAGGCACCCAGAACTTCGGGTGTCAGATCCGGAGCTTCCAACAGGAGGGTGGGTTCGACATGGGCGAGGCGGAGCGCGTGCGGCTGAGGAATTGCGGATTGCGGATTGCGGATTGCGGATTGGTCATTCGGCAACACGAGGAGAAGACCTTCCAAGGTCCATAAGGCGTGGATGCGACCGAGCGGGTTTGCTCCAGAAACAGCGAGCCGCGCCAGTTCCGCAACAACCGAACGATCCCCGCGCTCGACCAACAGTCGTTGCGCCGTGTCGCGAATCCAGCCGTTTGGATCTGACAGGCGTTCGGTCAACGCCTGCGAGCCAAGCTTCGACAGTTGAGGAAACTTCCCCGGCGGCTTGCCCGTGGAGACGATCCGGTAAATGCGGCCGTAGTGGATGCCTTTGTCCAAACCGCGCTCCAGCGTGTCACGCCGCAAATAAGCGGTCATGAACATCCCATATTGGATCACGCCGCGATACATATCGACGACCCAGAGAGTCCCGTCCGGTCCGTTGAAGATATTGCACGGTCGAAACCGCTCGTCCGTCGAAGCGAGAAATTCGGAATTCGTGTAGGCAAACCGCGAGGTGAGCGTCAGGTTTTGGTCGAAGACGAGATTGCGTTTGATCAAGTTTGCGCTGGGATCGCAAACGAAGGCGTTCCCCTGGAATTCATCCGGAAAATTGTCGCCTCGATAGATGAGCGGACTGCACGAGGAAGCGAACACGTAGAGTTTGCCGGTCGCGTCGAGGACATTCGTCAGATAACCGCGGTTGACCGCGGTGTTCATGCGGATCGTGAAAACCCGCTGGTCCGTCGCCACGGCCAGATTCAATCCGGCGGCGGTGCGGTGGTGTGGGTTGCGTCCCATGTAATTGGGCGGCGCGAAATCACCCAGAAGCTGGCTGTTGTTCACGTTGTAGAACAGCCGGCCGTAATTGTCGTGCGTCAGGCCCCATTGGCCGCGGAATTCCGTGCGCTGCTTGATCAGCACGCCGCGGACGAATCGGTAGCGATACTGCGACTCAGCGTTGTAAATCCAGTTGTCCATCGCGCGCATCAGGCCGTTCGGCCCGTGCTCGACATTCCCGTTGCCGTAAGCATCGTCCACCAACTCAGTGCGATCGGCCTTGCCGTCTCCATCCGTATCCTGGGCGAACCAAAGTTTGTAATCCGAAACGTAGAGAAGGCCGCCGTGGACTGCTGCGATCGCTCGCGGCAGCACGAGTTGATCGACGAACACGCTGGCCTTGTCGAAGCGTCCATCTCCGTCGGCATCTTCGAGCCGCACGATTCGCCCGCTCGGTTCGCGTTCGCCGGTGCGATCGATGTCGAGCATGAAACCCCGCATCTCGACCACGAACAGCCGTCCGTCCTCATCGAAGGCCATCGTGATGGGGTCCTCGATCATCGGTTCGCTCGCGGCTAATTCCGCTCTGAATCCTTCGGGCAAATGAAGCGTGCGGAGGGCTTCTGCGGGAGAAAGAACCGGCGACGGCGGTGGTTTGGGAAGCCCCGGAATCGGAACTTGCGCTTCGCCTCCGGTCGCGCCTCCCATGTTCGTGCGCGGCAAGACGGAATTAAAACCCGCGACCAGTTGCTCGCGATCCAGAGACCCGCCGCTCGCCCTGGCCCATTCGTTGAACCATCTTTCGAACATGGCTTTCAATTCGTCGCGCGTGAGAAAGCCATCCTGGTCTGCGTCGAGCACCGAGAAAAAGCCGACGTAACGGCTGGAGGCAAAACCGCCGCGTCCGGCGGTCGGCAGCCCGCTGCCGCGCTGGCCAAAACCCGGCGGCGGCGGCAACAGGCTTCCAAAGCGTTCGTTGAATTCGTCCTGAGTCACCCGGCCGATGCCATCCGTGTCGAGCGCGTCGAACCACGCATCCGGCAGAGCGTTGAACTCGTCCTTCGCCAGTTTCTGGTCCTGATTTTTGTCGCCCTGCGACAGCATTTGCGTCGCCAGTGTCGGCGACAGGCTGAATCCGAAAGCGCCGCGGCCGCCCGCCCGGCCCGGAGGAGTGGGAGTTGTGCCCTGGCCTGGCGTTTGCGTCGTCTGCGCCGCGCCGCACCATGCGAAAAGCCACGCTAGAACTAGCGCCAGGCATCGACCAAGCGGGCGCAACTTGAAGCCGAAGCAAAAGCCAGGGTGCGTCTGGCTCCGCGCAAAGAAACGGTGCTCCTCTCTGTTTTCGGTGGCTGATACGATGGATCGTCTTCCAGTGTCTTCCCCTTCACCCTGACCCTCTCCCTCAGGGAGAGGGAACATCGTCGGCCGCGCTGGGGCAAGTCCGGATCCGTCGGGTTCACGGAAGCACAGCGCAGGGTTCTCCCTCTCCCCGAGGGAGAGGGCCGGGGTGAGGGGGAACGAGCCGCTCAACCGCCGACGACAGCCGCCACTTAGGGTCTGTGCAAAAATAACTTCCGGTTTTGGCGGGAGCGCCGCCTGGCCGGATGCAAGGCGCGAGGAGGGAGCATCCCCGTTTTGGGGCTGTGACCGACGAGCAACGCCGCAGCCGGCCAGGCGCCGCCCCGCCCCGGAGGGCTGGGGCGATTTCGCTTTCTGGCTTCGTTTCTCCTCAGTCGCGGAGCCCTGGCTATGCTCCTTCGTCGTGCCTCGCCAGAAAGCGAAATCACCTCCGGCAAAACCGGAATTTATTTTTGCACAGACCCTTAAGGCAGCGTAAAACCGGAAACGATGGTCTGCTTGAATGTCGAGCTTCACGGCGCCTATGTGAGCCAAAGATAAACTGCCAGATCAAACGTGCCGCAGCACCGTCGGCGGCGAGACGGTGACATGGCAATCGGGGAAACGCTTTCGCATCAGTTGCCCCAAAATCAACTCGAACGACTCCGCGATTTTGCGCTTTTCGTCTTCCCCGGCGATCGCCTGGTCGCCGCCCACCTTTAGGCCCGCCAGACGGAGGACGCTGTGAGGGAGGAACCCTTCGATCTCCGCGTGCGCCGAGACGCGCGCCCTTCCCCCCGCCGGCGCCGGAGGCCACAGTCGCACGTGCGGCTTCACCGTCAGGTTGTGCGCGTGCGGTTTCAAAACGCCTGCGTCGCAGAGCGCCTCAAAATCCTCCAGGGACAACGCCAGGTCCTCCACCGGCGCCAGCGTCGGCTCGTGGATGCCGTAAATCGTGGCGTTGATCGGCGAGACCGCGGGCCGCATCAGCGGAAAGAAAATCACGTCGTCGATGTTTTCCTGCTCCGTGAAAATCATCGCCATGCGCTCGATGCCCGGACCAATCCCCGTCGTGGGCGGCATGCCGTATTCCAGCGCCTCCACAAAATCGAAATCCAGCGTGTGGAACTTGCCGGCGTCGCGTTCCTCCGCCCGATACGCTTTCCGCCAGGTTTCGAGCAAATGCACCGGGTCGTTCTGCTCGGACCAGTTGTCGCCGCATTCCATGCCCGCGATGAAAATCTCGAAACGCTCGGCAAAACGCGGATCCGCCGCCATCGGTTTGGCCAGCGGCGAGATTTCAACCGGATGCCCGAACACGAGCGTCGGCTGAATCAGTTCCGGTTCGACTTTGACCTCAAACGCCTTGACGAGCGCCTCCCCAATGCCGGGTTGCGGCTCGTTGATTCCGAGCGAGGCCAGCCGCGCGTTGGCTTCTTCAACCGCCTGCAAAACCGGGAAGTCAACGCCGGTCTTTTCCTTCACGGCGTCCGCCATGCTCACGCGCCGCCACGGCTGGCTGAAATCGATGACGTGGCCGCGGACGTTGAAGGTGGTCCGGCCAAAAGCGCTGATCGCGACGTGGCGGAACATGTCCTCGATCAGGTTCATGTTGTATTCGTAGTTCTCGTACGCCGTCATGGTCTCGACCATCGCGAACTCCGGGTGATGGCTGCGGTCGATGCCTTCGTTCCGGAAATAGCGTCCGATGGTATAGACTTTGTCATAGCCCGCGACGATCAGGCGCTTGAGATAAAGCTCGTGGGAGATGGCCAGGTACATTTCGCAGCCCAGCGCGTTGACGTGCGTTTTGAACGGCTTCGCCGTGCCGCCGCCGTATTGCGGTTGAATGGCGGGCGTCTGAAATTCGAGAAACCCGCGCTCGTTCAGGAAGGCCCGGAGGGCAGCGACCATCCTGCACGTGGCTGAAAACCGGTCGAACGACGACGCATCCAGGATGGCGTCCAGGTAACGCTTGCGAAGAATCTGCTCGCGGTCCTTCAAGCCCGACCATTGGTCCGGCAAGGGCCGGATGGCTTTGGTGAGCAAACGCAAACTTTCGACCAGCACGGAGATTTCCCCGCGTTCGGTCTTCACGACTTTGCCGGTGGCTTCGACGACATCGCCCAGGTCCAGGAGGTTCGTTTCCGCGTAGCCCAGGCGGCCCGCGGCCGCGTCGGTGGGTTGCACAACCTGGCGGCGGAGGAACAACTGAATCCGCCCGGTCTGATCCTGGACGTGGCCAAAGGCCAGCGCGCCTTGTTTCCGCCATGACAGCAAGCGCCCGGCCACCGTGACTTCCTGGGCTTGCAAGGCATCGAAACCGTCGAGAATGGCTTTGGCGTAATGAGAGCGGCGGCTGCGGGAGACGTAAGGGTTCAAGCCCAAAGAACGGAGGGAAGCCGCCTTTTGCAGGCGGGTATTGCGAATGTCGATCAGCGGATTCGTTGACACGCGAAGGGTTGTATGAGTTTTCAGTGCGGGGCGCAAGAACGTCGAGGTCGCGCAGGTCGCGCGGGCGATCCGTGATAAGCTGCCATAGTCACGGTTCCAAGCAAACGGTCCAGGAAACCGGTAGGGCGAGTCCGTCCCGGCGAGCCGCTTCACGCGCTTGGAACACGTCCGAAATCGGCTCGCTAGGACAGGCTCGCCCAGAGGGATTTCCCGCTTTCAATCATCCATGCACGACACGGACAAGTTTGTGTTGCATATGCAACATGAATTTGTCCATCGGTCGCGCGCCTGCGAGAACCGGTCGAGTTCCGCGTGAGCCAAAAGGAGTCCACGCTGTCTGATCGAAACAATGCCGTGCTTTCGCCAAGATTGAGCATGCAGAGCGCGGCGCAGGTCCAAACGCAAGCTGGATATTTCCAGAAGGAAAGGCATAGTAAGGGCCGGAGCTGGCAGACCATGAGACCAAACAATTCAGAATCCGCGCAATTCGGCGAACGGCGAATCTTCTCTCGAATCGGGCGGCGGCCGCTTCGCTTTGCCCTGGGCTTATGCGTCTTGCTCCATTCCCTGGCCGCCTCGCTCCGCGCGGAGTTGCAGTTCGACATCTTCGTCGGCTACGACAGCGTCGTGCGCGAGGCAAGCTGGTTTCCGATCGCGTGCGAAGTGTTCAACGACGGCCCGACTTTCAACGCCTATCTCGAACTGTCCGCGGCCAACCTTCGCGCCGACCAGGTGCGCCGGGTTGCGATGGAGTTGCCTACCAACACCCGCAAGCGGTTCGTCATTCCCATGTTCGCGTCCGGAGGCCGGTTTTCTCAATGGAGCGCGCGCCTGGTGGACGACCGCGGCCGGGTCCAGGCGGAGCGGCCGAACTTGCAGCCCCGGATCCTGGCCTGGGAAGGCATCCTCATGGGTTCGTTGTCGCGATCCTTTGCGGGGATGCCCGCCCTTCCGGAGTCGCGGCAAAACCGGCCCGAACTCAAACCGCAAGTCGCGCGGATGCTGGTCGAACAATTCCCGGATAGCCCCATTGCGCTGGAGGGGCTGGACGTTTTCTACCTGAACTCGGAGAAAGCTCTGGAATTGAAAGTGAACCAGGTGTCGGCGTTGCTCGCGTGGGTCCGGGGCGGCGGGCATCTCATCGTGGGGGTCGAACAGTTGGCCGACGTGAACTCCACGCCCTGGCTGCAACAGCTTCTTCCCTGCGACCTCAAAGACCTGGTCAACGTCACCGTGGATGCCTCGCTTCAACAGTGGCTCCAGAGCGGCGACAGCGGAGAGGCGGTGTTGCGGGCCTCCGTCATTTCTTCCCGGCGGCGGGGAAATTTCGGCGGGCAAAACTCCTACGCCACTCTCGCCGCGGATCCCGCATTCGCTCAAGCTCAAGCCGCGGTGGCGATAGGTTCCCTGCGGGATGGACGCATGGTCCTTGAAGCTCAAGGCCGGCCTTTGATCATCGATGCCAAACGCGGCCGGGGCCAGGTCACGGTGCTGACGTTCAGTCCGGAACGCGAACCGTTCCGGTCGTGGAAAAATCGCCCCTGGTTCTGGTCCAAACTCATCGGCGTGCCGTCGGATTGGTACACCGCGCCTGATATCTCAGCCTATGGCGGGTTCAGCTTGGACGGCGTTTTTGGCGCGCTGATCGACAGCCGGCAAGTGCGCAAATTGCCCGTGCAATGGCTGCTCCTGCTGCTGGTCGTTTATCTCATCGTCATCGGCCCGTTCGACCAATACTGGCTGAAAAAGATCGGACGCCAGATGCTCACCTGGGTCACCTTTCCCACCTACGTCGTGTTGTTTTCGCTCCTGATTTATTTCATTGGCTACAAACTGAGGGCAGGGGAAACGGAATGGAACGAACTGCACGTGGTGGATATTCTCCCGCGCGGCGCCAATCGCGCCGACCTTCGCGGACGCACTTATGCCTCGGTCTATTCCTCGTCGAACGCGCGATATCCAGTCGCCTTCACCCCGGCGGCACCGGATGTGGCCGATCAGACGCACGCGACGTTGCGCGGCGAGGTGCTCGACCTTTACGGCAGCGGACGCGAGAGCAGCCGCGCGACGATTGAACAGCATGGCAACACTTTCCGCGCCGAGGTCTTCGTTCCGGTGTGGACCAGTCTCCTTTACGTGAACGATTGGCTCCAACCGGGAACGCCTCCGCTCCTGGCCTCGATTTCCACTCAAGGCGCGACCTGGGACGTCAGCGTCCAAAACATGCTGGACCATCCGCTGACCGACGCGCGAATCGTCGTGCGCTCGCTGGTGTTTGAGTTGAGCACGCTGCCGCCGGGCGAGAAGAAGGAGTTCAAGCTGGAACCGAGCAAAGGAATGGCGCTCCAAAACTTCGTCCTTCAACATGGCGGGAGATTTCAGGAGGCGATCAATGCGCGGCGCAGTTCGTTTGGCGACAACCAGCGAGGCCAGCTTGAAAATCCGGCCCTCAATGCGTCGGTGGCCTCGTTCTATTCCTACCTTCAACCCCATCCGCAGCAGCGCAACTTTGTGGCGCCGCCAGGCCTGGACCTGACTCCATTGATCCAGCGGGGCGACGCCGTTCTGCTGGCCTTCGACCCGAACCACACGTTCACCAACCCCATCAACGGTTTCAAACCGCCGAGAAGCCAGCGGAGTACGCTGCTGCGACTGGCCATCACGCCCGACACCGCGCCTCGGGGTTGAACGGGCAAATCGAATGAAGCTCAGTTTTTTAACCACGGATGACACGGATAAACACGGATTTGAATTCTTTCCAATCCGTGTGAATCCGTGGTTTAATTTCAAATATCTTTGGCCAGGATCAGGATTAGGAGTGGGACTCGGATCAGGTTCGATTACGTGGACAACATTTTACCCTTCACCTTGACCTCAGTATGCCAAACGAAACGACGAATGGAACGCCTGCCGTGCAGACCTACGGCCTCACCCGGGTCTATGGCGGGACGATTGCGTTGAACTCGATCGATCTCATCGTCAACAAAGGCGATCTTTTCGGGTTCATCGGCTCCAACGGCGCGGGCAAGACCACCACGCTTCGCATCCTCGCGACCTTCCTGGCTCCTTCCGCTGGCCGCGCCGAAGTGCTCGGCCACGACGTCGTGAAAGACGCCGATGCCGTCCGCCACGTGATCGGGTACATGCCCGACTTCTTCGGGGTCTATAAGGACATGGAGGTGACGGAGTATCTCGATTTCTTCGGGGCGTGTTACAAGATTCCTTCCTCCAAGCGCGAGAAAACCGTCAACGACGTGCTCGAATTGGTCGGGCTCAGCGAAAAACGTGGCGCGCTGATCGGAGCGCTCAGCCGGGGCATGCAACAGCGCCTGGGCCTGGCGCGCGTATTGATCCACGATCCGCGCCTGCTTTTGCTCGACGAACCGGCCAGCGGCCTGGACCCCCGGGCGCGCATCGAGGTGATGGCGATTCTCCAGGAACTTCAGCGGCTCGGCAAAACGATCATGATTTCCTCGCACATCCTGAGCGAACTGCAAACCCTCTGCAACCGCGTCGCCATTATCGAGAAGGGGAAATTGATCTACACCGGCCCGGTCCAAGGCGTGCGCGATCAAATGGCCACAGGCCAGATTTATTGGGTCACCGTGCGGGACAATTCAGCGAAGGCCCTGGAGCTTCTCAAGGCCCGGTCCGAAGTGGCCGAAGCCGTCCCGGTCGATGGCCAGGTGAAAGTGACATTCAAAGATCACGACACCGACCCTGGCTTCATCGCGGAAACGCTGGTGCAAGGCGGATTGAGACTGACGGGATTATGGGAAGATGAACTGGGTCTCGAAGAAGTCTTCCTGCGCGTGACAAAAGGCGAGACGCAATAGGCGGTTACCGCTCGATAATCTCGACGACACTTTCCGTTTCAATCCGCACAGCCTCCGATTCTTCAAAGCAGAAGATCATGTGGTAAATCCTTTGGCGCACCCAATTCCCAGGCCTCATTGAAAGTGTATTGTGCGCCATTGGACAGGCGCACGATAAACGGCCGGAACGGTTGCCGCTCTGCGAAACTCTTAATCTCTGTCCCTTTCACTGGGAGAATTCTATCGGTTCAGGCAGTTGTCGCCCGTCGAAAAACGGCGCAACCTCAGCCCATTCACCCTTATTTCCAAACCAAAACGTGTGAGTTCAGCTTTGGTGTCACAGAGAAGCCGCACGCTTGACCGTTTCAGCACCCATAAATAGCTTCCTCTCATGAGCGAACAGGAACTGAGGGCGCTCCTGGCGGACCTGGCGAGGAAACAAGCCGACGAGCACGCCAAGACAGAATCGGCCCAGCAGCGGACGGAGGAGACTTTGCGCCAGGTCACCAAACAACTCGGTGGGCTGGGGAACAAGTTCGGCTCCTTCACTGAAGGCCTGGCGTTCGATTCCATGCGCCGCATTCTCAAGCAACATTTCGGCGCGGAAGTCGTTTCGTCCCCGACCAAAGCCTTTCGCGGCGCCCGAACGCAGGAATTTGACATGGTGGGCGTCCGCAATGGACGGCACAAGGAGGTTTATCTCGTCGAAGTCAAAAGCGAATTGAACGCCGATGAACTGAAGAAGACTCTCAAGAAACTCCGGGAATTCTTCCGGTTCATGCCGCATCTCAAGGGCATGAAGCTTTACGGCATCATCTCCGCCGTCGATGTGCGCGGCGCGCTGGCTGACCGTGTGCTCCACGAAGGGCTCTACCTCGCCACGGCCAGCGACGAGAATTTCAAACTGGTAAAGCCTCCCGGCGGCTTTAAGCCAAAGGTCTTCACCGCCGAGTGACGTCCCGAAGCCAACGCTGCAATTGTAACACCGCCACGGACCAAACTGATCACTGAATACTGATCACCTCGACCTCGCATGCGGCGCTTCCAGGATGGGTTTCTTCTCCGCTTCTTGCCGGATGCGCGACAGCTCCAGTTCTTCGATCAACACCGCCGGAGCGATCACGGAAGACGCCGGCGCGGTGCCCCCGGCGCTGTTGTGCACGCTCTGCGCGCTCCCGGCCGCGATGATCCGGCGCAAGCTCCGTAAATCGATCGCGCTGAACTCGCAGCCCCTCACCGGCTCTTCCCGGCCATCCGCGACATACACCTTGTAAATCGAGATCGGATCGCCAACCAAACGTCCCGCGCCACCGCGCCCGCCGCCGCGGCCGAATCGCCCGCCTGGCCCGCCAAAGCCAGCCGTCCCACCAACGCGGCCCGAAAGCGCGGTGATTCGCAACCCGAATTTGAGTCCTTCCGCCTCGGCGGCGTCGATCAGTTCTTTCTTCAGCTCGTCCGGACTCAAGCCCTTGGCAGCTTCGATGTAAAGGCAGCCGATTGCCGAACGCGGCGTTTCCCCGCCGACACGGCGGCCGTGCCCGTTGGATTTCGCGAATTGTTTCGTCGGCGTCCGCGACATGATCATGCCGTCGAGTTTGCCCTCGACCACGAGTTCCACGCGCTCCGCCGGAACCCCTTCGTCGTCGAACTGATAATGGCCGGCGAGGAATGTGTCCTGGAATTTCCGGTTGCGCGGATCATCGTAGATGTGAAATGTCGTGGGCAGAATGCGCTTGCCCAATCGCGTTTCAAGGTCGTCGCCGCTCTGCAAAGCGCGCCGTTGTGAGCCCACGGGCTCAGGCTGGCCTGCGAGGCCGGCGGCAAGGAGTTGGCGGAACAACTGCGCAGTCGCAACACCGTCGAACAACACCGGCCCCGTGTAATCTTCCAACACCGGGGCCTTCAGCATCGAGGCCAGCCTCTGCGCCAGTTCCTCGACGTCGGCCAGGACTTTTTCCAATGCGGGAAGCCCCTCCAGCGAGGACGCGTAATAGGCCAGCGAATCCGCAACCCGCTGGCCATCCGGCGCCTGGGATCCCGCGCTGATTCGCAGGAGAGCGCCCGTGTCGGTGTAGCGAAGACGGGAGCCCTCCGAATTCACGAGGTAACGGTTTTCCACGCCCGCGACGAGGCTCAAGTCTGCGCTCTGAATGTGGCGATAACTCGCAAAACGTGCGGAAATGCGGCGCGCATAATCCTCCCACGCCTTGGAATCGATGGAGAGGTTGAGCCGGGGCTGGATTACGGTGACGGCGCCGGCTTGGGCGAAATCCGCCGCGCGCTCCTGGACGTTGCGGTCTTTCATGTAAGCGCGCTTTTGCGTCAGCGTTTCCACGGCGTCCTTGTACTGGGCGTCCGTGGCGAGCCAGATCGCGTGCCGCAAGCCCGCATAATCGTCATCCACGGGAAGCTCCGCGCTGCCGCTGAGACCGCGCTGGCCGCCGCCGCGTCCGACAAAATTTGAATTGTCGAGGTCGTAGGCGCCGACTCGGACCTGACTCTGAAAAATGCGGGAACGGTTTTGATCCGAGTTTACAATCGAGCCATACGAAGCGGTGATGCGATAGGTGGCCGTGTCATCGACGGAATACTGGACGAAGTACGGTTTATCGAGATCCGCCAGGCGCAACGTCATCGTCCGCTTCAGCTCATCGCTGAGGGCTCGGAAAACGACGTCGCTCTCCGGAACTTCGTCCGCGAAAGCCAGGCCGCTGAATAGAAGGATCAAATGAAGAAAAGCCAATCCGAGCGCGCGGTGAAACAAAAACGCCGTGGATACGCTCGCATGCTCTTCCCCCTCACCCCGGCCCTCTCCCTTGGGGAGAGGGTGAAATCGAAGGGAGTGATGGGTCGATTCATGGAGGTCGGAATGGTGGAGGCTGCAATCCATGTCTCCCTCTCTCTGAGGGAGAGGGCCGGGGTGAGGAGGAACGGCGCCCTCGAAGCTCGGTGGCCGGGGGATTCCCCAAAAGGGCTGAAAAGAACTCATAACGCTCGCTCCTTCTCCGAATTGGGCGCGGGCAGGATCGGCAGGCGCTCCTGCGAACGCTCGCGCTTTTCGATTTCAATCTGCTCGACCAGGATGCTCGGCGACACCGCCGAAACCGGCACCCAGCCCGATTCCGCGCCGCACGTGCCGTTGAACACGGCAGGATCGTCGCCCGTCGCGAGGATCTTCGAGAAACACGAGAGCGGCGTGCCGACGATATCGACCCCGCGCACGAGTTCCTTGGGCCGGCCATCCGCGTAGAGGCGATACACGACCACGGGCAGCACTTTGAAGGCTTGCGGTCCTCCGCGCGTGGTCATCGTAAATCCCCCTGTAATGTCTTCGAAGAGGTAGCCGTAAGACTTGTTCTGTTTCTTGCACTCGTCCACGAGCATTTGCTGGAGCTTCTCGAAGGGCACCGTCCGGGTCGAGTGGACCATGAGATTGCCCTGGCGGGACACGGCCTGGCGTCCAGGTTCGCGCCGGCCATGACCGTTGGACTTCGTGAAGTCCAACACGGGGGAGCGCGACAAAAGGAAAGTTTTCAAAACTCCGTTCTCGACCAGATCCACGCGGGAAGCAGGCACGCCTTCGTCATCAAAGCGGTAGAAGCCGCGCAAGTCTTCGGCCCCGAAGCGGGGCTGAGTCGGATCGTCCGTGACGCTCAGAAACTCCGGCAGAATCGGCTTCCCCACCATCTTGGTGAACGTCTGCCCTTCCTCGACGTCCTTCTGGCGATGCCCCTCAATGCGATGCCCAAAAATCTCGTGGAAGAACACGCCGCTGGCGCGATTCAAGAGGATCGCCGGTCCGGTGTAGGGTTCGACCAGCGGCGCGGCCCGCAGCGCCAGGACCATCTCGATCACCTTTTGGAAGGCTTCGCGGACTATCTCCTCGGAAGGCAGCCCGGCTTCGCTTGCGCAATTGAAGATGTAACTCTGGCTCAGATCCATGCCATCCTCCGCTTTGGTGCTCGCTGAAAGCACGACGCGAAAGCGCTCCGCCGCCGTTTTCAAACGCGTGCCTTCGCTCGTGACCACGTGGCGGTTCTCGGCGGCGCCCACCACCGCGACCATCGAGTCGTAAATCAACGGATAATCCAGGGCGAGCCGCGAGACACTTCGCACGCGCTCAACCCAGGCCTTGCGATCCAGACTGAGTTCGGCGTCCGGCTCAGAGTAACGGCTCGGCGTTTCGCGTGAGAAATCGTGCGCTTTGCTTTCCTCGGCGACGGTGGTTTTGAGATCGGTCTTGACGCGTTGAAAACGCTCGACCGCGGCCTTGAAGATGCGATCTGTCGATTGCCAGAGCGCGTGTTTGACCGCCATCGGACTGTTCTCAATCGGTAGCGAAGCGGACCCGCCGAGAAATCGCCCGAAACGTCCGGCATCCGTCCCGCCGCGAATCTGGTGCGTGTTGTCGAGTTCGTAATCCCCGACGCGCAGGTCCACGTCCAGCACGCGCGCGCGGCTGGCGTCCTTGCGGCGGAGCGCTCCAAGACTGCCCCGGATGGTGACGGCAGCGACGTCCGTGACCGCGTAGCAAAGGTAGTACGGCTTGAGTCCGTCATCGGCGGCCAGATGTTTCATCGAGTGTTCGAGTTCTTCCGCCAGCACGGCCGTCAGCGCGTCGGGAGTTGCGGCGGCGGGAGGATCGTGCTGCGCGAAAAGCCTGACGCAGAGAAACAAACCGGCGAGAGTGAATCCAGTGCCTTTCATGACAAGAATGCGGTTCGGATCGGTTGCTCGGTGATGAGGCCAGGGTAGTCTGGCTCCGGGTCTGCGCGCAATAGAAACCGCTGGCGCGACAGCCAGAGGCGTCATCGTCAAAAGCGTTACAACGTTACAGTTGCCGGTGTTGTCAGGCGACAAGCCCGTTGCCAGGCGCACGCACTGTGCGAGCAACTTGCGCCAGATCGGGATTGCCCTGGTCATGTACGTTCACGATCACGGCGTTTGTCCTACGGACCTGGGACCCCTCGACGGTTATGTCCAGCAAGGAATCGAAGCGGCTCGTGATGGCTGGGCCGCTTTGGCGGGAGTTTTCAAATGCCCTTCACCCGCCTCAGGGATTTTCGCGCTGTAAGGAGCTAATCTGGCCGGATTGGGGGGAGGCTCGATTTGTTGTCAAGCGGGCAAGGGCTAGGCGGCACACAAATAAGAGACGTGCAGGAGATTCCGCCCGGACCAGGCGTCGCCACCACGCTGCTTTCCAGCCGCATCATCCCTATTCGTGGGGTCGCGATCAAAGCACCCGCCGACATGATAGCCGTTGGCGACGGCATGGTTAGCTTTACCAACCGTTGGATGACGGACAGCGTTCTCGGGTTGCTTGCGCGAAACTATTCGGGGCCACGCGGAATTCCAAATCAGGAATCCGAAATCGCCGACAGCATCCGCGTCCAAAGCCGGCGTCATGGCGGCATCGCCAATGGGGCCTTTTGTGACGGACACGTCGAAGGAATGAAGTTTCAGCCGCTGTTTTTTGACGAGAGTGACGAAGCGTTGCGCCGGTGGAACAACGATCACGAGCCGCATCGGGAAGTTCTGCGAGGAGGAAGGTAACCGTACACGGAACTCGCCATCTTGAACCGCGGATCGCGCGGATTACGCGGATGAACACACAGCCATCTGAGCGTTCGACTTATCCGCGCCCATCCGCGCCATCCGCGGTCCAACGCATCGGACCTGTTGCCATCAGCCTTGGGGAGCACACGCGCCCTCGCGTGTTTCGGCCGGCGCCTCGCCGGTCGAAATGAACGCGTCGATTGTGCCATGTTGATGGTTTCCTCGAGCGAAACAACGTGGTCGGCGGAGGCGCCGACCACGGCACGCGGGGGCGCGTGCGCTCCCCATCGGAGCACGCCTTCACCCTGAATACTGGCGTCGAACTGTTGGGGCAGCCAGCGCCAGTCGTTGTCCGCGCCTTCGACTCGATAAGCGAAGTGGAGCCGTTCGTAATCAATTTCGACGCGCAAGTGGACTGGCTTGCCACTGGGAATAGCGATGAGCGGGGTAAAGGCATCGGCCTGCAATGAATCGGGGATGCAGGACATCACGCGGAGATGTTTGCCGGTGCTTTCGTCGTGAGAAATACAGAGGTAGTGAAATTTCGCGCTGTTGTAGTAGCAAACGAGGCCGGCGATTTGTTGAAAATGTTCCGGCTCGAATTCCACAACCGTTGCGGCGCTGAGGCAATGCGCCTGTTGGCGGCGCGCGACGAGTGATTGGCGAAAAGGGGAGCCAATCGTGCCCCCAACTCGTGCCCCCTTCCGCAGTCAGGAGATAGTACCAACCATCGCGATGGATCAGGATCGCCGCCTCACAGTTGATCGCGATGTCCGCCGGTTTGTCATTCGGATTAACGCGCCGGCCGGTCCTGGGATCCAGTTCGACCAGTCGGAAACGGCGTCCAGACTGTAGGCGTGATTGACGAGACCGAAGGCAAACGGCTCACGTCCGGCATTCTCGCGCTGCAAATCCACGCCGGCGAACCCATGACCGTTCAGTGCAAAAACATCCGGATCAAATCACTGGGCACGGCGGACGTGGTCGGCGGCGCGAACATCAACGTCGCGAAAGATTTCAAGATCGAATTGCTCTACACGGTGCCGCGAGAAACCGAAGGCTCATGGGTCGCGATGTGCCTCGATCCCAAAGGCCGCTTGATCGTGTGCGATCAAAACGGCTCGCTCCACCGCGTGACCTTGCCGCAAGCCGGCGGCGAGGCAGTGAAAACGCAGAAGATCGATCTGGAGATCGGCTTTGCGCACGGATTGCTCTGGGCGTTCGACAGCCTGTACGTGGCGGTGAATGAAGGCAACCGGCCCCACGGCGTCTATCGCGTCCGTGACACGGATGGCGACGATCAACTCGACAAAGTGGAGTTGCTCCGGCAGGTCCAGGCCAACGGCGAGCATGGCCTTCACTCACTCGTGCCCTCGCCCGACGGCCAGTCGATTTACGTCGTGATCGGCAACCAGAGTTCCCTGACCGAAATGGCTTCCTCGCGCGTGCCGTTCAATTGGAGCGAAGACGATTTGCTCCCGCGCCTTCCAACCGGTTTCATGGATAACTCCTATGCGCCCCAGGGCTACATCTCGCGCATGGAACCCGACGGCAAAACGTGGGAGCTGATCGTGATGGGACTGCGCAACCCCTTCGACATCGCGTTCAACAAGGTGGGCGAACTGTTCACCTACGACGCGGACATGGAATGGGACATCGGCGTTCCGTGGTATCGACCGACGCGCGTCAACCACGTCATCAGCGGAGCGGAGTTCGGCTTCCGCAATGGCAACGGCAAATGGCCGGACTATTACCTCGATAGCTTTGGCGCGTCGGCGAACATCGGCCCCGGTTCGCCAACGGGCATTACGTTCGGTTACGGCGCGAAGTTCCCTGCCAAATATCAGGATGCGCTTTACCTCGCGGACTGGAGCTTCGGCAAAGTGCGCGCCGTGCACCTCACGCCAAGCGGCGCGAGTTACACGGGTGAAGTCGAGGACTTCATCAGCGGCCAGCCATTCCCGATCACGGATTTCATCATCAACCCGCACGATGGATCGATGCTGCTGGCGGTCGGCGGCCGCGGCGCGCAATCCGCGCTCTATCGTGTGACCTACGTCGGCCAGGAATCGACGGCGCCGAGCCAGCCGGACACGCGTTTCCAAGCTCAACGCGACTTGCGCCGCAAACTGGAAGCCTTCCACGGCAAAAAAGATCCGGCCGCCGTCGAAACCGTCTGGCCGTATCTCTCCGACTCGGACCGCGCCCTCCGCTACGCCGCGCGCATCGCGCTCGAATGGCAAGACACTTCGCAATGGCGTGAAAAGGCGCTGACGGAACGCGATCCGCGCAAGGCCATCGTCGCCCTCGTCGCGCTCGCCCGGCTCAGCGGCAAAGACGGGATTCACCGGAAGGAATCGGATCCTGCGCCGGACCTGGCCTTGCGCTCACGCATGCTGGCCGCGCTCGATACAATCTCCTGGCCGAGCCTGGGTTTTGAGGATCGCATCGATCTGCTCCGCGGCTATTCGCTCGTCTTCATCCGCATGGGCAAACCGGACGACACCGCGCGCCAGCAGTTGATCTCGAAGTTCGACGCGCTCTTCCCGGCCAGGAAACCCGAACTGGACGCGCTGCTGGCGCGGTTGCTCATCTATCTCGAAGCCCCAAGCGCCGCGTCGAAAGTGGTTGCCGCGTTGCGCGCCGCTCCGACGCAAGAGGAGCAGATCGACCTGGCCGTCGCCCTGCGTTCGTTGAAAACCGGCTGGACGCTGCCGTTGCGCGAGGAGTATTTCCGCTGGTTCATCACGGCGGAGAATTATCGCGGCGGAAACACCTTCGCCAGCTCGCTGCGCCGCGCCAAAAACGACGCCGTCCAAACGCTGAGCGAGGCGGATCAAGCCGCGCTCAAACCCATCCTGGAAGCGCGAGTGGTCCGCAAATCACCGCGCGATACGCTCGCCGCTCGTCAGTTCGTCAAAGAATGGAAGCTCGACGAACTCGTGCTGCTCGTCGAACGCGGATCGAAGGCCGGACGCAATTTCGAGCGCGGCCGGCAGCTTTACAGCGCGGTCGCGTGCTCGGCCTGCCATCGGTTCGTCAATGAAGGCGGGTCGGTCGGACCCGAACTCACGGGCGTGGCCGGACGTTTCAGCGTGCGCGACTTGCTCGAGTCCATCGTCGAGCCGAGCAAAGTCATCAGCGACCAATATCAGGCGATCAATATCCGCAAGAAGAACGGCGAAATGGTCAGCGGGCGCATCGCGAATCTCAGCGGCGCCAACGTCAGTGTCGTTGAGGACATGTTCGATCCGGGCCGCATGACCGGTGTGCGCCGGGCGGACATCGAGTCGATCGAACCCTCCCAAGTCTCCATGATGCCCGAGGGCCTGCTCAACACGCTCAAGGAAGACGAGATTCAGGATTTGATCGCGTTTCTCCTCTCGCGCGGCGAAGCGCAGCACGCGATGTTTCGAGTGATTTCGCCTTAGGGTCTGTGCAATTCGACGCCGCGTTCCCCCTCACCCCAGCCCTCTCCCTCAGGGAGAGGGAGTTGTTTTTTCCAACGCAGGAATGGTCCCCGAATGGTGAACTGAACCACCGGCCAGGAAATGTTCTCCCTCTCCCCTGGGGAGAAGGCCGGGGTGAGGGGAACGGAGCCGTCGGACTGAATAGATACGCCTTAGCCTTTCGGTGAATAACTTCACGTTGACTTGCCGGAGGGGCCGCGAATGATCCCGGCATGGCTGCAACTCAGAAGAAGCAAACGGAAGCCGCCGTGCCTTCGCCACACAACTGGCGCACGACGGATCAGGACGAAATCAACCGGCGCCGGTCCCGGGCGCAGACCGAAACGTTCGCCATCGCCAACCTCGATCCGCGTCATCCCATCTTCTCGAACTTCCGCGTCCAATCGCCCAGCGGCCTGGCCTACTCGGTCGAGATTCGCGATTTGCGCGAGCGCCAGTTCGCTTGCGATTGCGTGGATTTCCGAATCAACGGGCTCGGCACGTGCAAGCACGCCGAAGCGGTGCTGCTGCACCTGGAAGGCCGGTTCAAACGCCTTTTCAAGGCCGCCCAGCAGAATGGCTCCCCCCGGATCGATGTCGTCCCCGATGGCGGAACGGGAGCGCTGCGTTGCGTGATCCCCCACGGGCCGCCGCCCCGTCCCGTGCGCGATTGGTTCAATGCGGAAGGCCAGCTCAAGAACGGTTCTCCCGAGGATGCGATCGCCGCTTTGGAACACCTGGGCCAGGCCGATTGTCCCGCATTGCGCATCTCCCAAGAAGTCGCGCCCTGGCTTGAATCCCGCCGCCGAGCCGAGGAACGGCTTCAACTCAGACGCGAGTACGAATTCAAGGTCCACAACAGCGAATGGCCTGCGCAAGAAACGAAAGTCCCGCTGTTCCCCTACCAGCGGGAAGGCATGCTGCACCTCGCGTTCACGGAACGCGCGCTGCTGGCGGATGAAATGGGCCTGGGCAAAACGATCCAGGCCATCGCCGCTTGCGCGCTGCTGCATCGGTTGAGCCGGGCGCAACGCGCGCTCGTGGTCACGCCCGCGTCATTGAAAACCGAGTGGGAGGAGCAAATCCAGCGGTTCACGGATTTGCCTTACCAGATCGTCTTCGGCCCTCGGCACGAGCGGTTGCGGAACTATGCAGGCGCGCCGTTCTTCACGCTGGTGAATTACGAGCAGATGCTGGCGGACTCGCTGGAGGTGAATGCCCGGCTGCGTCCGGACATCGTCGTGCTCGACGAAGCGCAGCGCATCAAGAATTGGAGCACGAAGACCACCCAGGCGATCAAGCGGCTCCGCAGCCGCTACGCGTTCGTGCTCACCGGGACGCCCATCGAGAACCGCATCGACGAAATGCATTCGCTCATGGATTTCCTCGAACCCTCCGTGCTCGGACCGCTCTTCCGGTTCAACCGCGAGTTCTATGAACTCGACGACCGCGGGCGGCCCGCCGGATACCGCAACCTGGACAAACTTCACGAGCGCATCCGCCCGCACATGCTGCGCCGCCGCAAGGCCGACGTGGAAACCGAATTGCCCGACCGCACCGACCGCAATCATTTCGTCCCCATGAGCCCGCAGCAGCAGGCCGCGTACGAAAACCACGAGGGCGTCGTCGCGCGTTTGGCCAACATCGCCAGGCGCCGCCCGTTGAGCCAGCAAGAGCAGGACAAACTCATGCGCCACCTCGCCATGATGCGCATGACCTGCGACACCAATTACATCCTGGATCAGGACGACAAGGTCTGCCCGAAGCTTGCCGAGATCGAGAAGCTGCTCGAAGAGTGCCGCGAGAACGATGCCAAGGTCATCATCTTTTCGGAGTGGGAACGGATGCTCGAACTCGTGCGCGGGCTTTGCGAACGGATGGACCTGGGTTTCGCCTGGCATACCGGAACGGTGCCGCAGCGCCGCCGCCGCGGGGAGATCAACGCCTTCAAGAGCGACCCACATTGCCGCGCGTTCCTCAGCACGGACTCTGGCGCGGCCGGCCTCAACCTCCAGGTGGCCAGCGTCGTCATTAATTGCGACTTGCCCTGGAACCCGGCCAAGTTGGAGCAACGCATCGCTCGCGCCTGGCGCAAGCATCAGACGCGCTCCGTGACGGTCATCAATCTCGTCTCGGAAAAGACGATCGAACATCGCATGCTGGAAACGCTGGCCAACAAGCAGGCGCTCTCCGATGGCGTGCTCGATCTGAAGGGCGACTTGAAGGAGATCAAACTGCGCACCGGCCGCCAGGCTTTCCTCTCGAAACTGGAACAGCTCATGTCGTCCAATGGAACCGCCCGGGGCAAACCGGATGCATCGCTCTCCAAGGATCGGAATCTTAGCTCTCCGTTGCCGGCCGACCGCCCCTTGGGCTTCGCCCAGAGGGCACTGGACCAACTCAACGGCGCGCTGGTCCGATGCGAAGAACGGTACCCGGCGCAGGGCGCGCATTCGGTGCTCTACGTTGTCGTCGATCGCGAGGCTGCCCAGTGGCGGGAGAAGCTCGGCGCATTGCATGAACAGTTCTTCGGCGCCGGCCAGAGCGATCCTTTGGCTCCGGTTCAACTTGAAGTCATCGACCGCGCAACGCACGAAGCGCTCGAAAGGCTGGCGGCTGCGGGCCTCATCACCCCCACTGCACGCGGAAGCCGGCCGTTATTCCCGGCGACGGACTCGGCCTCCGCCTCAACCCTGCTCACACCGGAAGAGCAGGCGAAAGCTCAGGCTCATCGCACGCAGGCGGCGCGCAAAATGAAAATGGCCCGGCTGCTCGGTGCCGGGGGACTCGACGACGAAGCGCGGACCGCACTCCTGGAATCCGCGTGGGCCTTAAGCCGAGCCCTGGCTGTCGAACAGCGAATGCCTGAACCCGCCGAATTCAAAGACGCGTTGCTACCGCCTCTGTCTCATTGCTGGCGCGAAGCGCTCGCGCCCTTGCGCCGCTGCGCGGGAGACGCCGCCGCGCCCTGGCAGCCTGTGGCCGACGCGCTCGATCGCGTCTGAACCAGCAGCGACGATTTGTCCGGGTCTCGCCGGTTCAGACCGGCTTACGCTTGATTTGCTCTCGTCGTGAACGCGGTAGGACGAGTCCGTCCCAGCGAGCCGCTCGACGCGCGTGGAACACGTCCGACTCGGCTCGCTGGGACAGGCTCGCCCTACCGATGAACCGGAAACCGTGCGGACCGCAGCCTTCAGGCTGCTTCCGCGCACTCTCTGGAGGCCAGCGCTAAAGCGGCCTAAAGGCCACGGTCCGGAGGAACGGTTCATGGGAAGATCTTCAGCGACAGGCTGGAAGCCTGCCCTCCGTTGGACCTCAAGAAAAGCAGTTGCGCAGATACTTGAGGTCGGCCTGGTAATCCGAGACCAGGTCCTTCGGCGCGGCGGCTTCGATTTGCGCCCAACCGGAGAATCCAATCTCGTCGATCGCCTCCCGAACCTTCGCGAAATCAATTCGGCCCTGGCCGAGCAGGAACCCGGCGTCCTTGAAATGGAACTCGCAAATCTGTCCTTTGAGCAGCCGGATCTCTTTGTAGATGTCGTAGCCTTTGTCCGTAGAATTGCCGACGTCGTAGTAAACTTGAACGGCTCTCGATCCGACCCGCTGAATGATGTTCAGGTTTTCCTCCGCGCTCAGGTAATTCTCCAGACCCAAAATCACTCCGGCTTTCTCGGCGCGCGGGGCGGCTTCCTTCAGAATGTCCACGGTGCGGTCGATGCCCGCCGCGTCGCCCTTGAGGTCGCCTTTGTAGAACTGGGCCACGAGCAACACCTTCACGCCAAGCTTCTGCATGACGTCGAGCGCGTCGAGCAGCCAGATGGCGGCGCGCGGGTCGCTCTTCAATGGGATGTTGTTCATCTCCGCAATCGCGAGCGACGCGATTTCCAAACCGTGCAGTCTGGCGGCGTCTCGCCTGCGATCAGGATGTCGGCTCCTATCTGCTGGCAGTGGATGCTCAAACGGGCGAGACGATCTGGAAGCTGGATCGTCCCGAGTACCGACGCGGGTTCGCCACGCCGTTGCTGTGGCCGCGAGAGAGACCGGAATTCATCATCCTGGCCAGCACTCTCCGGCTCGCGGCGCATCGGCTCTGCGATGGCGCCGAACAATGGCGCGTTCGAGGCCTGCCGAATGAAATCGTGGCGACGCCCGTGGCAGGAGACGGTTTGATCTTCGCGGGCGGCTGGACGCACGGTTCGGGCGTGAGCAAGCTGCCGCCATTTTCCGCGTTGCTGGAGCGAGGCGATCAAAACCACGACGGCCAACTCACCCGCGACGAAGCGCCGTCCGGTCCGGCCAAACAGCATTTCCTTTATGTCGATGCCAACAAAGATGGATGGATCACGCAGGCGGAATGGGAATCCATCGCGAACATTTTTGACCGGTCCGAGAATGCGCTTCTGGCCGTGCGACCGGATGGCTGCGGCGAAGTCACGGCCTCACACGTGGTCTGGAAACAAAAGCGCGGGCTGCCTTAGAGCGTGTCCGAAAATTGCGCGGGGTCCTGCGGCGAGGGATTTTGGCTGTGGCCAAGGCGGCGAGGTCCGAGCATCCCCAACGCGGGCTGTAAGGACCGAGCCAACGCAGGCCACGGACAAAAGACCCGCCGCCCGGAGGGTTTTCGCGCCAAAGGCCGCCTGGCTTCGTTGCTCCTCAGTCGAAGATCCAGGGAGGATATTCTCCTTCGTTGCGCCTCGCCATCCGGCCTTTGGCGCGAAAACAGGACCCCGCGGAATTTTCGGACACGCTCTTACGTCCCCACGCCGCTGTTCTACGAAGGCCGGGTTTACCTGGTGAAAAACGGCGGGCTGGTTTCTTGCTTTGACGCGAAGACCGGTCAGGCCGCCTATCAGGAGGAAAGCCTCGGCGCCCTTGGGGATTACTATGCCTCGCCCGTGGCCGCGAATGGAAAAATCTGTGTGGCGTCGCAGCCGGGCGTGGTGGTGATTTACCGCGCCGGCGAATCGCTGGAGGTGCTGGCCCGAAACAACTTCGGCGAGCCGATCCTGGCCACGCCCGCCATCGTGGAGGACACTCTCTACGTGCGGACGGAGAACCACTTCTACGCTTTTGCCCATGTAGCAGGCGAACATGGAAAGCGCGAATAGACCCAGCGCGGCTGACGCCGCAGCCAAATCGTTACAACGTTAAATCGTTAAATGGGTTAACACTACAGCGATACTTTTCTTCGAGAGGGGATTAACCGCGGATTTCGCGGATGGCGCGGATGATTCTGTTCCTTATTTTATCCGCGTTATCCGTGGTTGTGTGGAATGAACGCGAATCAGAATTGGAACAAGGCAATTCGGGCGCTCAACGACACTCCGCAAATTATCCCCATCAGGAGGACAGGAATTCCGCGTGAGCCAGGAGATCCTTTTCGATTTTCTCGACCCAATCTGCCTTTTGTTTCGCCGCTTGCTCAGCGTCACGACGCGCCGTCTGCTCCGCCCTTTGCGCACTCCTCGCGGCAGCCCTTTGGCCGGCTCCTGTCTGGACTTGCTGTCTGCCGGCGGCGGCACCGGCGGCATTCGCCGCCTCTTGAGCCGATCTCAATTCTCGCCTGAGTCGTGCATTTCGGATCAAGTTCAGGTTATTTGCCGTGCTTTTGGGTTCCCAGGTTTCTCGATCGGTGGCGACCGCCATTTGGAGAGCGCTTTTTGCGGTCTTCTCCTCTCCGAGCAGAACCGCAATCTCGAGTTGAGTCGCATAATCCCAATAGTCGGCCTTGCCGGAGGCAATCTGGCGCTCCAGAGCTTCCGAGATTCTTGGAATAAGATCCTTTGGACGATTCGGTTGATCTCTCAATTCCATAAGCGTGACCGCGTTGATACCTGGGTAAGCATCCTTCGCGTCAAACTCAAAACCCCTTAGATACGACTCAATGGCCTTCTCCAAGTACACGCTCGCTTTCTTCTCATCGATCGGGCGGTATCTTTCCGCCGCGTCCTTGTACACGCGCCCCAGAATCCCGCTCGTTTCACTTGTGATCCCGTGCCGTCTAACAAGGTTGTCCAAGACTTTGACCGCCTCCTCCGTCTTACCCTCCCGATTTAGGGCCAGAGCCAGTTGTTCCTGAACCATGGCGGTTGAGGCCAGCGGACCGGCCAGGCCTTTGGCAAGATCGATCATCTCCGGCCAACACTCTACGGCGCGGTAAGAGAGAAGGAGGTCAATGATCACCCCCACGTCCTCAACACCACGCGTCCTGACGGCCCTTCCGGTCTGGCGAACTGCTTCTTTGCCTTGTTTCCGCGCTTCAGCCAGGCGTTGCTTCGAAAGCTGTGACGAATTCGAGCCTCGAAGCCACAGCGGCAAGGGAGCATCAAATCCGCAAGAATGAGAAGCACAATTTGAGGATGGCGAACCTCGTCCGCCACTCGTTCATTTGCTCTTAGAGCCTGTCTGAAAATTGTCTTCTGGGTGGAACAGGCCACCGGCCTGTTGCGGCGGGCTACCAGCCCGCCGGGCCTTTTGGCGGCAGGTTGCCGCCAAACACGGGCTGGTAGCCCGTTCCACCCATTTTTCAGACAGGCTCTTACTTGCCAGCGCGCGGGTTTTTAGTGAGACTCCGCGCCTCGAAATCATTATGAAAACAGCCGCTTCCAAAAGTTCTCGCCGCTCATTCAGCCAACCCAAGCGTCTCGCCCGCGCCTATTCGTCCATCGTCGTGGACGGCCCGGAACGCGCGCCCAGCCGGGCCATGCTGCATGCGGTGGGTTTCCAGAAGGACGATTTTCGGAAGTCGCAAATCGGCGTCGCTTCCACCTGGGGCATGGTCACGCCGTGCAACATGCACATCGATCAACTCGCAGTTCAGGTCGCGCAAGGGGTAAACGAGTCCGGCGGCAAGGCGATCGTTTTCAATACGATCACGATTTCGGACGGCATCTCGATGGGCACGGAAGGAATGAAATATTCGCTGGTCTCGCGCGAGGTCATCGCCGATTCCATCGAAACAGTCGTCGGTTGCGAAGGCATGGACGGTCTGGTCGCGATCGGCGGGTGCGACAAAAACATGCCGGGCTGTTTGATGGCGATCGCGCGGTTGAACCGGCCAGCTGTGTTCGTGTATGGCGGGACGATTCTGCCGGGCTGCTTTCAAAGCAAACCCGTCGATATCGTTTCGGTGTTTGAAGCCGTGGGAGCCCATGCCAACCGGAAGATGACCGACGGCGAGCTTTCCGACCTCGAAGGGTGCGCGATTCCGGGGCCGGGTTCGTGCGGCGGGATGTACACCGCGAACACGATGGCGTCCGCCATCGAGGCGCTCGGCATGAGCTTGCCCAACAGTTCCGCGCAAGCGGCGGTCTCCAAGGAAAAGAGCGAAGATTGTCATCGGGCGGGCGCCGCGGTGATGGATCTGATCAAAGCGGGCCTTCGGCCGCGCGACATCATGACGAGAAAGGCGTTTGAGAATGCGATCACAGTCGTCATCGCCTTGGGCGGCTCGACCAACGCCGTGCTGCACCTGCTCGCCATGGCGCACGCGGCCGGAGTGAAGCTCGCGCTCGACGATTTCACCCGCATTGGCAAACGGGTGCCCGTGCTGGCTGACCTCAAGCCCAGCGGAAAATACGTCATGGCGGAATTGGTCCGAATCGGAGGGCTGACCCCGCTGATGCGGATGCTTCTCGATCGAGGGTTGCTGCACGGAGATTGCCTCACGGTGACCGGCAAGACGGTCGCGGAGAATCTGCGGAATGCCCGGCCTTATCCGCCGAACCAGGACGTGGTGCGCAGCTTCGAGAATCCGGTGAAGAAAGACGGCCATCTGGTCATTCTCTACGGCAATCTCGCGCGCACGGGGGCCGTGGCCAAAATCAGCGGCAAAGAAGGACTGCGATTCACCGGGAAAGCGCGAGTGTTCGAGTCCGAGGAGAAAGCGCTGAAGGCCATTCTCGATGGCACGGTCAAAAAGGGCGACGTCGTCGTGATTCGTTCGGAGGGCCCCAAGGGTGGCCCTGGCATGCGCGAAATGCTTTCGCCGACTTCAGCCATCATGGGCAAAGGATTGGGCAAGGACGTCGCGCTGATTACCGACGGCAGGTTTTCCGGCGGCAGCCACGGCTTTGTGGTTGGACATATTACCCCGGAGGCGTTCGGCGGCGGAGTGATCGCGGTGGTGAAGAACGGCGACCCGATCACGATCGACGCCGAGAAACGGGAGATTTCACTCGACCTTCCGGCCAAGGAGATCAAGGCGCGCCTGGCCAAATGGCGTCCGCCTAAGCCGCGCTACACGCGGGGTGTCCTCGCGAAATACGCGAAGCTGGTGAACTCCGCCCACCTGGGCGCGGTGACGGATGCGAATTTTTGAGCGCGTATCTGAGAAGCCGTAGCAGCCGAGGGAACGAGGCTCACTTTTTCCAGTCGCTGCCTAAATCAGAGCCTCGTTACCTCGGCTGCTACGGTTTCTCAAGAGAGGCAAGGTTACTCCTTCCGTTCGGGCTCTGAATCGATGACGGGTTTGCGAGCGCCCTGAATCGCGCTGATTTGATCGGCGATCCGGAATGAACTTGCGCCCGGTTCAGTCGAAATCTCCGTCTCCAACTCCAGCTTGGGGCCGTAAAACATTTTTTCGTCCACGCGGCCGCGCGCGCGGATTCGATACGGCGGCTGGCGATCGACGATGACTTCGACCTCCTGCGCCGGGAGATTGGCGATCTTGCCGTGCAACGTCAGTTCCATCGCGGCTTCGTCGCCGATGTTGTTGATGAATGTGTCCGGACCGGGGCCGCCGTTGTTTTCCAGGCCGCACCGGCAGAGCCATTCGTTGAATCCATCCAGCCAGCCCAGGCCGCCGCGGCTCTGCAAATTGATCCATTGCGGATGCACGACGTCCTTGACCGGCGAATCCCACCCCAGCCGCACGTCGCCCATCTGCGCTTTGAGCACGCCCATGCCGCGCGTCGGGATGATCGTAATTTCCAATTTGCCATTGTTGATCACGATGAGGTCCACACCTTCCTGCTTGCCGCCGCGCAAGGTGAGCTTGCGCACAGACCACGGGGCCGCGCTTTTGGGCGTGACCTTCTCGCTGGAGGCCTCCCACGAATCCACGTGGATGTTCTGGCTGGAGCTGGTAAGGACTTGGCGAAACGGCTCGGCAGCGGAGCTGGAGTAAACACTCATAGCAATCAGGGCGGTCAGAATCATTACCTGACGCCGGTCTGGCACATTCCTTTTTGGGTTCATTTGCGGCACACTTGTTTGAACACGCACGCGCTCAGAAACTCAGAGATGAGTTAACCGCGGATATCACGGATGGGCGCGGATAAGATGGGCGAAGTTTGTGCCCGACCGGGACCTATCCGCGTGATCCATTTAATCCGTGGTGATCGAGAAATCTCAAAATGGCTTCCATGGCCCGCACAGGCTGACGTTGCATAACCAAATGCGGAGCGTCAAGCACAGTGACTTCGATGCCTGCGCCGATTGCCGAATGACTCCCAGACTTTGTTCCTTCACCAACCTGTCGCGATTGCCTTGGATGTAAAAGCAGCGGCATCTGAAGTTGGGGAAGACTCGGTCGAACAACCACCTCAGTTCGTCGCCAATTACCGCGACATCACGGAACGCAAACAGACGGAGGAAGAGCTTCTCGTCCTGGCCCGGTTGCAGGCGGCTATCGCCGAGTTCAGCAAGATCGCCCTGGCGGGAATCGATCCCTTGCTGCTGATGGAGGACGCGGTGGATACCGCCGTCAGCGCCTTGCGCATCGAGCATGGAGCGCTCCTGGAGGTGCAACAGTCTGGACTTGAGCCTATGGGGTTTGACTTCCCCAAGAGTCAGTGTGACACCCCACTTCTGTGTATCCGGCGGCTCAAGTATATTCGCGGCCAACGACCTGGATTCATGAAGAACGCCCTGCGTGGATTGAACAGGAGATCCGAAAAAGTTTTCTTGCTTCCGCGGAGGCTGGACCGCGAAACTTCACGCCTGATTTCACGGGCGAACTATGAAAGCGAACCAATCGGTCAACCAGTCACTGAAAAGGCGGATCTCCCTGACGCTGGCCGCGACGGGGCTGCTGCTCTTGTGGAACCTTTGTGCTCGCGCGCAAACGTCCGTCGGGAATGCCGCGGACGCCGATCCCTTGCCCGCACTGGTCGAGGTGTTGAGCCAGACCGAGGACCCGCAATTCCAACTCGATATCTTGAAAGGCCTGGTCGAGGGCTTGAAAGGCCGTCGCAATGTGACGATGCCCAAAGGCTGGGAAGCCGTTGAACCCAGGCTTCGCGAAAGCGCGAATCCGGAAGTCCGCTCGCACACCCAGATCCTTTCGGTTCAATTCGGCAGCCCTCAAGCCATCGAGTCGCTCCGCCAAGCGCTGAAAAATCCTGGCGCGGATCTGGCCACGCGCCGTGCTGCGCTGGACATGCTGCAAGGCGCGCGCGATGCCGAGATCCCCACGATCCTTCTGGCTCTGCTGAAAGACGCGAGCCTGCGCAGCTCGGCGTTGCGCGCGCTGGCGGCTTACGACCTCTCCGCCACCGCCGCCGCAATTCTGGACGTCTATTCCTCCCTGACCGCCGGCGAAAAACGAGACGCGCTTAACACGCTCGCTTCGCGATCGACTTACGCAAAACCTTTGCTGGCTGCGGTCGCCCAAGGCGCGGTGCCGGCGAAGGATTTGAGCGCCGAGATTGTCCGCCAGGTGCGCAGCTTGAAAAACGAGGCGATCGATCAGGAATTGCAGAAAGTGTGGGGAGTGGCCCGCGAAAGCACGGGCGACAAACGCAAGGAGATCGACCGGTACAAGGCGATCTATCGGTCGGGCGGGTCGCAGCCAGGCGACGCGGCGCGCGGGCGAATCGTCTATGCGAGAACCTGCGCGCAATGCCACACGTTGTTCGAGAGCGGCGGAAAAATCGGCCCGGACCTCACCGGGTCCAACCGCGCCGACCTCGAATACATCCTGCAAAACATTGTCGATCCGAATGCGGTGATCCCCAATGATTATCGCACCACAACCGTCGAGACCAAAGACGAGCGGATCATCACAGGCCTCGCGAGCAGGCAGGACGAGCGTTCCATCACGGTCGTGACGGCGAACGAAACGCTCGTCATCCCGCGCGCCGAGGTTCAATCCCTGAGGCCTGGCGAAATCTCGATGATGCCGGAAGAATTGCTCGCGAATCTTTCCGACCAGGAAGTTCGAGATTTGATTTATTACCTCAACCGGCCCGGCCAGGTTCCGCTTTTGGCGACCGCGGAAACGCTGGATCTGTTTTTCAACGGCAAAGATCTCACCAACTGGGATGGCGACCCGGACCTGTGGCGCGTGGAGAATGGAGAGATCGTGGGCCGCAGCGCCACCGGGCTGAAACAGAGTGAATTCCTGAAAAGCCAGATGGTCCTGGGCGATTTCAGATTGGTGTGCAAAGTCCGGTTGACGCCGAACAAGGAGAACAGCGGCATTCAGTTTCGGAGCGAGGCGCTGCCCAACGGCGAAGTGAAGGGGTATCAGGCGGACATCGGCGCCGCGTGGTGGGGAAAGCTCTACGAAGAGCACGGGCGCGCCCTTCTCTGGGACAAGCCCGGCGATAAGTTTGCGAAGCTCGAAGACTGGAACCTCTACGAGATTGTCGCCGTGGGCGATCAAATATTGACCGCGCTCAATGGACAGCCTTGCGTGAGCCTCCGCGATTCAAGCGGCGCTGCGCGCGGGATCGTGGCCCTGCAACTTCATGCGGGCGGGCCGCTGGAAGTGCGGTTCAAAGATTTCCAATTGGAACTGAATCCTGAACCGAAGCTGAAGACGGCGAACTGACCCGCAACTCACGAGCGGAGGCGAACTGAGCAGGATCGTTGGATAACTGGATAGGTGGATTCTTAATCGTAATCCTAATCTTACTCCTAATCCTACTGTAGCCACTCAAAGTAGCGACGAACAGCCAGCTCTCAACAGCTCTCAAGTCCACCGATCCATTAATCCATCAATCCATTAATCCACTCATCCAACGCCGGGAGGCGCGGTCAGGGGAGCGGGCGCCGGACGGGTTCGCGTCCATCAAGGTAGGCCACCAGGTCGCTCAAGGATTGATAGACTTCCACAGAGTATTTGTTGGGATTCTGCGAGGCGACAATCTGCATGCCCATGATCGCGGTGGAGATGGCGTCCTTTTGTTCGTCCGTCAATCCGCCAACCTTGATCACTTTCTGAAGCACGGGGACGGCTTTCGCGAAGTCGGCAGCTTTGATCGCGGCGACGGCCGTTGAAACATCCGCTTGAGACGCGGCGCCCTGGAAACTTTTTTCCATTTTGCTTGTGTCCACCGAGCCGCGGGTTCCGCAACCGATCAGGAATCCGGCCAGGGCCACGACCGCCAGAAGAGAGCAGAGAATTCTTCTCATAAAAAAACGGGTTTGTGTGAGCTGTTCAACTGATTCGTATGCCATGAAGTTTTACGGAGAGCGCCTTGAAAACAAAGAAGAAAGTTTCGCCGGCATGTTGCGCTCAATTGATTGCCACTAAAGGTTCAAGCCTCGCCGTGGGCGAGAGGACGATAAGGGCGGTTGTTGAACCTGGGCGCGGGCAGTTCCCTCCCGGAAGCGGTACTGCTTGGCTTCAGAACCAAGCACTCGGCCCATAAACCGAAGACCGTGCGCACCGCAGCCTTTAGGCTGCTTTCGGCCCCACTCTGGAGTTTGGCGTTGAAGCGGCCTAAAGGCGCCTAAAGGCCGCGGTCCGGACGAACGGTCCATGGGAAGGGATGGCGTAAGTGGGACCGTATGCGACGCGCGGGCTATCGATGCATTTTCTCCGCGTTCGGCAGCGCTTCGCGCTACCAACGGGCCACCGGCTTCCATGCCACTCCCAGCAAGCTTGCCATCAACCTGTCCAACCATTCCAGATCGCGGTTGCGGAGCGTCCAATTCCTGAGGCCCACGCCCACGAGAGCGGTCGTGTAATAGATCAGGAGATACTCCAGAAACCACAGGTGCACTGGCGCAAGGTGGTCCAGCCGCGCTTCCAGAAGCTCAAGGACCACGGGCACGATCAAAACCATCCCGGCAACGAACGGCACGAAGATGCGTTTGAGCCGGTGGTGAAGGAATCCGCGCGCTCCAAGCCGGTGAGAGCGATACGGCAGATTTCAAATCTGCGCTACGCAAACACCCACGGCGAGGCGCCGGTCGGAACTCGCGAGGGCGCGTGTGCTCGCCGGTTCATTCCAGTTTCTTCCCGGTCGTATCCGGTGCGAAGAGAATCACCAACATCCCGAAGGCGTAAATCAAGCTCGTGATCGTGCCGACCTTGGCGTAGTCGCCGCCGAACAATTGCATGAGCGCGCCCGCGCCCAGCACGCCCGCCGCCGAGGCGAATCGCCCGAAATTGTAGCTCACGCCTGTGCCAGTCGCCCGCACGCGAGTCGGAAACAGCTCCGGCAAGTAAAGCGGCAGCCAGCCGAAGAAAACGGTGGCGATGAAGCCTTGCACGAAGATCGCCGGCAGGAACCCGCCTTGCAGCGGTTTCATGAACATAAAAATTCCGCACGTCATGAGCGTGGCGGCGAGGCTGATCAGGAAGTAGGTCAACCGGCGGCCCAGCCTATTGGCGATGTGCGCGCCCAGCAAACTGCCCAGCACCGCGCCGACGGCCCAGTAAGCCTGGGCCGTGGCTTTGTATCCCGGCAATCCCGCTTCGCCGCCGAGTTTGTCCGCCCACGGAATCATCCATTTGCTCGCGCCCCACGCGCCGATGAGCGGAATCGCGCCGAGACAAATCCCGATGAGCGTGAGCCGGAGCAACGGCGGACGAAAACATTCCCGCATCGGCGCCGCGGCTTTCGCTCCCTGGCCGGCTTCACGTGCCGCAAGCCATTTGGGTGATTCGGGCACGATGAGCAGCGTTAGCAGGCCCAGCATAACGGGTGTTGCTCCGGCCAGCATGAGCCAGCGCCACGATTCGGGGGTGACTTGCTTGAAAGAACCGAGTTGGGACATGACGAACACGCCGAGGTTGGCGGACATTCCGAAAATGCCGGCGAGGGTGGGCCGCGAGACATCCGGCCAGAACTCCGCGATGAGCGCGACGCCGTTCGGCCACACGCCGCCAATCCCCAATCCGACCAGGAACCGCAGCAGGAGCAGTTGCTCCTGGCTGTTTACGAAGTAGCCAAGCCCTCCGAACACCGAGTAACAAATCACGCTCCACGCCAAACCCTTCGCGCGTCCGAAACGATCCCCGAGTTGACCGAACAGAATCCCCCCAATCGCCGCGCCGAACATGATCGCCGCCGTGTAGCGCGCGAACCAATCGCCGGCGATGGCATGGTTGAACGCCGAGCCCATGAGGCTCTTCGAAACAGACAACGACGCCAGCGGCATGAGGCCAAGCTGCACCCCCGAAAACAGCCAGCCCAAGAAACTGGCGGCGAGCACGAGCAGGGGGGCGTTTGTTTCTGTGTTCGGCGCAGACATAGGCGTGAAGGATTTCGTTGGCGTTAAATCGTTAAAAGCTTGAATGGGTTAAAACGTGAAACGTGATGCGTGAAACAGCGCCTTGAGTGCCGACGGGCCGAGTGTCAATTGACTGACAACTGACAACTGATCACTCACGACTCTGGTTACGGCAACGATTCCAGATAATCGCACAGCGTTTGCACGCTGCGGATGAAGACGCGCGTTTCGATTCGGCCATTGGCGATCCAGCGGCCGCGTTCATCCAGAGCGGCGATCACTTGCTCGGCTTGTTTCTCCAGCGCAGCGCGCTGAGCCTCGGTTTGGGGAGACTTGATCTCGCGTCGGGCAATGTAAGCCTGACGGCCCGCCTTTTGGACTTCCCCGAAGTAAGCGATGGTCGCCGGGATGTTGAAGTTGCCTTGCCAGGCATAACCGCGGCGGCGTTCTTCGCTGATTTCATCGAGGCGATAGTGAATCTTGCCGTCGCGATCGCCGTAGATGGGCTTGTTGGTGCCCAGTTCGTAGAACCGCGCCCAGGTGTTCGGGCCGAGCCGCGAACGTTGAAACCAATCGATCGCCGCCGGAATGGGCTTCAAGAGTTTCTCCTCGCCGGTTTCGAGGTAGAGCTCGATCAGAGTGCGAATCGCCCCGGCGCTTTCGCCCGTGCAGACCGAGGGAGGTTCGAACGCCCTGGCCCAGGCCGGTTTCATGGCGAAGTTATACTGTTGCGCCCAGGCCGGCTGCGGATTCGGCAATTGCGCTGCGACGAGAAAGTCGCCGCCGCGCAGCGCCGCCTCCAGATATTTGCGGTCCCCGAACTGCTTGAACGCTTCGAGCATGGTCCGGATGCAATCCCGCTGCGTGTGGTCGTTCAGCGTGTAAAAGCCGGCGTAATCGGATCTGGGATGCTCGCGAGGAAACGACTCGGGAATCGTCGCGCGCCGCGCAGGATATTTGCCGAGGTCGCGCGGCCTGCCGTTATAGCGTTGCGGCCACGCGCCGTTCGGATACTGCGCTTCGAGCATTTTCGCGAGGCCGTATTCCAGCGCCTCACGGATTGTCCGGACCTCTGCCGCATCCTTGCTCGGCGCGGCCTCCACAAAGGCCATCAGGAACTGGAGCGCGCTTTGAGTGTTGTCATCGTCGAAGGTGGTAATGTTTCTCTTGCCGGCCGCTTGATCCTCGTCGATTTGGCCTTTGTCGGTGCGCCGATACCACTGCGAGCTTTTCGCCGGATCGAAATCGATCAGGTAATCCCAGCCGCCGGATTCAAGTTGTCCGCGAGCCAACGCGCTTGCGGCGGCCTGCGCGGCCTCGAGGTACCGCTGGTCTTTGGTCACTTCGTAGATGCGAAGGAAAGCCTGGCCCATGCTGGGGGTGCCGGGCGGCTGGATCCAGATTTGCGAAGGCGTGGCTTTGTTTTCGCCCCAGCGCTCCTGCAAGTCCTCCGAATACCTCCAGAGAAAGCCGCCTTCGGTGGAGATGGAGCGCATGAACGCGGTTGCCTTTTCCAAAGCGGCGTGAGACCGCAACTCCAGAGGTTCAGCGGCTACCGCCGGGCCGCTCAACAAACAGAAGGCTGTTGCGCTAATGAGCATGGTTTTTCACGGAGAGCTTGCACACGCACCCTGAGCAAGGTGGGCGAGTCCGCCCCGGCGAGCCGCTCGACGAGCTTGGAACACGTCCGATCCGGCTCGCTGGGGACCGGCTCGCCCTACCTTAAGGGCAATCAATCCGTCACAACGAAGACCCGTTCCGCCACTTCCTCGGCGGGAGCGTCCTTCTGTTGGATCGCCTTTTCGAGGCTGGTCTTGAAAACGTAACGGTTTCGCGGGGTGATCACGATGTTCTTGATCAAGCCGCGGTGGCGGCGAATCACCAGTGTGCGGTGGCTTGGCTTGAGGGTGCTCCACCAGTTTTCCGCCAGACCCACCGGACGCCGTTTGGTGATCGATTCAATATCCTCCAGGCGGACTCGGCGCAGGGTGATTCCCAACAAAGTGACCTTGAAATGCCGAGGTGTGATCCGATACCGAACGAACGTCACGAGCCAGGTGAAGCCGAACGCCAGGATCAGCAGGCCCAGAGCAGAGAACACCAGCGTCTTCGTCATAATTGCTATCGCCAGGCTCAGTTGAACAGGCGCCGAAAACCGGCAGACCATTTCCTTCGACGCTTTTCGAACTGGAGCCGAACAGTGGAATCCTGGCCAGTCCTCGCGGAACAATCAATCAAATTGAGATGGAAGAGACGGAAAGAACGGTTTGGGTAGGGCGTATTTCACCTTATTGCATGTCGGAACAGTGGCGTTGTGGTGGCGTTGTGGGCAGGCTTTCCGGCCTGCCGGTTAGGGGACTTTCCAGTCCCTAGCGGCGCAGTTCGCGAAACGGAGCTGGAAAGCTCCGTGAACCCGCAGGCTCGAAAGCCTGCGCTACATCGCTCGAAAACAGAGTGCAAAAGCTGATGCTTGCTGCGGGTTACCGGTTTGAAACGGAACAGGTTGAAGTCTTGCTAACCGGGCCATCACTTGTTAAGGGTCTGCTCAAAAATAACTTGGGGTTTTGGCGGGAGCGCCGCCTGGCCGGATGCAAGGCGCGAGGAGGGAGCAGCCCCCCGGTGAGGCTGTGACCGACGAGCAACGCCGCAGCCTGCCAGGCGCCGCCCCGCCCCGGTGGGCTGGGGCGAATGAAGCGCCGCGCCAAGACTTCGCTTTGGATTGGATTTGTCCTGGTGGTCATTGGCCGGGGAGTTACGTCCCCTTTTCGCTCTCTTTCCTGTGACTCGACCGGTTCCGTGAAGGTTCCTGTGGTCGATGGCGAATTTCAAATAGGCGCTTGCGTTGTGCGGGTTGCCTTTGACCTCCAGCGTGCCCTGAACTCGGATCACGCCCGGCACCTCGGCACGGAGGGGCGGTAGGGTGCTGACCACACATGTGAGCGCGAAGGCCAGCGTCGCGCCCTGAACAGATTCTTTAACCACGGATTTCACGGATTTCGCGGATGGAGAAGCGGCTTTATCCGCTTTATCCGTGTGATCCGTTTAATCCGTGGTTGAATCAGGTTCGTGAGGACGGAACTTCGTGTGCCGCGCTGGAGCAAGTCCGGAACGTCGGGTCGGGAGACGTGTGGCGATTGGCTCACCCTCTCCCCAAGGGAGAGGGCCGGGGTGAGGGGGAACGGAGCGTTCATTACTGATCACAGCGTTCCTCGAAACAAGCGAAGAACCTCTGCCAGACGCTGGCGCAGTCGAGGGTTCTGGAATTTGTCGGCGCCCTGCCGATTGCAAATCGGCGATACGGCAGAGTGCAACTCTGCGCTACGGGGTTGGCCGTCTTCATGGTCCGGTTGGTTTTCATGGGGCCATCATTTCTTCGGTCGGTCGGATTTTTGGGGATTTCGGATGGGTGGATAAATGGTTCGGTGGTTCCACGGAACTACGGCACGAGGCGCACCGAGTCGGTGCCGCGGATCGCTTGCCCGGTCAATGTGCGGCCCTCGAGCACGGCCACGGCTGCGTCTCCGGTTAACGCGAGCGCCGTCGTGTCCACGTGCGGGACCAGGTCGAGTCTCCCATCGCCATTTACGTCCTGGATGGAAGCGAGGTATTTGCCTTTGCCTGTTACTGCTTGGTCCGCGGGATGGACGACAAAGCTCGTAGCGCGGAGTTGCACTCTGCCGTATCGCAGAATTGTATTCTGCGGGGCGTCTCCCAGTCCGAGCCCGCTGGGACTTGCCGGCGCCCCGCCGATTGGAAATCGGCGATACCGCAGATTGAAAATCTGCGCTACGGTTCTCCGGTCGATCTGTCGTCAATCCCACGGTCTGCACAGTATCTTGACCGGCGCGCTCGCGAGCGTGACGGTCGCAACATTGACGGTTGCCGCGTCGAAGTCAGCGCTGCTGAGGATCGCCACAGGGATCGCGCCGTTCGAGCCGAGGTTGATCGCATTGGGATACGTGCCGGGCTTGATGTCGATTGCGGCCGTGATAACGGAGGGCGACACTTTTCGGACCCGCCCGGCGAACTCTCCGATCAGGTAACCGCCGGGTGTCTGCGTGATCGCCAGCACCGAATTGGAAGGCAGCCCGTCCTCCACCGCCAGGTGCGGACCGTGAATTCGGAGTCGTCCGGCGTTTGCAGAGGGGCGGCCCGGCCGGAGGGCAGGCTCAAGACAAAAAGCAGGGACGCAAAGAACTGAATTCGAATCGAGCGGCACAGGCTGAACACTGCGGCTGAATACTGCTCCAAACCCTCGGTCCCGGCAACTCAGACGTGATCCTGAACTCCTGTTCCAATTCAAAGCTGGCGGCTCAGACGGGCGCGTTGCCAAACAAATCCAGTTGCGGCGGGGGCGCAAGCTTTTGCAGTCTTTCGCGTTCGGCGCGATGTCGCGCCGTGGAGCGCACTTTCCCTTCCGGCGTCAGTTCCGATTCTTCCAGATTGGATAGAATTTCCTTGGCCCGCGTCAGCACGCTCTTGGGCACGCCCGCGAGCCGCGCTACCTGAATGCCGTAGCTTTTGTCCGTTCCGCCGGCGACGATTTTGCGCAGGAAAATGATCTGATCGTTCCACTCGCGCACGGCAACGTTGAAGTTGCGCAGCCGAGCCAGGCGCCTCGCCAGTTCCGTCAGTTCGTGATAATGGGTCGCGAACAGCGTCTTGGCGCCGACTTGATTGTGCAGGTGCTCGACGATGCCCCAGGCCAGGCTCAAGCCGTCAAACGTGCTGGTGCCGCGCCCGATTTCGTCAAGAATGATCAGGCTGTTTCGCGTGGCATTGTTCAGGATGTTCGCTGTCTCGCTCATCTCGACCATGAACGTGGATTGCCCGCGCGCCAGATCGTCGCTCGCGCCGATGCGCGTGAAAATGCGATCCACCAGATCGATGCGGGCTTGTTTCGCAGGGACGAACGAGCCCGTGTGTGCCAGCAGCGTGAGCAGAGCGACCTGCCGAATGTAAGTGCTCTTCCCCGCCATGTTCGGTCCCGTGATCAACCCCACTTGCTGACTCGCGAGATCAAGCTCGGTGTCGTTGGGCACGAAGCGTTCTTCCACGAGGACCTGGTCCAGCACGGGATGACGCCCGTCGCGAATTTGCAGCGCGCCTTCTTGAGCAACTTCGGGGCGGCAGTAGTTGAAGAACCGCGCCGTTTCCGCGAAGCCGGCCAGCACGTCAAGCTGGGCCAGCGCTTGCGCCGTTTGTTGGATTTCCGGCAAGCGCGCGATCACCGCTTCCCGGACGCGGAGGAAAAGTTCGTATTCCAGTTTCACGCTGCGCTCCTCAGCGCCGAGAATCTTGCTTTCCATTTCCTTGAGCGCGGGCGTGATGAAGCGTTCCCCTCCGGCGATAGTTTGCTTTCGCACGTAGTCGGCGGGCACTTTTTCGAGATGCGTTTTGGTCACTTCGATGTAGTAGCCGAACACGGAATTGAAGCGCACTTTGAGGGAAGGAATCCCGGTGCGTTCGATCTCCTGCTGCTGCAACTTGGCGATCCAATCTTTTCCTTCCCGCATGGCTCGCCGAAGCTCATCGAGGCCCGGATCGAAGCCGTCCCGGATAATGCCGCCTTCCTTCACCGCCAGCGGCGGCTCATCGACGATCGCGCGCGCGATCAAGTCGGCGAGGTCAGGACAATCACATAACTGGCCGGTGAGTTCGGCGAGCAACGGCAACGGGCCTTCATGTAGGGCAGACATCTTGTCTGCCGGTTGGCGGGGCATGTTTGCCCCGTCGTTCATGCAGTTGGATGTTTCCGGAACTGGCACGCTGGAAGCCTGCCCTACGTTGGACGAGTTGCGCGCTTCGAAGGCGAGTTCTTGCAAGGCCCCTCCCGAGGGATCAGTGGAATTGCATTTCATGACCTCGCCAAGCGCGTCGCGCAGTTTTGGCACCTGTTCCAATGCCAGGCGCAGCGCCGCCAGATCGCGTCCGTTGCCCGTGCCCACGCTCAACCGGCTCAGGGTGCGTTCCATGTCCCGCACTTCGCTCAAATGCTGGCGAAAACGCTCCAGACCGGCGGGATTCTCGATCCAGGATTGCACGGCTTCCTGGCGGGCGCAGATTGGAGCAGCCGCGGCGAGCGGTTGCGTGAGCCACTCCCGAAGCCGCCGCGCGCCCATCGGCGTGACTGTGCGGTTCACGACGCCGTAAAGGCAGGCGTTGCGGGGTGCGTCGCGATGGAGCGGCTCAAGAATTTCCAGATTCCTCAGCGAGGTGGCGTCCAGCACGAGATAATCCTTGCACTCGTAGCACGACAGGCGCGTCAGGTGCGCGACATCCCGCCGGAGATGCTGCGCCAGATAGTGCAGCGCGGCCCCGGCGGCGCCGACAGCCGCGGTCCGGTCCTTCAAGCCGAATCCATCGAGCGAACTGACCTTGAAATGATCGCGAAGTGTGAACTGGGAGGTTTCCGGCGCGAAGACCCAATCGTCGTAGCCGTTGATCACCGCACAACGGCCTTGGAGCAGCGCGCGCACGGCGGCGGCTTCGTTCGGAAAGATGATTTCTGCCGGACGCACCCGTTCGAGTTCGCTCAACAGGCCCGCCTCGGAGTCGAGTTGCGTCGTCTTGAAATCGCCCGTGGTCAAATCGACAAAGGCGAGTCCGTAGCTGGTGCTCAAAGAATACACGGCCGCGAGATAATTGTTCCGCTCGGCGGTGAGCATGCGGTCGTCCAGGTGGGTGCCGGGGCTGAGGATTTGAGTGACCTCGCGTTTGACCAACTGCCCGGGGCGCGCGTCTTCCATTTGATCGCAGATGGCGACCTTCTTGCCGGCCTTAAGCAAGCGCCCGATGTAAGCGTTCGCGGCGTGGTAAGGAATGCCGCACATCGGAATGACGCCGCGTTTGGTGAGCGCGACGTTGAGCAACTGCGCGCCGATCTGAGCGTCCTCGAAAAACATCTCGTAAAAATCGCCCAGGCGAAAGAGGAGCAAGGCATCGGGCGGCAATTCAGCCTTGATGCGCCGGTATTGCGCCGTCATCGGAGTGAGTTGTGAATCGCTCGGCACGCGGGAAAAGTTAGTGAGCAAAATCCGGCTGGTCGAAGGGAAAATGGCGAATGGTTCTTTTCCAGGGAAGCACCCACTCCTTCTCCCCTCTCAGGAGGGGAACTTCGCTCAGATCGCTTTCGACGAGATTCCCTCCCGGGAGAGGAAGGAGTGGGTTCAATTCGTGTTGCTTCGCAATACGTCGGAGCGCGGCATTTACTGATCAGACCGTGGGATAGAATACACTTTGTTGCGTCGCATTTGGGCTCAGGCGCGACGAAGGAGAATATCCCTGGTGGATCTTCGACTGAGGAGCAACGAAGCCAGAGCCCAAATGCGGCGCAACCCGCAGGGCGAGGGGTCTTTTGGCCCGCCGCTTCGTCGCTCGCTCGTTGTGGATCGCAGGGATACACCGCTTCGCGCGCTCCTCGCGGCTGGCCAAAATCCCTCCTGGCAAAATGTATTCTATTCCCACGGTCTGATCAGTATGCCGCTTCGGCGCCGAAATTATTGTGGGCTTTGGAAAATCGCAACACCCCGGACTTTCCTGGGAGGAAGCGGCGTGAACGCCGCGCTCCGATGGCATTCTTGAACCAGCCGTGCTATCGCCCGCCAATTCACTCCAATTCTCTTTGACTGAATTGAAGCCGCCTTTCACCCTCTTTCTTGCATGGCGATACTCGTCTTCGACATCGAAACCTCCGCGCTTCCCCTGGAATCGTTCGACGAAGTCCAAATCGAGTATTTGTTTCGTGACGCCGAAAAGATTCCCGACGAAGCCGCCCGTCAGGCCCGGCAGGCTGAGCTGCAGCATCAGTTGAACCTGTATCCTTTCACGGCCCAGATCGTGTGCATCGCGATGTTGAACGCGGAGACGTCGCGCGGCCAGGTGCTGTTCACGGCGGAGGATTTTGAAGCCGACGCCGAAGAAGGCGGCCCCGTCGAATTCGTGCCCTGCGTGGACGAGGTCGAGATCTTAACCGCGTTCTGGGACGTGGCCAAACATTACGAATCGATTGCGACGTTCAATGGCCGCTCGTTTGACGTGCCGTTTCTCTACCTCCGCTCCGCCATCTTGAACGTGCCGATTTCGCGCAAGGACTGGCTCGGCTACCGCTATCAAACTGATCCGCATTGCGATCTGGCGGAACAATTGACTTTTTACGGCGTGAGCGGACGCGACGGCGCGGCGCGGCGGTTCAATCTGGATTTTTACTGCAAAGCCTTCGGCATCGATTCACCGAAAAGCCACGGCGTGACGGGCCTGGACGTGAACGCGCTGCTGGCGGAGGGCCGCTACCGCGAGATCGCCGAATATTGCCTGCGCGACGTGCGAGCGACCGTGACGCTTTACCAGATTTGGAAGGACCGGCTGGCCGGAATCAAGTAGTCAGTACCGGTAATGGTCTGGTTTGTAAGGCCCATCCACCGGGACGCCGAGGTAGCCGGCTTGTTTCTTCGTGAGCTTCGTGAGCTTGACGCCAATTTTTTCCAGGTGCAACCGGGCGACTTCTTCGTCGAGCTTCTTGGGCAACCGATAGACGCCGATCTGGTAGGTGTCCTTGTTTGACCAGAGATCGAGCTGCGCCAGGCATTGGTTGGTGAAGCTGTTGCTCATGACGAAGCTGGGATGGCCTTCGGCACAACCCAGGTTCACGAGGCGGCCTTCGGCCAGCAAGTAAATGCTGTTGCCGCCGGGCAAGTCGTAGCGGTCCACCTGCGGCTTGATGTTCACCTTGGTGACGCCTTTGGCGTTGTTCAGGCGTTCCACCTGAATCTCGTTGTCGAAGTGGCCGATGTTACAGACGATCGCCTGGTCCTTCATTTTGAGGATGTGGTCCACCGTGATGACGTCGCAGTTGCCGGTGGTCGTGACGTAGATGTCGGCTTCGCCAAGGGTGTCTTCGATGGTCGTGACTTTGAAGCCTTCCATCGCCGCTTGAAGAGCATTGATCGGGTCGATCTCCGTGACGATGACGCGCGCGCCGAAACCGCGCAAACTGTGCGCCGAGCCTTTGCCGACGTCGCCGTAACCGCAAACGCACGCGGTTTTGCCGGCAATCATCACGCCGAGGGCGCGCTTGAGTCCGTCAGCGAGAGATTCACGACAGCCGTAAAGATTGTCGAACTTGGACTTGGTGACGGAATCGTTGACGTTGATGGCGGGCACGAGAAGTTTTCCCGCTTCGAGCATCTGGTAGAGGCGATGCACACCGGTGGTCGTTTCTTCGGAAACGCCTTCCCACTCGTTGACGGCCTGAGTGAACCAGCCCGGGCGTTCTTTCGCGCACTTTTTCAGGAGGTCCTTGACCACAGCGACTTCGTGGCTGTCGCTCGGCGTGTTGACCCAGTTGTCGCCCTGCTCCATCTCGTGGCCCTTGTGGAGCAACAGGGTGGCGTCGCCGCCGTCATCGACGATCAATTGCGGGCCTTTGCCGCCGGGATGCGTGAGCGCGTCGAGCGTGAACCGCCAGTATTCCTCCAGCGATTCGCCTTTGAACGCAAAGACTGGAATCCCGGCTTTAGCGATGGCCGCGGCGGCGTGGTCCTGGGTCGAAAAAATGTTGCAGCTTGCCCAACGAACGGACGCGCCCAGTTCGACGAGGGTTTCGATGAGAACAGCGGTCTCGATGGTCATGTGCAGCGAGCCGGACACGCGAACGCCCAGAAGCGGTTTCTGCGGGCCGTATTTGCGGCGGATGGCCATGAGGCCGGGCATTTCCTGCTCGGCGACTTCGATTTCGCGGCGGCCCAGGTCCGCGAGCGAAAGGTCTTTGACGTAGAAATCTTGTTTGGGCGAGCCGTTGCCTTTTCCGTTGCCGCTGACTTTCGCGGCGGCCTTGGCGGTTTTAGACTTGCGCGAGGGAGGGAGTTTGATCGAGGGCATGATTCCTTAGGTGTTAAATCGTTACATCGTTAAAACGTTAAATCGTTGCATTGGGGTATTCCAGGCGATAGCGGCTCATTTCACGGCGCGTTTCAGGGCCGCGGCTTTGTCTGTGCGTTCCCAGGAAATGCTTTCGAGGTCATCGACTTTGCCAAAGTGGCCGTAGTTGGTGGTTCGCGAATAGATCGGGCGCAACAAGTCCAACTGCCGGATGATGTGCGCCGGTTTGAAACTGAACACTTCGCACACGGCTTTCTCGATCAAATCATCCGGAACCAGGCCCGTGCCAAACGTGTTCACGCAAACGCTGACGGGATCGGGATGGCCGATGGCGTAAGCAAACTGGATTTCTGCGCTGGTCGCGAGGCCGGAAGCCACGATGTTCTTTGCCACGTAGCGTCCCATGTAAGCCGCGCTGCGGTCCACTTTGGAGGGATCCTTGCCCGAGAAGGCGCCGCCGCCGTGACGGCCCATCCCGCCGTAGGAATCGACGATGATCTTGCGTCCGGTCAAACCGGTGTCGCCTTGCGGCCCGCCCACGACAAATCGGCCGGTGGGATTGATGAGAAACTTAGTGGTTTTGCGGAGCAGATGCTTTGGCAGAACCTTTCTGATGACCTCCTCAATGACAAATTCTTTGATGGTGCGGTGCTTGACATCGGCGGAGTGCTGAGTGGAGACAACCACGTTGGTGATTTGGACAGGCTGGTCGTCCACGTACTGAACGGAGACTTGCGTCTTGGAATCGGGGCGCAGCCATTTCACCTTTCCGTTCTTCCGGATGCGATTGAGTTCGCGGCCAAGTTGATGGGCGTACATGATGGGCGCGGGCATCAATTCCGGAGTCTCATTGGTGGCGTAGCCGAACATCAATCCCTGGTCTCCAGCCCCTTGCTCGGCAGTCTCCTTGCCTTCGGCCGAACGAGCATCCACTCCTTGCGCGATGTCCGGACTTTGTTGCGTGATCGCGTTCATGATCAACACCCGATCCGCGTGGAACACGTCGTCGTCGTGCGTGTAGCCGATTTCGCGAATGGCCTGGCGGGCGATGGCGTTGTAGTCCAGCCTGGCTTTGGTCGTGATCTCGCCGCCGACGATGACGAGGTTGCTCTTGGCGTAGCACTCGCAAGCGACGCGGCTGAATTTGTCCTGCGCGAGGCAAGCATCCAGGACGGCATCAGAGATCGTATCGCAGACCTTGTCGGGATGGCCTTCGCCGACGGACTCGGAGGAGAAGATGTAGTTTTTGCTCATTCAGATTCGAGGTGATTTTAAGAGATACATATTGACGTATCAGGATAGGAAGATATTTTAATTTTGTATTTCGTCAACCCTCAAGTGTCAAAATCTTTGAGAGCGTGTCCGAAAATTCCGCGGGGTCCTGTTTTCGCGCCAAAGGCCGGATGGCGAGGCGCGACGAAGGAGAATATCCTCCCTGGATCTTCGACTGAGGAGCAACGAAGCCAGGCGGCCTTTGGCGCGAAAACCCTCCGGGCGGCGGGTCTTTTGTCCGTGGCCTGCGTTGGCTCGGTCCTTACAGCCCGCGTTGGGGATGCTCGGACCTCGCCGCCTTGGCCACAGCCAAAATCCCTCGCCGCAGGACCCCGCGCAATTTTCGGACACGCTCTGAGGGGTTGAGACCCAGCAATCAAGCTGCGCTAAGATCACGGTATGAAAAAGACCGCGCGACTCAAACCACCCTGGACTCATGGTCATCAGTGGGATTCTATCGTTTTTGGCAGTCAGTGCATTCTGGGCATGGTGGCACGCCCGCCTGGAGTTTGTCTGAGATCGCAAGAGGTTGACTTATATCCGCGCGCCAATCCCCAAGCATTGCCGCTTCTTGTGACCCAACTTGGCGCTCGGTCCGATTTCTCACGACAGAATGGCTTCTTCGTCGATTGTGTCACACCTGAACTGGCCTCGCTCCCGGACGGATGGACGGAACGGCTAATTCCTTTCCGGACGAAACGCACAGGTGGTGTCACGGGATGGTGTCTTGAACTGCACGATCTGGCAGCGAGCAAACTGGCTGCGGGACGTGAAAAGGATCGCTCTTATCTAGAAGCCTTGCTTCGCAGCCGACTGATCAAGCCGATGATTTTGGCAGACCGCATAGCCACTCTGCCGGTTTCTTCTGGTCGTCGAAAAGCTTTGACGACATTGTTCCGGCAGATGGTTAGGCAAGTGCGCCAAGGGCGAACCTCAATCTCGAAGCGGAGACGAAAACATGTCGCGCGTCCTTAAATCCCTGCGCGCGCTGGCGGACCCGACGCGGCTCCGCATCATGGCTCTGCTGGAGCGCGACGAGTTGTCGGTCAACGAACTCCAGGAGATCACGCGCATGGGGCAATCGCGGATTTCCACGCACCTGGGTTTGCTGCAAGAAGCGGGGCTGCTCCAATCACGGCGCGACGGGAAGCGGACTTTTTACAAACTGAGCGCCGCGGCCAATGGGATGGCGCGCGAATTCATCCAACTGGCGGTTCGCGGCGCCAAAGAAATCGACGAGTACGCGGCGGATCAGATCAACCTCAAACGCATTCTGAACCGCCGCACCGAGCAGGCGCAACTCTTCTTCAACCAGGTGGCGGGGCGCTTCGACCGAAGTTACGGTCCGGGCCGATCCTGGCAGGCGTTTGGCCAACTGCTTTTGCGGGTGCTTCCACCGCTGGTGATCGCGGACCTGGGCGCCGGTGAAGGTTTGTTGAGTGAACTTTTGGCGCGTCGCGCCAAGAAAGTGATCGCGGTCGATAATTCGGAGAAGATCATCGCCTTTGGGGCGAGCAAGGCGAAGAAGAATGGTCTCAAGAATCTCGAATTCCGCCTGGGAGATTTGGAAACGCCGCCGATCGATCCTCAGAGTGTGGATCTCGTGATTCTGAGCCAGGCGCTGCATCACGCCGCGAACCCGGAACGCGCCATTCAAAGCGCGCACACGCTTCTCGTTCCGGGTGGACAGCTCATGGTCCTGGATCTTCTTCAACACACTTTCGAGCAAGCCCGCGATCTGTATGGGGACCGCTGGTTGGGATTTCGCGAAAGCGACCTGCAGCGATGGCTGGAAGCCGCCGGATTCAAAAGAATCGAGATCAGCGTCGTCGCCCGGGAAGAGCAGCCGCCGCACTTCCAGACCATTCTGGCCGGCGGAACGAAGTGAACTCCTACCAGGGAAGCCAGTAAATCAAAGCGACCTGGCCCACCGACAGGATCGCGAGGGCCATCCAGGTGAAGAACTCGCGCAGTCGGAAGTCTTTCTGACGCGTGGGATCCAGCCAGAATTGAATTTTGGCGGCGCCGATTTCTATGAGGTCGCCGTTCTTCAAGATCGACTGTTCGGTCCGCTGACCGTTGACGAATGCGGATGCCTCAGGGCGTGCATGAAGGACAAAACTGCGGTCTGAGCTCAGGTCGATTTCCAGATGGCGATCCCAGACGCCGGAGTCTTCCAGGCGAATATCCGCCGAGGCATTTCTTCCAATGGAACAGGGAAACTGTGCGATGCGGTGGAATGTGCCGGAATGGCTTCCGGTCAGGAATCGGAATTGAATCACTTAGATGATCCGCCGAGGCACGAAAATCTTGTCGTTTGGAAAGACCGTCACATCCAGGTCGGGTTGCTTGAGTGCGCGATCACAGTCCACGGTGATGATTTGTCCGTCAGCGCGGGTCACGGTGATCTCCCATTTTTTAGCGAAGTCGGTGAATCCGCCGGCGGCAGAGATCGCCTGAAGCACGGTCATTTCTCGTCTGTAATCGATAGCTCCCTCTCTTCTCACCTGTCCATGCACATAAATGAAACGATCAGATAGGTTCACGTTGACGGTCAGGCGCTTGTAGTAACCGGGGACATATGCCTCAGTAATGCTTTTTTGAAGCCGTTCCCGCGTGAGACCCGCGGCCTTGAGGTCGCCCACAAATGGCAAGGTAATGCACCCGTCTTGCCGAATCCGGTCCTCGACTTTCGGTGGTGGATCAAGCACGCCGGAGAAACTGATATAGACGGCGTCGCCGATCTGCAGCAAGTCCGGTGATCCGGCCTGGTCGTTGGGTTTCGGGTTCCGACCGCCAGGCGTCTCGCATCCCGCGAAAACCAGGGCGAGCAGCAAAAGAACAGATAAACGTGCTAGTGCGGCGGTGCCGCTGCAAAGTGAATTCATGGCCACGACTACTTAACGATAGAACCGGCGGAGGACAATTAATATTTTTGTTTGATCTCGAGACCACCCCGATCTGAAGCCGGCGTCTTGGCTTCGCCGTTTTTCTTGGGCGAGGACTCGCTGTCGTCGTGCTTCGAGTAATAATCGTAGTAATAGCCGCTGTAGTAGTAGTAGTAGGAATCCTGGGAGATGTTGATGTTGTTCAGCACGACACCGAGGAGGTTTCCGCCAACCTTTTCCACCATTTGCTTGGCGCGGATGGTCATGGCTTGCGGGTATTTGCGGTATTGGATCACGAGCAGCGACATATCGACGACGCTGGCCAGGATCGAAGCGTCGCTTACGCCCATGATCGGGGGCGAATCGAAGAACACAAAGTCATAGCGCGCTTTGACGGCCGTGATGAACTCCTTCATCTGCGGCGAGTTGAGCACGCCCAGCGAACTGCTCGGCAGTTTGCCGCTCGGCAGGAAGTGCAAGGTCGGCAAACTGGTCGTCTGGATGACTTGCTCCAGGCCGACCTGGTTGAGCAGGAAGTTGGTCAGGCCGGCCGAATTGGAGACGTTCAACAGCTTGTGGAGGCTCGGACGGCGCAAGTCGGAATCGACCATCAGCACGCGCTGGCCGTTCTGCGCGAAGACGGTCGCCAGGTTGAAAATAGTCGTGGACTTTCCTTCGCCAGCGCCGCCGCTGACGACGGTCAAACAGTTCCAGTTCGACTCTTTGCGGGCGAACATGATATTGGTGCGAAGGACACGATAGGCCTCCGCGTGCGGGCTTTCCGGCCCTTCTTCGATCAAGGCGCCGACGTTTTGCGGGATCACGCCGAGCACGGGCGCCTGGACGGCGCGCTCCACGTCGTCGATCGTCTTCACGCTCGTGTCCAGATATTCGATGAAGAAGGCGAGGCCAAAGCCCATGAGCAATCCGACAATCACGCCGAGAGCAATATTGAGCGGTATGTTGGGGCGGACGGGACGCAAGCTCGCCTCGGCCTTGTCGATCACTTGCACGATCGACTTCTTGGGCAGAGCCTTATCGACCGTCTCTTGCAGAATGCGGAGTTTGATCGTTTCGTAGATGCGCTGCTGAGTGTCCACGTTGCGCTTGGCCTGGAAGTACGGCCGATACTTCTCCATTTGATCCGCATCTTTTGTCCTCGCACGGAGTTCTTCCTTATCCAAAGCCTCAATCCGGGCGGCATGCACGGCCGCTTGAGTTGCCAGGCCTTTGAGAATGCCCTGGCATCGAGCGTCAATCTGCCCGTTCAGGTTGGTTATGATGGCGTTCAGTGAAACGACCCGAGAGTGTTTGTCTCCCAACTCCTTGAAGATGGACGCGTATTCGACCTCGGCTTGCGCATGTTTGCTCAGCAGATCAGACAACTGTGGATCCGGTGAAGCCGTCGGGATGACCCGGCGCAATTCTTCTTTAGGCAACGAACTGAGTTCGTCGAAGAGCGTTTTGAATTGAGCATACAGAGACTGCGCTCCAACGCGATCGCGCGAGACCATGCGGACGATTTCTGGTTCCACGGTCAGGAGTCCGCCTCCGGCGTCGATGTCAGCGACTCCGAGCTGTTTGCGAAGATCATCCATCGTGTTCTGGGCATTGGTGAGGGCGACTTCTTGAAGGGCGAGCTGCTTTGCCAGTTCCGCGATGCTCTCCTCGGACGCTCTCCCGGATCTTTCCTCGCGTGTCTTCCGATACACGGCCGCGATCTCGTTCGCAATAGCCGCCGCCAAGTTCTTGTCCTCGTCATAAACCCGAATCTCAATGAGGCTCGTATTGCGCGACTGACGGACATCAATCTGCCGGAGCAAAAATGGGTACACCTCTGAGACCCTCAGGATACCCTCTGTATTGAGCGCTTTGGAAATGACATTCGTCAGTGCCAAGTTCGTGATGACCTGGTAGAGCACAGTCTTGGACTTGATCTTCTCGAACTCTGTCTGGATGAAGTAGGGATCGAAGGTGTTCTGCGTCGGGACACCCAGAAGGAGCGGGGCGATATCCGTCGTGTCTTTGTTAACCTCGATTCGCACCGTGCTCGAGAAGGACTCGGGCAGGATGAAGGTGACGGCCGTGGTGGTCAGGACGACCAGAAGGAACACGGCGAGGATCACGGTCTTGCGGATGCGGATGATCCGCCAGTAATCCAAAAAGTGCAGTTTTGCTTCCGATGTATTCGGTGTTTTCGGTGCTTCCATAGGAAAAAAAAGGAGGCTGAAGTTTCGATCCAGCCTCCCAGACTAATGTTCAATCTTTTCTAGTAAGTCGCGCGGATTCCAATGTAAACGCGGTTGCGCGTAAAGCTTCGATCATCCAGGTCTGAACTCAGACGATCGTAGTTGTAACCCGCTTCGGCTGCGAGGAATTTGTTGATTTCGTAAGAAACATTCAAGCCGATCAAGAAGAGGTCTTCCGACTTGTCATCAGCGCCGCCCGACTCGAAAGTCCCGCGCTGGTACTGGGCGATGAGGTTTCCGTTCAACTTGGCGGTGATCTTGTGATTGACTTCGCCGTAGGCCGTAGTTGCTACCTGGTCGAGCGTTGGAGTTGCCGCGGTAATGAAGGCGACGTCGGTGGCCATGCGTGTATGCCGGACGCCGAGGCGCACATAACTGCCGGGGTTGTAAGTCCAGGTCGCGCTCGCGTCGGCGTAAGGAATGACCTTTGAATCACTCGAAATATTGTCGTAATCGGTGATCTGCGCGCCCGCGCGGAGCGAACCATTCAACTGAGGATTGAAGCTGTGATCGGCTCCGGCGTAGATGTAATGGGATGTGCTGTCGCGAGCGTCGCTACGAACCGGGACATCGCGGAAGAAGCCAATGGTCTGGTCCTCGTCGTAATGGTTCATGCCGTATTGGTATCCCAGAATCCCGACGGTGCTTGGCAACGCCTGCCAGCGTCCGTTGATGGTGAAGAGGTGCTCGGTCCGGTCGAGCAAGGCGGAAAGACTGCCGACGCCGGTCTTCTCGTAATCGTAGTAAGTGTTCGAGTAACCGATCAACGCGCCCAGCTTTTCGGTCAGCCCCGCGTTCAGATTCGCCGTCGCGGTGTTGCGGATATTGTCGCCTTCAACCCGGATGGGCACCGGGATTCCACCGCCTGGCTTGGCCAGCAACTCGGGCTCCTGTGCGGCCACGAACGAATCATTGACGTCCAGTTTGTATTGTTCGCTGAAGGCGTGGCTGATTTTGAGATCGGCCTGATGAGTGTGGTCGGCGCTATTGCTCTCGCGGTCTTCGTAGTAGCGCAAACCGTAGGAGTAGCTCAGTCCAACGTAAGTTTGAGGGAGGACCCAGTTGAATCCGACCGAAGGATTCAACTCAAATCCAAAGCTGTCGGTCTTGCTCAGGCCGGTGGGAGAACTCGAGGGCCGAGTGACGTAGTTGTCATCGTAGAATCCGCGCAACGACGCGGAAACACTCCAGGGCTTAGTAGTTTGGAGGGAGGTCAACTGAGGCGCGGCTGCATGCTGTGCTTGCAAGTTGGCCGCTCCAAACGCAACTAACCCCGCCGATGTGAGTAGTCTTTTCATATCGTAAGTCCTAAATTCAACTAAATTGGCCCAAGAACCGTTCTCTTGAAGTGCGTCTTTTTTACGTTTTGAGGAATGGGTTGTCAATTAGAAATCTTGGCAAATCTCTCTCCAGACGGTTAATGCGTGGACTCCTTCCAACGCACGCGATCCGCCAAAAAGAGTTGTCCGTTCTGCATAAAACCGGAAGGCGCCTTCTTCAACGGAAAGATTTTCGGCACGTTGTGCTTTGCCAGACTTTCCACCATGAACTTGCCCCAGTCGTACCGCTTCTCTTTCAAAATCTGCGAATAGAACCGCGCGTCGCTCGTGAACGTCGTCAGGTAGAGCGCGTAGATTGGCTTCTGACCATCATTGATCCTGAAGAAATCACTCGTGATGGCAGGGCGCGTATCGTCTGGCGCGTCAAGAGTCACCCAAACTGACTGCCGCTGCCCGTACCAGGCGACGGCCCACGGCATGTCGCTCATGATCAACTCGTCCTCCCGCATCCACTCCGCGATGTCCGCCCGAATCACGGGAGGCCAGTACGGGGGGTAAGCAAGCGGGTGCGGTTTGGGAGGGAGCAACGCAAATATCAGCGGCGAACAAGCCACCAGGCCGAAAACCGTCGTTACCGCCGATCGCAACTGAGGGAAGGGCAGGTTCACCTGATCCAGCAGGATGAAATACATTCCGACCCCGAAGACAAAAACCATCGGCGCGAGCAACACCAGGAGGTTTTCCGAGTTCACTTCCGGAACATCCGTACTGAGATGGGTTTTCCCCAGGGCCTGGACGATGACGAGAACGCCCAGACACATGACCACAAACAGCCGGATCCGATTGAGCGCCGCGTTCCGAAAGGGGAGGAGCAGCCCTGCCAGGAAAAAGACCGTGGTCCAGCTTCCGCCCAGGGTGGGCAGTTCTTTTTCGAGGATGGCACTGGAGTTGACGAAGAGTTTGCGAATGAAGGATTCGGCTTCGACTCGCCCTAATTCCGCGTCCACTTCTCGGGTGAGGAAACGCTCCAATCGGTTCCCTTCCAATGGCTCCGTGGTTCCCTGGTAGATCGCAAATCCCGCGGTTCCAAATAGCGTGCCGCTGATCTGATAATTGCGGATGAGCCACGGCGCCATGATAACCAGAAAAGCGCCGAGTGCGGCAGCGACGAGCGCGCCCCGTTTCGGCCCAAAGTAGATCGCAAAGAAACCCGCGACCGGAAGAATCAGCCAGCCAAACGAGTAGCGAGTGAGACCACCGACCCCCACAAGCGCGCCGGCAGCCAGGGCCAGGGCGATGAACCACCCGGTACTTCGGACCTCCGCGCGGTTTTTTTCTTCCGCCTCGATCAAACACCAGATCAAGCCCAGAAACAGCACCACCAGCAGCAGGGTGGAAAGCCCGGAGACGCTGAGTCGCCAAAACAGATGAGTGCCCGCGAAGATCAGCGCGGAGACCCAGGCCACGGCTTCATCAAACAACCGTCGCGCCAGCCGAAAAACCAGGAAGACGGCCAGGAAAAACAGCGCCTGGTTGAAAAACGCGACGAGCATCTCCGGTTGATGTCGCCAGAACCGAGTGCTCGCCGGAATCTCATACCGAAAGGGCAGGACTTTCATCAGTCCGCTTAGCAACAGAGGGTAAACGGGCGGATTGGACAAATCGGGCAAGCGCTCCTTGAGAACCGAACTGTCATCGCCTCGGTGACTCTGGATCAAATGAATGCTCAACGGCCGGATGAAATCCGTCGTGAACCCCTTTCCTTCGGCAATGTTCCGCCCAAGCTGCGCCGTATCCATGGCCTCCTGGGTCGCAAAGTTCTTAAAGTTGCGGACATCGTAAAAGGCGGCCAAGGCGAGCAGGCCCAGAATGACGGCCACCAGCTTTACGTGGCGCGTGCCTTCACCGACCTCGAACCTATGAATCCATTCCTGAATGCCGGGTATCATTCGAATCCTTCCAGATGGTACGTGTGCAGCTTGCGATGCAGAGTCCGGCGGCTGATGCCGATTCGTTTGGCCGCCAGAGTTCGGTTGCCGTTTGCTTCTTTCAAGGCGCGGATGATGAGTTGTTTCTCCGCTTCCTGGACTGTCAGATCGCTCTGGGCCAGCAAGACATTGGCCCCTGGCGTTACGGAGCGGTCCAGTCCCGCGCGAACGGAGGGCGAAAGATCCGCCAGATCAATCCGTTCTTTCTGCGACAAGACCACCGCCCGCTCGATCTCGCTGCGCAGCTCGCGGATGTTCCCCGGCCAGCCAAACTTCATGAGCGCATCCACGGCCTCCGGACTGAATTCCTTCACGCCTTTGCTGTGTTCGCGCGCGAATTCCTTCAAGAAACTCGCGGCCAGCAGCGGAATATCGCCGACTCGTTCGCGCAACGGCGGCAGCCAGATTTCCACCACGCGCAAACGGAAAAAGAGGTCTTCACGAAACTTCCCAGCCTTTACCGATTCGGACAGGTTCTTGTTCGTCGCCGCAATCAGTCTGACATCGGCCGTCAGGGTTTTGTTCGAGCCGACCCGCTCAAATGTTCGCTCCCCCAGAATCCGCAGCAGCTTGACCTGAATCGCCGGATCGATCTCGCCAATCTCATCCAGGAACAACGTGCCGCCTTGCGCTTCCTCGAACCGGCCAATCCGCCTTTCGTGTGCGCCCGTGAACGCGCCCTTCTCGTGGCCAAAGAGTTCGCTTTCCAGCAAAGTCGGCGACAAAGCGGCGCAATGGACGGCCACGATCGGCTGCCGCGCCCTCGGACTGAGTTGATGGATCGCGCGCGCGATCAGTTCCTTGCCCGTGCCGCTTTCGCCCTGGATCAGCACCGTCACTTTCGTCGGCGCCACCTGGCGCACCACGTCGAACACCTGGTGCATCGCCGTTGATTCGCCAATGACTTTCTCGAGCCCAAACTTCTTGTCGAGTTGCTGTTTCAGCGAGACGTTCTCGGTTTCGAGCGTCTGGCGCCGCAGCGCGCGTTCGATCCGCATTTCCAGCTCGTCAATCTGCAACCGGCCTTTGGCGATGTAGTCGTCAGCCCCGCGCTTCATGGCTTCGACCGCCACTTCTTCCGAGCCGTATGCGGTCATCAGGATGGACACGGGCGGTTTGGCAAGCGACTTGGCGAGCGCGATCAATTTCATGCCGTCGTCCGTGGGCAGCCGGAAATCCGTCAAAAGCACGTCGAAATTCTCTCGCTCCAACAGCGCCGCGGCGGCGGGCGCGTCATCCGCGACATAGACATCGTAGCGATCTTCGAGCGCCGCCCGGAGGCCGTCGCGGGTCGGCTTTTCGTCATCGACGATGAGCAACGTGTGCTTAATCATGGCGGCCGGACTCCAGCAGACGCGTCTGGCGTTCCCGCAGCGGCAACCGCACTCGGAAGGTCGTGCCGCGGCCCACGCGGCTATCCAGTTCAATGATGCCCCGGTGGGCGCGGACGATCCGTTGCACGATCATCAAACCCAATCCCGACCCTTTCTTTTTGGTCGTGTAGAACGGATCGAAGATGCGGTTGAGTTGCTCTTCGGGAATGCCCCGGCCGGTGTCGGAGAGGCTGACCCAGACCTCATCCGGGGTCGCGCCCGTTTGGACGGTCAGGATGCCGCCCTTGCTCATGGCCTGCATTGCGTTCTTGGCCAGATTCACCAGCACCTGCTTGATCTGGAGAGGATCGATGGGCGCCTGGGGGATCGCAGGCGCAAGTTTTTCCTGGACGGTTTGCCCGCGGTTTTCAAATTCCAGGCGGAGCAAATCCAGAGTCTGGTGCACGACGTCGTTCAGGCAAGCCATCTTGACCTGGGGTTGAGTCGGGCGAATGGCCTGCAGGAATTGCGTGATGATGTAGTCCAGCCGCTCGATTTCGCCCTTGGCGACACTCAGGAATTCTTCCAGCTTCCCGGCGACTTCATCGACTTCGGCCGGGTCCAGAGGTTCCTCAACCCTGGCCTGAGCCGCCCCGTTCCGCGGAAAACGGCTCGACCGGCGTTTGAGCTTCTTGAGCTGGCGCTCCATGAGTTGCAGATGGAGGTTGAGCGCGTTGAGAGGGTTCCCGATTTCGTGGGCCACGCTCGCGGCCAACAAGGTGAGCGCCTGAATGCGTTCGCTCTCGATGGCTTCAAACGTCTTTTGCCGCGCTTCCGTGGCGTCGTGCAGGATCAAAGCCAGACCGGCGCTGCCAATGGTCTCTCCGTCCAACGGCGCGGCATACAACCGCACAAAACGCTCTCGCGGATAGGAGATCTCGAATTCATGCCGAATCACTTTTCTTCCCCCGGCGCGATCCAAATGGGTCAGTTCCTGCCAGTTCAACTGCGGGAGATATCGGGAGATATGCTGGCCTTCGGCCGCTCCCGGTTGCACGCCGAGCAAATTGGCCACCGCCTGATTCAGATAGATGATTTCTCCGTCTTCATCCACGACGAGAACGCCGTCCTCGATGGTGTTAAACAACGTTTCGAGGAAACTGCGCTCGCGCGCCAGGCGTTGCACGACCGCTTGCAGGCCGTGCGTGTCCAGGCGGCCAATCCGGCCCAGAACTTTGTCAAGAAAACTGGATTTCGCGGACGCCATCGGTCACCTCCGAAACCATCCCCGTTTCTTAAAATACCAGTACGTCCCTGCCGTGGACAAACCCGTGGCCAGGGCGGCCAACGAATAACCCGCCGGCCAATCCAGTTCGGGCATGTTCTTGAAATTCATCCCGTACCAGGTACCAACCATCATGAACGGGGTTGTGATCACCGTGATCATGGTCAGGAGCTTGACGACCTCGCCGGTCTGGTTCGACGACATGTTCAGATAAACCTGGAGAATCCCGGTCAAGGAATCCGTGTAATTCTGCGCCAGCTCCGAAATGTGGAACAGCGCATCATAGACGTCCCGGTAATACGGGACCAGATGGGCGCGGATGAGTTTGAATTCGCCCCGGGCAAACCGCGCCAGAACCTCCCGCTGTGGCCCGATGATCTGGCGCAGGTGCAGCACCTCTTTCTTGATCTGCAGAATCTTGTTCAGCGTCGCCGCGCTCGGGCTTTGCAGAGCCATCGTCTCCAATTCGCCAATCTCCAGGGACAGTTCCTCCAGCGCAGGTTTGTAGTTATCGACGATCGAATCCAGGATCGTATGGGCCACGCGGTCGGGCGCGCGGGCGATGTGAACCGTGCTCCGCATGCAGCGTTCCTCCACCGACGCGATGCTCCGCAGCGGCACGTCGTGATAAGTGACCAAGAAGTTCTTTCCCAGGAAGAAATTCAACTCGCTGGTCGCGAACACGCCGTCCTTCCGGCTGTAGTCCACCGCGTGGATCACCATGAACAGATACGGCGAAAACCGGTCTTCTTCCTTCGGGATATATTCCTCGATTTTCGGAGACGGACTGGCCGCGACGCAGTCCTCAATGGAGAGCGGATGGAAATGGAAAACATCTTCCAGGAGCGATTTTGTCTCTTCCGAAGCCGGGTTCTCCAGGTCCACCCAGAGGAAAAGATTCGTGTCCGCCAACAGCGTCGGCATCAAGAACATCTCGATGTCCTTCGTGTGCAGGCGGCCTTGCGTCGTAAATGCAAACGACCGAATCATGCTTCGCTTCCGTTAAACTCGCCGGGAGTTGTGTCAGGATGACGCGCATCTTATGAGGACCCCTCCCCAAGGCAAGATTTGTTAGTGGGGAACCGAAGTAATCGACTAAAGTGCTCTCCCCAGACTGAGGCAAAGGGTTTTCAAGATTTGGATTCGGGCAAATCTCTTGTCATTGCCCGCGACCAATGTCCAACTCCAGGATTCCGTGCTGGTCTTTAAGACCATCTCATTCACCGCCTGCTCGTACGCGCCCCATTGGCGCCGGTTCCGCCAGTCCTCTTCCGTGATCTTGTAACGTTTGTAGGAAATCTCCTGGCGCTTCTTGAACCGCCGCAATTGTTCGGCCTTGCTGATGTGAATCCAAAACTTGACCACGACAATCCCGCTCTCGGCGAGTTGCTCCTCGAACTCCTTGATCTCTTGATACGCGCGCTTCCATTCCTCCGGGCGAGCGAAGCCTTCTACGCGTTCCACCAGCAAACGTCCGTACCAGGACCGGTCAAAAATCGTGCACAGCCCCGCTCTGGGGATGTGTCGCCAGAAGCGCCAGAGATAATGGTGGGCGCGTTCCTCATCATTCGGCGCCGCGGTGGGAATGATCCGGTAAAGCCTCGGATCCATCGCTTCCGTCAGCCTCCGAATGGCGCTGCCTTTGCCGGCGGCGTCCCAACCCTCGAACACGATTACTGTCGAAATCTTCCGCGCGTTGGCCGCCCAGATCAATCGTCCGAGCCGTCCCTGATATTTGCCGAGTTGTTTGTGGTATTTCTTGTCTGAGAGCGATTGAGTGAGATCGACCTCTCGCAGGAGATTCGTCCCGGGCTTCCTGGCTTCAACAGGACGCCGCGAGGAGGTTTTCTTTGGCTTTTCGTCGCGCCGCTGAGCCAGTCGCGCCTGAAGCGACTTAAGCAGAAGGCGTCCGACGGTGATATCGCGCCCGCGCGGGTTGGCGGCCTCCACAACGAACCACGGTGTCTTTGGGCCGTGGGTCTGCCGGATCACTTTCTCAGCCGTCTGCGTGAACCGGTCGTAGAGCTGGTGGTGTTTCCAGTCGCTCGGCAGGACGCGCCAATGCGTTTCGGGATTCCTCTCCAGGTCGCGGAGCCGACGGCGCTGGTCCTTCTTGGAAAGATGCAAGGCGAACTTGAGAATCAGCGTTCCGTCCTCGGCCAGGGTGCGCTCGAAATCCGCAATCCGCTTCAAAGCGCGATCGAGATGGGAATTCCGGGTTTTTCCATAAACCCGATCCACCAGCGGCTGGCTGTACCACGAACCCACGAAAATCCCGAGTCGCCCCCGCGCCGGCAGCGTCCGCCAGAAGCGCCAATAAGGCGGCCGTTCGCGCTCTTCATCCGTGGCCTGCCAAAATGCCTGCGTATCGACGCCGCGCGGGTCGAGCCATTCGTTGAGCCGCTGCACGACTTCGCCTTTGCCCGCGCCGTCCACTCCGGAAATGATAATGACGACAGAAAAATTCGCCTGGCGCAGAGCCGATTGGGCCTGGACCAGGCGGGCGCGGAGATCAGGCAAGAGCCTCTCGTATTCCTTCTTTGAGAGGCGGTGATTGCCTTCGGCGGTGTCTGCCATAAGCGATTTCGGTTCGAACTCCGATTTTGTCTGTGCGGTCTGTGCGCAAGAATCTTTCTTCATCAGCGTAACTTTGAAAAGGAGAATTGAGCGCGTGATTCCCGCACTTCTCGGTTTGACTTCGGTAGGGCGAGCCTGTCCCAGCGAGCCGCCTCCAACGTGTTCCCAATACGTCGGCCCCGGCTCGCCGGGACGGGCTCGTCCTACCGGCTCTACAGGTTGATTACACCGACCTGGTCTGGCGCGACCGGCGTTCCGGACGCAACATGATCTGGTTGCTGAATGGAATGGAACTGGCGCGGAGCCTCGAGTTCGAGCCTCAGCCGGATCTCGGCTGGCAACTCACGGGAACCGGCGTGTTCAATCTGCTGGGCAACACCGATCTGCTCTGGCGGCACAGGAACGGCCGCAACCTGGTGTGGCTGATGGAGGGGAACCTATTCTCGAAACCGCATTCACGGATGCTTCCCCTCTGGCAGTTCGCGCGCTGTATCAAGTGCGCACCGCCAAACTGATCGCAACCGGGAGCGGATCCTATACGAACCTGAGCCAGAGAGTTGTCATCGGTCCGGACGCCTTTCACCACGTCTCTGACTAATCGTGAGGCGTGGCTTGAACCGTTGACAATTGGGATTGGGTTTTGATCTGAACTGGGCTACAAGGGGTGCGGTCGAAACCAGCGATGAGCGAAGTCACCCAGATTTTAGACGCGATCCAGCAGGGCCATGCTCAAGCCGCCGATCAACTCCTTCCCCTGGTCTATGAAGAGCTCCGCAAACTTGCGGCGCATAAGATGGCCAGCGAACCGCCCGGCCAAACCCTTCAGCCCACCGCGCTTGTCCATGAGGCCTGGCTGCGGCTGGTCGGAAATGAAGCCGGGCACCAGTGGAACAGCCGCGGACATTTCTTTGGCGCAGCGGCGGAAGCCATGCGGCGAATCTTAATCGAACGCGCTCGCGCGAAAGCTCGATTGCGTCGCGGCGGCGGTCAAAGGCCACTGGATCTTGAAAGCGTGACGGTGGCGGCAGAGACCGCGCCCGACGAGGTACTGTTGGTCAACGAAGCTCTCGAAAAACTCGAAGCGGAAGACCCGGAGAAAGCGCGCCTGGTTAAACTCCGGTTTTTCGCTGGACTGACCAACGAAGAAGCCGCCGCATTGCTCGGCATCTCCGTGACAACCGTCAAACGCCACTGGACCTACGCCCGCGCCTGGCTTTACGACGAAACCACGTCCACCCTGGAATCTCCAAACCGGAGGTAACTGAGAAAACAGAGCTAATCGAAATAGCCATCCTCGCCCCGTTTTCTCCTGTTAAACTGGAAAAAGCGGTTCAACCACAGAGAGCGCAGAGAACACAAAGAAGGGCAAACAGTTCAGGCGTCGGACCCCATCACCCGGCAGGTGAAACGCTGGTCTTGCTCATCTTCTTTTCTCTGCGATCTCTGTGGTTAAATGAATTGCCGTTCTGAGGGCATCGGCCCGCAACGAAAAGTTTTATCTGTGGCTGGTCCTTTTTCCGGCCTGACGGCGCACTGTAGAGAAGAAACAAACTGAACTGTCCAATGAGTGCTAACGACCGCATCGAACAGATCTTCAATCAAGCCATCGAGATTCCCGCTCCCGGCGAACGCGCGGCATTCGTCCGGCGCGCTTGCGGGGAGGATGCCGAATTGCAGCAGCGGGTGGAGAAGTTGCTCCGTGCCCATGATGCCGCCGGGGGCTTCCTCAACAGTGACGCGACCGAGCTTGTTCCGACCCTCCAGTCCGAAAGCGGACTGACCGAGAAACCAGGCGACCGCATTGGCCGGTACAAATTGCTCCAGCAAATCGGCGAAGGCGGCATGGGCGTGGTCTATATGGCCGAGCAACAGGAGCCGGTCATCCGCAAGGTCGCGCTCAAAATTATCAAGCTCGGCATGGACACCCGCCAGGTGGTGGCGCGGTTCGAGGCCGAGCGCCAGGCGCTCACGCTCATGGACCATCCGAACATCGCGAAAGTGCTGGACGCCGGCGCGACGGAGAGCCCTCACCCGGTCTCCGACCACCCTCTCCCATCGGATGGGAGAGGGGTTGGGGGTGAGGGTCCCCAGCATCTTTCCGCGGGTCGTCCCTATTTTGTGATGGAATTAGTCCAGGGCATTCCATCACCCGCTTTTGCGACGAAGCCAAGCTCGACACCACGCAGCGGCTGGAGCTGTTCATTCAGGTTTGCTCCGCGGTTCAACATGCGCATCAGAAAGGCGTGATTCACCGCGACCTCAAGCCCTCGAACGTGCTGGTGACGCTGATTGCGACGACCCGGTGCCGAAGGTGATCGACTTCGGCATCGCCAAATCGACACAGCAGCGGCTCACCGAGAAAACGCTCTTCACGCAATTCCAGCAATTCATCGGCACGCCTGCTTACATGAGCCCGGAACAAGCCAGCTTGAGCGGGCTGGACATTGACACGCGCAGCGACATCTACGCCCTGGGCGTGTTGCTCTACGAACTGCTCACCGGCCAGACGCCGTTCGACACGAAAGCTCTGCTCAGCGCCGGTTACAACGAAATCTTGCGGGTGATTCGAGAGGTCGAACCACCGAAGCCCTCGACGCGACTGAGCACGATGCAAGACGAGGAACAGACGCGCGTGGCCAGTCAACGCCGGGCCGATCCCAAGAAGCTGGGCCTGATAATTCGCGGGGATCTGGACTGGATCGTAATGAAAGCACTGGAGAAGGATCGGGCCCACCGCTACGAGACGGCCAACGGTTTTGCCAGTGACATCAAGCATTTTCTCAACGACGAACCGGTGACGGCAGTTGCGCCGAGCATGGGCTATCGATTCCGAAAAATGGTGCGGCGAAACAGGGTGGCTTTCGCTGGTGCAGCGGCGGTCGCTGCGGCCTTGTTTCTCGGAATCATCGGAATGACTGCGCTTTACTTTCGGTCCGAGCAACTCCGTAAGCAAGCGCAGCACAATCTCTATGTTTCAAACATGAACCAGGCGCAGCTTGCCTGGGCGCAGAACAACGTCGGGCTAGTCCGCCAGATCCTGGAAGAAACGACGGATTATCCAGACCGCGGCTTTGAGTGGTATTACTGGCAGAAACAGACTCATCTGGAGCTAATGACACTCCGCGGGCATTTTTTGGTTAACGCCGTGGCAATATCGCCCGACGGCCAGCGAATTGTCACTGCTGGGACTGGTAATACCGCTCAAGAAATTGCCAAAGGCGATACTGCTATAATTTGGGACGCCGCGTCGGGGAAGAAACTTGTGATGCTCAAGGAGCAGAGATCGATCATCTCGGCGGCGATGTCGCCCGACGGCCACTCGCTCGCCACTGCCGGTTTCAATTCTTCCGCCCCTCGCCCGCCTCTTGGAACAATAAGAATTTGGGACGTAGCCAGCGCTAGAGAACTTCTCAGCTTCACATCAGACCGCGGCATGACTTTCTCAGTGGCGTTTTCTCCGGATTCTCGGCGCATCGTCAGCGCTGGAGTGAATTTTTTTTGCGGTTCCATCAATTGAGGTAGATCGATACGAACAGATCGTTCGCCAGTTTGGACTGTTCGGTGGACCACTAGGAGCGACACCACGGGTTTGGGATGCATCGACCGGCGAACAGCTCTTTGCCCTCGTAATTCGCGGGGATAGCCTCATAGGACAAGGCGACCGCGATCGTATTTCGAGCGTGGCTTACTCGCCGAACGATCAATGGATTGCGAGCGGCGGTTTCGACGGCAGGGCGACGTTGTGGGATGCGAAGAGCGGACACAGGCTGATCGTTTTCGCGGGACACAACGGGGCCATTAACGCGGTGTCATTTTCCCCAGATAGCCAGCGGATTGTCACAGGCAGCGATGATCACACAGCAAGAGTTTGGCAGACAGAGAGCGGCAAAGAAACAGCCACGCTGAAAGGACACAACGGCCGCATCTATGCCGTGGCATTTTCACCAGACGGCCAATGGATTGTTACAGGGAGCGATGATCAAACAGCAAAGGTCTGGCGAGCAGACAGCGGTGTCGAAGTCCTCACGCTCCCCACCCAACCGGCCAACGCATCGAGAAGCGACAAAGGGCCGCCGACGATGGACGTCAATCTTCAGCGGTTAGTCCGCTATTTTGCGGCAGCCGGCCAAACGCCCGGCAGGACCAACAGTTCGGCGTCGTTCAATCCGCCGGTAAAGGGAGCGGACCTTTCGAAAATGCCGGCCACGCCCGACGCAGCCAGGAGCCACTCAAAGTAGGGCGTGCATCCTGCCTGTCCGAAGCGATGGTTCACTCGGCCCCCCGTTTGAAGCGGCACACCTACGGCCTGAGAGAGGGGTTTCTTGGAAACATGAGAAGCGAGCCAACGCCCCTCCTCTCCCCAGCCCTCTCCTCCCTGCGGGAAGAGAGGGAGAAGATTTCGTTGACCGACAGCTTTAGTCGCACCTGGAGCGTCGCGCCACCGTTGTTAACTGAGGAGATACCGGGCAGGGTGGAAGCGCTGCCCTACTTTGCGGCGCTCGCAAAACCCACGGCCAACTCTCGAATCCTTCGCAGATCCAATTTGCCCGTGCCCAGGTAAGGCAGCTTATCGATGCCGTAGAACTGATCTGCGCGCGGTTTCCAAAGGTTCGGCAGATCAGTCTGCGCGAACTTCTCCAGAGCCGCTTTCAGTCTTTCGTCCGAGAGCGTGTGGAGCACGATCAAGCGCTCGCCTTTCTTTTCATCGGGCACGCCCGTGACGGCGAACGATTGGTCCGTGACGCCGGCCGCTTCGTGCAGTTTTTCCTCCACCTTGATGTGCGGCACCATCTCGCCGCCGATCTTGCTGAAGCGGCTCAGGCGGTCCGTGATTTCAAGGAAGCCATCCTCGTCGAGCGTCGCAATGTCGCCGGTGACGTACCAGCCGTCGCGCAAGACTTCCGCCGTTTTTTCGGTCCGGCCCAGATAACCTTGCATGACGTTTGGGCCGCGCACCAGGAGCAGTCCCGCCTGTCCCAGGGGCAGCGTCTGGTGAGTTTCGGGATCGACGATGCGCACGCTCACGCCGGGCAATGGATGCCCGATTTTGCCGCGCTTGGCGCCCACCTGGCGGAAACCGGCGGCGCGGAAGTCGCGCGTGTTGACCGTGACCGCAGGCGCGCACTCCGTGCAGCCGTACGCTTCAAAGGGGCGCGCGCCGAACTGCTCTTCAAATGCGTTCGCCACTCGGTCCGGCAATTTCTCCGCGCCGACCAGGACAAATTGAAGGCTTCCGAATTGTTCCGGCGAACACCCGCGCATGTAGATTTGCAGGAACGTCGGTGTGGCCAGGAGCATCGTCACACCGTGGTCGCGCACGAGTTCTCCAATGCCGCGCGCGTCGAGCGGATTCGGGTGATACACGACTCCGACTCCGAGGACAGCGGGCAGGCACAGCGTGCCGGTGAAGCCGAAGGAATGGAAAAACGGCAGCACGCCAAGCACGCGGTCTTGCTCCCCCAGCGCAAACGTCTGGCCGAGTTGTTCGATGTTCGCGCCAATGTTGTAGTGGGACAGCATCACGCCTTTCGGATCGCCCGTGCTGCCGCTGGAAAAAATGATCGTCGCCAGGTCGTCGAGACGGTCGGCGCTCCGAGCCGTTGCGCGGTGCTCATTGTTTCTCAGCGCACGTTCCCCCTCACCTCGGCCCTCTTCCTCAGGGAGAGGGGGAACGGTCTTGAGCGGTTGGCTAATCAAAGCACCTTCGCCTTCTGCCGCGACGGGATGTGTATTTCCCTCTCCTTGAGGGAGAGGGTTAGGGTGAGGGGGAACGCGGCTTAAGAGATCCACGAGCATGCGCACCGGCAAAAGCTTTGCCAGGATCCAAGCCCCGATTTTCTCACCGGCTTGCGGGTTTGCGACCACCTCTTCCAGGAGCACGGTATGGCAAGGCACATTCAGTTTGATCTGATCCAGAAACGCTTTGGACGTGATGACGGTTTTCAAGTCGCACTGCCGGACGCAGGACGCCAGCGTGCTTTCGGACACCGTGTAGTTTAGATTCACGGGAACTTTGCCCGACAAAAGCGCGGCGAAATTCACCAATGCACCCGGAACTGTTGGCGGCAACAACAGGCCAACCATGGTTTGCCCGTTCCAGAGCGGACGCAACCGTCGCGCCAAAAAGACCGAGCGCGTCAGAGCTGATCCAAACGTGACCTTCGGCGTTTGTGCATCCGCCATCGCGAAGCGAAATGGATGCCGCCGAGCCGTGCGCACAAAAGCCCGGTGCAACGGGAGCATCTGCGACCGGCGGTAACGCCACGCGTCGGCGTTTAATTCCTGAACCGCTTGCCGAACTGCGACCGGTGTGGAACTCGCGGGCATCGGCTTCCCGAAATTCACGGTCACCGGATACGGAATCCGGCGCGGCCATTTCCACAGGAACCGTCCGCGCTCAAAACTGAAGATGCTGCCCCACACGCCGTCCAGTGCCACCGGAATGATTGGCGCGTCCACGTCCTTCATGATGCGCTCGAACCCGCGGCGGAACGGGAGCATTTGTCCGATGCGCGTGATCTGGCCTTCGGCAAAAATGCAAACGACTTCGCCGGCCTGGATGGCCACGCTCGCGGCTTTGAGCGATTGGATCATCTCGCGCGGCCGGAGTTCGGAAGAAATCGGAATGACGCCCATGGTTCGCGCGAGCGGCTTGATCCAGGGTAATTCATAAACGCCTTTGTACATGATGAACCGAATGCGGCGGTCCGTTGAAGCCAGGAGCAGCAACGCGTCCACTTGAGACAAATGATTGCACACGAACAACGCGCCGCCGCGCTCTGGGATGTGGTCGCGGCCTTCGACCCGGATCCGATAAATCGAGCGGGTCAAAACCCACAGGCCGAATCGAAGGAGGGCGTCGGGCAGCAACCATAGGGCGTACACCGCGCCGGCCAGCGTCAGAAGCCCGCCGGCGAGGAAGATGTGTTCGGGACTCAGGCCGACGACGCTCGTGAACGCGTAATGCGCTCCCGAAGCCAGAAACACGCCGACAAAGGAAAACCAGTTCGCCGTGGCCAGCAGCCCGCCTTTGTTCTTCTTGTCCGGACGGTGCTGCAAGAGCGCGCAGATTGGCACGATGAAGAATCCACCCGTGAATCCCAGCAACCCCAGCCGCAGCATCGCGTCCGAATACGACAATCCGGGAAACGAGAGCGCAATGCCACTGACGGTCAGGCCCATCGCGCCCAACGGCACGAGACCATATTCGATTTTTCCTCCGGACAAATAACCCGCCGCGACGCTGCCGGTCCCGATGCCCATCGCCAGCGCGACGTTGAGCAGCCCGATGTTCGCTTCACTGACGCGCAAGACTTCCGAGCCATAGAAGAAGATGTTCAGCAAGAAGAGCGCGCCCAGGAAATTGAAGTAGGTGTTCCCGATCAGCGCCAGCACCAGGGGCCGGTCGTTCTTCACCAGGCCCACCTGGCGCCGGACTTCCGCCAGAAAGTTCAGCTTGAACTGGCGATTGGGATCGGCCGGAGGCACGCGCGTGATTCCGAGGCTGGCCAGCAAACCGAGAGCCGCGAGCAGCGTCAGGATCAGGCCCGACCAGAGATGACTGCCCCGCAACTGTTCCGCCATGATTCCGGCGGCAACCGTGCCCAGAATGATCGCCGTGAAAGTCCCCAACTCCAGGATGCCGTTGCCCCACGAGAGCCGCTTCTCCGGCAACAGTTCCGGGAGCAGTCCGTATTTCGACGGACCAAAGAACGCGCTGTGCGTGCCCATGAGAAAAACCGCCGCAAGCTGCATCGGCAGGTGATTGAGCGCCAGCCCGGCCGTCGCAAACACCATCACGGCGATTTCAAATACTTTCACGCCGATCGCGATCGCGCGTTTGCTGAACCGGTCCGCGAGATAACCGCCCGCCATCGAGAAGAGAATGAACGGCAGCGCAAACAGCGCGCCGACCAGTTCGCCAATCCGGTGTTTGTCGCTCAGGGACATCCCGGTGGCAACAATGAGAAAGACCACCAGATTCTTGAGGACGTTGTCGCTGAAGGCGCCTTGAAATTGCGTGACGATCAAGCTCCAGAAACCGTGCTCCGGGAGCTTCCGGTTGGCGGCCGATTCGCCGTCGCCAACGGCGAGTTCCGCCCCAGGGAGGGGCGAATGGGTGCGTTTACTCATGAGCCGCTTATGAACTGGTGAGGACGCGTTCCACCGCGTCCCCGGAATTGCTCTTTCGACCGCTGAATAAAATCAGGGAGGGAGTGGAATCCGTTCCTAGCGGGTTCATGGGAAGTTTCCACGGCCAAGAAGCTGTGCATACGGCCCATGAACCGAGAACCGTGCGGACCGCAGCCTTCAGGCTGCTTCCGCGCGCAATTTGGAGTTCGGCGTCGAAGCGGCCTAAAGGCCACGGTCCGAAGAGACGGTTCATGGAAATCACATGCGCAGGCGTTCGTGAGTGAAGGTGTAGCGTCTTTCCCAAACTCTGGCGAGCCGGATGAGGCGGATTTCGTTGTCACGCTCCACTCTATAGCCGGCGCCGGTGAATTCGTGTTAATCGATAAACATTTCGCTAGCATTGGTTCGTTGTATGGCGGTCTCAAACGAGGTGTCTTCTCAGTTAAGTTATGGTGGGGCGAGGCTCCCGCCGAGCCCAGCAATTCTCGTTTTGGCGTGCTTGGAGCGCGGCCTTCCCGGCCCCAGCGGTCCCAGGCTGGAAAAACCGTGTGGAATAGCCCGTGGCGTTAGGATTTCACTGCGCGCTGCTCCCAAGATGGGCGCGCTCCAAGCCAAAATCAGAATTGCTGCCGAGCCAATGCCATCGAAGAAAAGCTCCGCAGCAGCTTCGCTCCACCGTCCTTGAGGGGTTTGCCGAAAGAGCTGGTTTCTCGCGGCGGCTTTGCGAGAATCGCTCCGTGAGTGGCGATCCTCTGTTCTCCAGCCCTGGGAAACGCCCTGCCGTCCGCCCGCACAACGCCTGGCGCGCCGCCATGAGTCCGAGATTGGCGGCGGTTCTGGAGCAGGTGCGTCGTTTCGCAGTGTCGCTGCACGGGTCCGCGTCCGGATTTCTTCCGCTGTTCGAGCGCGCGTTTTCGGACAACCCGGATCGCGCTTCCACTGCCATCCCGCAACTCGCCCGGCAGTTCGATGCCGCTTTGGCCGCCATTGCCCGGGGTTTCTTTTGGATTCGTCAGGGCGAACTTTTTCAGGCCCGGGTCGAACTGGAAAGCGCGACGAGTTCCGGCAAAACGCAGTCATTCTGGGGCGGAATGGCAGTGTTGACGCTCGGCGAGGTATGTCTGGAATTAGGCGAAGCGGAACATGGTTTGGGCCTGATCCGTCGCGCCCGTCAAATCCTTGGCATCACGGATTAGCCGCACTATGCAGTCATATTGGGGAGCACACACGCCCTCGCGCGTTTCGACCGCGCCTCGCCGGTCGAAATGGACGCGTCGGGCGTTTCCATCATGAGTCGTTGGTTCGACTGAACCGACGTGGTCGGCGAGGGCGCCGACCACGGCACGCGAGGGCGCGTGCGCTCCCCATGCCAAAACTCAATGGATACGGCTTGACCTGGTGAGGACGCGTTCCGGCCCACTGCGGAGTTGCGACGCTGCGCTTCGCCGGTCATATTGAATCGAAATTTCCAAGAACTGCCAAAATGCGCCGATACGAAGTGCCATGATACTTGATCCGATGCGTCCAACCCCTCGTCGCTTGCGACGCCTTTTTCTCGCCCTGTGCCTCGCGTGTTCCGTCTGTTCCCCGCGCGCGGCGGCGCCTCTGACCGAGAAGGGGCTTTCCTTCTTTGAATCGAAAGTCCGGCCCTTGCTCGTGGACCATTGTTACGAGTGCCATTCGCTGGAGTCGGGCAAGCAGAAAGGCGGGCTTTTGCTCGACTCGCGCGCCGGCTGGATGAAAGGCGGCGAGAACGGCCCGGTCATCCTGCCGCGGGACCCGGAGAACAGCGCCTTGATCAAGGCGGTGAAATCCTCGGATGAAAAGACGCAGATGCCGCCGAAGAAGAAGCTCACGGAGGACCAGATCGCCGTCCTCGTCGAATGGGTGAAAATGGGCGCGCCGGATCCGAGGGAAGCAGGCGCGCCGCCAAAGCTCGCCGCCAGCATGAACCTGGAGGAGCGGCGGAGGTTCTGGTCGTTCCTGCCGCTGCGCCGCGTCGAACCGCCAGAGGTCAAAGCGACTTCCTGGGTTCGCACTCCGATCGATCGCTTCATTCTCGCCAGACTCGAAGCCAGAGGCCTCAGACCCAACTCGCCGGTGGACAAGCGAAAGCTCATTCGCCGGGCGTACCTGGACTTGGTCGGCTTGCCTCCGAAGCCTGAGGAGGTGGAGGCATTCCTGAAGAACGACGCTCCCGACGCCTACGAGAAACTGATCGATCGCTTGCTGGCGAACCCGCATTACGGCGAGCGCTGGGGCCGGCACTGGCTCGACCTCGCGCGCTTCGGCGAAAGCCACGGCTACGAGCAGGATTATGATCGCCCGTTCGCTTATCAATATCGGGACTTCGTCATCCGGGCGCTAAATCAGGATTTGCCGTACGATGTGTTCGTCCGCTGGCAAATTGCCGGCGACGAACTTGCCCCTGACGAAGCGGAAGCCTGGAAAGCCACCGGGTTCCTCGCCGCCGGCACTCACGCCACCCAGATTACCGCCAATCAAGCGGAGAAAGAGCGTTACGATGAGCTCGACGACAAGATCCACACGATCGGAACGGCCATGCTCGGTCTCACGCTCGGTTGCGCGCGGTGTCACGATCACAAGTTCGATCCGATCCCGACCGCGGATTACTATCGATTGATTTCGACCTTCACGACCACGGTCCGCAGCGATCACGACATCGATTTGAATCCACGCCAGACGCGCGAGCGGAAGGTGGCGTTCGACCGCGAGCACAAACCGCTGGCCGAAGCTCTGGCGAAGTTCGAGAAAGAAGAATTGCCCGCGCGATTCGAGCAATGGCTGAAGTCCGATCCGCCATTGCCGCAACCGGCGTGGCTGACGCTGGAAGCGGAAAATGTCGGCGTTTCCAGCGCTTACTACGGCATCTCCAACGCGCAACGGCAAAGCGACGACTCGTATCTGGTGAAGGTCACGGCGGGCGTGCCCAATGCCTACACGTTTTCCGCTCGCACCCCGCTGACGAATATCACTGCGATTCGCCTCGAAGCATTGACGCACGACACTCTGCCTGGGCGCGGTCCGGGCTGGAACGACAACAGCGATTTTATTTTGACCGATTTCGAGTTGAGCGCCGCACCGGCCAAAGAGAAGGACGCAGCCAGACAGAAGGTCAAATTCGCCAACGTTCGCGCCAGCCACGAAGATCAGAAGGCGCCCGCCGCGGCGGCGATCGACGGGGACAGGATCTCCGGGTGGCGTGTGACATCGAAGGTCGGCCAGGATCACGCGGCCATTTTTGAATTGGAAAAGCCGATCGCGTTTGACGGAGGAGCGGTCCTCAACTTCTCGCTCCGCTTCAATGGCCCGGATGAATACCGCCACAACCTGGGCCGATTCCGATTATCGATCAGCACCTCCGCTGAAGTGCCGGCGCTAGGGGCGGAGCATTTTCCGCACAAGACGTTTGTCGAGGCGCAAAAGGCTCTGGCCGCTGCACCCGACCAACGCGAGGACGCGCAGAAGGAAGCGCTGTCTCGAATCTTTCGAACAACCGACGCCGCATGGCGGAAACTCCACGGCGCAGTGCAAGCCCATCTCAAACGCGAACCGCATCCGCAAATGGTCAAAGCGCTCGTCTGCAGCGAAGGTTTGCCCGCCGTGCGGCTGCACACGCAAGGGCCGGACTTTTACGAGAAGACTTTCTTGCTCAAGCGCGGCGACCTGGCGCAAAAGCAGAACGAAGCGCCGCCGGGTTTTCTTCAAGTGCTGATGCGGCCGCAAGCGGCTGAAAAGCGCTGGCAATGCGAACCGCCGGCTGGCGCCCGCACGCCTTTCCACCGCGCGGCGCTCGCCAACTGGATCACCGATGTGGACGCCGGCGCGGGCGCGTTGCTCGCCCGCGTGATCGTCAATCGACTGTGGCAACATCACCTGGGACGCGGCATCGTGAGCACGCCCAGCGATTTCGGGGCGACGGGCGCGCCGCCGACGCATCCCGATTTGCTGGACTGGCTTGCCACCGAGCTCATCCGAAGCGGTTGGAAACTTAAAGCGCTGCACAAGCAAATCATGCTCAGCGCGGTTTATTTGCAGGGCACCGAGACCGATGAGGCGCGCGGAAAGATCGATGCCGAGAACCGATTGTTCTGGCATCGGCCCCGCCAGCGTTTGGAGGCCGAGGCCATCCGCGATTCCATGCTCGCGGTCAGCGGGCAACTCAGCCCGCGCATGTTGGGGGCCGGTTCGCTGGACGAAGGGATGAACCGCCGCAGCATTTACTTCACGGTCAAGCGCAGCAAACTGATCCCGTGGATGGTCCAGTTCGATGGGCCGGACAGCCTGCAAAGCCTCGGTTTGCGCGCGACCACGACGGTGCCGCCGCAAGCCTTGCTCATGATGAACAATCCGCACGTGCGCAAGGCGGCGCTTCAGTTTGCCGAGACGTTGGCCCAGCGAACTTCAAATCTCGATTCGTGCGTCACGCTGGCTTACCAGGCGGCTTTGAGTCGAGCGCCACTGAGCCGCGAGTTGAGCGACGGCGTCGAATTTATCGAGGAGCAAGCGAAGTCGTACGAAACCGAAGGGCGATCTGAGGCAAGGAAACTCGCGCTGGCGGATTTCTGCCAGACCGTCCTGAGCTTGAATGAGTTTATTTATGTTGAATGAGACCTCGAACGTAGGACAGGCATCTTGCCTGCCCAAAACCGCTTCGAAAACCGCGTTTTGTCAATCCGGATGGAGCAGGGTGGAAACCCGCGCCTCGCGATTGGACGTTTGCCTCAGAGGCTCTCCCGGAGGGAGAGCAGGCTGGAAGCCTGCCCTACGTTGACGCGAACCTGACCGAACCATGAATACACTTCCCCATCTCATCGCCACGCCTGGTCCGCTACTCCAATCGCGCCGCGATTTCCTGCGTCGTACGGGTTCGGGCTGCGGCTTGCTCGCGCTGGCTTCGTTGCTGAACGACCATGGCCTGCTTGCGCTTTCCACCCAGGCCGGCAGCCTTCCGGCCAATCCGTTGCTCGCGCATCCGTCGCACTTCTCTGCCGCCGCAAAGTCCGTGATCTGGCTCTTCATGAACGGTGGTCAAAGCCAGGTCGATACCTGGGATTACAAACCGGAGTTGACGAAGCGCGACGGCAAGGAACTCGAAGGCTTCGACAAGAAAACGGGCTTTTTTACCGACCAAGTCGGGCCGCTGATGAAATCGCCGTTCAAGTTCGCGCAACACGGCCAATCCGGCGCCTGGGCTTCGGAGATTTTCCAAAACATGGTCCGGCACGTCGATGATATGGCCTTCATCCACTCGTGCTTCACGGAGACGAACAATCATTCTCCGGCGCTGTTCCAGATCAACACGGGTTTCAGCCGGATGGGATTTCCGTGCGTGGGATCGTGGGTCACGTATGGACTCGGCTCCGAAAACCAGAATCTTCCGGCGTTCATCGTCATGTACGACACGCTGGGCCGTGGCGTGCCGAAGGGCCACGCGCAAAACTGGGGTGCGGGCTTTCTGCCCGGGGTTTTCCAGGGCACCGCGCTCAATATCCAGGGCGCGCCCATCAACAATCTCGCTCGCGATGAGCGGATGAACGATTCGCGGCAGCGCGCGCAACTCGACTTGCTCAAGAAACTGAACCGGCATTATCTCGAAGCCGCGCAGGACGACTCCGAACTCGCGGCGCGCATCGAAAGCTTCGAGCTCGCGTATCGCATGCAGATGGCCGCGCCCGAAGCGCTCGACATCGCGCGCGAACCAGAGCACATCCAGCGCCTCTACGGCATCGAACGCAAAGAGTGCGCCCACTTCGCCAAGCAATGTTTGATGGCGCGCCGGCTCGTCGAACGCGGGGTCCGGTTCGTTCAAATCTACAGCGGCGGCATGGAGAACGAACGCAGTTGGGACGGCCACGTCGATATCGAAGGCAACCACCGTCAGTTCGCCGGAGAAACGGACTGGCCGATCGCGGGCCTCCTGACGGACCTCAAACAACGCGGCCTGCTCGAATCCACTCTCGTCATCTGCTGCGGCGAATTCGGCCGTCTGCCCGTTTCCCAAAAATCAAAAATGCCCGGCCGCGACCACAACCCCCACGCCTTCACGACCTGGATGGCGGGCGGCGGCGTGAAAGGCGGGGTTCATTACGGCGAGACGGACGAAATCGGCCACAAAGCCGCCGTGGACAAGGTGAGCATCAATGATCTTCACGCCACCGTGCTGCATTTGCTCGGCATCGATCACGAGAAACTGACTTACCGATTCAATGGCCGGGATTTTCGATTGACTGACGTGGCAGGGCGAGTGGTGCGGGAGATCTTGGCCTGATCGCTCGATGGCCGAAAGGAAGCGGTTGGGATGGTGAGGGGAGTTGGCTTTGAAATCATGGACCGAGACACCAGCGACGACGCCTTGGTCCTGGGAGATGAGTTTGCGCCGAACAACGGGAGGCAAGCGATTGTAGAGCAGACATTCTTGTCTGCTGGTGAGCGGAACTTTCCAGTTCCGCTTCGGGCGACTGGAAAGTCGCCCGAACCCGCAGGCTGGAAAACCTGCGCCACAGCGAACACCTCCCGAACTTTGGCTTTCGCGTTGAGTTTTTCCCCTCCAAAGGTAACGTTGGGACTACCATGAAGCGCCTGCCTGTCCATCGCTCACCCACTCCAGGTTTCACCCTCATCGAACTTCTGGTGGTCATCGCCATCATCGCGATCCTCGCCGGTATGTTGCTGCCCGCGCTGTCCCGCGCGAAAGAGAAGGGCAAATCTACCAGTTGCATCAATAACCTCCGGCAGATGAGCATCGCGGCGCGCGTGTATGGCGACGACCACGACGGACGTTACTCCTTCACGTTCCAGGTGCGCGGCGCGAACGTTTTCCGCAAAGCCTGGTTCAATTTCCTCCAGCCGTATCAACAGACGACGAACCTGATTCTCTGCCCGAGCAAGACCCCGAAATTCAAGGAGGCCGTGGCCCTTTACCCGAGCGATCTCCAGGATAAATCAATCTCGAACTACAGCGCCAATTTCCGGTTCGGCGGCTGCGATTGGCCGGAGACCTGGCCCATGACGACCTGGCGCCAGATCAAGGATACCGACGTGCGGCGGCCTGCGGCCACGGTTTATCTCACCGACGGCGGCAGCCGTCCTCGGAACACCAAGGACCCGAATCTGTGCGTCACGCCTGCGACTCCAGAAAAGCCGGGTTGCTGGATCGTGCACGATCCGCAGAACGACGAGCCGTGCACCGGGTGCGTGACTTCGCCCGGCGATCCGAATTGGGGCGGCCCGCACCTGCGCCACAATCAACGGAGCAACGTCGCATTTGCCGACACGCACATCGAAAGCCTCAAGTCCTCTCGCTGGTACTGGACCGGCACACCCTGGCTCAAACCGGACGTGGGCGGAGATGGACTGTAGAAGACTTACTCGATTCGGGTTTGAATGAACTGGCCGACCAACGCGGTGGGGTTTGCTCTGGAAATGTCCGACAACCTGACTCCCGCGGTCTGATCAGTAATCCAAACGAGCGTCCCGACCGGCAATTTGTCAAACAGCGGCAGCAGGTCCGCGGCCGCGACATGAATGCAGCCCCGTGAAGCGGGCCGACCCAGGGTCATTTCGTCGTGGGTCCCGTGGAGGTAGATGTAACGCGCGTGCGAATCTACTGTTCCGCCGCGGTTGAAGCCGCGTTCCAGCCCTTCCAGCCACAGAATGCGATGCACGATGGGTTCGCGCGGCAGACCATGCCAGACTAATCCGACGGGTTTTCGGCTCCGGAACGCGGTGCCGATGGGGCGCCCCTCGCCGATTTTTTCGGCGACGCGGTGCAAGCCGAGCGGGGTCCGGTTTGAGCCTGACTTCTGGCCCACGCCAAACCGGGAGGTGGAAATACGGTATCGCCGTCGCATCACGTAGGCGCGACGCGGCGAATCGTTCGGTCCATTGAGGATGCTTTCCGCGAACCTTCCCATGAACCTCAAGGTGGGGCGAGCCTGTCCCCAGCGAGCCGATCCGGACGTGTTCCAAGCACGTCGAGCGGCTCGCCGGGACGGACTCGCCCTACCGCCGATGGGATCAAGGGCCGTACGCACGGGTCGCACGTCGTGAGAGCTTCCCTTAAAACGAAGCTCCGAACTCCGATTCGGCGCGGAGGTCGGATGTTGCCGGAACGCGCCGGGTCGGAGACCGGCGCTCCGCCCCCCGGCCACGCGTTGCTCCAGCAGCGCCATCGTCTGCGTGCGGACATCCACCGCCAGAACAAATCGCGTTGGGCGCACGTCGTGTCGCCGACAAGCTCTCAGGAATTCTGCCTTCAGTGACCCCTCAGTTAACGACGGCCGGGCGAGGCTGCCGAGCTTTTCTTCGATGGCATGGGCCCGGCGGGAGCCTCGCCCCACCCTGAACTGAGGGAATTCTGCCTCCACGCTATGGCGCTTTGACGCTCCCACACTCTGACGCTCCCACGGCGCGGTTCAACGGTCACTCCGCGGCCTTCGGCCCGTCCGCCGGAGCGGGCTTCGCCAGTTTTTTGACGAGCACCTTGGAGTTGCGCCCGCTCTGGCCGTACTTCTCGCGGCGCGCGGGCGGCAGGTCGTCAGGCGTTCCTTCGGCAAAACCGCCCTTGGATTGAAAATACGTGAACGCCTGAGTCGAAAGCGTGATCAGCTCGTCCAGTCCGAGTTCCCGCGCTTTCGTCTCCACGTAATTGATGAGCTTGCGCCCGATGCCCTGGTTTTCATGCGAAGGCCGGACGTAGAGGCAAGCGAGTTCGCCCTTGCGTTGCTCCGGATAAACGTGCAGCGCGACGCACGCCACGGGGTTTTTGTCGATCTCGAAGATGTAATAGTCGCCCAGTTGTTTCTCCACCGTCGAGCGCGAGCGCTTGACCAGTTCATCGGTTTCGACGGAGTTGCGGATCATGGTGAGAATGTTCCGCGCGTCTTTCTTCATGGCGCGCCGGACTTGCTGATATTCATTGGCGTAAATGAGCGTGCCGATGCCTTCGTTGGAAAACACCTCCGCCAGCAAGCCTTCATCGACGCGGCCGTTGATGATGTGGACGCGGGGCACGCCGCTGGTGCAGGCCGCCGCCGCGTAGGTGGCTTTCGAGAGTCCCTCCGGAGCCAACTCGCTTTTCCGATGCGTCAGGATTTGCGTCAGATCGCCCACGATCATCTGGCGAATGAGCTGGCCTTGCCGAACCAAACCGTCCTGGGTGGTGATGTAGATCAGCTTGGCCGCTTTCAGCCCCTCCGCAATCGACTCCGCCACGGCGTCGGAATTGACGCGATACGTCTTGCCATCGCCGTCGAAGCCCAGCGGCGGCACGACCGGAAGGATGCCCTGGCTGAGCAAGGTTTGGAGCAGCTCGACGTCCACGCGCTCGACTTTGCCCGTGAACAAATGATCGAGGCCCTGAAGAATCCCAACGGGGTGGGCGATGATCGCATTCGTGCACGCCGCGCGCAGATCATTCGCGGAAAGGCCTTCCAGGATTTCGTGCGTGAGGCGATTGGCCGCGGTCAGCGCCAGCTTCAAGGTCGGGGCATCAGTAATGCCGGTTCCTTCCAGATCGGAGGGCGTGATTCCTTGCTCCACGGCCAGGGCTTTGATCTGCGCCGCCGCTCCGTGGACCAGCACGACGCGAATGTTCAGCGAGCGCAAGACCGCGACGTCGAGCAGAATGTTGGCAAAGTTCTCATCGGTGACGATGGCGCCATCGATGCTGATGATGAAAACCTTTTCCCGGAAACTGGGAATGTATTGAAGAATGCCGCGAAGGTCTGTGAGTTTCACGTCTTAGCCGGAACGATTCGGGTCGGATGGGGAGCACAGGCGCCCTCGCGTGCTCCCGTCGGCGCCCTCGCCGACCTCATGCAATCGAACGGAACCGTCCCCCCCATTACGCGATGGTTTCAACGACGATCCGACTGGCGAGGCGCCCGTCCGCACACGCGAGGGCGCGTGCGCTCCCCAATCCCGACTGAATCGTTCTGTCTTAACCGCGTTCATTGGGAGAATAACTAGACCGTTTCGGCGTTGATTCAACTTCATTTTTCACGGCCAGACTTTCGGGCATCGTCTTTCAACGATTCCAGAAACGCCACGAGGTCGGCGAACTCCGACGGCGTGAGCACTTCGTGCAAACCTTCCGGCATGAGCGACAGCGCGCTCGCCCGGCGGCTCTGCAACCGAGCCTTGGGAATTCGATGGAGATTCCCTTCGCCATCTCGCAGGACGAGCACTTCGGCCGTTTCCGCATTCACCAGTCCGGAAAAACTCTCGTCGTCTTTGGTTTCTACGATGACTTGCTGGTAGCCTTCGCGCACGGCTTTGCTGGGAAAAAGAATGCTTTCGGCCAGTTCGCGCCGCGAAAACTGCGAGCCGATCGTGCTGAGGTCGGGGCCCACGTTGCCGCCTTCGCGTCCCACCGCGTGACATTTCACGCAAGCAGTGCGGCCCAAATCGGCAAACACTTGCCGGCCATTCTGCGCGTCGCCGCCGGTCTTGAAGGCGAAATCCAAATACTCGGAGGGCTGCGGCTTTTTCACCGGCACCGAAAAGAGCCGGCTCTTCAACGCTTCGGCATCGCCACGATACGTGGATTGCAACTCGGCCACGATGTCCGGGGTCATGCCGTCCAGTCGGCGTTCGATTTCCGGGATCGCCGTCTGGCGGATTTCTTGCAGCGCTTTGCGGCACTTCTGGCGCAGCAACGCATCCTTCGCGAGCAGTCCCGCCCAATAGGCATCCAGGGCCCGCGCATCCGGAATCGAAGCCAGGGCCGAGATCGCTTCGTCGCGGGTTTCATTCACGGAATAGGCCCGCAGCAAATGCGGCACGGCTTCGGCGGATTTTGTTGCGCCCAACGCGAGCATCGCGCTGCGCCGGACCGCGAGCGATGGGTGATCCAGCAAGGCCGGGAATTGAGAGAGCGCCACACCGGGACCCAGCTTCACCAGCGCGTCGAAGGCCTGCCGGCGGATTGCCGCATCGCGGCTCGTGGCGTGCGCCGCGATTGCATCGCGCGCCTGGGAGACTTTCAAATTGCCCAGCGCCTGCAGGGTTTTCAGGAGCAGGGCGCGATCCGAAGGATTCGTCTGAAGGAATTTCGTGAGCGCCTCGGACAATTCATCCCCGCCAATCTGTTCCGCTGCGGAAATTGCGCCGGCCAGCAGAGCGGCATCGGACAAACTCAAGACATTGCGGATTAGCTTCGTCGCGGCGTTGTCTTTCAGCGCGCCGAAGGCCGCCAGCAATTCCCGTTTGATCTCCGGGTCTTTCTCCTTTTGAAACAATTCTCGAAGGCGAGGCGCTGCGGCGGTGTCCTTCGCTTCCAGAATGCCCTGAAGACTTGCCAGGCGAACCGAACGGTCGGCCTCTTGCAGGCCCTCTCGCAACGCCGCAAGAATGGTCGGCGTGCCCGCCCAGTCGATCGTCTTCTGCGGTGGCGGCGCGTTCACCGGATGGTACGCCCACCACTCGCCTTTCCATGGCGGCCTTTGACGGTGCCAACTGGCGAGGACCCTCAACGCGGCTTCGCGAGCCGGAGCTGGTTTTGTCGCTTCCCGGACGAGCTTGGCCAGAATGCTTACGAGTGTTGCGTCGTAAGTGTCGCGGAAGGCGGACGTCACGCCTTCGCGAACTCGTGGCTTCGCGCTTTCCAAACCCGTGACGATGGCGTTCCAGGCAGACGGGGCCGCGCCCCCGATTCGATTCAACGCCGTGAAGGCGGCGTAACGGGCGAACAAATCCCGTTCGTCAAGCGCGTCGAGCAAGGCCGGCACGGCGGAGGGAGTTCCGAGCCGGCCCAAAGCGGTTGCGGCCTGGAAACGGATTGACGCGTCTGCGTCTTTGAGTTGCTCCGCCAACAAGGCCGCGGCCTCCCGCACGCGGCGAGTGCCAAGCTGGCGAATGGCCTGTCGGCGCACGCTGGGATCGCGGTCCTTGACCGCCGTAACAACAGCCGCCCGCGCGGCGAGACCGCCATCGATAGCATCAAGCGTCCAGAGCGCGTGCCAGCGGGCGTGAGTCGGGGCGGCGGGATCTGTCAACAAACGGCTGAGTCGGTCAGTCGCGTCGCTCCGTTCGGACAGGCTGGAAGCCTGTCCTACTTTGGCCGAGATTTGGCGTTGGGCCGTCAGCCGGACGCTTTGAGCGGGATGGGCCAGTGCTTTGATCAGTTCATCAAAGCTGGCGCTGCATCCCTGCCCCATCGCGGCGGGAAGGAACCAGTCCGGTCTGGGAGCCGCGCGGCTTGGCCCGGTGTAACTCAACTTGAACAACCGGCCCGCTTCCACCTTGGCCTTCGTGTCGCGATGGTTCCAATCGCAGATGTAAATACTCAAGCCGTCCGGCGCGAGGGCGATCCCGACGGGACGGAAATCCTCCGGAACATTCGTGAAAAAATCCTGGCGCGATTCCGCGCGGTAGCTGCCGCCGTCGCGAGCGATCCGCACGCGGAGCAACTGGCGTTTGCCGAAGTCCGCGAGGAAAAGGTTGCCGTGGTACTCGGAGGGGAGCGCGTCTTCGTTGTAAGCCAGCGCGCCGGTCGCCGCCCCGCCGCCGTAATCGGCCATCATCCAGAGCGTGTAAGGTTGCTGCGGGATGAAATCGTAAGGGTAACCATAGAATCCGCCATCGACCATGTGCGTCAGGCGCGACATCCATTGTTGTTCGTCGGTGTTGTCGTAAGTGAAGAGGTCGTCCTCGGCATTGACCGCGACGTCGAGAATGTTGCGCACACCGGTGGAATACACTTCAAGTTGCGTGGCCTCGGGACGCAGCCGAAGAATGCCGCCGCCGTAAAGATCGATCCGTTTGCCGTCCTTTCCCACCGCGCCGTAGAGGCCTTTGTCGCCGACCGCGACGTAGAAATATCCATCCATCGCCAGGCGGAAATTGGCCGGCACATGATCGTTCCAATCCAACGCCCAAGGATTGGGGTTCGTGGATTCGATCAGATCGACGCGGTCGCGCCCGACGCCGTGGTCATCCGTGAACACGGAGAACTTGGGGTTGTGCAGAACGTAGAGCTTGCCTTCGAGATATTGCAAGCCGAACACCGCGTAAAGCTGGTCGGCAAACACCGTGGCGCGTCCGCCCGGATGGAGACAAATAATCCGGCCCAACGCCAGGTTCGCGGAGGGCGCGCTGATGTCCATCGGATCTTCGGCAACGAAGACGCGTCCATCCGGCGCGCAGGCCACGACCGAGGGATGGCGAATCTTCGGCGCCGCTGCGACCAGTTCCAGCTTCCAATCCGGCGGACAGGTGGGCACCGGCGTTTGGCCGTGTCCGCTCAAGGCCCAAGCGCATGCGGCGGTGACGATCGAGAACTGGAGGCGCGCGGCGTGCATTTGGAGCGGCCATTCGAGTCCATCTGACCGGCGGTGTCAACAAGATGGCCGACTACTGATCAGACCGTGGGATAGAAACTTGGAACTTGAAACTTGAAACTTTGAACTCCGCACCCGCGCGGGCTGTAACCAGATTTGGGGACAGCTTCCTCAAGCGGAATTCTATTTTTAGGTTTGCCACGTGCCGACGTTCCGTGTGTAATCCGCGAAACTAGAGTGCCCCAGGCAAGAGCACTATTCCGTCAATAGCTGGCTGCGAAGACTTGCTTTGGGCCTTCCACATCAACAAACGACGCAGACAACTCAAAACCAAAACCTATGAACCCGTTCCAAAGAAAACTAGCCGCCTCAGGATTGCTGCTTTTGGCTGGCCTGGCTTTTCAGCCAGCTAATGCGGCAGCACCCACGGCCCCGCAGGGACTCATTACCGCCCGAGAATTCTTGAACATCACCGGGACCACCCTCCCCGCTTTGAAAAATGACCCGAGGTTCCCCAATTCCCCCGACGTGGTAGCTTATCCCCCTGTTTTCGAGTGGCCCGCGAATCCGGATGGCTCGCAGCCTCCAGCCGACGTCAAAAACAACTACGGCGTCCAAATCATCGGCTATCTCTATCCTAAGACAACAGGCGACTACACTTTTGCGATCGCCGCGGATGACAATGCGGAATTGTGGTTAAGCACGGACGACTCTCCTGCCAACAGGGTCCTGATCTGCCGAGAGTCTTCATGGAATCCAGTTCGCGCCTTCGCGTCCGAGACTCGGCGGAATAGACTGGATGCCGGCCTGCCAACGGAACGGTTCGACAATATATCGAAGCCGATTCGGCTCACCGCCAATCGACCGTATTATATCGAGGGCTTGATGAAGGAAGGCGGCGGCGGCGATAACCTGGCCGTGGCGTGGGCCAAACCGGGCGATCCATTGCCCCAGGACGGAGATGCGCCCATTCCGGGAGAATTCCTGGCTACGTTCGACCGTCCGTCGTTGGCGAAGCCATACATTGCTGGTTTCAGTTCCTCTCTTTCAGGTGTTTCCTTCAGTATCGAGGACGGGACAGGCCCTGGAGCCCTGACAGTCAGTGCCAGTTCGGTGAAGCTGACTTTCGATGGTGCGACCGTCACCGCAAAGGCGGCCAAGTCGGGGACGCTGACCACTGTGTTGTACGACGCCCCTGCCGCGCTTCCGCCAAATTCGACACACTCGGCAAAGCTCGATTTCGCCGACAGCGCCGGGGCTGCTCAGTCCCTGGAAAAATCGTTCACGGTGCCAAACTATGCGCTGTTGACGCCTATTTACAAAGTAACTCCAGATACGAGCAAACGTGGCTTCCTCTGGCGCGTGACGCAGCACAACTCCGTCGGTACGCAGAATACCAATAAACGCACCGAACACCAACTCGCCGGATTGTTCAGAGACGCGGATGGAAATCCTCTTCCCAACCACGCTGACCCCAGCGCCGTAGGCGGCGCAGACGGTCCTGCCCAGGCTCCGAATCCTGAGTGGGCGCCGATTACGTTTGAAGTCAGCAAAGTCATCAACTTTGACCAGGCCGCCGGCAGCAACGGAGCCTTTACTCCAGACGAACAGATGCCGGGTATCCCCGGTGTGGAAGGAGGCTCCGACGCCATCGCGGCTGAGATCATCACTTACATCGAATTGCCGGCCGGAATTACCCGGATGGGCGTAAACAGCGACGATGGCTTCCGAACCACGGCCGGTCCGGTCGGTTCACTGAGAGATGCTTTGACGGAGCCCCGATTCGCCGGAGAATTCAACGGCGGACGCGGCGCGGCCGACACGATCTTCAGCGTGGTCGCCCAAGAAGCGGGTGTCTATGCGTTCCGGACCATTTGGGAAGAAGGCGGCGGCGGCGCCAATATCGAATGGTTCACGTTCAAAGCCGACGGCACAAAAGTATTGGTCAATGACGACGCCAGCGGCGGTCTGAAAGCTTATCGTGCCATTCTGCCAACGGGCACGAAAGCCGTCGTGCGCAAGGTGGACCCCGCTGCGAATTCGGGCGGCGCGACCGGGGAACAACCGGTCCTGGCTGAAATCGTCGATGGCGCAAGCCCGATCGACCGCGCCACGGTTAAACTCAAGCTGGATGGCGCCGATGTCGCGGCTACCACCGCCAAACAAGGGAACGTGACGACGGTGACGTTCAAACCGGCGAGCCCATTTGCTTCCAAGTCTGTTCACACCGCCCAGTTGAGCTACACCGAAGGCGGGGCAGCGGTGACCCGTGAATGGACCTTCACCGCGATCAACAAAGACCTGGTGGCTTACTTTGACTTCAACGACGCCAGCGATCCTGCGAAAGCCAAGTCTAAAGTCGGTGGGTACGTCGGCGAAATGTTGAACGGCGCCAAGTACACGGACGACGCCAAAGGACGAACCGGAAAGGCGGGAGACCGCGCGGCGAAAGTCGGGTCGGCGGACCCGGTTGTCAACGGTACAATCCGCATCGCCGGCAAGGACGTTTCGTTCATGAACCTCGGCGGCATGCAAAATCAGCTCTCCGTTTCGCTCTGGCAACGGTTGGACGTCGTGAAAAACAGCTCGGTCCTTTGGAGCAGCGGCGAGGGCGGGGAGCGTAATCGGACATTCCAGGCGCACGCACCGTGGGGTGACAGTGTGATCTACTTTGACACCGGCGGCGCTTGCTGCAACGACACGGAGCGCTTGAGAGCAAACATCGATACCTTCTCCGGATTCACCGGCGACGCCAATGCGTTCTTCGGCCAGTGGCGGCACATCGTTCTGCAGAAGAACGGAGACCACAAACAAATCTGGATCGATGGCAAGCTGTTCCTGGAGAACAGGCGCAACACGGCGCCGCTCCACGCGGAATTCACCCAGTTGAACATCGGTTCCGATAATGGCGGCGGCAACAACACCCACGGCGATATCGACGATTTCGCCGTGTTTGCCAGCGCGTTGACGGCGGAAGAAGTCGGCAAATTGTTCACGGGAACGCCTCCGGATCAAATTCGGCCGATCACGGTCGCCGGCGCGAAGTTCACCAAGTTCGCCAAGAACGCCGACGGCAGCATCACGATTGAGTGGACCGGCGGCGGCACGTTGCAAGCGGCGGGTGCGGTGACCGGTCCGTGGCAGGACGTCCCCGGAGCGGCCAGTCCGTACACCTTCAAGCCCACGGGCGCTGCTCTCTTCGGGCGAATCAAGAACTAACGAATTCTCAGGAAAACACACGAAGGCCGGACCAAAAGTCCGGCCTTCTTTTTTTCGACGTTCGACTCCCTCTCTTCCCGGGTAAGGGAGGAGAGGGCCGTCTTTATTGGTTTTCCCATGAATCCGGTAAGGACGGATTCCACTCCGTCCCTGACTTTACTCCGCGGTCGAAAGTGCAATTCCAGGGACGCGGTGGAATGCGTCCTTACCAGTTCATGGGGCGAGAGCATGGTTCTGAAACCAAGCAGGCTTCCCATGAACCGGACGGTAGGGCGAGCCTGTCCCCAGCGAGCCGAGTCGGACGTGTTCCACGCACGTCGAGCGGCTCGTTGAAGACAACTCGCCCTACCGTGTTTACGGGCAACGTATCGCCACGCTGCTCGGTTTGGAACGCGGCGAAAAAGAACCGGACGGTAGGGCGAGCCTGTCCCCAGCGAGCCGAGTCGGACGTGTTCCACGCACGTCGAGCGGCTCGTTGAGGACAACTCGCCCTACCGCGTTCACGGGCAACGTATCGCCACGCTGCTCGGTTTGGAACGCGGCGAAAAAGAACCGGACGGTAGGGCGAGCCTGTCCCCAGCGAGCCGAGTCGGATGTGTTCCACGCACGTCGAGCGGCTCGTTGAGGTCAACTCGCCCTACCGCGTTCACGGGCAACGTATCGCCACGCTGCTCGGTTTGGAACGCGGCGAAAAAGAAGTTTGCTGGCAGCACTGCGTTCAAATACGGTCATGGCCACAATCGCAACAGCGCAATCTCATGTATGATTATTGACCGCATCCGCGAGAAAATCCGTGGCAACTTCAAGCCGTTTACGTTGAGCCTGTCGGACGGACGCAGTTTTCTTGTGCCCCACCCGGAACATATCGCCGTCGGCGCCCGGGTGCTGGTGCTCATTATCGAAGGGGACTGAGTGCTCACGATCGATCCCACCCATGTCACAAGCATGGAAGAGAACCTGGGGAACAAGGCAAAGCTAAGCGCCGGCTGACCGCACTCTTTCGCTTTCTCGCTGTCGCGTGAAACCCGACCGCAGCACGACCGTTCTCGCAGTCTCCGACCTGAACATTCGCCGCGGGACAACCTCCATCCTCAGAAATCTTTCCTGGCGAGTGAAGCGCGGCGAGCACTGGGTGATTCTGGGGGCGAATGGTTCGGGCAAGACTTCGTTGCTGAGCGCGTTGACCGCGTATCTGACGCCAACGGCCGGCACGATCGAACTGCTCGGACAGCGATACGGTCACGCCAACTGGCCGGAACTGCGCCGAAAAATTGGCCTGGTCAGCTCATCCATCCGCCAGTGGATGGCGGAGGATGAACCGGCGCTGCAAACGGTCGTGAGCGGCAAATACGCGGTGATCGATTACTGGGGGAAAATCACGGCTGCGGATCGCGGCCGCGCCCGACGAATTCTGGCAGGAATCGAGTGCGGCTATCTTGCGGATCGTGCGTGGGGTTACCTCTCCCAGGGCGAACGTCAGCGCGTGCTCATTGGTCGCGCCTTGATGGCCGAACCGCACGTGCTGATTCTGGATGAACCGTGCGCCGGGTTGGATCCCGCCGCGCGCGAGCATTTCCTCCAATTCCTGGATCGTCTGGGCCGGCGGCCCCGCGCCCCAACGCTTATCCTTGTAACGCACCACGTCGAAGAAATCATGCCGGTGTTCTCCCACGTCCTCATCTTGAAGGAGGGAGAGGTTCTCGTTGGCGGGAAAAAGAACGCGGTGTTGAACTCTTCGCGGCTATCAAAGGCTTTCGCAGCACACATTCGGCTCCGGCAGGCGAACGGGCGCTATGGGATGTCCGTGGCGCGCCGGGATCAGCGCATACTGTAGCTTGCCCCGGGCACTGGAATGGCAGGCTATCCAATAAAACAGCCCGCTACCTCCAAAGGAGCGGGCTCAGCGTGGAAACGAAACCGGTTGCACTTGTGACAGATAGAACCAGAACCGTCTCAGGAAGGATTTCCTTATACGCTCCTCCAGGGTCCAACGCAACAAAAAATCCAAAAAATCTGAAATTTGAAGCAGAGAATAGCGGCCCCGTGAAATGCACCGAGCCGCCATTCGTACTTCCCGAGCCCACGCTGGGCCCTGTGGATTATGATTCGGCAGTTTCTTGCGAAACTTTAGCCATCAAACGTCATGGCTTCCCGAAATCTGGCACTCAAAGAGGCGACTCCACCCGGAGCCGCCTTGCTTGAGTAAACGACGGACGTTCTATTCAGAATCTGTCTGTCGCAAACCCGAAAGGAGCAGGGGGTGTGCCTTTTCAGATTTTGTGAGACACATCACTAGTCCTGCAACAAGCGTGATTATTGGCTTGAAAAAAGAAAAAAGCTCGAAATGCCCGTCAATATTGGTTGAAATATGTTTGTTCAAGAACAGCTAACAACCAACAAAAGGTCATTTCGAGTGAGCAGAAC